>Ga0187859_10001479_pt1 | contig 14924 bp, 9 predicted proteins | sample June2016WEW_10_1_2_FD_133019 | JGI IMG/M metagenome (GOLD analysis project Ga0187859, IMG submission 133019) | Peatland microbial communities from SPRUCE experiment site at the Marcell Experimental Forest, Minnesota, USA - June2016WEW_10_10 | ecosystem: Environmental > Terrestrial > Soil >...
GTCGCAGCAGATCATTAAGGAGTTAGAACTGAGCCTCTCGCCCGCGGAAGCTGCCAACCTAAAGCCCGAGAAGCCGATCAGCAACGCGGCCTACGAATTTTATTTGCGCGGGATCGATCTTTACTCGCTCAATCAGTTCGCCGCCGCCATCGAAATGCTGAAGAAGTCCACGGCCTTAGAACCGAACTACGCGCCTGCCTGGGCACACTTGGGAAGAGCCTACACAACCAATGCCTCGTTGCAGTTCGGAGGTCGCGAAGATTACGGCAAGGCGCAATCTGCCTATGAAAAAGCGATCGCTCTAAATCCGGCGCTGGTCGAACCGCGAATCTATATGGCCAATCTTCTGACCGACACCGGCCGAGTGGAGCAGGCTGTGCCATTGTTACGATCGGTGTTGCAAGATAGCCCTAACAATGCTGAGGCGCACTGGGAACTCGGATACGCCTACCGCTTTGGCGGGATGCTAAATGAATCGGTGGCCGAGTGCGAGAAGGCACGCCAGAACAATCCCCAGGTAAAAATAAACAGCTCGGCGATGAATAGTTATCTATACCTCGGCGAATACGACAAATTTCTGCAAAGCCTCCCCGTCAACAACTCCGTATACATCCTTTTCTACCGCGGCTTTGCCGAGTACTACCTGAACAATCGCGAGCAGGCGGCCAGCGACTTTGATCGTGCGTACGAGCAAAATCCGTCATTGCTTCCCGCGGCCGTGGGAAAGGCGCTCGGCGATTCAATTAAGCATAACAACGCCGCAGGATTGAAACTTCTCCAACAAACCGAGAGCAAGATCGACGAGCGTGGCGTAAGCGACGCCGAAGGCATCTACAAGGTCGCCCAAGCCTACGCGATTTTAGGCGACAAGGTTTCCGCTCTGCACATGTTGCGTCATAGCATCGGCGGGGGATTCTTTTGCTATCCCTATTTCGAGCGCGATCCTCTATTGCAAAGTCTGCGCAACGAACCTGAATTCCGGGCGTTGATGAAGCAAGCCCAGCAGCGCCACGACCAGTTCAACGCCGCGTTCTTTCAGAAATAACCTCACAAATTCCAGGGACGAAACCAAATACGCTCTAATTGTTACTCTTACCCGGCGGCGCGAGCACGAACTGTTGAATCGCGCTCCGGTTGCGTTTTATTTCTTCCTGGTGCAGCCGTGATAACTCCTGGTAACGCGCCAGTTCCTCGGCAGCCAAATCCAATTTGTTCATCTGCCGATAAATTTGGCCCAGTCGATAGTGCGGAATGTCTGATTTGGGATCCTCGCGAATCGCCTCGAGATATTCGTCGACTGCTTTCTGATCCTGCTTTTGTGCCGCGTACAATCCGGCCAACTCGATCCGCGCCGCGGAAAAATCTGGGCGCAATTTTATTGACCTTTCTAGAAATGACCGCGCCTGATCCAGGTCACCCTTCGGACCCATGGCAAATTCGGAGCGAAACAAAGCCGCGCCATAGAAAAAAGCAATATCCGCATTTTGCGAATGAGCCTCCTCAAGCCGGCTCAGGCGGGGCAGAATGGCCTCCCAATCGGCGGGGGACAGCGCGCTGAGAACCGTGCTCCATGCCTTTAAAACAGCTGGCGATTCCGGATCAATTTCGAGTGCCGTCGTAAACGCATCGGCTGCCTGCGGATATTCCCGCACCGCATAGTGACTGAACGCCAACCCTAAATACTCGCGCGCCACGCGCGGGAATTTTTGCGTCCCCACGCGATAGACTTCCAGCGCCGGCCCAAATGTGAAGTGCGAGAGATATTCCATGCCGAGGTCGAAGTAATAGTCCTCATTCGTAGGATCGAGTTCCACGGCACGCTGATAATTTTGGACCGCGTCCACATACTGACCGGCGCTCTCTTCCAGTTCGGCGAGCAGATTGTAGAGAGCGCCAGACGGTTTCTTTTCTAGCGCCCGGTGGGTCAGTTCAATCGCGTCGGAAGACTTTCCAACGCTTTTATAAGCTAGCACGAGGTTGAGGGTCGCCGTCTCGTTCGATTCGTCCTGCTGCAATGCTCGCTCGAGTTGCGGAATCGCCTGTTGATAGGCGACGTGCGAAAGAAACAAAAGTCCGAGGGCCAGATTCTGGTCGGAAGTCAGATTTTCGGGCGGAGCGGGCAGATTGTCCAGAACTGGCGCAGCATTGGACGAAGCGCGGTCGGCTAAAAGGGTAGCCTGCACCAACGGCAGGTATATCTCGTAGGAAGAACTAATCGCGTAGGCTTGTCGATAAGAACGGGCGGCGGCGGTGTCGTCGTGTAGCGACTCAGCGATGGCTCCAGCCAGCGAGTAATACTTCGCGGCCGACTCGGATTCTTGCGGCACGGCGACTTTTTTCAGTGCTCGCATTGCGGCTTCTGGTTTCTTGGCTTCATACAGCGTATGCGCGCATTCGTATCCTGCTTGAAAATCGTCGGGGCGAACCGTCACCGCTTTTTCCAGATAGGACGCGGCTTCGGAATATTTGTGAAGGGCGGCGAGGGACGTTCCCAGACCGAGAAGAGCGGTAAAATTTTGCGGATCGCGAGCGTGAGCGTCACGGAAATTTTTCGCGGCATCATCATAGCGCCCTAGTTTCGAAAGCAGCACGCCGAGATTGTTGTATCCCATCGGCGATTTCGGCGAGAGGCGGATCACGGTGCGAAAACTTTCTTCAGCATCGGCATCACGGCCGAGTTCGCTCGCGGCCAGTCCCTTGAGGTTAAAGAGTGACGGATCGCGAGCGCCTGCTCCGATGGCCGCGTCGATCACAGATAGAGCTTCGGCATTTTTGCCCTGCTGAAGGAGTTCCATCGCCCGGTCGTAGGCTGCTTGCGTCGCGGCTTGGGTTGCCGATTGAGAACTGGCGGGAGCGTTGGGGGGGTGAGCGGATGTAAGTCCGACGAACCCGAAGACACAAAGTGTCACGGCAAGGGCCGCGGCGACGACGATAGATCTGGCGACAGCGGGATATATCGAAATCAAAACGATTCCTGGGAAACGATCCCTTTGCCTTCTTGAATTACGACCATGCGATTGGCAGAGACGCGCTCGAAAATTTCTTCCGCTCCTCCGAGCCAGCGCACTTGCAGGCGCGCATCTTTTGCCGCTCCAAGCCCGAAGTGAAGGCGCAGATCGCTTTGCGAGCAAAAACTTCCGCCGCTGCGAACCTCCTGCACCTGGCGCCGACTGTTCGCGTCGATTGTCACGCGGGAGCCGATTGCCGCCCGGTTGGTCTTCGTTCCGATCAGCTTCACGAGAAGCCACGCATTGCTGGGCGGCGATTGATTGCGGAGCAACGATGGATAATCATTCAGATTGTTGAGGACGATATCGATCCTGCCGGTATTGAAGATATCGCCAAAGGCCGCGCCCCGGCTGCATCTTGAGGCGGCAAAGGCTGGACCTGCCTGATCCGAAACCTCGACGAACCGGTTGCCATCGACATTGCGCATCAGAATTAGCTTGCTGTCTGTCTTCGGAAGCTGGTGATGGGTGCCTGTTCCGGGTGAGTAGATGGAACCGCTGGCGATTACGATGTCGGGGCGGCCGTCATCATCGAAATCGATAAAGCCTGTGCCCCACTTCACGGAGGTAGTCTCGCCAGCGAGTCCGGCAGGAACGGTTACGTCCGAGAAGAAGCCCTTACCTTCGTTGTGATAGAGGCTTGGCATCTCGTCGGAAAAATTGGTCTTGAGGATGTCGAGAAGTCCGTCGCCATCGTAGTCGACGGAATCAGCGCCCATCCCGCCCTGCGTGCGTCCGTTTGCGTCGTAGGCCACGCCGGCCAACATGCCGCTCTCGCGAAAAGTACCATCGCGATTGTTCATGAAAAGGAGGCTGGGCGTCGAATCGTCGGCCACGTAGATATCGGGCCAGCCGTCATTGTCGTAGTCAGCGACACAGGGGCTGAAACCGAAGGTCGGCTCCGCCTTGTGAATTCCAGCTTCTTCCGATACGTCCGTAAAAACCCCCTTGCCATTATTGCGATAAAGAAAATTCTTGGTGCCTTTGAGGCCGGCGACTCCATAGAGCACGGGCGATTGCTGTCCCATTAGCGCGGGATTGCTGTCGTAAAGCAACAATCCATATTGGTGGTCGACGTAGTTACTGACGAAGAGATCGAGATGACCGTCGCGATTGTAGTCGACGAAGGCGGCGCCGGTGTTCCAGCGCTCTTCTGATTGCATCAGGCCCGACTCACGGGTGACGTCGGTGAAGGTGCCGTTGCCGTTATTGTGATAGAGAACGTTCGTGCCGAAGTAGGTGACGAAGAGGTCGAGGTTGCCGTCATTGTCATAGTCGCCGACGCAAACGCCTTGTCCCCAGCTGTGGCGCACCAGTCCTGCCTTTTCGGTGACGTCGGTAAATGTTCCATCGCGATTGTTTCGATAGAGATGGTTGGTGGGCTCCTGGCCTTTGGGGAAGTCGGTAAGTCCCCAACCGTTGACTACAAAAATGTCGAGCCATCCGTCGTTATCGTAGTCGAAGAGGGCGATGCCGCCGCCGGTGGTTGAGAGCAGGAAGTCTTTGCTTTCATGGCCGACGAGTACGGTCTTCGATAGAAGGCCGGCTTCTTTGGCCACGTCGACGTAGCGGGGGAAGTAGACCGGCGCGGCGGGCGCGGCAAAACTGCGGCGAAGGAATGGTGGCAGAAGTGAGGCTGTTCCTGCCGACGCGACATTCCTGAGCCATTGTCTTCGATTCATCGTAGTGATTCTAAATGCGCTTCCGAGAGGTGGGAAGGAGACTATTCCTAACAAAAAGACTTATGCGAAGCAGAAGAAATACAAATTGGACTTGAGCGGCGGCTGTCGTTAAGGTCAAGTGTTAAAGGTTGGAGCTCTCAGTGTGCCTTGCGCACTGAGAATATTAGGAGAAGAAGCAAACCATGGCAGAAGACGTTGTGACCATGAAACCGACGCTGGGCCTGACCGGACTGACGATGAATGCCATGGCACTGATCGCTCCGGGGGCCTTTTTGTGGCTGACATTTGCGGGGCAGGCAGCTGCGGGAGCGACCGCGCCCTCGATGTGGATGGGCATCGTGTTCGCCACATTGTTGTGCCTTGCGACGGCCGTCTGCTATGCGGAGATGGCGAAGCTTTATCCCGGTACCGGCAGTTCGTATTATTTTGCCGAGCAATCATTCCTCAATCACGATAGAGCGTGGCGTTATGCGCGGCTGGCGAAGTTCGTGGTCGGATGGGGCTCGCATCTCTATTACTGGATTTATCCAGGCGTGATGGTGGGGGTGATTGGAGTCATCTCCGGCTATCTGGTGGGGACGCTTTGGCCGAATTTTATGAGCGCATCGAATCCCGGGCCGATGTTCATGATGGCGGTGGCGATTGCATTCGCGTTTGGCGTGGCTTATATCGCACACCGGGGCGTGACCGGATCGACAGCGGTGAATATCGGCATCAACATTATCCAGATCAGCGCTCTGATTGTGTTCGCGGTGATTGCGCTTGGCTACCGCGTGAATCATCCGCCGGGCAGCGTGGCTTTTCAGTTTGACCCGCAAACCAGCGCAGCTTATAGCTGCGAGTTTGCGACTACAAAGACGATGGTGAATGGGCAAAGCACCGACACGATCATGCGCACGGCTGATGGGACTCCGCAATGCGCCAAGGATGCGGCCGGCAAACCGGTGCCGTATCACGTCAGCTATCCGGAAAAAGATTCGAGCGGGGCGTTTGTTTCTCATCCCAATGCGCGCTCGGTCGTGAACATGCACAATTTTGGATGGATGTTTGTGCAGGCCACGATCGCCATTCTCATCCTTGTCGGATTTGAATCGGTTACGTCGATGGGCGCAGAGGCGAGGAACGCCAGACGCGATGTGCCGATTGCAGTTCTAGTCTCTTTGCTTGTACAGGCTTGCTTCTGCTACTTGTTCGAATATTTTGCCGCCAATTATTTTCTCAACAGCGGTTATCCGATGAGCTTTGCTGGAGCATCGGCCGCGCCCATCGGTGACATGATGACCATCGTCGGCGATGCGTTGTTTGGCGCAGGAAACGGGCGGACTTTCATGCTGATCGAGGCCGCTACGGTTTTTCTGGCGCTGATCGGCACGACGCTCTCCTGCATCAACACGGGCGCGCGTGTGACTTATGCGATGGGCAAGGATCAGGAGGTGCCGGAGCACTTCGGCATGCTGCACGATAAGAATTTGACTCCTCATCGCGCGATCTGGACGCTGGCGACGATTTCGGCGGTGGTCGGGTGCATCACGGTCGCGATGTTTTTTGGGGACGGCGCTGCGCCTGCAGATTCGGCGATTCAGGCACTGCCGCACGGCTTCTGGTCGAGCTTCGGATACACGACACACGACAAGATGGCGGCCTTGCCGAATACGTTCTTGACTACCACGCTGGCTTCGAACTTTGGGACTTTCCTGCTTTATATGCTGAGTTGCGTGACCTGTATCGTCTGCTATCACAAGCACCCGCAATTCAAATTGGTGCGTCATCTCTTGATTCCCGTGTTTGGGCTGGTTGCGAATCTGGCTTGCATGATCTTTTACGTGGTCGGTCCTTTTATGGGGTATGGAACAAAGATGGAGCCGCTGATCGCGTTGGGGATTGCGCTCGTTTGGGGCATATACGGCGGAATTTATTTTCTGCGCGCGAGCAAGGCAACGGGGCGAACCACGTTCACGGCGAGCCGCGTGCCGATTCTCTAAACTTGCGATCGACGCCCACGGCGATCGAGGAATATGGGGCCTGGCAGCCGCACGGTTGCCAGGCTTTCGCTTGTCAGTGAGAATTAGATTTCTTCTATGTTGGATATCGAATTCGCCGAGCTCTCGGACCCGGGGCGCGTGCGCACGCGCAACGAGGATTATCTCGGCCACGTCGTGCCCGGTTCTCCGTCTCAGGCGCGAACCCACGGATGGTTGTTTGCATTGGCTGACGGGGTGGGGGGACAACGGCAAGGAGAAGTCGCTTCGCGGGCCGCGGTGCAGGAGGCGCTCGCCGGATTTCGCCGCGCGAAGGAAGGAGCGTTGCACAAAGATGTGGTCACGCAGCTTGTGCAATCCGCCAATGCACGGGTTTGCGAGGCGGAGGCGCTCTCGGGCGGGCTGGGCCATGGCATGGCGTCTACCATCGTGGTGGTCGCCTTGCGATTTGATCGCGCCACTGTGGCTCATGTCGGTGATTCTCGTTGCTATCTGATTCGCAGCGGCGACGCCAAACCCATCACCCGCGATCACACCGTCGTGGCCGACCAGGTGCGCCTTGGCCTTATTTCGGCCGAAGAGGCTGCGGAATCCTCGCAGCGCCACGTACTTAGCCGCTCGCTGGGGATGAACCTTTTCGTAAATATCGATGTCGACGAGTTGACGCTTCTGGCTGGCGATGTGTTGCTGCTCTGCTCCGACGGCTTGTACGGCGCCGTCAGCGCCGCCGAAATGGCAGAGGTCACGCGCCGCCATCGCGATCTCGCCCCCGCGGCCAAGGAACTGGTCGACCGCGCCAATGAACAGGATGGCAGCGACAATGTCAGCTTGCAGCTTGTTCGCGTCCGTAACGTCGAACGGGTGGGGATGTACCGCGGGCGTCCTTATAAGCTACGCTAGGAATCAGTTCTCAGAAACAACGTCGGTGCTCGTGAATGTCCTTACGCCTTTTTTACGAAAGTTCTGACACCATTGCGGTATACGCGCTCAATAGGAGTTTGGCCGCTTGGAGAGCACTTCTAGCGCAGATTCACTCACGATGACTGTCCTCCGTGCCGGCGACCAGCTCGATCATTATCGGATTGAAGGGCTTGTCGCGCGCAGCGGCATGGCTTCGATTTTTCGCGCTACCGATCTCAACAACGGACGCGCAGTTGCCATCAAGATTCCTCATCCTGAAGTCGAGTGCGAGCCCGCTCTGTTCGATCGTTTTCGCCGCGAGGAAGAGATCGGCAAGCTGATGGACCACCCTGGCGTAATGAAGGCTTTTTCCGATTACGACCGTGGCCGCGTTTACATGGTCATGGAGTGGGTCGAGGGACGTCTGCTCCGGAAGATTCTCGCAGAGCGGTCGAAACTACCCACAGAACGCGCCGTTCGCATAACACTACACATTCTGGATGCGCTCGACTACATTCACACGCGAGGCGTCGTGCATCGAGACCTCAAACCAGAAAATGTAATGGTCGACGAGCACGACAACATCAAGCTCATCGATTTTGGCATCGCCGGCAGCACAGGCGCGCGGCGGCTGACCTTTGCTAAATTCTCTCCAACGATGGGCACGCCCGACTACATTTCTCCAGAGCAGGTAAAAGGTCAACGCGGCGATGCGCGCAGCGATCTCTATGCGCTCGGCGTGATGTTTTACGAGATGCTGACCGGCAAAGTGCCGTTTTCAGGCACGAATCCGTTTCTGATTATGAACGATCGCCTGCTGAACAATCCCGTACCCCCGCGCGAAGTAGATCCGACGATTACGCCGCAATTACAAGAGATCATTTATCGCGCGCTCGAGCGCGATCCGAAGAATCGCTATGCCAGTGCGCGCGATTTTGCCCGCGACCTCGAACATCCCGAGCAAGTCGGCATCACAGATCGCGCCGAATTTCGCAACTGGAAGAATCGTCGCACGCCGTGGCGAAAGAAAGTTCTTATTTACGTGCTCATCGCGCTGATTCCGATAGTGATCTTTGGCCTGCTGCTCTATGTGGCGCGGCACAGCTAAGGCCAGAGGTTTGATTGCAGAGGTGAAAATCTTGGGTTTTAACCTCTGCAATCAAACCTCTGACCTCTCACCTCTGCAATACTCTAACGCTGTAGAAATTCATCCCCGCGAATATCAAACTCCGGATAAGCTCCCGCGCCCAGGTCGAACAGATCCATGCCCTGCAATTCACCTTCGCGATCCACGCGCTGGCGGTAGATGCGATCAAGCAGCCAGTTCAACGTGTACGTCAGCGGCAGAACGAAGCCGAGCAAAGTCGCGATGCCCACCAGTTGCGCCAACCACTGTGCATGTGGCCCGGCATCGGCCAGTAGGGCCACGGCCAGCACTCCCCATAGACCGCTAATTGCGTGCACGGAAACCGCGCCGGCGGGGTCGTCGACGGCGAGCTGAAACTCCACAAAGTCTGCCGCCGTCACCACCAGAATTCCTGCCACCCCCCCTACGATGATGGCCGCAGCGGGCTTCAAGAATGCAGCGGACGCGCTGCTTGCGACCAGGCCGGCGATCCATCCATTCGCGCTCAGCGACGTGTCCGGACGCCCAAATCTGACCAGTGTCACCACCGCTGCCGTCAATGCGGAAGCCGCGGCGGACAGAGTGGTGTTGACCGCGACCAGCGCGACCCGCCCCGGCTCGGCCGCCGCAAAGAGCATGGCGCCCGCGGAATTCAGGGCGATCCATCCCATCCACGCGAGCATGCATCCCAAGAGAGCTAGCACCGCGTTGTGGCCGGGAAGCGCGGCGGGCGTGCCTTCCGCGGAAAACTTGCCGCGGCGCGGGCCTAGAATCCAAGTGATCGACAGCGCCGTGAATCCGCCGACGACTTGAATTGTGCTGGAGCCGCCGCCATCGACGAATCCGCGTCCCAATCCGTAACTTGCGCCCAGTTGCTCCAGCCATCCTCCGCCCCATACCCAATGCGCGAAGAGCGGATAGGTAAACCCAGCCATCACAGCGGTCGAGGCGCAGATCGCGCCCAGCCGCCAACGGTCGGCGCCCGAGCTCAGGGGAATTAGTCCGGCTAATCCGACGCTGAACGTTTGCAGCAATATCACTAGCGCCGTTGGGGAAAGATCGAGGCGCAGGCCGCGCAGGAAAAATGGTTGAAGGGCAATCCATCCCCAGGCTTTTCCCGCCAGAACCAACGCATGATCGGGATGGCCGGCAACGCCTTGCCATGCGAAACCGACAATTACATACGCCAGCGCAGCCACTGCCGTGACGCACAGCGCTGCCAACATCGAGTGAGCCGCGCTCCGCGCTCTGCCGAGACCCGTATTGACGAGCGCAAGGCCAACGTTGGCTAGAGGCACCAGCAGGATTAGCATTAAGCAGAACGCAGCGGAAATTCCAGAGGACATTCCAAAGACCGGCAGAACGTCAGGGGCCGCAGCGGGCGTCACTCACCCTCCGCCGGCAAGACCAGATGCGCGCGAACGGCGAGCACGAGCCCGAATATCTCGACCGCCAGGCCGGCAAGTACGAAGGCGAGGCGCACGCCGGGCGAGGGGAGCAGAGCGACGGCGGCGACGACGATCCCCCATCCTGCGATCAGTAATAAGAAGCCGGCGATCTTCATGGTTACTTCTCAGTTCCCGGTTCTCAGAAAAAGCTACGGCTACATGGCATTGCTGAGCGCAAAAACCTTGTAGGCCCAGCCGCCAACGCTACCGCCGCGACTGCGCAGCGTCCAATCGATTTTTTTTATTGTACCTAGAACTGGAAAAGATCAGACGAAGCCGCGGTTCCTGTTAGGATGGCGGCACTTTGACCACGACGAGACACCTATGAAAGACCTGCTCAATCAGCTTGTCGCGCACCGCGCTGGTGCGCTCTTTCTTCTCGCCATCGCCGCTTTCCTCGAAGCTTACGGCGACTCGTGCTTTCAATTCGCGCTTTATCGCACTTCTGGACTAAGCCGAGCGCTCGCTTTCGCGGGCGGGGCGGTCTCGCTAGCCGCTTATGGATTGGTGGTCAACGCTCCACGGTGGGAGTTTGGCAAATTGCTGGGCGTGTACGTGGTGCTTTTTTTTCTTTGGGCGCAAGCCTTAGCCCGTGTGAAATTCGGGCAGGTTCCTACGCCGTCGGTTTTGATTGGGGGAGCGTTGATCTGCGCAGGGGGCATCGTCATTTCGCTCGGTGGATAGGGGCGGCAGGTTCTCAGTTCCCGGTTGTCAGTCCTCGGTAACCCTGTTCTTCGGAGAATCGACCCCTTCGTAGCCTTTCTCCCCTGTGAATAGGGGTTAATACTAGCGAATTGAGAGTAATCCCCTCATAATTACAGCCGAGGGAGCGCTGCATGGGTCAAAGCCAAGGGAAGGGTGGGGAACCAACTCAGGAGGAAATGGGCGGGAATTCACAATTCGCGTCAACACGGACGCGAAGGCCTTACCAGAAGCCGGGCTTCCGCTTCGAGCGCGTGTTTGAGACGCAGGCTTTATCTTGCGGGAAGGTCTTAAGCCACGGCCCGATTTGCAGACTGAATCAAAAGACTTCCTAGCCGGTTCGCACTCGCGATCGGTTCTCGTTACAAAATTAAAGACTGCCGCATTATTGCAGGGCTCCCTGCGTGAGCTTGACGGCGCAGTAGTCTTGTCCTCCGCAATTGCTGGAAAGACTGATGGCGAGAACAACGACGACGTTGTCAGCGCTCACGGGAGCAGGCAAAGTGAGGCTCTTGACCGTCTTCTTGGGATTGATTGCGAAGGAGTAACCGTAGAGAAGGAAGGTGCGGTTATCCTTTGTGCCATTGTAAACATCGCGATAGGCGGTAGTAACGGCGACCGATTCTCCCGGATAGTACTGGGGCGTAAACCAGTCGCTGACGCTCTGGGTATACGTGGTAGTGGAATTATCGGTGTAGGTGACGATAAAGTTTTGCGAGGCCAGGTTACCGTTGACTGCGTTGCCCAGAAAATTCAGCGTGCTGTAACTGCCAGCGGGGAGCGTGATAACGACGTTCTGCCAGGCATCCGGATTGTTGGTTGGTCCCAGGGTGAAAGTGGTGCCGTTCCAGGTGACCGACGTGCCTAGCAGATTACTCGAGTAGGCATTGCCGTCGTCATCCAATCCGCCGGTTTGCGAGAAGGTCTGGCCGTCGGTGTAAATACCGTTTACGTTGTAGGCGGTTGTGGCTCCAACGCTGGTTGAGGCAGTGCCGAGCTGCTCGGTCGAGAAGTAAATGCTTTCCGCTTCGGTATCTGCACTGACGTTGTTGTCGGCGGAAATGCCGCTGGTGCCTCCGAGATAGCCGGTAGCTTCGGCAGTGTAGGTCGGCATGGTGCCGCCGGTGCCGCTGGTATTGGTTAGCCGGGTGTTCACATTCCACATGGTAACGACATTGGATCCGCTGGCACTGGCGGGCTGTCCCATGCCGACGAAGATGCGGTCGTGGGTGCCATCGTAAAACTCGGTAATGGGGGAGCAGAGCCCGGCGGCTGCACCTGGATTGACATTCGTGTTGTACGACATGGCAGGAGTGGTGTTAACGACGCCGGTGGAGGCGTTGAAACTGATCGAGAACAGGTCCTGCCAATTCGTATTTGTCTGGTCGGTGCCGCAACTGTAGAGAGTGGACAGAGAGTTCTTTGGGCCGTTGTTGTAATAGTTGTTGTCGAACGCTCCGTAGAACAACATTGGGATGGTGTTGGTACTTATTGGTCCCAACTCAACGGCAGTGCCGGAAGCAAGGCTGGTAGCGATCTGGGTCACGGAAGTTTTTCGGGCGGCGTCGTAAGTGGAGAAGACGTAGACATAGCCGTTGAACATATCGAGCAGCGGCCCCGGGCCCGTCGGGTAGCCGTAGTTGCTGCTGCCCCTACCAAAAGTGTAAGACGGTGTAGAAGCAGCAGCGAAGTTGGGTGTCGTCGCAGCGCTGTTTACGACATAAGCGTAGATCTTTTCAGAATCGGTCACGAAGACCTCATTCAGAATCGGATCGTAAACTGGACCGCTCATGGCTCCCGAGGGCGCGGTTTCGAAGGTCGTATTTACCGGGATACAAAAATCCACGGTGGGAGCAGTGGTATTACTGAAGATATTCGAAATGTGATAAAGAAGTCCGTTGTTTGCGCTGATGAAGCCGGTATTGCTGGCATAGTCCACGTAGAGATCGGAATGGCTGTTGCCGGCAGTGTAAACAGTGGAACATCCGGGATAGGTGAAAGCGGTATATTCGACGGAAAAATCGCAGGACGCGGTAGTCGGATTGCAAGCGCCATTTGAAAACGTGCCAGTCACGGCGACGGGAGCGGTCGCCGTTGCGCCCTGGTTAGCCACCCATTTTGTGACATGGAGGTAAGAAGTAGCGGCGGTGCGGTTTTCAATCCAGGCGACCTTGGTCCCGTCATAGGAGGGCACGGGCGATAACGCCGATCCGCCGGTGCCGATCGCGTAGGAGAAGAGAAAAGTCGGGGCGGTGCCGGAACAGAATCCGGCGCCGGCGCTGTCGCTGTAAAGGTTGGTTAACCCGATCAGATTGGCTTGTTTTCCCACTGTGGGAGCGGCATTAATGGTGTAGATGGCGAAGTCGGCGCTGCAGTTGGGCGATGAAGGATTAGCGGTATAGATTGCGGGGCTTTCACCGACTGCCGTACCGCCGGTCGGACCTAGCGAGATCGCCCAGTCAACTTTGGAGTGCTTGTTCTTGACTCGTGAGATCGGGCGCATCGGATCCCAGATCATCCAAGGCTGGAAACCTGGATCGGGTTGTTCCCCGTTAACGTTGACGTCACGGAAGCCAATGTCCCAGTCGGCTTCCTCCGCCTGATTCTGATCTGCTTCAGGGAGTTGTAAGCCGAGGGCTGCCGCCAGATCCTTGCGGTGCTCCTGCGAGTAATGGCGGTATAGGTCGTGGACAAAGCGGGGATCGTCGCGAAGCAGCATCATCTGTTCAAGCGAGCCATTACGGGTGTAGATAACATGCCGGTTGCTCCAATCCTGCGGGCCGCCAAGAGAAGATAGCGAAGGGGTAGAAGAGTTCTCTTGCGCGGACGCGGCAAGCGAAATTGCAAATACGATCACGAAACAGAACACGCCGGCTTTCGCGGCACGAAGCATCCAGCCCATAACATCTCCCTTGGGGGGTCAGTTTGGTGAAATTATACGAAGGGGCGTGGCCTCTTAATAGTGCCCATTAGTAATCGGAATTGGAGCTGAGAAATCAGGGGTTAGGAAGCTGAATTGCTTAACGAAAATGGCTATCTCATAAATCGGCTTTGGCTAGGGCACCGCTTCAGCCGTGCCGCAAAGCGCCAGCAAAGACAAGGGCTTTAGCCCTTAGCGAGCCGGTACCTCACCCTTGGTTCATTATGCGATGCCTGATCGCTTCTAGTCTCGCGTCGGTATTCCAAAGCCCTGATCCCATTGGCGATACGTGTAACGCCCAGGCCCTTAACGAGCTATGTCAGCCGCTTCATGAACCTGCAACCGGGAGATATCATTGCGACCGGAACGCCACCGGGAGTGGGCTTTGGCAGACGGCCACAGATTTCTCCGAAAGAAGGAAACCGCATGCGGCTGGGCGTTCGGGGGTTGGGCGAGCAGAATCAGCGTGTCGTCGAGGAGAGCTAGCGGCGGAGAAACTAGCCCTCCGCCGCAACACTTCCCTTTCTCTTCCTTGGTGCAGTCTTTCCGGTATTCTTTATTTCCCCGCCTCCGGTTGCTTCACGATCAATGCGGGCACCTCTTGCTGTTTCACGAGGTTGTCATAGGCGACCACGTCGGTCGAAAGTATTGCCTTCCACTTTGTCATTTGCTCATCGACATCTTTGGAAAGCATGTCGAATACCTCGTAAGACTGCTTGGTGGGAGCCGAGTCTGAGCTGGCAACCACGCCGCCCAACGCCACCAGGTGGTTGTTTAGCCGCACCGGGAAGTTGAGAACATCCTGGCCGCTCTTGGCCTTGGTTTGGATGAGGACTTCTTCCACGGCAGTCATCTTTGTGTCGAGTGCCTTGCCCGCATCGGCGATTACTTTTGCGCGAAAATCGTTTTTCAGGCGAGCGTTGATGGCAGTGATCTGCTCGCGAATGTCGCGGATTTGAATGATGGCATCATCCGTTTCCGTCACTTTTTCGCGAATTTTGAGCAGCAGGTCGAATTGTTTTGAGAGGTCGTCCTGGGTAATCTTCAGCCGGGAATCGGCTTTGATTTCGAGAGGCGCGGTGTAGCTCTTGCCGAGCACGGTCAAACGCACTTGATAGGTGCCGGGCAGAGCTTCGGGACCGTCGGTGTTGCCGCCCCA
>Ga0187859_10001496_pt1 | contig 14857 bp, 12 predicted proteins | sample June2016WEW_10_1_2_FD_133019 | JGI IMG/M metagenome (GOLD analysis project Ga0187859, IMG submission 133019) | Peatland microbial communities from SPRUCE experiment site at the Marcell Experimental Forest, Minnesota, USA - June2016WEW_10_10 | ecosystem: Environmental > Terrestrial > Soil >...
GCCGAGTGGATGGTGAAAAACCACAAGCAGAATCTGCTGTATGAAAACTTCGACCGGATTTGCAAAATTTTCCAGAAGCACGACGTTAGCTTTTCGTTGGGTGATGGGCTGCGGCCCGGATGTCTGGCCGATGCCAGTGATGACGCGCAGTTCGCCGAGTTGAAGACGCTCGGCGAGCTGACGAAGAAGGCCTGGGAGTACGATGTCCAGGTGATGATCGAGGGCCCGGGGCACATTCCGATGGACCAGATCCAGCTGCAGGTGGAGAAGGAATTGGAGCTGTGTTACGAGGCTCCGTTTTATACGCTAGGGCCGCTGGTGACTGATTTCGCGCCCGGCTATGATCACATTACGTCCGCTATCGGAGCGGCAATGATCGGCTGGTACGGAGCGTCCATGCTGTGCTACGTCACGCCCAAGGAGCATCTCGGCCTGCCGAATCGGGAAGACGTGAAGCAGGGAATAATCGCTTATAAGATTGCCGCGCATGCGGCTGATGTAGCCCGGCATCGTCCGGGAGCGCGCGATCGTGACGACGAGCTTTCCCGCGCGCGCTACCGGTTCGATTGGCGGCGCCAGTTCGAGCTTTCCCTCGATCCTGAAACAGCGGAAGCCATGCATGACGAAACATTGCCGGAGGAAGGCTTCAAGGACGCTGCGTTTTGCTCCATGTGCGGACCTAAGTTTTGCTCCATGAACCATTCGGCAAAGACCGAACAGTTTACGGCGGAAGACGCCGAGGCGGTGTTGGCGGCGCAGGCCCTGGTGAAGCTGGCGGAGTAGTACGTACGACGAAGAGTCTTGTGAGAGTCACTGCTTCCAAGTTGCGCGAAAGACTCTACCGCATTCTTGATCATGCGCTTGAGACGGGCGTTCCTGTGGAGGTGATCCGGAAAGGGAAGATCCTCAAGATCGTTCCGGAAGTGAAGCCCGACAAGTTGAGCCGGTTGAAGAAGCGGAAATGCATCGTTGGCGATCCTGACAGCATCGTACACATGGATTGGCTCTCGGAGTGGACCGAACTGAAGAAATGAACGACCTGGACAAACCGCGCTTGGCAAAACCGAGCTGCGACCGCGAGGGAGCGCTACCAAGTTTGGTTGGTATTCCACACATCGTCACGCTCCCTTCCGGTCGCGGCTCGGAAAACGGCGTCCGGTGTTCAACGGCGACGGGCGGTCACCCTGCGCGCCATTTGGTGAGGAATATATATGCCTGAAAAAGATGCGAAAGCAGAATTTATGAAATCAGAAGAAGAGTGGCGCCGCCAGTTGACGCCGGAGCAATATCAGGTGGCGCGCCGCAAAGGTACGGAACCTGCGTTCACCGGAAAATACTGGAACCATCATGAGGATGGCACTTATAGCTGCGTGTGCTGCGCGAATCCGTTGTTCCAGTCCGACACTAAATTCGATTCCGGCACCGGGTGGCCCAGTTTTTCCGCGCCAATCACACCAGAGAGCGTCGGCACCGAGACGGATTCGAGCCATGGAATGCGGCGCGTGGAGGTGGTGTGCAACAAATGCGGGGCGCACCTGGGGCATGTCTTCGACGACGGCCCAGGGCCGGCCGGGCAGAGGTACTGCATGAATTCGGCGTCGCTCAATTTCGATAAGAAAACCTAAAGCGTTTCTGGTTTCTTGTTTCTGGTTTCTGGTTGGGGGAGCAGGCAGAGTGCGCCTTTGTAGAAGCCTTCCGCTTCGATGCCGAAGGCGTGATCGAATCGGGCGCGATAGTTTTCCCAGGCGATGGCTGACGTCAGTTCTACCAGTTGGCGCTCATCGAAATGTTGGCGTAACGCTCCAAACAATTCTTCTGAAACCTCGACTGGCGTGTTGGTCATGGCGGCCGCATAACGGATTACCAGTTTTTCGACGTCGTTAAAGGCTGGGGAATTCTCGAAATCAGGCAGCGCCATCAACTGCGCTTCCGTGACGCCCGTTGTTCTGCCCACGGCAGATCCGATATCGATTCAGAACGGGCATCCGACCAACGTGGCGGCTTTGATTTCGGCTAGCACTTTGAGTTTTGCGTCGACAGTTCGCAAAGCCTGCTGGCCCATTTCCATGCCACCCACCGCAAACAACAGGCGCGGCTGATGCGCGGTAATCTTGAAGGGCAGAATTACGCGGCCCACCTTGCGGCGGGTCATCCAATAAAGGAAACGCGTGAAGAGTCCTGCTTCATTTGCCTCCACTCCACGAATGCGCGCCATATGGATTTATTTTACCGGACCGCATTAGGGTCCTAGCTGAGAGCTTCGGATTCGCGAAATCGCGAGAAACCGCGGTCGAAGGTGACAACTTATGCGCCACGCAGCAGGCCCATTTGGGTGATTCTGCAAAACGCCTCAATACGCCGGTCGCCCGTAGATGGGTGCCAAGCGGGAACTCGGCTCAGGTAAGTAGATCTTCGGTGTCGCGACTCGACAGGTTGAGAGTTGCCGGCTCATTCGAATCGAGGATTGGGAAGTGCAACCGCCTGCGTGGAGATCGAGCACGCGCGAGCCAACTCGCTCTTGACGCCCTCAGTATCAGAGCTTCCAGGTGCACGCGGCGGCTGGCAGCAAGGATCTTCAGTCCTCGGAACAGAGCGTCCGGTAAGCCAATGGACATCCGCATTGTGGACAGGTGTTACGATAGACTCCACCATGTTCAATCGCCGCACTTTTCTAAGCGCCAGCGCTGCGCTGGCTGGCACCAAACTGGTCTCAGCGCAGGCTCCCACCGATTCGCCGATCGGTGCACTCAAAAGCCGCCGCGCGGAAGCCCAACCCATCACCACTGAGGAACGGTTGGCGCGCGTGGAACGGGCTCAGCGCCTGATGCAGGAGAACAAACTGAATGCCATCGCCATTGCAGGTGGGACTTCCCTGCTGTATTTCAGCGGCGTGAATTGGGGCAACAGCGAACGGCTGTTCGTGATGGTTCTGCCGGTGCGCGGAGAGCCGTTTTTCGTGGCGCCGGCCTTTGAGAAAGACCGGTCGCTGGAGCAGATCGCGCTGGGTCCATTCGCTAAGTCTCCGCACGTTTTCACCTGGGAAGAAAACGAGAATCCGTATCAAGTGGTGGCTTTCGCTTTGAAGGAGCGGGGCTTGGCGACAGGGCGGATCGGGATTGAGGAGCGCGTCCAATATGTTTTCGCGGATGGAATTGCGCGGGCCATTCCAACCGCCACGATTTCGAGTGCAACGCAGGTCACGTCCGGTTGCCGCATGCTGAAGAGCCCCGCCGAGATCGCGCTGATGCGGCTGGCCAACAGCGTGACGCTACAGGCTTATGAAGCGGCTTGGAAATCGATACGCGAGGGGATGACGCAGCACGAGTTTGGGGCGCTGGTATCCAGCGCTCATCAAAAGCTAGGATTTCAAGGCGGCGCGAGTGTGCAGGTGGGCGAGAATTCGGCGCTGCCGCACGGATCGGTGAAGCCGCAGTTAATCCGCGAGGGAACCATTCTGCTGATCGACGGCGGATGCTCGGTGGAGCATTACGAATCCGATATCAGCCGCACCTTCGTTCTTGGCAAACCAACCGACAAGATGAAGCGGGTTTTCGATATTGTGCATCAGGCGCAGAGCGCTGCGCTCGCGGCGGCGCGGCCGGGAATTCTGTGTGACGCCGTGGATGCAGCGGCACGGAAGGTGATTGTCGATGCCGGCTACGGTCCGGGATTCAAATACTTCACACATCGCGTGGGCCACGGGATCGGAATGGATGGGCACGAGTGGCCTTACCTAATCGCTACCAACACGCTGCAGGCCGGCGGCAAGAGCATCGCACTGGCTGCGCAGATGACCTTCAGCGACGAGCCGGGCATCTATATTCCCGGTGAGTTTGGAGTGCGGCTGGAAGACGACATGCACATTCTGGACGCAGGTTCGGAACTGTTTACGCCGCAAAGCCCGTCGCTTGAGGATCCGTTTGGAAAGAGCTAGTGGCCGGTAAAGGGTGCCTGCGCGAGCCTAAGCAATGTCGTTGACAATCCATTTCATAAATAAGACTAACTATGGAGCGGATGTCGCAGTGGGGGAAGTCGCGCTGGACGACTTTGTCGAACGTTTCGAAGCGTCTCTAATATTTTGGGACACTGATCGCTACGAGAGTCAGTGGCGGCAGGGCATCGACCGACTTCTCGATGGGGCACCGAAGTCCTGTTTGATAACATCGATACTCGAACCCAAGTACGAGCACTTCGGAACCTGGTGGGTGCTTTACCGGGACGGCCAACAGGTACTGGTTCAGAACCAATTGCTGCTCCTCGATGTTTTCGGAAGCGGCTTTGATCCTGACCAGCCCTATGCCTCTATCCGCGATCGCGTCTCTTTAAGCGCCGAAGGAGAGCGGATATCGGAGTGGTCCATCAACTTCGACGACATTGGCCGATTGTAAGACCACGTCCCCTCATGGTCATTCCTAGTGGCGCACTATCCTGGCTCCTGGTTGCTCGCGCTTAGTTACTCACTATTAGATATGCTGGGGCACTGGCTTGGGAGCCCACAGACACAACCACCGGTTGAGTACCATCCGCGATGTTGGTGGGAACATAGAAGTTGATCTGAATTAGTCCCACCAGGCCCGCCGGGTCTCCGACAAATTGGAGGGTCGCTGGAATGCCGCCTACAGTGACCGAGACGTTCTCCGTCGGCTTCGGCAGACTGTCCACGGGTGTGCCATCGGCGGGCGCCGCGCCGGTAGCGAGTTGCGGATTCATGGTCCCGGCGCCGGTCACATAAATGGAGACAATCGCGCCACGGTTGCCGCTTCCGATGGCGCCGCTCGAATTCGTGAATATACCCGGCGCGGCCTGAATTACTTCAAATTGATAGGATGCTATCAGCCCGTTGTTATTGATCTTGAGTGTGGCCATCTGATTCACTGCTGTGCCGTAAGGAATCTGAATATTCAACTGACCGGGCGAGACGTAGTATAAGGGCGCGGCGACGTTGTTTACGGTGGCGGCGATTCCGGCGGTAGAAACTGGCAGAGGCACGCTGCTGGCGCTGGCGATGGACGCGGAGAGTTCGGACCCGAAAACCGACAGTATCATCCCCGGTGAATAGACGGACTGATAGGAGGCGCCATTCACAACGCCGAGTACAACCGGCGTTCCATTCGAAGTGGACGTTCCACTCACGCTGACCGTGACGGAGGCGGTAACGCTCGAGGCGGAACCCTCTTTATAGACCGCGGTGATGGTTCCCGAGCCGGCGGGCAATTGATTGCCATTGACGGTCAATGTGGCCGTAGCAGTTCCACCCGATCCGACCAATGTGGCCGAACCCAGCGAGAGGCCGCCCACTGAGAACTGCACCGTGCCGGTAGGCGTTGCACCATCCTCGCCCACTACGGTTGCAATTAGAAATGCGGAATCGGTAACTGACACCGTGCGCAAATTGCTCATGAGAGTGATGCTGGCGGCAGAAGGAGGTGCCAGGACCTTGCCTCCGTTCCAGGCCGTGAGCAATCTGTCGACATCCACCGAGCCGAGTCCCGTTACTTCGTCAAAACCTACTCCCGCGCTATAGCCCACTGGTGTGCTGTTGCAGGTTGAGAAGCGCCCGCCGCAGGGCACAGTAACAATATTGTTGCCGGTGGTGATGTCGTGAAATGCAGTGGGCACGGATTGGGCCAGCGAATAAAGCTTGGGATTTATATTTCCCACGCCGGGTGACGACTGCGTGCCGGCGGATACCAGATACTGATTCAACAAGGTGATAATTCCAGCGAACGTGGGAGCAGGGACGGAAGTCCCGCCATAAACCTGCAGGCTGCCGGCGGTGTAAACAAAATATCCATCGTGATCGGCCGAGGCGGAAAGAGAGACGTCGGGAACGTCCCGGGCGTTATCCGCAGGCACGCCCGGACCAGTTTGCCAACTCGGTTTCGTGAAGTAAATGCTGGCGCCTCCTCCGCTGGCGGAGGGAGTTCCATCTTCGACGCTATCGTTCCAGGATGTTTCGGGAATATAGGACAATGCGGACGCGCCGCTGGAGGAGTTGGTGGCCGCCCAATACTGGCCGCCGTTCTCCGCGAACTCCGTGCCGCCCACGCTGGTCACTTCCGGGATGGAGCCAGGCGTATCTACGGACAAGCCGGGATTCTGCGTGTCATCGCAATCCGCACCGCCGGTGTCGCCTGAAGCGGAGAACCAGGTCATGCCCTGCGCGTTGGCCTGCTGGGCCCATTGTTGGAACGTAAACAGGTCGGAACTCGGGGTCTCCAGTTCGCACGACCCGTAGCTCTGGCTGATCACAGGCGCTAACTTCTGATCGATTGCGTACTGTACCGAGTCCATGACATCGGACGAATAGACAAACAGGATGGTGGCGTTTCTCGCCACGGCGCCGGACCATTCCAAATCCAGATCCGCCTCGGACAAATCGTTGTTGCTGATTCCCGGATCCTGGGCGCCGGGTACCAGCATGGTCTGAGGATCGTTGGCAGGCAAGCCGTAACTCGAGCGGAACGTTTCAATGTCCGAAAGGTTGATTTGAGTTTGCCCGGCGATTACGAGCGATTGTCCTTTTCCGTCGATTCCGGCGGCGTAGAGCGGGGAGATGTCATAGATGGTCGCCAGATCGTTGGGCGTTATGAAATTTTCTCCGTCGCTAGCGGTAAAGTGCGGCGTCATGGTGGACTGCGTGGCCGGATTGCGCAATTTGCTTTTGGCCCTCATGCGGAAGTCGTTTAGCCCGCGAATGGCCCCGACGATTCCGCCGAGCGCCTCGGGCACGGAGGGTTCCAGAGAGTTCGCAAAGTGTTTCTCGCCGTTCGAGACGTATTGGTGGATCTCAGTTTGAAAAGCGCTTTCGACTCTAGCCGCTTCTCCATTGACGGCAATCCAGTTTCGTCCCCGTGCTACCGCTGCAATGCTGAGCCCCTGCGCTTGTAACCAGGATGTAATTTTGTTTAAATCGTCCGTGCTTACGCCAAAGCGATCCGCATATTGCTCCGGGGTCAGCCAGACATGATAGTTCGCGGAACCGGGCGTTTGCTGATCGCGGAGCAACTGCTGCAGATCGGCATGCTGGCTGGCCGATTGTGCCAGCTCGAGTGTTACATATGACATTGGGAGCGACGGAGCAACGCGTCCTTGATCGTCCTCAGGGCGCGCCTTGGGATGGAGGTGGCCAGTCAGAACAACGCGCTGCTGATTATCGATTGCTTTCGTAATACGGCTCTGCTGCGCGTTGAGGAAACCGGTGAAGATGTAGAGCGAGCACAGCGCGATCGCTGAGCGGGTTCCAAAACGGTAGCAGAGGGATTTCCAATTCATGATTCGTCCTCTTCACGGATAATCGGGGGGTGCCGGGTTTCCAAGAGCCTTGTCCACAGCGCGGGATGGCGGGCAAGAACTTCCTGACACTAGTATGACGCTACTCATGCCCGCCCGGTTGCGTTTCTTCGGAAAAGCCTCCGACTCCGTTGAGGACGCCCGTGGCGCACGCACTCTTGCGTGCCGTGTTCGCACTCTTGCGAACACGTTTTTCGACCCAACCCAAGCGTTCACACGAGTGTGAACGCGGCACGCAGGAGTGCGTACGCTACACCGTCTTCAAGACCTTTGGTGGGCCAGCAGGCACATCGGAACTCGCTAACGCGCAACTAACGTCCAAAACCACGCCCAAAACCTCGGCTTTGACTTAAGGTGTTTTGCTGAGTCGGGCTGAGAATGACGTAGAATGCTGCATCGGCTTTGTTTTGGATGGTAAGGATCTGGCCGGTCAGCGATCCGATGGTCGCAGATATCGACTCGATGGTTGCAGTATCGTTCGCCTTCACAGCGGTCTGCAACGATTGGCGGTCGGTACGCACGGTGGTCTCGATGGGTGTGACAGCGGTGAGCGCATTCGTAAAGATGGTGGTGGCCTCAGTAGCCTGCGTGGTGTTGAGTGTTAGAAGTTTGGTGAGCCGGTCCACTTTCTGCGCCACGATTGTGGCGGGATCGGGAGGCGTGGAACCGGTCATCACACCGAACGGCCGTTGGGCCAAAAGAGTTGCGCTTAGCACTGCCGCAACCGCGATCATTCTGGATAAGGTCTTCATATTAACTGTGTTGCTCCTGTTGGACTGTATTTTCAAGTCCTCCGATAAATAAACAAACACGCGCTTCAACTAGTTAGTCGCAGAACTTTAAGGTTCTTTACGCAGCTTTTCGTATCGTTACCGTGCGGCTTTCCAACTGTTACTATCAATCAACATGCGTGGCGCTAAAACATTCAAACGTGTACTGGCTGTATTCGTGTTGATGACGGTGACGTTGGGAGCTGAGCCGGCTCCTCGATTTCATGCCAAATCGCTGGACGGCGAGAATTTTTCGAACGATTCGGTGAAAGGCAAAGTAGTGCTGCTGCAGTTCTGGGCAACCTGGTGCAAGTTTTGCCGGGGCGAGCAATCCGTGGTGGATGAACTGACGCGGGAGTTTGCCGATCGCGGCCTGGTAGTTCTGGCAGTGGACTTCATGGAACCGAAAAAAGTAGTTAAGAAATACCTGGAGCAGATGCCGCGCGCCTGCAAAGTGATCCTGACCGAGGACACCAACCTTGCGGCGCTCTACCCGTCCCGCTCCTTTCCTCTTTATGTAGTAATTGACCGGGATGGAAATATCGCCGGCACGCAAAAGGGCGCGGGCGGCGCTGGGTCGCTGAGAAGGTTGTTGAGTAAGGCGGGGTTGGAGTAAGTTACTATTCAAGCTAAAACGACTTAGCTTTCTTGTTTCGCGCTGGCGGCCGTTGTATCGGCAGCGGAAATTCCTCAAGGGTCCCACCTGTTGGTTCGGATGGAAAACTCGCTGAGCATGGTCATCGTCATAGCTGTATCGAATCCAACATGGATGCGCCAGCCGCGGCGTGAAGACCGCAAGGATTTTGGAGCTCGGCTGCTTAGCCGAAAAACTGAGGAGACCCTTGAATCCGAGGTCGAATAGCTCTTCGCCGATCTGCTGAGTCGGCGTAGATGGATTCCTCGCGCGAAAGTTGCTATAACTTATTTAATATCAACCGCTTGGAAGTATGTATCTGCGCTAGAAATGGTTACCGGGAGGGATGCTAGACCGAGCCACTAAAACCACCCGCGCTTGCCTGCCTTGAAATCCTCCCACTGCCCCAGCGCTTTCATCTGCTCATCCAGCTTGGAGTCGACCACCAGCTTCTCCACTTCCGCGCGCGTCAACCGCTTCGCCGGACGCTCCGGATTCTCCGCCAGGCTCCACATCAGCACCGCCGCGACCGCCTCCGTGACTTTTTCCTCCCTCTGATTCACGCGATCCACGGTATCCGATTCCGCGTGGTAATCCGGGAGATAAGGAATCGGGTCCTGGATGCCCACCAGATTGGGAACGCCCGAAATCATGAAATCGAAATTGTCGGTGCCGTCCAGCACGTCTATCACGTGGCCGGTAGCGCGCAGCCCGTCCACGGACGCCAGCGCGTCGTTGACCGGCTTCCGAAGCTCGTCCCGCCCATTCAGATAAAAGCCGCTCAGGTGACCGGACCCAGTGTCGAAGATGGTCACCGCAACAAATTTGTCTAGCTCGTTCTTATGCCGCGCCACGTAGGCTTCTGACCCCAGCATGCCCTGCTCTTCGCCGGTGAATAGCGCGAACCGAACGGTCCGCCGGGGCTGGATGCCCAAATCGTGAAACGCGCGCGCCAGGTCAATCACCAGCGCGGCATTCACCCCGTTGTCTTCCGCGCCCGTTCCCAAATCCCACGAATCCAGGTGCGCGCCCACCAGCACAATCTCATCCGGCTTTTCGCGCCCGCGAATCTCGGCAATGACATTCTTCGATTCATAACTCGGCGCGATCCTGTTCAAGATGGTTAGCCGCACGCGCACCTCATCCTTTTCCGCCAGCCGCGCCAACCGCTCGGCGTGTTCGCGAGAGATGATCGCCGTGGGCACGGGAGCGTAGGTGAGATCAAGCGAAATAGGATGCCGATACAGCAGCCCGCGCGGCCGCGTGGATTCCAGCAGCAGCGCTACCGGCTGATGTTTCCGCGCCGCGTCTGTCAGCACGGCGTTCCGCATATACTCGGCGAAAAGATCGTCGAACGTCTTCATCTCGGAAGAATGAATCAGCAAAATGGCGCCTCGCATTGTGCCGCCCAGCCGGGCGAAGTCGGCCAATGTCCCCTCCCCGGCGTCAATAATGCGGGCTTCGATGACGCCCTTTGTCGACGGGCTCATGGGCGCAGCCGCGATGCGGATGTTGAAGGCCGCGGGTGAAACCGCGCTGGCTTCGGCCGAGACCGGGAGCCACATGCTCTGTGCGGTGAACGGCTCCACGCTAACGTTCTGGATCCCGATATCGCGGAATTTCTTGGCAGCCCATTCAATCGCGCGATCGCATGCCGCGGAGCCTGTGGGCCGTCCGCCGATGCCGTCGCACAGCTCGCGCAAGTCCGTCATCAGTGGAGTATCGCCCTGCGCCCGCGCGGCCAAACGATGCGGCGCGTCCTGCGCCAACGCAGGAGCTAATAACAGGCAGCCCCAAGCGTAAGCGCGGGGACCGAACCGCCTAGCGATTCGCGTCATTCCGATAAATCACTCCCTCTTTCATCACGAACGTGATCTTCTCGACCTGCCGGATGTTCTGGATTGGGTCGCCAGGAATCACCACCACATCTGCGAGCTTTCCCGGCTCCAGCGTTCCCACGCGATCCTGGATTCCCAGCAACTCCGCGTCGACCGACGTCCCCGCCCGCAGTGCATCAATGGGCGGCATCCCGAGATCTACCAGCATGTGAAACTCCTCCGGATTACGGCCGTGCGGATACACGGCGGCGTCTGTGCCCATCCCGATCTTCACTCCTTTTGCAATGGCTCTCTTCATGGTCTGATTAATGGCCTCGATGGCCGCGCGCATCTTTGCCTCCACCGCGGCCGGGTATCCGCCCTTGGCCAGCATCTCGCGCCCACCTTGGGTGGCCATCAAGGTTGGGATGAACACCGTGCCGCGCGTTTTCATCATGTCCAGCGCTTCGTCATCCATAAAGGTGCCGTGTTCGATGGAATCGATGCCCGCGCGAATGGCGCGCTTGGCGCCCTCGGCTCCGTGCGCGTGCGCGGCCGTTTTCCTGCGTAGCGCATGCGCCTCGTCCACAATCGCGTTGAGCTCTTCTTGGGTAAGCTGCGGCGTGTCCACCGCATCGGTCAGCGAAAGCACTCCGCCGGTGGCGCATGTTTTGATGACATCCGCGCCGTATTTGGCGTTCAGCCGCACGGCTTTGCGCGCTTCTTCCGGGCCATTGATCACTCCGTCTTCAGGAGCGGATTCACGTCCGAAAACACCCTCCCGAAACCCGTCCTGGAAATCGCAATGCCCGCCCGTTGCCCCGATGGCGTGCACTGCCACCAGCATGCGCGGTCCGGGAATAATGCCGGCCTGCACTGCATTGCGTAGTCCAACATCCATGAAATCGGTGGAACCCACGTCGCGCGCCGTAGTGATGCCGGCCATCAGAGTTTTCTTGAGATTCACCGTGGCGATGAGCGTTCTTTCCGCAATGGTCTTCTGCAGGCCGTCCAGAATGAACTGCCGGAAATCCCCAACGCTCGGATACGCAAGATGGGTGTGCGCATCCATCAGACCCGGCGAAAGCGTGGCGTCGCCGAAATCGATCACCTTTGCACCACTAGGCATCGGAGCTTGAGCGCCAACGCCCAGGATGGTAGTGCCGCTGACCACTACCAGTCCCGGCGTCGACATGCGATGTCCATCGAACATGCGCGCAGCCTTTAATACGATGGCTTGGTTCTGGCCAAAGGAAGGGGCGAGAAAGCAGAAGGCAGAAAGCAGAACGCAGCAGACGATTAGCGGCACCCGCGTCCCAGGCCCTGCCGCCTGCCTCCTGCCGCCTGCCTTCTGCTTTCTGCCGCCTGCCTTCTGCAAATGGGTTGTCATAAGCCTTCAAGTTTACTTCGTCGCCGCAGCCGACTGCGCCTCTTCGCCCCAAATATATTTCGCGAACCATTCGTAGTTGTGCTCCATCACCGCCCGCTGCTGTTTCGGCTTGTTGATGGGATGCCCGAATCCCTTGTACAGAATCAGCTTCACCGGAACCCCGCGATCCTTCAGCGCTTGGTACAACTCGAAAGCGTTCGGAGGCGGCACGCGCTTATCCTGATCGCCATGCTGGATCAGAGTCGGCGTCTTGGCCTTGTTCACATAGAATATGGGCGACGTCTTCTGATAGATGGCCGGATCGTCCCACGGCGTGGCTTTCAGATACTGCCGCGTGAACGGATGAATGTCAGTGTTGACGTAGTAAGTCATCCAGTCGGAAATGCCCGCACCCACCGAAACGGCGCGAAACCGGTCGCTGTAGGTGGTGATGAAAGCCGAAATATAGCCGCCCTCGCTCCATCCCATCGCGCCTACGCGGTCTTTATCCACTAGCCCTTTCGCAATCAGAAAATCCACGCCCGTAATCACATCCTGATAGTCGCCGAGGCCCAGATTGCGCACGTTCAGCGACCGGAACTTCTCGCCGTACCCAGCCGAACCCCGGTAATTCGGCCTCAAGATCAGCGCGCCCTTGGCGGCAAAGCGCTCCATCGGATAGTAACGATCGGGCGCAGCCTCCGGCGTATCGAAACCCGTTGGCCCACCGTGGATCACCACCAGCAACGGATATTTCTGCGACGGATCGTAATCGGCGGGCTTCATCAGGACGCCCTGGATCGGCGTGCCATCGGCGGATTTCCACTCGATCACCTCCCGCGTAGTCAGCCTGAAATCTTTCCATTGATCGCCCATATTCGTGAGATACCGCGGTGCAAAATCCTTGGTCGCGGAAACGAAAACTTCCGAAAAATGATTCGGCGCCGAACCCAGAGAGGCAAACATCCGATGATCCGGAGTGAACGATGCGTCGGGAACGAAGAACGAATCGGGCGAACTGATCCGGTCAATCGCCGCGGTTTCCGGATTCACGCGGAAAACATGCGCGTTGCATTTTAGAAACGCTGCGAAATAGATTCCATCCGGCCCCCAATCGATCAAGTTCGGATCTTCGTCGAATTTCGCGGTGACGATACGCGGCTCGCCGCCCGCCGCTGGAATAACCGCGATGTGCGTGTTCATGAAGTAGTAGAACGGATCGCCGTTCGCAGTGACATAAGCTATCTGCGTTCCATCCGGCGACCAGCGCGGCCGCGTATTGGGACCGTTCGAATCCAGCAGTTTCTTCACCAACTTGTCCCCCGCGTCGACGGTGTAGATCTGCGATGTGCCGGATGAACTGATGTCGGGATCGCGCGTGGCACTGAAGGCGATGTGCTTGGAATCGGGCGACCACGCGAAGTCGCCCACGCTGAACTTGTCGCCTTCGGTGAGCGCCTCCGCCTGCGGCCGCTGCTTTTGATCGGCGGGGATTTCGGCCGGCGTCTTCACCAGCCACAATCGCACCATCACATAATCGCCGCCGATGACATCGAACTCGCCGTACTTTTCTTTCCGATCCTTCTTGGTCTTCGAGTCTGCGCCGGTGGAGCTGAAGGCAATCGCTGATCCGTCGGGCGCCCACTCCATGGACTCCACGCCGTTCTCTTCGCTGGTAAGCTGCTGCGCTTCGCCGCCATGCGGGCGAATTACGTAAATCTGGCGCTTGCCATCACGCTCCGATAGAAAAGCGATACGCGACGAATCCGGCGACCATTTCGGATTCTGGCTCGATTTCTTGCCGCTGGTCAACTGATACCGTTCGCCGCTTTGGACCACGGCGATCCAGATCTGCTGCACGAATTCGTTCTCCTCCCAGTTCGCCTGCGTGACCGTATAAGCGACATATTGCCCGTCCGGCGAGATGCGGGCATTCCCCACCGACTGCATGCTGAGCGATTGATCGATGGTAGGCGTCTGCGCGAACGCCGCAAATACAAAAATCGTGACAAACAATAACCGGTGCATGGGGCCATTATACGTACGCCGCCAAAACCACTCCGTTCCGAGGTATGCTAATAAGATCGGAAGGAGGGCACTTGACACTCAATCTCAGCCCTGAGGAATCGAAAGATTTCCTGAAGCGCGGTTTTTCCCGCAGGAACTTCGGCCGCATTGCGACCATGCTCACTGCCGGAGCCACTTTGCCGTTCTATAACGAGCCAGCCCTGGCCCAGTTGTCCAAGGTCAAAGGCACCATTCCACCCGATGCTGTATTGATCAACGCTAACGAGAACCCCATGGGCCCGTGCCCTGAGGCTGCCGAAGCCATGCGCAACGTAATTCAGAAGGGCGGCCGGTACATGTACCAGCTCACCGATGAACTTGCGAAAACGCTGGCTGAGGTAGAAGGCGTGAAGCCGGACTATGTGCGTCCCTTCGCCGGATCGAGCGCGCCCCTGCACCAATCCGTGCTGGCGTTCTGCTCGCCGCAAAAAAGTTACGTCGCAGGCGATCCCGGCTACGAGGCCGGAGGCCGCGCGGCGAAGTTCATCGGCGCGAAAGCATTCAACGTCCCCCTCACCAAGGACTACGCGCACGATGTGAAGGCTATGGCCGCGGCCGATCCGAACGCGGGCCTGATCTATCTCTGCAACCCGAACAATCCCACAGGATCCCTGACTTCGCGTGAGGACATGGAATGGCTGCTCGCCAATAAGCCGGCCGGCAGCATCCTCATGGTGGATGAAGCTTACATCCACATCGCCGACGGCGCTACGTCCATGGTCGACATGGCCGCCAAGGACAAAGAGATCATCGTCCTCCGCACCTTCTCGAAGCTCTACGGCATGGCGGGGTTGCGCGCGGGCGCCGCGATAGGCCGTCCCGATCTGCTCGACAAGATCATGCCCTATAGCGCGGGCGCGTTGCCCGTGACGGCCATGGTCGGTGCAACCACCAGCCTCAAAGTGAA
>Ga0187859_10001497_pt1 | contig 14857 bp, 6 predicted proteins | sample June2016WEW_10_1_2_FD_133019 | JGI IMG/M metagenome (GOLD analysis project Ga0187859, IMG submission 133019) | Peatland microbial communities from SPRUCE experiment site at the Marcell Experimental Forest, Minnesota, USA - June2016WEW_10_10 | ecosystem: Environmental > Terrestrial > Soil >...
CTTCGTCCCGGCGGCAGGCTTCCGCCCGCCGGCCGCCTTCTGCCCGCCGGCCGCCTTCTGCCCGCTGGCCGCCTTCGGGTCGCTGGCCGCCTTCGGGTCGCTGGCCGCCTTCCGGGGCGCCGCAGTCTTCGCCGCGCCGGCCTTCGTCCCAGCGGCAGGCTTCCGCTCGCTGGCCGCCGTCCGGTCGCTGGCCGCCTTCTGCCCGCTGGCAGCCTCCTGCCCGCTGACCGCCTTACTCCTGCCCGAGGGCTTCTTCGCGGCGGACTTGCCCGCCGCCGCGGTCTTCTTCGCGGCCGCGGGCTTGTCCGGGGCCACGGGCTTGTCCGCGGCCGCGGTCTGCGTCGCGGCGGAGGTCTTCCGGGACGCCGCCATGATCAGACCGTTACCCCGGACACGCGGCTGACACTCGCCTAGACTTCCCGCGAACTAGCCGCAGATGGAGACCGCCATGGCCGATGCCGTCCTCTACCGTTGCGGGGAGGACCGCGTGTGTGCCGCGGTGGCGCTCGGCTGGCAGATGGCGGTGCTCTACCACTCCCCTGTCCACCGGGGCCTGGTGGAGGACCCGCCTCGTGCGGCGCACCTGCCGGGGTACTCCGCGTGAGCGGCGCGGCAGGGAATCCCCGCCCTCCACGTCAGTGAAGGGCGGGGTGGATGTCACTTGAGGATGTTGACCGCCCGCGCGACGACCAGGGCCACGGTGATGATCGAGATGCCGGCCTGCACCGCCATCGCGGCCTTGGCCCACCGGGACAACGGCATGACGTCCGTCGGGCTGAACGCGGTGGCGTTGGTGAACGACACGTACAGGTAGTCACCGAACTGCGGCTCCCAGTCGGCCGACGCCAGGTCCGGCGCGGTCATCTGGGGGAACATGAAGTCCGGGTAGAGCTTGGTGGCGTGGGCCCGTGCCACCGGCCCGCCGCGGTCGAACTCCCAGTACCACAACCCGAAGACGATGACGTTGGTGAGCCAGATGACTGCCCCGGAGCCGAGCAGTGGCCCAGCGGAGCTGCCCTCGGTGCCGTGGATCAGCCCATTGACCAGATGCGCCGCCGACCAGGCGTTGGCCAGGCTGATGAGGGTGGCTCCGCTCAGGCTCAGCATCCGGAGCACCTTCGATTCGCGGTCGATCCGGTGCGGGTTCAGCACGGTGATCAGCACGAAGACCAAGCCCTCAAGCGCCGGCAGCACCCACGTCGGCTGGAACAGCACCAGCCGGCCCGGCAGCGGCCCCTGCAGCAAGATCGCGACGGTGATGGCCAGGACCACGTGCCAGCGGGGCTCGCCGCGGGTCTTCCGCCGCCACGCGGGCACGAACTTGCGGACCTTCGGGACCACGCCACGGTTTCCTGCAACCAAGGCCCGCTCCAGCTCCGACATGCGCTCGTGCAGCTGCCGGATGCCATCCAGCACTTCGCGGTGCGCGGCCGGCTGACCGGGGTCGGCCTGGCCGGGCGAGGAGGCGGGCTGGCGAGGGCCGGCCTGGCCGGGCGAGGAGGCCGGCTGACCCAGGCCGGATGCCCGCTGCGGGCCTGGCAGGCCGCCAGCCCCACTCGGGCCCTGTTCCCTGCTGTCTGCCATCCCTCCAGTGTGGCCCGTGTCCGCACCGGCTGTGCCAGGGGCGCGCTCAGCGCCCACCGGGATGTAGACCTACGCCCGTAGACCTAAGTGTCCCGCCCTGGTGTGGTGTCCCCGGTCGAAGAGTGGCCGGCCCGAGTCTTGTTCGCGTCAAGCAGTCGGTGCCCGAGATCAACCAGAGCGGACAGATCGTCGACCGAGCCAACCAGCCGCCATGGATCAATGCCCCGCAGGAACAGAATCTCCGCCAAAAACCAGACCCAATTCCGGCCGGGGTTGAATTTGCTACAAATTAGTCTCCGGAGCCTGCGCCCCGTTCGGCGCGCTGCGACTCCCCGGAGGCAGAACGCCTCGGATGACACGATCATTCATACCTTTGGGCCGCGGAAGTGGCAGCTGACGACCCTTAATTCTATGGAGCTACCGATGGACGTGAGGTCCAGGCCGCCCCGGCAAGGAAGCCGGCACCAGTACCCCAGCGACCCGAAAGGAGGAACGTCAGCAAAGGTCAGGACCGGTACGCACTCGGGCATTATCGCGCGATCGGCCCGGAAGACAAGCAGGCAAGGACCTGGAGACGAGGATCAGCACAATCAGCAGCAAATCGCGCGCCAAAGCCTAGGATGGAAATGAAAAGAAAATGACCGAATCATGCTTTATATCCGCGGCTTTCCTGCTCCGACAATGGTGAATTCCGGGCGTGCAGCGCTGGTCCGGGTGCCGAGGTGTGGCATATTAAAGACAGTTCATTGCGCTCGTCCCGCTCATCATTTCGGATAACTGAAGATAAATTCAGCTTTGGTTGTCATCGATGGCGCCGGGCAAAGTCAACAGCGAATGCGAGGCGTGGGCAGATGGACAAGGAGGGGCAGGGCGACGTCAGCCGCAGGTCGGCGCTCGTCGTCATTGGCGCGACCACTGCCGGGATCATGATCGCGGGACGCCCCGCGCGGGCCGCGGTGCCCTCGCCGGAGGGCGGCCCTGACCCCGGCCGGGGGGTCGCGCTCGAACTGCCCGGCACGGTGCCGAGCATCATCATCCCCGTGGTCCGCACCCAGGACATGCTTCTTGTTCAGGTCAACGGTTACAACGTCAATGCCGTCGTCAGCGGCGGGCAGACGCACCTCGTCGCCGCCGACCCCAGCCAGGCCGCCTACCTGACCATCGTCTTCCCGTCACAGCACAACGGCGAGCAGGCCATCCAGGCCACCGGCGAATTCAGCTACCCGCCGCCGCCGGTGAGCGGCGCGCTGGCCGGGCCGACCTGGCTGGCGTTCCAGTTGCCGGAGCATGCCTCGATCCCGCTCACCATCGAGACGCTGCTGGAGTGGGGCAGCCTCATCCCCGCGCCCCCGGCGACATCGGCGGACGACCTGAACCCGGAACACTCCGCGCTTGAGGTGCCGTGGTCGCTGTGGCTTGCGGTGCCCAAGGGCGGCACCTGGCATCACTCGGCCACCCCGGTCACCAGCGGCGGCCGGACCGAGCTATGGCATACCCGCCTCGGCATTGGCGGCAGCGAACCGCCCGCTGTCCTGCCGCCAATCACCGCCTTCACCAGCTCAGGCGTCAGTCCCTGGACCATGTCGCTGATTCCGGAGGACCGGGCCGACCTCGTCACTCTGACCGCCACCGTGCCGGCCACGGCCAACTTCCTCGCGCTGACCGCACTCGGCGCGTCGGTGAACTTTCAGGGCAACTGGACGGTCGGCCCCAACTCGCGGATCTCGCTGTCCCAGTGGACGCACCGGACGTCCGCCGGCCGCGACAGCTACGTGCGTACGGTGCACCAGGGGCACCTGTTCCCGACGGGGCACCGCGCCGTCTACATCTCGGTCACCGACCGGGAGTTCGGCACCGACGACGCCGGCCAGACAAGCGCCTACCTGGTGCAGCGGCAGTACGTCACGGTCACCGAGCCGGTCATCACCTACGATGGCGACCCGGATGAGCCGAATGGCGGGCGGGCCAACCCGATGCGCACCATCCAGGCCAACACGATCACCGTTCAGGTAGACGGCTCCAGCGGGGATACCGCCTTCTGGATCCAGTTCAACGGCGCCGACGTGCCGTTCTCCTTCGTCGCCACCGACCGCGAGGGGCGCACAGCGGACTACTCGATGCCGATGATCTGGCTGGACGCAACCGTCAGCGACCAGACGACGATCAACGAGATCATCCTGATCTACGCCGGATCGGCTGGCACCCGGACGAGCCCGTCACTGAACGGCGCGCTGTTCGCGTTCGCCGATACCGGCGGCGCCGCGCCGGGCACCACCGCGCAGCACATCGACTCTTACACCTTCAGCGCCGCGTACGCCGCCAACGACGGCGCCAACTACTATCCGGTGCTCTATGGCGCGGTACCGCTGCCCTCGGCGGCGCCCCGTGCGGCAACCATCGCGGGCAGGGCACCCGCGGCCGCCCAGGCGGGCGGCCTCGGCCCGCCTGGCGCCACGATCCGGCTGCCCGGCGCGGAGCAGCTCACCGGCGGCCCGCTGGCGTCGGCGCCGGTGGTGACGGTCAGCCCTAACTACGTCAGCGACGGGTTCAAGGCCGGCGCCACCGAGGTCTACCTCGCGATCGCTCAGAACGGGCCGCCGATCCAGTTCCCGCCGGGGATGACCGGCGGGATGGCCGGGCCGAACTTCAGCCTGTCCGGCATCGCGCGCGACCTGGGTCTGCTCGGCGGTGATCTCACCGATCTGCTGAACGGCAACTTCGACCCGAGCACGTTCTTCGGCGGCCTCGGGCCGGGCGGGGGCACTCTGCTCGGCGCGCTGTCCATCATCGACCTCATCGAGTCGGTGCCGGCCAAGGCCGCCGGGCCGGACGCGCGAGGGCAGGGGGCGATCGGCCCGTCGGTCGGCTCGCAGGCCCCCCAGATCACCAGCAACCTGGTCTACCCGAACAACGACCAGACGAAGCTGCCGACCGCGCTGGACACTAAGCTCAACTGGAACCCGGCGGTCAATTCATTCCAGATCTTCCAGACGCACGACAACACCACCCTGGCGATCAAGGCCGAGATCATCACGCCGATCCCAGACCCCGCGCACCCGGCGGCGGAGCCGCCCAGCTTCTCGGTCCACGGGGAGCTGACCAACTTCACCCTCCAGCTGTTCGGACCGGGCGACGCGGACTTCATCGACATCGGATTCAGCGCGCTCACCTTCGACGCGAAGACCGGCGCCAAGCCCCAGGTCACGCCGAAGATCACCGGGGTCACCTTCGGCAACGCGCTGTCGTTCATCTCCAGCCTGGAACAGCTGCTCGAGTCGATCGGCGGCCCGTCGGTGACGGTCAACTCGACGGGCATCAACGCCAGCTACGGCCTCGCGCTGCCGGACGTGGGCGTCGGCGTCTTCTCGCTGTCTAACCTGTCGATTTCCGCCGGAGTGAGCATCCCGTTCGACGGGACCCCGGTGCGGGTGAGGTTCTCGCTGTGTACGCAGGAGAACCCGTTCCTGCTCACCATCTACTTGTTCGGCGGCGGCGGGTTCTTCTCTCTCGCCCTCGGCGCGGACGGCATCGAGCAGATCCAGGTCTCGCTTGAGTTCGGCGCGGCCATCTCGATCGACCTGGGAGTGGCGAGCGGCGGCGTCTCGATCATGGCCGGCATCTACTTCTCGCTCACCACCACCCAGACCGTTCCTCCGAATCCTCCGACCGAGATCGTGCAGCTCACCGGGTTCCTCAGGGCGGACGGCAACCTGTCGGTGCTCGGCATCGTCACGCTGTCCATGGAGTTCTACCTCGGCTTCACCTACCTCGACCCGGGCCAGGCCTACGGCGAGGCGAGCGTAACGGTGTCCATCTCCGTGCTGTTCTTCTCCACCTCGGTCACCGCCAGCTACAAGAAGACCATCGGCGGCGGCTCCGACCCCACCTTTGCCCAGGCGGTGTCGGCGGCCGACTGGACTAGCTACTGTGAGGCGTTCGCATGAGCAGCACCCAGCGGGTCGTCTGGACGGCCTGCCCGAATGGCGTGACCAGTAACGGGAAGCTGCGGATCTCCATCGCGATCGGGCCGCACCTCATGCTCCCGGCGGGCAGCACCAGCGGACAGCTCAGCCAGTTCCCCGACTGGGTGGACTGGGCCGCCGCAAACATCACCTGGCAGGCGACCATCGGCGTCACCACGGTCCCCGCGACCGTGGTGAGCGCCGGGCCGTCATCGACGCTCTACCAGGCGCTGTTCCGCCCGTCAACGCCGGTGGACGGCTACGAGTACTCGAGCCCAACGGGCAGCGACCTGTACCAGAATTCCGTCGCGACCATGCGCGACCACTTCAGCGGGATCTACACCAGCCTTGCGGGCTCTATCGCGGAAGACGGCAGCTACCCCAGCTGGGGCATCCTCTCCGGCTCGTTCAGCGCGTTTCCGTCCAGTGACGGGGAACTGAACTACGCCATAGCGAACCTGAAACAGCACTTCAACGAGGTCGGCGGCCCGATCGACCGCAGAGCGTGGGAGACCCCGAGCATCGCCATCCCGCTCAACTACAAGTTCCTCCAGCCCCGGGTGACCGCCGAGTCCACGCCCCGCCCGCCGGTGCCCAGGCCAGACTTTCACCAGGGCTACTCGCTGCTTCAGCGGCACCCCGCGCTGCTGCGCCTTTTCGGCTTCGTCATCGACTTGGAGGTGACGGCCCCGCCCGGGCTTTCCGGCACCGTGGGACTGTCGGTCACCCCGTCCTGGACGCCGAAACTCGGCGCGGCGAACACCATCAACATCACACCGGTGACCATGACCGATGCCGCGACGTGGCTGGCCGCGCCGCGCACCGCCACATCCCGGTATCCCAGCGCGATCACCGGCGGCCTGCTGCCGCTTGACGATCCCTCCCAGTACGCCGTGCTGGAGATGGACGTCGACGGCGCGGTGCTGAAATCGGTCAACTTTGTCAAGTCGGCGTACAACGCCCAGGGGCCGCGCCGTTCCGCCGACACGCCCAGCGCCTACGCCCTGCCGTCGCTGCGCTCGGCTGGGCTGTCCATCTCCATGCTCGGCCACGCGGAGCTGGTCTACGGCAACTGGAGCAGCGGCGACAGCATCGACGGCCAGCTGTCCGGGAGCGGGCCTGTCACCCTGTACGCGGAGGACATCGCCCAGGGCTACCGGATCGACGTGTGGGACTCCCGGCGTGGCCGCTGGTTCCAGCTCTGCGCCAGGTCGGGGGATCGGCAGAACCTGAACGGCTACGGCATCGGGCAACCGCAGCGGGTAGTGCCGGTGCCAGCCGGGGACGAGGGCTGGGTCGAGCCGGTGACGACGCAGTCCCCTGGCTCCTCGTCGGATGGCTCATCGTCGGAGGTCTTCCTGCCGGAGACGCTGATGCGGTGGAGCGGCTGGTCGCTGGTCGCGTCCCGGCCCGGGAAGCACCTGTCCGAGACGTCCGCCGGCAGCCTGGAGTCAGATACCGGGAACCCGCCGCCGTCCGGCGCGGCGTTCCAGGTCCAGATCGACTACGCGGCAGCTCCCGGCACGCTGCCCGCGCTGCGGTTCACCCGTGGCTACCGGTTCCGCGCCCGGGTCGTCGACCTAGCGGGGAACAGCCTTCCGTTCGACGAGAGCGCGCCGTTCACCCACGCCAGCCCCGAGTTCACCTACGCGCGGCTTGAGCCGCTCGCCTCCCCGGTCATCGTGCCGGCCGCGCCGCGCACCCCCGGGGAGTCGCTGGAGACCATCGTCATCCGGTCCAACTATGACATTCCCGACAGCGAGGTCGTACCCGCCCAGCGACACCTGGCGCCGCCCGGTACCTCGATCGAGATGGCCGAGACGCACGGGCAGTTCGACGACGCGAGCGGGCGGACGCGAGCCGACCTGTACGGCACGCTCGCCGCCCGCGACGGCGTCACCTATGCGTCGCCCGCGGTGCTCGAGGAGTTGCACGGAACGGCCGAGGACATCGACGGCCAACAATGGATCTGGTATCCGCCGGGCTACGGCTTCGCGGTGCCCTACCTGCCCGACCCGCTGGCCGCCGGGGTGGCGCTGTCCGGGCTGCCCGGTGCCGGCGCTACCGCGGTGATCGTCCCGTTTACCGGAGGATGGCCGGCCCGACGGGCCATCCGGCTGGTCGTCGAGGCCGGCAGCGGCGCGCCCGCCCTGCCCCCGGTCAACGAGCAGGACGGCCCGCTGACCGTGCACGCGCCGAAGGCGTCGGTCACGACCGCCCGGCTCAGCTCCTGGTTCGAGCCTGGCTCGCTCGGCGTCTTCCAGCTATGGGCGTGGCTGACGGCGACCGGCGGCGTCACCCCCGCCGTGAAGGAGCTGATCGAGGCCGGCGGGCACTATATGTTCACGCCGTACCGTGAGCTGACCATCGTGTACGCGATCCGCCAGCCGCTCACCGCGCCGATCGTGCACACGATCACCGCGAGCCGCGCCCCGGCGGACACCTTCGCCCAGCTGTCCGGGGACCTCCGCGCGGACCCGCCGAGCACCCAGCGAGCCGACGTGCTGTCGTCGTACACCGACCCCTACGACGACGGGACCAGCGCCACCGGCATCGTGCAGCTGCAGCACAATGCCCGCGTCTTCGAGCTACTGCTTGCCGCCACCGACGCGGGCGACATCACGTTCACGGCGATGCGGCACGACTTCGGCGACACCAAGCACCACTCGGTCTACTACAGCATCCTCGCCACCAGCCGGTTCCTCGAGTACTTCGCCGACAGCGCCACGGCGACACTGAACCACGTCACGCCCGTCGAGGTATCCGAGGCCGGGTTCGTGCCCGGCACCGTGATCGTCACCGGCACCGGCGCGAACGCGAAGACGCACTACTCCGAGGGCCGGGACTACGCCGAGAACGACACGGCCGGCACCATCGCGCGGATCGCCGGCGGCACCATCACCGACGGGGCGGAGGTCGGCGTCAGCTACGTGGCCCCGCCGGTCACCAGGTCCAGCCTGGAGGAGGACGCGCACCCGCCGACGCCCGGGGGGTACCTGGTCCAGGTTCCCAGCTCGCAGCGGCCGCCCGCACCCGACGTGCGGTCGGTGCTGCCGCTGTTCGGCTGGCAAGAGTCATCCTCAAGCGCCATGGTGACCTCGACCAGGACCGGCTCCATGCTGCGCGTCTACCTGGGCCGCCCCTGGTACGCCACCGGCGCTGGGGAATATCTCGGCGTCATCGTCGCCAACCCGGTCCCGGCCGACGCGACGCTGCCGGCCGATATCGCGCCGCTGGTCAGCGGCTACGGCACCGACCCGCTGTTCGCCACCGGCACTCGGTTCGCCAGTCCGCTGACCGTCGCCGATTTCACCCTCGCCACGGCCACCGGGGACACCGTGCTGCTTGCCGAGCAGGCCGAGACGACCGCTTTCGTGAGCGTCGCCGGCCACCAGGTCTCCTGGGACGCGGCCCGCCAGCTCTGGTATGCCGACATCGCGCTGAACATCTCCCCGTCATACTTCCCGTTCGTCCAGCTCGCGCTCGTCCGCTACCAGCCGTCGTCGCTGGCGGGCATTTCGGTTTCCCGGGTCGTCGTCGCCGACATGATCCAGGTTGCCCCGGACCGTACCCTCCAGCTCACCTACCCCAGCCCCAGCGTGGTCATGGTCGCCGTCTCCGGGCCCGGCTACTTCTCCGCCAACCGCTCCTCGCCGCCCGCCATGACCGCCTACGTCCAGGAGGCGACGGTCGAGACCAGCGACCCAGACCTCACCTGGGCCACCGTGCCAAGTCAGCTGGCCGGGACGGCGCTGACCATGACCTCGCAGACGACTACCGCGATCAGCTGGGAGGGCGAGGTTAACCTCCCCGCGGCGCGGGGGAGCCGGAAGTTCCGCATCCTGGTCGCCGAGTCCGAACAGTATCCCAGCGTCCGGGCCGGCACCCTGACCGGCCGCGTCAGCTACCTGGACGCCATCCAGATCTGACCTGGCTGGCCGGCCGCGCGGAGGCGGGTGAGCGGACCGCCCCTGGCTTGACTGCTACTTCCACGCCGACTACCGCAACCGGGGAGGAGTGCGGCGGTGGGTGTCCCCGGCCTATCGGCTCCGCATGTTCCTCGGTGCCTGCATTACAAGCGACCCGCAAGCTGCTGCGCAGCGTGCTGGCGTACCTTCATCCCGGTGCGCCCGCACACGTCGATCGGTGTCCTGGGCGCGGTCAGCGTGGTAACCGCGCTGGCCATCCCCGGCGCGGTCGGCTCGGAGCTGGCGGTACCGCCGGCCGGGGTGCGCTACGGCGTCGAGCACGCGACCGGCCAACTCGAGGTGGAAGCCGACATCGACACGTCCGGCCCGATCCCGCGGGTCCGGCGCTGCGGGGTCTTCCTCTACGTCTACGAGCCGGGCGGGAACCGGATCGAGCTGTGCAACCCGGTGGCCCGGCTGATCTTCGCGCCGGACTGGCCAGTCATCACCTGGACCGAGGCTGAACGGGCGAAAGGCCAGGCCTGGGGCCTGAAGACGATCGAGTCGTTCACACGCACGGCACCCCGCCCGTGGCATGATGGCCACATCGTTACCTCCGGCCCCGGGCAGGGCACACCCGCCGCCCGTCATCCACTCGACCCGCTGACGTCCGACGAGATCCGCGGCGCCGTGGCCATCCTGCGCCGCGATCGCGGTGTCGGCGACCGGTGGCGGTTCGCCGGCATCGAGCTGGCCGAACCGGACAAAGCCACCCTGCTCGCGTGGCGGCCGGGCGAGCCCGTGATCCGGCAGGCCCGCATCACCTGCTGGAACACCGAAGACGGCCGCACCTACACCGCCACCGTCTCGCTCACCGGCGACGAGGTCGCCGGCTTCGAGCACCGGCCCGGCGTGCAGGCGAACGCGACCGTCGGCGAGTGGCTCGTGGCCGACGCGATGCTGCGGCGCCACCCCCAGGTCATCGCCGCGCTGGCCAGCCGGGGCATCACTGACCTGGACCTGGTCCTGTTCGACACCTGGACCTACGGTTACACGCTGATCCCCGAGCAGTACCGGGACCGGCGGGTGGGCTGGGTGGACGTCTGGCGCCGCGCGGCCCCAGGCGCCAATCCATACGCGCATCCCATCAACGGGCTGCATCCGGTGCTCGACTTCAACCGGATGGAACTGCTCGACATCGGCGACTCCGGCCCGGTCGATCCCCCGCAGGTGATGGGCGAGTACGTGCCGCGCTTCATCCCCGGCTACCGCGCCCGCGAGGACGTGCGCCCGCTGCACATCACCCAGCCGGAAGGGGTCTCGTTCCAGCTGGACGGCAACGAGCTGCGCTGGCAGAAATGGTCCCTGCGGATCGGCTTCAACTACCGGGAAGGCCTGGTCCTGCACCAGGTCGGATACGCCGACGGCGGCCGGGTCCGGCCGGTCGCCCACCGCATGTCGCTGGCCGAGATGGTGGTGCCGTACCGGGACACGAGCCCCGAGCACTACCGGCGGACCGCGTTCGACATCGGCGAGTGGGGCCTCGGCTTCATGACCACCTCGCTGGAGCTGGGCTGCGACTGCCTCGGCGAGATCCGTTACCTGGACGCCACCCTGCACGACATTGCCGGTGAGCCCTACGACATCCCCCGCGCGATCTGCATCCACGAGGAAGACAACGGCGTGCTGTGGAAGCACGTCGACCCGGAGGCCGGCGCCGAAGTGCGCCGGATGCGGCGGCTGGTCATCTCCTTCTCGGCCACCGTGGCCAACTACGAGTACCTGGTCTACTGGCGCTTCTACACCGACGGCAACATCGAGTGCGAGGTCCGCGCCACCGGGATCATGGTGGTCACGCACCTGGCCCCCGGGGAGACCGCCCCCGGCACCATCATCGACGACCGGACCTACGCGCCGTTCCACCAGCACTTCATCGTGGCCCGGCTGGACATGGACGTCGACGGCACGGCCAACACCGTCTACTGCTGTGACTCCGAGGCGCTGCCGGTCAGCGAGGACAACCCGCTTGGCCTCACCCTGGTGCAGCGGCAGGTCCCGCTGCGCACGGAAGCCGACGGGCGCCAGGACTACCGGTGGGACACCCAGCGCACCTGGAAGGTCGTCAGCGAGAGCACCCGGAACCGGCTCGGCACCCCGACCGGCTACAAGCTGGTGCCGGGAGGCAGCTTCCCGCCGATGATGGACCCGGCCTCGCCGGTCTTCCGTCGCGCAGGGGTGATCGGCCACACCCTGTGGGTCACGCCGTACGACCCTGCCGAGCGCTGGCCAGCCGGGGAATTCTGCAACCAGAGTGAGCGTGACGACGGGCTGGGCGCCTGGACCGCACAGGACCGGCCGATCGAGGACACCGACGTCGTGCTGTGGTACGTGTTCGGCATCCACCACATCACCCGCCCGGAGGACTGGCCGGTGATGCCGGCCGACACGGTGTCGTTCTGGCTGAAGCCGGTTGGCTTCTTCGACCGGAACCCCGCACTGGATGTGCCGTGCTAGCCCGGGGGCGACCCCCCGGAACCCCCCGAATGCGCTTCGCGCCCCGCGGCGGTACTTCGCCGACACACCGGCCACTCACCCGGCCTGCGGCCGGGGTCGCTGTGCCGGTCACGATCGCCTCGCCGTAACTCGCGGTGGTAAAGCGCGATAGCACCGGCCGCTCACCGGGCCTGCGGCCCGGGTCGCTGGGCCGGTAACGATCGCCTCGCCGTAGCCCGTGCAAAGCTCTCCCCCCGCCGGACGAGGAGGGGCGCCGGCGGAGGGAGAGGGACGGGCGAGCGAGCCGCCCGGGCTTTAGGTTACTCAGGGGTAGGACATGATGTCGCTTGGGCCGCCGAAGCTGGAGTTCACCGCCGCCCCGGGTACGCGCCTTGGCCAGGCTGATCCGGCCGGCCGCGCGGCCCACGAGGCCGCCTCATCGCGAGCGCCAGGCGGGCGGGAACATGCTGGCATGGAGTGGTGATCACTGTTCCTGGCGGCCGGCCGCCAGTACTGGGTCGCTCAGGCCGGCATCCCGCCTGATCGCCGCCAGCAGACGCTGATGCTCGGCGCTGAGCCCGTGCCGGTGCGGGTTGGCGAACGCCGCCGAACGGGCCAGTGCCTGGGTTGGTGCCGCCTGCAGGGTGACGTTCAGCAGCGACCAGGACAGCTCGTCCAGCGCGCCGCGGATCGCGTCCGGGTCCTCGGTCATCTCACAGGCTTCCTCGATCGAGGCGAGGAGCTTGACCGGCTGCCGGTCCGGCCGCATCTCCAGCGGGAACGCGTCGACCATGTGGCACGGCGCCTCGGTTACCCGCGCGGCTTCGAAGGCGTTCAGCAGCGGGCTGACCTCGCCGGCGGTCGCCGGGTCGTACAGTCCCGGGAAGGGGATCTCCTCATAGCCAGGGTCATAGCCGCTGATGTAGATCGGGGTGCCCGATTCGGCCGCGGCCAGGACCCCCACCGTGAGGTCCAGCAGGCTCACCGGCCAGCCCAGGTCCGTGATGGCATGCACGCGGAACGCGCCGCGTACCGCGCCGAGGCCCGCGATCAGCAGCAGCTGAGCCGACTCCAGCGCCGACTGGATGTAAAACGCGATCTCCGTACTGTGCAGCCGGATGATCCCGCCCTTGGCCCACTCGTGCAGCCGGTGGACGACGATGGAGTTGTCGACCACGTGCGTGAACCGGGCCGCGGAACATCGCATGTCACTGCCTGAGCTGATCGAGGCGATCCACTCCGCGGCCCGCTTGGACGCCGCGTAGACGTCGGGCGAGTAGGGCCGCAGGGCCTTGCCCGTTGACGCGCACACCACCTGCGGGACGCCGGCGGCGGCGGCCGCGGCGAGCACGTTGCGGGTGCCCAGCACGTTCGTGCTCACCGTGCGGTGCACCTCGACCTCGGCCAGGCCCGGGTTCCGCTGCGCGGCCACGTGGAAGATCACGTCCGGCCGGATATCGCGGATCAGCGCGTCCAGGCGGTCCCGGTCCCGGATGTCAGCCCGCAGGTACTCGGCGCCGGCCAGCCGTGGCCGGTCGCTGGTCACCCCGCGACTCAGGCTGACCAGGCGGCTCGGCCGCAGGGCGGCCAGCTGAGCCATGAGCGTCGAGCCGATGCAGCCCGTGCCGCCCGTCACCAGCACCACCGCACCCTGCAGCCACTCGGTCAGCAGGGCCTGGGGCAGGCATAGCGCACGCTGAGATGTCGCCCGGAACCGCTCGTACTCCTCGCCGGCACCGCCCTTGGCGGTGACGAGCGATTCCGTAAGACGCTGCAGTTGCCGTATGGCGGTGCCGCCGAGGCTCGGCTGGCCCGGAGGGGCAGCCGCCCGCATCATCTCGATGATCTCCCGCTCCGACTCCATCCATCGACTCCTCCCCTGGACTGTGGCGCCAGGTTCGCCGTGCCTGCAGGCAACCGTGAGCTAGATGACCTCACTGGACCGGACAGCTAGTGAAGGCCACAATCCTCCCTGTTACATGTGTTGGATTATGAAGCAACGCCAAAATTGGCTTTAGCCGTATCTGACGAGATTGACGGCGCAATACCTGGGCCCTGAACATGCCTCCCCAGCAGTCCCGACGCCGCCCGCGCCTTGCGCCCGCCATGCCAGAAGTCTCATTCGGGGGCAAACCCGACATGAAACGGGCATGTTAACAAACGGTAATACGCCCTCATTAACCGCGAGATCAAACTATAGTCTCCATATCCTGCTTCGCCCGGTTATGCGAGATTCGGCCTGATGCCCCAGCAACCTGTCTACAAGCCCAGAGGGAGGCGTGTGACGAACGTCGTCGAAAGGCGGCCGGGAACCGAGACCGACACGCACAAGGGGGACCTCCCGGTCGATGCGACGCGCCCGCTGCCGCTGCCGCTGCCGGGAGTAACGCCGGGACACGGAAAGCACCGCGCGCAGATCAGGATGCGCCCCTACCGCAGTCCCGAGGCGAGGAGGGCCACCGCCACCGCTGCCGCCGTGGCGCCGGTGGTCGCGCCGGTTCCGGCTGCCGCCGCACCTGCGGCCACCGTGGCGGCGCCGCGGCGCGCGCCCCAGGCCACTCCACGTCCCGCGACCGCGGCGTCCGGGCCCGGCCATCCGGTGCTTCCGGTTCCTCCCGATGACAGCGAGAAGTACAGCTACATCCGGCGCCACTCCTGGCTGCTGACCCTCGGCTCCGTAGCCAGCTTCCCGCTGCTGCTGTGGAGCCAGATGCGCCTCATGGTGCAGTACCACTGGTTCTGGTTCTACGTCCCGTTCGTCGTCATGGGCGTGCTCTTCCTGGCGTTGCCGCTGCTCACGGACGGCCTCAGCCGCGGCTTCGACCTCAAGGCACACCGGCGGCTGGCGGACTCGTGGAAACCGGAGCGGTACCCGTCCGTCGACGTCTTCCTGCCGGTGTGCGGTGAGCC
>Ga0187859_10001506_pt1 | contig 14782 bp, 9 predicted proteins | sample June2016WEW_10_1_2_FD_133019 | JGI IMG/M metagenome (GOLD analysis project Ga0187859, IMG submission 133019) | Peatland microbial communities from SPRUCE experiment site at the Marcell Experimental Forest, Minnesota, USA - June2016WEW_10_10 | ecosystem: Environmental > Terrestrial > Soil >...
CAGCTCGCGATTCATCTCCGGATTTTTCGGGACCAGAACGACCATCGCTCCCGCGAAAGGCTGGCCCGCGCGTTTTACCGTTCCTTCAATGTTGGAGCTGCCGCTGGCCAGGATCAAAGAAACGGAAGGGGAGGAGCCGGCAGTCACGGTCATGGAGTGGCCGGAGACAGTCGCTCCCTCGGCCGAGATTTGGGCGATGGAGTAGGGTTTGGTCCCACCAAACACTACGACTTCATACCGGCCTGCAGGAATTGACTGGAGTTCAGCCTCTCCCTTGGCATCGAATATTTTCGAGCTCCCAAATCTTCCATGTCCATGTGCGGATAGCAAGCTAACCCCAAGTCGTGCGGGAAGGGTAGTCTCTCCTGGAACTTGCGCCGAGACTTTGACGGTGCTCAGCGCTTCTGCGCGGGAGGTGTCGATCTCTTCGCCGTCTTTGTTGATGTCGATTCCGTCCAGTTCAGTCGCGGTTCCTGGCCCATTCATATTGATATGGACGTTGTAGCGGCCCGCGGGGATGCCGGTAACCTCCACGAGTCCTGGCGAAACCATGCTTGAGCCCTCTTCCTGAAGAAACGTGGAACCATCGAAAGAAGGTTGCTCAAGCTGCGGGAACGCGAAGCCATTGTTGCCGTTGCTCGGCACTCGAAAAAGGAGATGGAGAGACGGAACCGGATTCAAGTGAATGTCCACCTGCACCTGCTCGCCGCCGCGGATCGTAATCGGCGTTGCACTGTCGCTGTCGGTCACGTCGGAGTAGTAGGTCAGGGGATAGGTCACATCCAGAGATCGGTCGAAGTTTTCGCTGGGCGCGGGTTGTTCCTTTCGCCGACGATCCGGCGGATTCGAGCTGGCCGGGTTCGAGCTCGGATGAAGGGCGTACCAGGGTTTAGCGGTCGCCGACAAGAAATACGTGCCGGGCGTCAGCGATTGAATCTCGTAGGCTCCTTGATCGTGGGTTCGGGCCATGCGCATGGTATGAATCTGGTCCACACCGCTGCTGTGATCGTCGTAATACAACGTCACCGTAGCGTGCCGAACCGGCTCGCTGGATTCGTCCAGGATCTTGCCGGCGATCCCCGCCGCGGGCGCCAGGCGCAGAGCGAGGGATTCGGTGTCGAGCCCGGCGCCAGTGACGATCGAGGTGAAGAATTGCTCATGCTGGTCGTAGGATGCGGTGATGAATCCGCGCTTCGCTCCGCTGAGCGAATACTTCCCGGCAGGAACCCCGGTGAACTCAAACTTACCGTCTTCCGCTGTGACCAGCGACTCAAACTTCAGCGAGTCCTTCACGTCCCTGACCGTAATGCGGGCGCGAGCCAGTGGATGGCCGTCCGTCTTGCTGATTACCGTTCCCGCGATTCTGTAGCCGTTGCTGGGTGTGCTGGCCTGGGCGGCGGTTGCCGTTTGGGCAATGGCCCGTGGCTGCGCCCCGAGCAGACAGAGTGCCGCCAGCGAAAATAGCGAGAATGAAGAACGGACCCAGGCTGCGCAAGTCATCATGGTTTACTCGCTGCTCGAAATCGGCACCTGAATGTTGGCTTTCTGCCCGGAAGTCAGGTGCACCACCGGGCCCATGCTGTCATAAGCTTTCATGGCTTCAGCATCGCGATAGGGAAGATTCGATTGCTGTCTGCTGAACGCCAATACACGGTAACTGCCCGGCACCATCGTCGTCGAATTGAACTTCCCGTCCGGCGATACCGCGAGCTGCTGGAGATGCCCAGGGCTGTCCGGCGATGGAACGCAATACACCCAGACTGGCGGCGAGAATCCTGGGCCGGGAGATCCTGGGGCCAGCGCTGACTGCTGGGTCAAGCCCGTCACGGTGCCATCGATTTCCGCGTAATCGTCGCGCACAATCACTTCGATCGGCGTGGTCGACGCGGGCGCGACCGCAAGAGTTTCATGCAATAAATCAACTCCGCCCATGGTCGCGGCAGCCACATAGCCGCGGGACGAATAGAATCGCATCCTGTATCGCCCAGGGACGAGATTTTCGAGGACCAGGGAATCATCGTCCGGTCCGGTGGGAGGACGGAGGGAAGCGCCGGGGCGCTGCTCGAAATCGTCGCTGCTCTCGGCGTTGACTTGGAGATATTGGCGGGGGCCGTGCACCTCGAAAGAGCGCCCACCCGTGTTCCATGTCGTGATGCCCCGCTCCTCGGATGAAGTGAACTGTTCCGTGACATGCACGCTGATCGAACCGGCGCGAGTCAGGGTCATACTAGGGCCTTCCGCCGACGCCCCGACGACCGCAAGATTCACCGCCCCGGTCGCCGAAATTTGCCCGTACGTGGTTGCCTCCACGAGATAATTTCCGTTGGGCAAGGATCCCTCGATTGTTTGTTTTTCCGAGTTGTAGCCGAGCCGATAGCCGGGGCCACGGTGTCCCAGCACCGATACGGCAATGTTCATGCTGGCATTCAGGTCAGGGTTGGCTACCGGAATCCTCACCGGATAGTAGGGCTGGCGAGTCAGGGGAAGGTCGGCCTGAACGGTTTGTCCGGCGGTGAGTTGAATGGTGCCGGCCGTGGCAAAATCCGAGACGCCCGGGTAGTAGACCGGAGGAAACCCGTACGGTTGACCTCCCGGAACCATGGCGACCGGATCGTTATCCATCAATTCGCTCGTGCCCAGCTTGTAAGTCCCGGGCTGCAATTCCGCGAAGCGGAACTCCCCGTCGGAGTTTGCTCGCGCTGAGCCCGTCTGCGCCCACTTGGGCATGCCGTCCTGCACCTGCCTGGTGAGGAGCTGTACAGTAATGCCGGTGGCCGGATCGGCCTCGGAAATGATCACTCGTCCCTTGATCAACCCCTCGGGCATGAGCGGGATGGTGATCTCATTAGCCGGAATTGCCTCCGCCAGCCTTCTATCATTTGGATTATCCAGAAAGCCTGGCTTGCGAGCGATCAGCCAAAAGGGTTGTTCCAGGCCAACCACGTTCCACATGTGCCCCGGCGGGTTCATAAAGACACTACCCTCATGGTCCCCGCTGGCTTTAGGAAGGGTGAACTCAAAGTGGCCTTCGCTATCCGTCAGCATGGCGAAGCGATTGTCGGGGGAATAGACGAGGGCGCGACTAATCGGAGCATTGGTAATCGCGTTGACCACGGTACCGCGAACGGTGGCCGGTTGCTCGTCAGGCAGGGGGTTCTGCCCGGAAGCCTGCGCCAGAGAAGCGGAGCCAGCCGCAAGGACCACCGAAAGGACGAAAACGAGAGGAAGCGTCCGGTGCCGGATGGCTGCGCGGATGCATGTCCACCAGGAGTAGCTCTGGACCGATGTGTCGTCGGCTCTACGCAAGAATCACTCCCAGCCCCTTGGTTGAATCAGGGGCCGTATTGACGGCGATCCGTCAGCACTACTTTGACTGGTTTCGCGTGGTGGCGTCAATCGCATGGAATCGCTGGGATGGTTGGCCACCGGCAATCTGGTTCGTAAGCACACATCCGGTGAGATGCCGCCCGTGGGTGCAGAGATTAGTGAGGGTGTGGGCGGGGGGGCGGCGACTTTTTTCCGACCCGGTTGTTTTATCCCGTTTCCCCGGATAACCCAACAAGGGGTCGGCCGCGTCTAATTTCACGGACCAAGATTGGGCCTTGGTGTCTTCCGGATCGGGCGTATAATCTCCGTTAAGGAGTACCCTATGAAACTCAGGTGGCCGGCAATCGCGATGGCATTGGCGGCGTTCAGCGTGGGACCCTGGACGTTTGCGCAAGTTTCCGATCAAGATAAAGATCAGCCGAAATCCGGCGATGTGCAGAATGCGCCCGCGCAGAAGCCCGCATCGCTGCCAACGGCCGACGATAGCCAGATCAAGCATGACGGCGGAGCCACCGACGTGGATGCCGTAGGCAACCGCAACGTGGGTTGCGGTCGCGGCGTGGGCAACTGGTACACCGTCGAGCACCAGGTCGCCGACGGTCGCAAATACTCGCAGATGATCGAATCGCAAATTAAGCTGGTGAACGATCCAGTGATCAGCGAGTACGTAAACCGGGTGGGCCAGAACATCGTCCGCAACTCGGACGCCCAAGTACCGTTCACGATCAAAGTTATCGATTCCGACGTGGTCAACGCCATGGCGCTGCCCGGCGGATTTTTCTATGTGAATTCCGGCCTGATTCTGGCGGCCGATGAAGAAGCCGAGATGGCCGGCGTGATGGCGCATGAGATCGCCCACGTGGCCGCCTGCCACTACGGACGCGAAATGACCCGCATCCAACTCCTCCAGTTGGCCTCGCTGCCCGCCATCTTCATGGGCGGCGCGATCGGCTACGGGATTTATGAGGGCATGGGTCTCGGCATTCCGCTGACCTACCTGCACTTCTCCCGCACCTTCGAGGCTCAGGCCGACTACCTTGGCGTGCAGTACATGTATCGAGCCGGGTATGATCCGTCGGCCTTCGTATCGTTCTTCGAAAAGATTCAGGCCATGGAGAAGAAGAAGCCGGGGACGCTGTCGAAAGCCTTCTCCACCCATCCTCAGACTCCGGACCGGATCGAGAAATCGCAGGAAGAGATACGAAAGATTCTCCCCGCCAAACAGCAGTACATCGTGACCACTTCGGAGTTCGACGAGGTCAAGGCGCGTTTGGCGGCGATCGAAAACAAGCATAAGGTGATTGACGAGAAAGACGCGAACAAGCCCAGTTTGCGGCGGACGTCGAATACCTCGGACAACACCGGCTCTACCACTCAGAGCGACGACGACCGTCCGACCCTGAAGCGGCGCGACGATTCGTCGAACTAACACCTGCATTGCCTGACCGGCGGCCGCGGCCGCCGGTTTCTTTTTAGGGCGAGCGTTCTGCATGCGATTCACCTCTCCACTGGCGCTGATTTCTCTGCTGTGCTTCTCGTGTGTTTCTTCAATCGCTCAAGAGCCGACCGTGGTGCGCATTGGCGTCGCCATGTCGAGCGCTGGGGCGAAGGACGTAAGGGACGCCGAGGCGAGAGACCGGCTGGTGAAGGCGCTCAACCAGCGCAAGGTCGATAAGAAACTGAAACTGTCTCTGCAGGCGGTCGCGCTGGAGGCGCCGCCCGGCAGCAAAGCCATCGCCGAGGCGCAGGAAAAGAACTGCCAGTTCGTGCTCTACACCCATTTGCAGCAGGTAGAGGCCTCATACAGGTTTGAGGCCGCCAACGGATCACCCGGCGACAACATTGCGGTCGCAACGGCGACCGTGGAGTACCAGCTAAGACGTGCCATCGATGGCGTGTCGTACTCAATCGGTATAGCCAAGAGCGAAGCTTTGCTGTCTTCCCGGGATGCGATTTTGCAGGCGGTCGACCGCATCGGCGGCAAGATCACGGGCGATCTCAAGAACGGCCACAACGTGGCGCTCGCCGCTGCTCCAGCAGCCGAGCCGGTCCCTGTCAAACAAGGCGAATTTTATTCCGGCTCCGACTTCTGCGCATGGCTGCCCACGAATATTCCTCATGCCGACGCGCTGCGCGGAGTGTGCGAATATGCCATCGCCCTGCCGCGAGATATGCCGAACTTTGTTTGCCGGCAGGAGACGTCGCGCTATGAAGGCCACAACCGCATACCGACCGACCTGATCACGGCCACTGTTCGATATGAAGATGGAAACGAATCCTACAGTGACCTGCGCGTGAATGGTAAGGCGGAATCGGACGCCGAGGGCAAAGCCGCCGGGCTCTGGTCGAGCGGACAGTTTGAGGGCAACCTGCGCGCTATTTTTCACTCCGGCAACCACGCCGTGTTTGAGTTCTCCGGGGAGAACAAGATCGAGAGGAAAATCGGTGAGCACGCCGTCTGGGTCTTCACCTATCAAATCGAACGGCAGAACGAACCGTTGTGGGAGCTGCGGGGCCAGGATCAGGTGTCCGCTCCGCCTTATCGAGGAGAGTTGTGGATCGATCAGAAGACAGGGGCCGCTCTGCGGTTCCGGTCTGCGGCGAAAGACCTGCCCGCGTCGTTTCCCATGCAGAGCGCCGAGATCCTCACCGACTATGACAACGTCGCTTTTGGCGACGGCACGGCATTCGTGCTTCCGGTGGAATCGAGCGTTGCGACCAAATATCAAGGCATGGAGTCAACCCGCAACGTAGTGCAGTTCAGCGGCTGCCACCGGTTTCGCGCCAAAGCCCGCATGGTGTTGAACCTGCCGCCGGGCACGAGTTCGGTGGAGGCGAATCCTGTCGAGTCGAGCTCCGCAGACTCTCTGGGAAGCGAAGCGGAACAGGACGAAGAAATTTACGCCATCCTGCGCGAGCGGGCCGTGCGCGAAGACGAGGCTCGGCTCGAGGCTGAACAAGAATCGGACCTGCGTGCGGCCACCATGGGAGCGATCTGGAAAATGTCCTCCTTGGAAAGAGAACGGCAGAGCAATGCGGAGCGGCAGGAAAACGCCAAAGCCAGCGCCAGCGCCGATCGTGCTACACCGCCTTCCGAGAACCCGCCCGAAACCATTTTCAAAGTGAGCGTGAAACTCGTGCCGGTGAGCGTGGTGGTGCGTGACACCAACGGAGACGCAGTCGGAAGTCTGGGCAGGAAGGACTTCCTGCTGTTCGATGAACGCAGGCCACAGCCGATCAGCAGCTTTTCACTGGAGAAGTCCGAGCGAGAACGAGGGCTTTCAGAACAAGCCAGTCCAGCGCCAGGCGCGGCTCCAGCGGATGGAGGCAGAAGGCCGGCAGCTGCGGAGAATGGTCCACAAAATAATGTGGCCTACGTATTCGATGATCTTCAGACCACATTCGAAGACCTGTCGAACGTGATTGCGGCGGCGGAACAGCATCTCTCCGCGCTGCATCCCGAGGACCGGGCTGCGGTTTTCACGACTTCCGGGCAGATCGGCCTCAACTTCACGGTTGACCGCGACAAATTGCAAGCTGTGCTGCGGATGCTGAAGCCGCGTTCGCACGTGACCTCGGATTGTCCGCCGCTGAGCTACTACATGGCGGACTTGATCGCGAACAAGAGCGATGCGGGCGCGAGCGCATTGGCGGTGGACGAAACCATGCGCTGCGCGGGTGTCACGGCCGCCGCAGCCAAGGGCATCGCCATCGCAAAAGCCTTGGAAGTAGTGAGTATAGGCAGATCAGAAAGCGAGCGCACATTGCAGGTCTTAAGCGACGTGATCGCGAGGACTGCCGCCATGCCCGGACGGCGCAGCATCGTACTGGTCTCTGCCGGCTTTCTGACGGTTGCCCCAGACGCTCAGGACAGGGAAATGGCCCTGGTCGATCAGGCGGTGCGGGCGGGAATTGTCTTCAATACCCTCGATGTGCAGGGAGTTCCCGCCACGGGGATCTCCGCCAGCAATAGCGAGGATCTGGGAAGAGCCTTATTCGACCGGGACGAAGCCTCCGCGCGCAGCGAGGTACTGGCCGACCTAGCCTATGGCACCGGCGGAATGTTTTTTCACAACAACAACGACCTCCGGACCGGCTTCCGCCAGACCGCGGACGTGCCGACGTTTATCTACGTACTCGGGTTCTCGCCCCAGAAGTTGGACGGCAAGTTTCACAAGCTGAAGGTCAAGGTAAGCGGAGCCGAAAAGATGTCGGTGCAGGCACGGACGGGCTATTACGCCCTGAAGCCGACCTCGAGCCAATGAGAGAGGCACGCGGAAAACAAGGCTACAATGGACGAGCGCGGGCAAGGTCGATTTGTGGAATAAAATCGCACTGTGGAAACGTCCTCACTCCAGTCTGTGACTTCGGTCACAGATTGGACTTGGGGAACGTACTTAGACTCGACTATGCTTGAGTTTATAGCGCACGGATACTGATAAGGTGGAAGATTCCCATGCCAGAGAACACACTCACCATCACCGACAATCGCACCGGCAAGACCTACAGCGTCCCCGTCGAAAACGGCACCATCCGGGCCATGGACTTGCGGCAGATCAAAACCGGCTCCGACGATTTCGGGCTGATGACCTACGACCCGGCGTTCATGAACACGGCGTCGTGCAAGAGCAGCATCACTTATATTGACGGCGACAAAGGAATCCTGCGCTATCGCGGATATCCCATTGAAGTTCTCGCCGAGCGCTGCAGTTTCCTCGAAGTCGCCTACCTGCTGCTAAACGGTGAACTCCCTACTGAGAAAGAACTGAACGCCTGGGTCTACGACATCACGCACCACACCATGCTGCACGAAACCACCAAAAAATTCATGGAGGGTTTCCGTTATTCCTCGCACCCCATGGCGATGTTCGTAAGCACGATTGCAGCCTTGTCGAGCGTGTATCCCGACGCCAAGAACGTGCACGATCCGGCGAACCGCCAGCACCAGATTTCCCGCCTCATCGGCAAAGTGCCCTCCATCGCGGCCATGTCGTACCGGCACAACGTAGGATTTCCCTACGTCTATCCCGATAATGATCTGAGCTACGCGGAAAACTTCATGAACATGTTGTGGAAGATGGTTGAGCCGAAGTATGTGGCCAATCCTGCGATTGCGCGCGCTCTCGATATTCTGTTTATTCTGCACGCCGATCACGAACAGAACTGCAGCACCAACGCCATGCGCTCGGTGAGCAGCTCGCAGGCCGATCCCTACTTGTCGGTCGCGTCGGCAGCCTCAGCGCTGGCCGGGCCTCTACACGGCGGCGCCAATGAAGAAGTTCTGAAGATGCTCGACGAGATCGGCTCCAAAGATCACGTGCCTGCCTACATCAAGCGAGTGAAATCAGGCGAGATCAAGCTGATGGGCTTCGGGCACCGCATCTACAAGAATTATGATCCGCGCGCGAAAATCATCCGCTGGAGCGCCGAGCAGGTTTTCCAGGTCACGGGCCGCACCGGGAAGCTCGACATTGCGCTGGAACTCGAACGCATCGCTTTGGAAGACGACTATTTCGTGAAGCGCAAACTCTATCCCAACGTCGATTTCTATTCCGGCATCATGTACCAGGCGATGGGCTTCCGGCCGGAGATGTTCACCGTGTTGTTCGCGATTCCGCGAACCGCGGGCTGGCTAGCGCAGTGGCAGGAACTCATCACCGATCCCGAGCAGAAGATCGCCCGCCCGCGCCAGGTCTACACCGGACCGGGCGAGCGCGAGTTCGTGCCCATTGATAAAAGGGTTCCAGTGCCGATTCCGGCGGATTATCCGTCCCGCTGATGCCTTTGACTCAGCGCTGATTGACGAGCGCAGCTGCAGCTCTGCCGGGTGCAGCCGCGGGGAAAGCGGCGTTTCAGCGCAGCCGCACAACCGCAGCCACACAACCGTGGAAGAGCGGCGCTTCAGCGCCGCGTAAGGGAGCAGAATCCATGCGGGCTTCAGCCCTGGTGAATGCATTTCGTATCAAGGCAAATTCTGGGGCGCCCACCAAGAGCAATTTTACTTGAGACCAAAAGCGATGAGCCGCAGACGGTTTGCCTACGGCTCTTGGGGGAGGGTGTGTTACGCACCCTGAACGCATGATCTTGTCGTGCCGGACCTCTTTTGCTGCGCTGCGAACTTCAGCGTTTAGCCACGAAGCGATTCAGCGACGGAACGTTTCAACGATAGAACAATCCCGCCTCGTCTTATGCGGCGTGCTTGGCCAACTCCGCCAGGTGCTCCCGATGGCGTTCCGGGGCAGTAATGACTTTCATCTCCTCCCAGTCATAAGGAAACTCTCTGCCGCAGTCGAGGCAAGCGACATAGGTTCCGGTCAAAGCCGCCGCCTGGGGACGGCGCGCTCCTCCTCGAATGGTTACCGGAAAGCTGTAGCGAGCGTGCCTGCAGCCGAAAAACGCATCCACTAATTTAGCGATCATATTTTCTACCTTCCACAGTCGAGCTGGTTGGCTCGAACCTCCGTACTCAAAGCCTACTCGCTTCGCGCACCACAGTCTATGCGCTGGGTCACTAGGTTCTTAGATTCAGGAATCGACCAAACGGTTTCGAGTTTTCGAAGGCAAAGCCTCCCGAAACGGGAAAAGCCTCGAACCCCTTACGCTGGATAGAGTTACAGCATGAGAAAAACGTTTTACAGCAACGGCCAGGGCATCCAAGCCGCCGGAAATGCACCCTTCTAGTAACCCCAGCGCCACAATTATGTCGCGATTCATGGAGAACTGCCCAAGAGCTTGAACCAGACTGGGCGACCCTGTGGAAGTCGGAAGGCACCACACGCCGACAGAATGGGAAAACCTACGCCGAACGATGTAGCATCACTATCTTGGAGTTAGCTGCTCGCTAAACTCGTGATCCTGGAAGATCGAGCATGAAGCTTCGCTGCGCACTTTTCTGGCTCGCCATGCTGGCCCACCCAGTTGTGTCCCAAGTCCCTGCCGACAAATCTGCCGTCTGCACGCTACAAGGACAAGTTTTGCAGGAACCCGGTGACAGACCATTTAGAAAAGTTAAGGTCCAGCTGATTTCTTCGGCTCAGGACGAGCCGGTCACCTACAGCGCCACCACGGACCCAGAAGGAAAGTTCACCATCTCCGACATCAAGGCTGGGCAATACCGGCTCTCCGCCGAGCACACCGGCTTCTTCCTGGTTGACCAGAAGAATCGCGTGATTCGGAGCCAGACCCTCACCCTGCAATCGGGTAACGAACTGAAAGACCTCATCCTCCGAATGCAGCCCGCCGGTGTAATCACCGGCAAAGTTCTGGACGGCGACGGTGATCCCATGTCCGAGGTCGAGGTGACGGCAACCCGCTATGCGGCAGGCTCCATCGAAAGCCGTCCTCATGGTTTTGGACGCACCAATGATCAGGGCGAATATCGCATGGCCAATCTCCAGCCCGGCCGCTATCTAATCGCGGCACTTTCGGCCCGAGACGACTCCGATGAAACGGTGGAACCGGAGCATAAGGACAACCCAAAGGACAATACGACGAACCATAAGAGACCGCAAAGATCGTATAACACTTACTATCCTGGCAGCGCCGACAGGAGTCAGGCTCTACCCATCGAGATCCATCCCGGCGACGAAATTCCCGTCAATATCAATATGGTGTTCGGCCCCACATTCCGCGTCCGCGGATCGGTCGCGAACCTGACGAATGCCCCTGATGCCGACAACGATATTCTTCTTTACCCAAAGGACTCCAACGGGTGGCACGACTCCTATTCAGCGCCCGAGATCAAGCAGGACGGCTCATTCGAAATTCGCAGCGTCCCGCCTGGCCTCTATTACTTGGCAATGAAGGCGAGCACGGATGCTGGGGCGCAATCCACGTTTGTCCAAGCCATCGAGGTGACAGATGCCGATATTGAGAACTTGCACGTCGCGGCTGTGCCCGTCAGTTCCGTGCGTGGGCGGCTGCATCTGGAGGGCAATGAAAAAAATGAATGGCCAGGCTTGGTTGTTGCGCTGGCTTCGGATGAACCCGATTCGGACCTGTGGCGCCGGTTCACCGGACAAATGTCGTTCGACGCTTCGGTCAATCGTGACGGCAGCTTCGAAATTCAGCGTGTCCCCGCGGGGACTTACCGGGTTTTGGCCTGGACATCGGGATCGAATTTCGCGCGCGATACTTTCCTTCAGTCGATCCATCTCGGGGGCTCGGATATAACGAATTCCGGCCTCAAGGTAAACGGTGGAAACTACTCTCTTGAAATTGTGATGGGCGCACAAGGGTCAGCCATCGAGGGTGCTGTGCTGGATGCCAAGGATCGGCCAGTCGCGGGCGCGACCGTGGTTGCCATACCCGATGCGGCGCGTCGCGGACGCACGGAACTCTATCAGACGGAGCGAGCCGACCAGCAAGGCAAGTTCCAACTACACGGCCTCGCTCCCGGCGAATATGAGCTGATTGCCGTTGAATATCTAGACGAGGATTATCGCGATCCGGAATTCCTCAAGCAATACCAGAATTCCAGTCTGACCATCCGGCTGGAAAAAGGCGAACGAAAGACGACTACCCTCAAGGAAGCTCTGGCAGCGGAAAAGTGAGCCTTACGCGCTCTGCGGGCCGCGTTTCTTCTGTTGCTGGCACTTGGTCATGATGGCTGATCGCAGGCGGCCGCGGAGATCTTCGGGCAGTTCGTAGAGCTGGGAGTCGCGGTAAATCTCGATGGTCTTCTTGGTTGTGTCGCAGACGACATAGCAGTTATGGCACCAGGAAAGATGGTTTTCCAATTCCACTTTTGTTTTTTCGTCGAGCACGCCGTCCAGATAACTGGTCAGCTCGGTCAGAAATTCAGAGCATTTCACTGGTTGCCATCTCCGCTGGGAGCATCGCCCGTTTTGACATCGGCAGTCTTTGCAGCTGCCTCGGAACTCCTGGCCTCGCCGTTCTTGCCATTGCCATTCTCTCTTCTCTGGAAGTAGCGTCCCAACCGTTCGCGCAACTGCAGGCGAGCCCGCAGTAGCCGCGATTTGACCGCGGGCACGCTCAACTCCAACGCCGCCGCGGTTTCTTCGGTCGAAAGTCCTTCCACGTCCCGCAGCACAAACACCGTCCGGAAGCCGGGGGGCAGGCCCTGGATGGTCTTGCTTAAGATCTCACGCAACTCCGACTGCGTGTATTGCTGCTCCGGATTCGGGCTCCAGTCCGCGATTTCGCGGGGCAGCGAGTCGTCTTCCGTCTTAATGTCTTCGTCTAACGAGACCGTGCGCTCCGGCTTCCGCCGGCGCAATTTCATCAACGCTTCGTTGACCGCGATCCTGACCAGCCAGGTATAAAACTTCGACTGCTCCTGAAACTGTTTCAGGTTCCCGTACGCTTTCAGGAACGCTTCCTGCACCACGTCTTCCGCATCTTCGCGGTTTTGCGTGATGTGTTGCGCGATCCGAAAAACGTTGCGATCGTAACGCCGGACCAGTTCTTCGAACGCCGAGTCGTCGCCTTCTTTGGCGGCTCGTACCAGCGCCAGCTCTTCGCTAACCGGCCCTACTAGTTTGTTTTGGATGGCTCCCATTCGCTTGGCGATGCAGTATTTTCCGGTTTCGAGAACTATGGGTTACGAACTATGGATCACGCACCATGTGACGATGGTCACAGAGTCGAAACTGTTATTCTACTTGGTAACCCGCTTCTTGCCCAATAGCTTTGCCATAGGCTGCGAGAAAAGTTTGCGATAGAGTTCAGAAGGCCGGATTTTACCCGGATGAGCAGGTACCGAAGTAATCCAAGGCATTTCTACAAGTGCCGTATAATCAGCACTTAGGGCAGTATGTTTTTAGACGTGCGAGGTGGCGGGCAAAGACTTCGGTATTGGGAACGGTTCTCTGAGCATGGCGGATAGCAAGGAACTCCAGCAAATCGTCGAGCGAGCGGTGGCGCAGGTTTTCGACCGGGTGCTTCCCAGGTTGCAGGCGGAATTGGTCGAGCGTGTTCTGGCAGAATTGCCTGCGGCATCGTCACAGTCGGCGGAAAGCGGCGCGGGAAGCCCGGTCCAGCACGGCAATGTTCCGCACAGCAATCTGGTGCAGGCCGTGGCCAGCATTCATGCCGGAAGCACGCAAAAAGAAATTCTGCGCGCGTTGCTCGAAGCGGGCAGCGCCTACGGCACGCGCATCGCGCTCTTCGTCGTAAAAGGCGGAGCGGCGACCGGATGGCAGAGCCGCGGTTTGGGCGAGGACGATGCCATAAAAGATTTTCCGCTGGATATGACCGCCGGACCCGCGGCCCACGCCTATCAGAACCGCATCGTCGCTCCCGCCAACAGCGCCGAGATGGACCGGCGGTTCGTAAAGCAATTTGGCGGACCCGAGAACGAGCAGATCATCGTGCTGCCCCTGGTTCTCAAAGATAAGGTCGCGGCCCTGCTCTATGCCGACGGCGGCGCCGAGGGCGTGCTCGATGGCCCATCGCTCGAAGTGCTGGTGCTGGCCACCAGCGCCTGGCTGGAAGTGGCCTCGCTGCGCAAGCAGGCGCATCGCGATGTTAGCGACAGCGCGGTTAGTATGGAGCGCATCGAACGGCCGGAACACCCTCCCGTGCCCCCAGTGCAGACCGTCAGTTCTTTTGCCGATCCGTTCGCGGCCCAGCCTTCCAAGCACACCGCGAGGAAACCCGAGCCGGAACCACAACCGCAGCCCCCGCAACCCGAGCCGGAACCAGCCGAGGTGGTCGAGATCTCCGCGCATGCAGCATCGGCCAGCGCGGCAGCCTCTGCACCCGCCACCGCCGCCGACCCCTTCGCCGGGATGTCCGCCGAAGACGCCGACACGCACCGCAAGGCGCAGCGCTTCGCGCGTCTGCTGGTAGATGAGATCAAGCTGTACAACCAGGCGAAGGTGGCCGATGGCCGCCGCAACAAAGACCTTTACGATCGCCTGAAAGAAGACATTGAAAAGAGTCGTTCCACGTTTCAGAAGCGTTACGGCAACACCGCGGCCGCCAGTGGCGACTACTTTCAGCGGGAAGTCCTACGCAGCCTGGCCGAAGATGACATGTCAGTCATGGGCGCAAGCTTCCGCAAATAGCATTGGTTTCGGGAAGGGCACGGCTTCAGGGTTGCCGCTCAGGCTTCCCAAGAAACGTGGGCTTAGGCCCTGAGGTTCACTCTCCGCATCGTCCTGGCTCCAACAATGCTAAGATTTCATAACAGGTTCTGGCCTTCGCGTCTCCGCGCGAAACAATGAAGGTGGTTCGATTGGGTCTCAAGTGGTGGTGGGTGCTTGCGCTGGCCGCGCTCCTGCGCGTGCCCGCATTCGCGCTTGTTCAGCAGGGCACGCCCGCACCGGCTTCCGATACTTCCGAAAAACAAGCTGGCACAACCGCGCCCGTCAACGAAAAACCCACAACGAAACAGACTGCTCCTAAGAAGCCCGCGCCACGCAAGGCCGCGCCGACGAAATCTTCCTCAGCGGCACGCACTCCGGGCAAGTCCGCGGCCAGCGCGGTTCCC
>Ga0187859_10001507_pt1 | contig 14782 bp, 11 predicted proteins | sample June2016WEW_10_1_2_FD_133019 | JGI IMG/M metagenome (GOLD analysis project Ga0187859, IMG submission 133019) | Peatland microbial communities from SPRUCE experiment site at the Marcell Experimental Forest, Minnesota, USA - June2016WEW_10_10 | ecosystem: Environmental > Terrestrial > Soil >...
CAGTCGCAGCAGCACGGCCGATCACCATGCCACAGCGTTCCCCCGGTCGCACGAGCCCCCCACCAGCCGCCATCGCGCGCAACATCGGCCTCACCCATGCATCGGCTCCCACCAGCACGGATGGGGTTTTCGGCAGGAGCAGGGCCCGGTGCTCTCGGGCGATGCAAGCGGAGCGTAAACGGCAGGCGCGCCGCGGTACGGCCAAGCCAGCCGACTCCGGCCCGCCGCCGGGCTACTGACCGCCACCGACCTGCGATGTACCTCCGAGGTACCTGGCATTGACCTCGCGCAGACCGGCACCGCCACCGTGCGCAGGTCAGCACCGCCACGACGCCGGTGCATCCGATCCTGCCGAGATTGCCGAGCTAGGAGGGCACCGCTACTTCGCGCACTCCAAACCCCTCTTGAGCCTCTCTCCTTGCCTGGTAGTTCAGTATGCAGAAGATAAAGAAGGGGCTGCCTGGGGGCAATCCGGGGACGCTGGCGATTTGTTTACAAATTGATGACGTTCCCGGAACTTGCAGGTAAAGAAACTGGGGTAACTACTGAATCGCAGGGAATGGGACTCAAGAAAGGACGCTATCCTGATTGCGCCGCGCCACTGCGTGCACCCAGACAATCCGGCCCTGGCAGCCACATGACCGAGATCATCGCGGATCAGATCAGGGAGACGCCGGGCATGGCGCGCCAGGCGTCTGGCCAGGTGCTGCCCGGGGAGTTCGTCCTGCGGGACGGCACGCCCGCGCTGATCTGGCCGCTGCTGCCCACGGACGCCGAGACGCTGCGCGACGTGTTCCGCCGCCTGTCGCCCGATTCGCGCCGCCACCGGTTCCTCCAGGTACTCGATCAACTCGATGACCCGATGATCCGGCGGCTCGTCGACACGGTTGACGGGGTGCATCACATTGCGCTCTTGCTTACCGTGCTGCCGCCAGAGGGCAAGGAAGAGCCGGCCGGGGTCGCACACCTGCTGCAGTACTCCGATGATCCGGCCACCGCCGACATCGCCGTCACCGTCGCCGACGACTGGCAACGACGCGGCGCCGGCACCGCGCTCGTCTCGGCGCTGATGGCACGGCGCCCGGCAGCGCTCACCCGGCTGCGCACGCTCGTCGCAGCCGGCAACCACGCGTCGCTGGCGCTGCTCACCGGGACCGGGCATGTGTCGTCGGGCCTGCCCGAACGGGGCATCCTGGACGTTACAGTCGAACTCTATCCGGCGAGCCAGCCGCGCACCGCGACGGACAGGGTCGCCGGCTTGTGGGCGCAGCGCGCCCGGAAGCTCATTGACCAGACTCACTTGTTCCCCTGGCTGCCCCAGGCCGACCTCATCCCGGCAGTTGAACGCTACCTCGAGTTCACGCAGCGGATCACCGAGATAAACCGCGACCTCACCATCAAATGGGCCGAGGCGGTAGGCACGCTGTCCGGCGTGGTCCGTGAGCAAGCCCCGCACCCAGTCGGCCGCTGACGTCGCGCGTGAGCAGGGCAGCACAGCCGAGCAGGCCTACCTCGCACCGGACAGGCCGGTCCGTCACCCGTGCGCGGCAGCCATGACCGCCTCGTTCACGTCGGTTCCCTCCGTCTCGGCACGCCGGACCGCCTCCAGTGCCCGCTTGTACTCATGCGGCATCACCTTGGTGAACCGCGCCAAGCTGGCGTCCCAGTCGGCCAGCAACCGAGTGGCCACCGCCGAGCCAGTCTCCACGCGGTGCCGCTCGATCAACGCGCGCAGCAGCGCGGTGTCACGGCCGTCCAGCGGCTCCAGGCTGACGTCACGGGTGCTGACGCGGAGCGGATCCGCGTCGAGCAGGTAAGCGGTCCCGCCGGACATGCCGGCACCGAAGTTGCGCCCGGTCTGGCCCAGTACGACAACGGTCCCGCCGGTCATGTACTCACAGCCATGGTCGCCGGTGCCCTCGACGAGCGCGGTGGCGCCGGAGTTGCGCACGCAGAACCTTTCGCCCACCATCCCGCGGAGGAATATCTCGCCGCCGGTCGCACCATAGCCGATTACGTTGCCCGCGATGACCTGCTCCTCGGCGGCGAATGGTGCCGCGGGATCGGGCACGACGATGATGCGTCCGCCAGACAGGCCCTTACCCAGGTAGTCATTGGCGTCCCCAGTCAGCCGCAACGTGATACCCGGGGGCAGGAACGCGCCGAACGACTGCCCGGCGGATCCGGTAAAGCGGACGCAGATGGTGTCTGCGGGCAGGCCCTTGCCACCCCAGCGCCTAGTCACCTCGTACCCGAGCATCGTCCCGACCGTCCTGTTGACGTTCCGAACGGGAAATTCCATGGAGACCGGTGTGCCGCTAGCCAGCGCTTCTTCGGAGAGTTGGATCAGGGTGTTGTCGAGTGCCCGGTCGAGCCCGTGATCCTGTGCTGTCGTGCAGTGCAGGGCGGTTCCTGGGGGCATCTCGGGCGCGTGCAGCACTGGACTGAGATCCAGTCCCGCAGCCTTCCAGTGCCCCACCGCCTGGGCTGCCTCCAGCATATCGACCCTGCCGATGGCCTCATCGAGGGTGCGGAACCCGAGCGCGGTCAGGTACTCGCGCACCTCTTCGGCGATGAACTCGAAGAAGTTGACCACGAACTCTGGCTTGCCCGCGAACCGCTTGCGGAGCTCGGGATTCTGGGTCGCCACCCCCACTGGGCACGTATCCAGGTGACAGACACGCATCTGCACGCAGCCAGAGACGACCAGGGGCGCGCTGCCGAAGCCGAACTCCTCCGCACCGAGCAGGGCAGCGATGATGACATCGCGCCCGGTCTTCAGCTGGCCATCGACTTGCAGCACGATCCGGTCCCGCAGCCCATTGCGGAGCAGCGTCTGCTGGGTCTCGGCCAGCCCAACCTCCCACGGCGCGCCGGCATGCTTGATGCTGGACTGCAGCGCCGCGCCGGTGCCGCCGTCGTGGCCGGAGATCAGGACCGCGTCGGCGTGGGCCTTGGCCACTCCAGCCGCTATCGTGCCCACCCCAACCTCGGCGGCCAGCTTAACCTCCACGCGGGCCGCGGGGTTGGCGTTCTTCAGGTCACCGATCAGTTGTTTGAGGTCCTCGATGGAATAGATGTCGTGATGCGGTGGAGGGGAGATCAGGCCGACGCCGGGCGTGGAATAGCGGGTCTTGGCGATCCATGGGTAGACCTTGCGGCCCGGCAACTGGCCGCCCTCACCTGGCTTGGCACCCTGGGCCATCTTGATCTGCAGGTCATCGGCGTTCACCAGGTATTCGCTGGTGACGCCGAACCGGCCACTGGCCACCTGTTTCACGGCGGACCGGCGCAGGTCACCGTTGGCGTCGGGCACGAACCTGGCCGAATCCTCACCGCCTTCGCCGGTGTTGGACTTTGCGCCGATCCGGTTCATCGCGATCGCCAGGGTCTCGTGCGCCTCGGCGGAGATGGAACCATAAGACATGGCACCGGTGGCGAACCGGCGCACGATGGACGCGACCGGCTCGACTTCTTCGGCCGGGACCGGCGATCGGGTGCCGGGAACGTCCACCCCGTGCACCCGCAGCAGCCCGCGCAGCGTCATCAGCTGGCAAGACTGGTCGTCCACCAGGCGGGTGTACTCCTTGAAGAGCTCATACCGGCGAGTTCGCGTAGCGTGCTGGAGCTTGAATACCGTTTCCGGGTTGAACAGATGCGGCTCGCCGTTACGCCGCCACTGGTACTCACCGCCAGTCTCCAGCCGCTGGTGGGCAAGGGCGGCGTTTCCCCTGGGGTCGAAGGCGCGTGCGTGGCGGCGTGCCACCTCGCCGGCGAGCACGTCAAAACCAGCCCCGCCCAGCCGCGACGCGGTGCCCGTGAAGCAGGTATCGATGACCTCCGGGCCGAGGCCGACCGCCTCGAAGATCTGGGCGCCGGTGTAGGACGCAACGGTGGACACACCCATCTTTGACATGATCTTGAGTAGTCCCTTGCCCAGCGCGTCGCTCAGATTTGCCGTTGCCCTGGAGGGCGGGATGGTGCCCAGCGCGCTGCCCTGCACCATGTCGCGGACGGACTCCAGCGCCAGGTATGGGTTGACGGCGGCAGCGCCGTAACCGATCAGCAGCGCGATGTGATGCGACTCCCGGGCGTCCGCCGATTCCACCACCAACCCGGCCAGTGTCCGTGTCCCCTCTCTGATCAGGTGATGGTGCACGGCAGCGGTAAGCAGCAAAGACGGGATCGGGGCGAGGCTCCGATCGACTGCGCCGCCGCCTCGGTCGGAGAGGACGATGATCCGGGCACCTGCCCGGATGGCCTCCGACACCTCAGCGCCGATGTCGGCAAGCCTTGCCCGCAGGGCGGCGCCCCCACCAGCCACCCAGTAACGGCCATCCACCACGTGGGCCGCAAACCAGGGAAGGCTCCCATCGCGGTTGATGTCGATGATTTTCGCAAGCTCGCTATCGCTGATCACCGGGCATGGCAGCACGATCTGCTGGCACGAGGCCGGGCCCGCTGCCAGCAGGTTCTGCTTAGAGCCGATGGACGACTTGAGCGAGGTCACCAAATCTTCCCTGATCGCGTCCAGCGGCGGGTTGGTAACCTGGGCGAACATCTGGGTGAAGTAGTCAAAGATCAGCCGTGGCCGGTCCGACAGGATCGCGATGGGCGTGTCGGTGCCCATCGAGCCGACAGGTTCGGCACCGGAGCGGGCCATCGGGGCGAGCAGCACCCTGAGTTCTTCCTCGGTGTAACCGGACAGGAGTTGCCTGATCGTAAGCTCCTCGCCAGCCGGCAACTGGCGGTCGCAGTCTGGGAGGTCGTCCAGGTACAGCAAGCCGTCCTGCAGCCAGTCCGCATATGGGTGCTCAGCGGCGAGCGGCGCCTTAACCTCAGGGTCCCCGACCAGGCACCCCCTGCCTGTGTCCGCCAGGAAGATCTGGCCTGGCTGCAGGCGGCCCTTGCGGACAACGCTGGCCGGGTCGATGCCGAGCACACCTACCTCGCTGGCCAAGATCAGCAGGCCTTCGCTGGTCACCCAGTACCGGCCAGGGCGCAGCCCGTTGCGGTCCAGCACCATGCCGATCACAGTGCCGTCGGTGAACGCAACGCAAGCCGGCCCGTCCCACGGCTCCATCAGGGCACTGTGGAAACCGTAGAACGCCCGCTGGGCAGCGCCCATCTCCTCGTGCTTTTCCCACGGCTCTGGGATCATCATGAGAATCGCGTGCGGCAGTGATCGCCCGCCGAGATGGAGCAGTTCCAGGCACTCGTCCAAGCTGGCCGAGTCGCTCGCGGACTCCGTCAGGATCGGCAGCAGCCGCTCGATCCCTTTACCGTCGACGGAGCGAGGGATGAGTTCGCTGGCCAGCATCGCCTCACGGGCCTGCATCCAGTTGCGGTTGCCGCGGATCGTGTTGATCTCACCGTTGTGCACGATGAACCGGAACGGATGGGCCAGCGGCCAGGACGGGAAGGTATTGGTCGAGAACCGGGAATGAACCAAGGCCAGCGCGGACGCGTAGGCAGGATGGGACAAGTCGGGGTAGAAAGACTTGAGCTGGAACCCGCTGAGCATCCCCTTGTACACGGTGGTCCGCGAGGAAAGGCTGGCCGCATAAACGCCGACCTCGTGCTCCATCCGCTTCCGAAGGCAAAACGCCCGCCGGTCCAGGTCCAGACCGCTTTCCCGGTTGTCGGTACCCGTCACGAATAGCTGCACCAACCGTGGCATGACCGCAAGCGCACCCTGCCCACAGAACGCTGGGTCATGCGGAACCTCGCGCCAGCCTAGTACGGCCAGGCGTTCCTGGCCGGCGAGGCGCTCCACCGCCGCCATCCGCGCCGCGGCGGAGGCAGCTTCAGCGGGCAAGAAGATCAGGCCGGCCGCGTAACGCCCGGGAGCAGGCAGGGGAAAGCCACACACAGACCGGAAGAAGGCATCCGGGATCTGGGTCAGGACACCAGCCCCATCGCCTGTCCCCGGATCGCTGCCCCTGGCGCCTCGGTGGTCCATGTTCCGCAGCACCGTGAACGCCTGGGTCATGATGCTGTGGCTACGGCGCCCCCAGATATCCGCAACGACCCCTACCGCACACGCATCGTGCTCGAACCGGCTGTCATAAAGGCCCTGGTCTTGGGCGTAATCAGCGGGGGCCATCAGCGATCCCTCTTGGCTCATCGGCGGCCGCTCTGCCCATGCAATCGGGACGACAATGGCCCTACCGTGAACAACAACACCCAGGGTGTAACCGCCCGGCTCCGAAATGCTGTCAGATGAAGTCAGTATACATAAGCGCGTTGATCTAGCGCCCTGCGGCAGCCTGCTGATCGCCCTGTCCGCCATGGGCCCGTGCGTGCAAGCGCTCTGGTGACTGTTGGCACGGACGGGCACGGACAGCGTCGCGCGTGCGCCGCCCTTTCCGCAGAGTTGGCTCGCCATCTCTGCGGAAAGGGCACTGTGCCTTGGGCGTCCTGTGTTCCGGCCTGCTGCCACGCGCCTGGGATCGGTATGCTGCCGTCATGGCTCAGCCACCCGCCCGAGGAGTTGACTCGCGTGCGGAGCACGCTGGCCGAGAAGCATCAGACCGTTGATCCCAAAGCTGGTGCGCCACGTGACCAAGACGCCGGCGACTACAGTCAGCCGGCGCGCAAGATCGACAAGCTTGTCGGCCTGGCGGCCCGACGTCAACTGGCGGCAACTCCTGCCCCGGACTGCCGGGCCCCAGCCTGCGCCATGGTGTCCGGGTTGATTTCACCGTGATCCACGTCCGCGGTCTTTGGAGTCGGGTGCGGGGTGTGGCGGTAATTCACGGATTCCGTCAGGATCAAGCCATGGAGGGATCGGGGATGCGACGCCTCGCGCAAAGCGTGCTGCTTGCGGCCGTAATCCTGTTTGCCGGATGCCTCGTGACCGCATGCGCGCAGGGCGCTCGCGGCGCTGTCACCGCTTCCTCGCCCAGCGCGGGCGCACCGGGAACGCCCACCGCCCAGCCCTCACCGACACTGACCCCGGCCAGCCCGACGGCGGCACCGAGCACAGCCAGTCCGACGGCCGCGCCGAACACGGCCTCGACCGCGCCGAGCCCGACGCCGAGCAGTTCGTCCGCCTCAACCAGCGGGTTCGGCTCCTATCTGATCTGGTTGTGGGTCGCCCTCGGCGCCCTGGTCCTCCTGGGCATAATCCTGTTGGCTACCCGCTCTCCCGCGCGTGCCCGCCCCTCCGCCGTGGGGGCCAGATGGCGTTCGAGAGCCGTCGATGCGTATGCGAAGGGCGCGGCCCTCGACGGTGCAGTCCGCGCGGCTGAACGGCAGGGCGTGTTCACCGACGCGGCCAGTGTCCGCTGGGCTGACCTCCAGCGCCGCGCGGATGACCTCACCGAGGCGTTGTACGCGATGCGTGAGACCGCTCCCACTGAGCACCGCCGCGTTCAGGTGGAGAATGCCATCCTGTCGCTGCGGGATGTCCGGGACGCGATGGACGCTCAGCGGTCCCCAGGGGACGACAGTTCACAGCAGGGCGGGGTCCTCCATTCCCGGCTGTCGGCTCTTGAGTCGTCTCTGAACGCACTCCGGGTTCCAGACGACCGTCTTGTGTGAGCACCCTTCAGCGCTGTGGCGCCCGAATACTCGATCGTCTGCTTGACCTGCTGTTTCGGCTGCAGGCCCGACACGACCTGCCAGCCGAGCTCCTCGAGCAGTTCTCCAACGCATGCGTCACCGACCGGCAGCTACAATCCCTTCATGATCGCCCCGTCCGCCGCCGATGTGCCGGCGGTGACATCGGTCACCGGCCGCCAGACGCACATCGCACGTGTTCGCCGGGCAGATCTGTCGATTTGCGGCGGTCCCGTCCGTCGGACTTAGTGTCAGGTCCATATTCCGGCCGCAGACGCCGGCCGGCGAGCCCGTGGAGAATCCGATGGCCAAGTTCGTGTATGTCTACATTGGCGGTCAGATGGCAGAGACGCCAGAGGCGCAGGAGCAGGCGATGCAGGCCTGGGGGGCATGGTTCGGCACACTCGGCGACTCGGTCGCCGACATGGGGAACCCGTTCGGTAACTCCGCGACGGTAAGTTCGGGCGGTGTCACCGACGGGGGCAAGTCTGGCGCGGGCGGCTACTCGATCGTGTCGGCTGGCTCGCTGAGTGATGCGACGGCGAAGGCAAAGGGCTGCCCGGTGCTAGCCAGCGGCGGGTCCGTCGAGATCTACGAGGCCATCCCGATGTAGTGGCACTGGCTCGGGCCGCGGGCTGGCCCGAGCCGCCGGGGCGGGCGTTGCCCTCGGCAAAGCTGGTCCTGCTGCCTGGCGCGCGGCAATCCGGATGCATCTCGTGCGGATTGCCGCCCGCTGGCCTGGATCCACGATGAGGCCAGCGAGCAGGATGCGTCGGCCGTCTGCGCCGATACGGCCGGTGGCCGTGGCGTTGTGGGTGCCGGAAACTGTGTCACCCACGCGACCTGGTCATATTCGCGGATCAGCCGCAGGTGGCGTTCGCCGGTGATCAGCATCCGGTCCGGGCACTCGCGGCGGGCACTGCCGATCCAGCGTTCGGCAATCGCATTCGCATCTCCGGGACGGCCATGCGGCTGTTCGCCCAAGCCGGCCGCGGCCGATCGCGGTGGCGTGCACCGTACCCGCGAACTGGCTGCTGTGAATCGCCAGCCGGCTGACTACACGAAGCGATATTCTCATCACGTTGTGTAGGGACGATGGGTTCTCTCTGGGTGCGTGCCAGGCACGCGAGCCTGGTCAGGCTCGCCAGCCTGCTGGCGGCCAGCCCACAGCGACGATGCCGCACGGGTGAGCCCAGAACCGGAGGGCACACGATGGACAGCGCAGCGCGGCCAGGCGGCAGCGGCCAGGAATCCACCCCGGATACCGGCCAGCTGAAGCCTGGTCACGTCACCGCACCGCATCGGCGCCGCTTTCTCGCCATGGCCGGGCTGGCGGCGGGTTCGGGACCGCTGGCTGGCACACGGCTCGCTGGCCTCGTGTCACCAGCCGCCCCACGGCGTTCTGGCCGCAACGGCGGAATCCGGGCCAGCGGCCCGTCGCTGGCCGGACCGGGCAGCGCTGACTGGGCGGCGCTTCGGAGTGCCCTGTCCACCCACACGCTCATCCGGCCGGGGCAGCCCTCCTACCCGGCCGCGAAGGAACTCTACGATCCCCGCTTCGACGACCTGAGCCCGGCCGGCATCGCGTACTGCGCGACCGCGAGCGATGTGAGCGCCTGCGTGGCCTTCGTGCGGAAGTTCGGCCTGCCGGTCGCCGCCCGGTCCGGCGGGCACAGCTACGCGGGCTGGTCCAGCACCACCGGGCTCATCGTCGACGTCACCGCCATGAACTCCTTCCAGGTGGCCGGCGGAACCGTCACGGTGGGCACCGGCCTGCAGCTGATTGACATGTACAACCGGCTCGCCGCGGCAGGCCTGGCGGTGCCGGGCGGGACCTGCGCCACGGTAGGCGTGGCCGGCCTCACCCTCGGCGGCGGGATCGGGGTGCTGGCCCGGGCCTTCGGGCTGACCTGTGACAACCTGGAATCGCTGCAGATTGTCACGGCGGATAGCCAGCTCCGCACCTGCGACGCCACGCAGAACGGGGACCTGTACTGGGCCAGCCGGGGCGGGGGTGGCGGCAACTTCGGCATCGCCACCTCCTTCACCTTCCGCGCGCACCAGGTGTCCCAGCTGACGCACTTCAACCTGTCCTGGCCATGGTCTGCCGCGGCGCAGGTGGTGGCGGGCTGGCAAACCTGGGCGCCGGCCCAGCCGGGCGGCCTGTGGCCCGGCCTGCGCATGGCGGCGGCGCCTGGCGGGGGCACACCGGTCATCCAGGTCAGCGGCACCTACCTGGGCAGCGTGGCCGGCTGCCAGCAGCTGCTCAGCCAGCTGTACACGGCGGCCGGCTCGGCACCGCTCAACCCCCGCAATGTGTACCTGACCTCCTACATCGACGCGATGATGCTCCAGGCGGGCTGCGGCAGCTACACCTTCTCCGAATGCCACCTGCCGTCGCAGACCAAGGACGGCAGGCTGCCCCGGGTGCCGTCCTACGCCAAATCGGATTTCTTCACCCAGCCGATACCCACGGCCGGCATCCAGGCGCTCATCGCCGGGATCGAGCAGATGCGCGCCGTGCAGGGCGCGGCCGGCGGCCTCGGCGAGATCCTCCTCGACGCGTTCGGCGGCGCACTCAACCAGGTGAATCCGTCCGCCACCGCGTTCGTGCACCGCGACTCGCTCTTCCTGGCGCAGTACTACACCAGATGGAACGACGGCGGATCGGCCGCGGGCGCCGATCGCCAGCACGCGTGGCTGCGGACGCTGTACGCGTCCGTCCATCCCTACGCGAGCGGGCAGGCCTACCAGAACTACATCGACCCGGACCTGACGAACTGGCAGCAGGCCTACTACGGCGCCAACTACACACGGCTGTCCCAGGTCAAGGCCGCATACGATCCGCACCAGGTATTCCGGTTCCCCCAGGGGATCACCCCGGCCTGACCACAGCGGCCACCGACGGCGATCACCATGGCGGCGGTGAACGCCACGCTGACCAACCATGCAGTGACGCGGCAAGGCTGCCGCTCAACCACTCCTCAGCCACGGAGCACTGATCCGGTCCAGTCCAGCCCTGTCCGGCTGCAGCCGCTTGGTTACAGAGCGTTCGCGCCGCCCTGAGGGCCGCTGACGATCACCGACCCAGGGCTTGTACCGCAGTTGAGCTACGTCGGGGTACACTGATGACGAGAGGAGATGATCATGGCTGCCAGCACCTCGTTTCGCATCAGCGACGCCGCCAGGACCCGGCTCGCTACACGCGCCGCCCGCGAGGGCATGACCGCTACAGCTCTGCTTGACCTGCTCATTGTGGAAGGCACCGATCAGCTCGACCACCCGGGGATCATCTTCCGGGGCCCAGCACATGACCGGCGCGCCGCGCTGGCCGCGGGTCCCGACATCTGGGAAGTGATCGCACGCCTTCAAGAGCTCGACGGCAGCGCGGAACAGCGGATCAGCCTGCTGAGCGCAGAGTCCGATCTGCATCCCCGGCTGATCAGGATCGCCCTCGACTACGCCGCCGAGCACCCCGCCGAGATCAGGGAGCGAATCGAGCGGAACCAGGCCATGGCAGAGCGAAGCCGCGGCATCGCCCAGCAGCGGCAAGCGCTGCTGGCATGACTGCCTTCCTGCTCGACGAGATGTTCCCCACAGCCACAGCGGCGATGCTGCGCGAGACATACGGTCATGACGCTGTCCACGTCGCCGAGATCGGTCTTCGCGGCGCCGAGGATGCCCATGTGGCGGCGACCGCCCGGGCCGAAGGCCGGGCGGTCGCCACCGAGAACGTTGCGGACTACGCGGCCGAGCGCGACATCGTCCTGGCATTCGTGCTGAAGAAGAACCTTCCTGCCGGAGGCGGGCAGGCCGCTGCACTGGCGAAGATCCTCGACCGCTGGGCACAGGATCACCCAGAGCCCTACCTCGGCCACCACTGGCCGGCCACGTAGTACTTCAGGCGAGCCGAAGCCTCTCGCCGGTGCGGAAGTCAGCCGGATCGGCGCACCAATCTCTACACGGACCAGGCCAGCCCCACCGCCGGTCATCCACGCCCGTCTCGGGGCGTCACTGGCCGAGCAGGCGGGCAGCCGGCTCGAGATCGCCGACGAGTGCCACCACGTGCCGGCGGCAGCGTTCGAGCACGCGGTCAGGCAGATCCCGGCTCGCCGCTGGCTCGGCCTGATCGCCACTCCCTACCGCCGTGACAAATCCGATGACCTGATCGCCCTGCAGGTCGTGCCCGTCCGGCACACCATCACCACCCCGCCACCCACAACCCGGCGCCAGACGGCGATGCCATGCCGCGACTTCACTGTCGGCGCTCACGAAATTCCCCAGGTCCGAGGGGTTGGCGCTCAGGTATTTCCCCGCCTCGATCACGTAATTCCCCATGGGGAATGAGGTGCGTGGCCGCAGGCAGGCGGGCAACGCGCGCAGCCGCCGTCCGGTGGAGGGACCAGCCAGCCCCGCAGCACCGACTGTGCGTGTCGCCGGACTGAGCCCCGGACGCCGTACCGGCTTGGCCAGCGCAGCGGCGCGCGGCAATATCCGCATGAGCACAGCTGACCGCCTGCTAGCCGACTGTGCGCCTCGCGCGACTCATTGTGTTCCAGGGGACCCAGGCGAGTGCTCAAGTGCCGCGGAGTTCGGATGCTGGACATGCCAGGAGCGAGCCTTCCCCTTTCACCCGATTGGGGGGATGCCATTGCGGGCCAAGGTAGGTGGGATCGTGGGAGTAAGAGGACTGCAATCAAGGTTCCGGCAGTCCCAGCAAGTACAGGGGGCCAAGATGACCTCGGCAACAACTGGGACAACAACCGGGGGGCGGCACGCGGAACGCCATGGGTACGACATGGTCTTGTTCGCATCTGTCCTGCTGGTCATCGTCGGCTGCTTCAACCTGATCTACGGCATCGCCGCGATCGCCAACTCACACGTCTTCACCGCCAACGCGCACTACGTGTTCGGCAGCCTGCGCACGTGGGGCTGGATCACCCTCATCATCGGCGCCCTGCAGGTCCTGGCTGCGGGCGGGGTGATGGCGGGCAACCAGCTGGCCCGGCGGTTCGCGGTGGCCGTCGTGGGGCTCAGCGCCATCGACCAGATGTTCTTCATCCCGGCCTACCCGTCCCGGTCCCTGATGATCATCGCGGTGGACGTGGTCGCGCTGTATGGGCTGTGCGCCTACGGCAGCCGCGCGAACCTGGCCCCCTGGCCACGCGGTGCGGATTGGCTGCGGCTACAAACGGCGATTTCGGGAAGGGCGAGATGAGATGACGATCAGCATGGGATCGGCGGAGCCTGCCCCCATATCGGGGCGCACCCGGCAAGAAGCGCGGGAGGCGAGACGGCGGCAGCACGTAGCCACGTTCGTCATGGTGGCTGCGGCGGCCCGTGTGGCGGTGGATAGGCGCACCGTGGCGGGCATCATCACGATCGCGATCGGGCTGGTCGCGCTGAAAGGCATGGGAAGCGAGCGCGGCACCCCGGCCCTGGACTGGTACCGGGCACGAGGGCGAGGAGAGAGCCGCAGCTCGGCATAGCTGCGCGTCGGCGCTCCCGGCAGACCATCCTGCGCTGGCACCGCCGGCTGATCACCCAATGCCGTTGCTTGTGTGTCGCAAAGCAGTTCATGGTGACGTTGTGGTGGTGCGGTCATTGGCATCGACATGCATCCGTGGGTGGGCTCGTCAGATCATGTCCGGCTGGGGGGCGTAGCGCGGTGGGTAACCCCGGAGCCTCGGAGCAAGCGCGGGAGATTGCCACAGAAGGAGACGGTCCGCGTGTTCCTGGCTGCCCGCGGCGTAGACGGCCCGACTGTCATCGCCGAATGGGTGCACGCCTGGCGGCGACTTACTGTAAGTACGCCGAGGTGGAGCAATGGCGCCGTCGTAGCCCCCGCGGACGCGGTGGCCTTGCTTCTGCCGCGTGAACAGCCCGAGACCCCAGGACTCAATTCGTGACATGGGCTGAGGGTGTTCAAGCTGCCGGTGGGAGATTAGTAGCGGTTGCCCTGAGAGATGTTGCCATGGCCACCGATCTGCGCACCTTGCGAGCCGCGAGCGTCAACGTTGTAGTTTTCGGTCCGCGATCCTGCGCGATCAACCAGGTCCATCAGTGCTTGCGCCGCCGCGACTAGATCAGGATCCCGGTCGGCCCTTGACTCGCTCAGCTCGGCCGCCAGTGGCGCCTGCCAAGTCTGAGGGGCACGCTCGTGCCTGGCGAGGATCACTTCAGCGTCCGGTCGGCCGGCAAACCGCTTCTTCACCAAGGCCTTCAGGCCGGCATAAGCGTCTCTGACTGCTGATGCAGCCGTACCCTGCACGCCTGCGGCGGCACCCGCGGCCAGCGCAGCCACAATCAGTGTGATCGGATCCATCGCGTTGCCCCCTTACCTGCGCAGTATCGGTATTACGTCACCATGCCACATGCGGTCCGGCAACGCTATTCCAGGCGGCCGTACTGGCACATCCGTCCCTTCCCCGGGCGTGTGCCGTCGGCGACGGCCAGGCCAATGATCTTGGCCCGCGTACTTGTGCTGTGAACGAGCGCCGTTTGAGATGTATCAGCACTCGGCAGCCTGCCTCTTTTCTTAGAGAGGCCGGACCTGTCCCGGCGCCTGCATCGAGGAGTACCCGTGCTGGAGAACAAGCAGATGACCAACGGCACTTTGACGCTGAGAGCCGAAGATCTGTCGATCCGCGATCCTTCCGTGGGCGTCGTCGGCGAGTGTGCACCCGCACCCTGCGCCCCTGGCGTACCAGGTAATCGGGCCCTTCGACGTCCAGAACCCCAGCAGGCCGAGCCTCGAGGTCCACGCTCCGAGTCTTCGGCGCTGAAGCTCGTAGCGACTCGGGCAATGAAGTGGGCCGGATCAGTCCGGCCAATCTATCGTCGTGACCAAGAATATGGCTAAAAGACCATTGCCCAGAGGGTGGATCTCAGGGAATCCTTGTGGTACCGCGCGCCGAGACCGCGACGGGATCGGGGGGTAATTCACAATGTCTTCCAGTGAAGTCATCGATGTTCAGGTCAGTCAAGGGATCCTCTGGGTCGGCTCCGAGGCTTATCCGCTGCAGAACATCGCTCGGGTGCAGCCGGTCAAGCTAGGACCCAACCGGGGAGCGGCTTTGAGGCGCTACCTGAAGGCCGTCGTGTTCTGTCTGTTCCTGACTGCCGCCGCGGTAGTCGCGGTGAGGGTCGCCTCGCGAGTCAGTTCCGCACAGGGCTACAACGCCCTGCACGGCGTAGCGGACGGCATGTTCGCGCTGGC
>Ga0187859_10001512_pt1 | contig 14736 bp, 13 predicted proteins | sample June2016WEW_10_1_2_FD_133019 | JGI IMG/M metagenome (GOLD analysis project Ga0187859, IMG submission 133019) | Peatland microbial communities from SPRUCE experiment site at the Marcell Experimental Forest, Minnesota, USA - June2016WEW_10_10 | ecosystem: Environmental > Terrestrial > Soil >...
CCGGCACAGAACCTGTGTTCTGCGTCGAGGAATAGTAAGTCTGAGTTCCGTTTTGATTGACACCTTCGACTATTTCCGTGATCGGAATACCTGCCTGGTTCATAGCTGCACCCGTGCCATCAACAAGTTGGTATTGGAAGACATTTCCGCTGTAGTATTGTCCGTCGGTCCCTACGCCATCAACCGGTATGGGGCTGTTGGAGGTCGGCACGAGCCCCGCTGGGGCAGTCGGGTCATTGCTCGGGGGCGCACTGTAGGGATTTGACGGACCCGCACCCAAACCCAGGCAATCGCTGTTCGGAGGCGTATCGGGCGGATTGCTGCTATTATCGTCGCCACTGTTGTCGTCATCTATCTGTCGGTAGCATGAAGTTTACCGTGATGCTGGTCTCGACCTGGACGGGTTGCCCAGAAACGCGATAGGGCTTGTATTTCCACTGCTGCACTCCAGCGATCGCGGCGGATATCAATTCCGTGGGACCTGAAACCGGCTTAAGATCGATTATGTTTCAGTTCCGGCGGCGTGACATCCGCCAAGCGACTCAACCCTCGGTGCCTTGCCCACGAAAGAAAGTGTTTTTCAAACAGCGTCTTGGATAGTTTGGTTGTCTCTTTGGAGAGATTACGACTCTTCTCATCACTCAAGTACGCCTCTACTGCACTCGTGATCGTCATGGCAGCCGGCTTCAACACTTTGCTGGGATCGCCGGCGTCTTCGATCAACCGCGCCTCGCGCTCGGCTTGCTCCCAGCTGCGCGTCCCGGCCGATTGTCGCGCCCGTTTGCCATTGGCGTAGCCATCGATCCACTTCGGGCAACGGCAACGACGGTATTTGATATCTCCGTTGTGGTCACCAGTCGGGAGTGTGCCGCGTGTAGACGAAGATCATTTTGGTTGAGGGGTCCCTTTTGCTGGTGGAGTAAACTGCAGGACCATTGTACGAGGTTGGGTACATTTTGGGTACATTTTGTTTTGTACCCACCGTAAGTGCCTATTTTATTGGGGATTTTAATGGTGGAGCTAGTCGGGCTCGAACCGACGACCTCATCGTTGCGAACGATGCGCTCTCCCAACTGAGCTATAGCCCCGCGCATGGGATGGATTACGTTTTGCTCAGCCATTTTATCAGCGTTCCTTGTTCCGCACCACGTTCGTTCTGCGCGACGAAACGCGCCGAACGGCGAACCTGACGGGATAGACGCGGCCGTGAATCACGGCAGCCCAAAAGTACCTTGACCAATGCCCCTACTCCGCGTCTAACCTAACGGAATACAAAGTGAGTTCGGCGGTACATTCGCGGAGTCGATTCGACCGAGATGTTTGCCTCACTGAATCCCGGAACGCTAAAGCAGCGAAGCCTGCTGGCCTCATCGCTCACCGTGCATGCGCTGCTGTTGGCCTGGCTGCTGCGCACGCCCGATCCCCAACTGCTGCCGGCAAGCTCCGTCGCCAATGGCCGTAATGGCCGGCTCCTCACAGCGCTCTATTGGCCCATTGAAAGGCCCGACGACAGCTCGGCCAGCTCTCCCGCCAACGCGACCGAGGTTTACCGGCGCCAGCGGCTCGGCCATGAAAAACTCATTTGGAAACAAACACTAAAGCCCGCGAAACTGCCGCTGACGACCCAGCTTTCCCAGACCAGGGCCGAAGACAAAGCGCGGGTCGCAACGCTCTCCAATCAAGGCCACGGCGCGCCGGCGGGAATGCCCTACGGCGGCGTGCCGGGTGGCCCCATCTACGGCGATGAGATTCGTCCGGCTCTGCCCGTGACCATGCCGGACCCGGTGGTTTATCCCTGGGAACTGCCGGACTCCGAAGGCAATGTGACCATCGAGTTCACCATCGACGAGCGCGGCGAAGTCGTGCGCACCACGGTTATCCAAAGCATGGGATCAAAGCTCGACCAAAAAGCTCTCGCTGCCGCGGCCAACTGGCATTTCACTCCTGCCATGCACAACGGAGTCGCCATCGCCTCCAAGCAGGATTACATCTTTCACTTCCGCGCCCGCGGCTAACGGCCTCGTTCTGCCGTCGCACGGACTGCTGGCGGATGAGTGGTTTTTTCCAGAAGGAAAAATGGCGGCACCTCGATTTGGCTTTCGGCAAAGCCGTTTACGACTGGCTGCGCGAGCACGAATCTCTGCATCGGGCCATCCGGCGGGGGTATGCTTTGGAAAAGAGCGTCGGCTGCCGAGGCACGCGATCGCCGCAATCGGGCCGAAGCGCGGAGATGTAGTCCTCGACCTGGCTTGCGGAACTGGCGTGAATCTTCCCCACTTTGTGGCCGTAGTCGGACCCTCCAGTAGAGTTGTGGCCGTCGATTACAGCGAAGGCATGCTAAACGCAGCGCAAAGGAAGGCGGAGGCGAACGCGTGGTCCAATATCGAGTTCCGGCAGACCGATGGAGCCTGTCTGGAATTACCTGAAGCTTCTCTGGAGGGAGCGATCTGCACCTTTGGTTTAAGTGCGATGTCGGGCGAAAGCGCATCTTAGCGCCGAGTGTACTCAGCGCTGAAGCCCGGCGCCAGATTCGTCGCGCTGGACGCCAAACCTTTTACCGGCCTGGCAAGCGCCTTCAATCCCCTCGAGGGGCCGCCACTCAAGTACACCACTAGGCTATAAAAAAGACGTCTCCAAATGCATTGGCGAGGCATTTGGGGAAGCTGACGTGGCTCAATTCCACAGCGGCCGTAATTTCATTGCCGTAGCCAAGAAAAAAACAAACTGAGAGCCCCGGTATGAGCCGGCCTTGGAGCGAAGGTCCAGAACGCGACGGCCCGCCTCTTCCAGCGCCTGCCGCTATAATAAAAGAGTGAACGCCAACGCAGTGCACGAAATCGCCTCTGCCGATTTTCCCACCCGCTGGGGCAAGTTCCGCATCCACGGCTTCCGGGCGGAGTCTGGTTCCGACGGCAATCGCCGCGTCGAAGAAGCGGTCGCTCTGGTCATGGGCGACATACACGCCGCGTCGCCGCTGGTGCGGGTTCACTCGTCATGCTTGACCGGCGACGTTTTCCATTCTTTGCGCTGCGATTGTGGCCAGCAGCTAGAAATGGCCCTTGCCATGATCTCCGAGCAAGGCGCAGGCATTCTAATTTACGAACAACAGGAGGGCCGCGGCATTGGCCTGATGGCGAAGTTGCAGGCCTACGAGTTGCAGGATGCCGGCCTCGACACCGTCGAAGCGAACGAACGCCTCGGCTTCAAGGCTGACTACCGCGAGTTCACCTTGCCCGGCGAAATTCTCAAGGCTTTGGGAGTGAGCAAAGTCCGCCTACTCTCGAATAATCCGGAGAAAGTTGAAGCGCTGCGGCGAGTGGGGGTCGAGGTTGTCGAGCGCGTGCCCTGCGAAGTGAAGGCCAGCCCGCATGCCGAAGAATATCTCAAGACCAAGAAAGAAAAGCTCGGCCATTTATTTTCGTCGCGATGAGCCGCGCGGCGCAGGCGAGTTCGTCGCCGTGCTGAGTCTTTGTGCATTGCGCCCATACTCCGCCGCGTGCTCTAATTTGCTGACTCTTCCTCACCGAAATGCCCTTACCCGACACCGGAAAGCGCTCGTCCCGACTAGCCGCAATTGCGCTCGGTCTCGCACTCCTGGGCGCGGCGTCGATGGTGTACTACGAGTTCGGCTTTTTTATTCCTAGAGTGCAAGAGGCGCATCTCGCCAAGCATATGGTGGGCCAATACCTTGTTGGCCAAGACATCTATCCCGTCTGGCTAACCACGCGCGAATGGCTCGCCGGAAGAGTTGATCCCTATAGTCCGGCGGTCACTCGCGAAATCCAAGTGGCATTGTTTGGGCGACCCATGGATGGCCAATTTCCCACGGACCCTCCCTCTGACTACCGCACTTTCGCCTATCCCGCTTTCACCGATCTTATTCTCTGGCCGGCCACCACCTTGCCGTTTCGCATTCTGAGGATGGTTTGGATTGCACTGCTTGTCGTCCTGCTGGTAGCCGCCGTCTTCTTGTGGACGCAAACTTTCTCATGGCGCGTGAGCGCCGCGTGGTTCGCCGTGATGGCGCTGCTAACGGTGTGCAGTTATCCCGAACTCGAAGGCCTTTCCGTCGGCCAGCTAGGACTGTTCGTAGGATTTCTTTTGGCCGCTTCCCTGTGGGCACTGCAGCGAGGCCGCCAGTTGCTGGCTGGCCTGCTGATGGCGCTGACCACGATCAAGCCGCAGATGACGCTGCTCGCAATTTTGTATCTTGTCTTCTGGAGCCTGCACGATTGGCGCCGCCGCTGGCGCTTCAGCATGAGTTTTCTCGGCTCGATGTTTCTGCTGACGGGCGCGTCCCTGGCCGTCTGGCCGCATTGGATTTCATCCTGGGCTCATGTGCTTCTCGGCTACCGCAGCTATACCACGCCTCCCTTGGCAAGCCAGCTCCTCGGGTTCGGTTCAGGGTCCCTCAGCAATGCCGTTCCCGCACTGGCAGCGGCGATCTTGGCTCTGGCTCTAACCTGGCACGGCCGCGCAGCCGATCTTGGCTCTCAGGAATTTTGGCTTACGCTCTGCGTCTTGCTGGGCCTGACTTCGATTACAGTGCTCGCCGGCCAGTCGCTGTGCGATGACATCATTCTTCTACCGGGAATCCTATGGCTCGCCCATGCCCGGCAGCGATCGAGCCCGATCTTTCGGCGGCTTCGGGCGCTGGGGCTTGCGCTTCTCTTGTGGCCGTGGGCGGCTGCGCTCGGATTAATCGGCTTGCGGCCCTTCCTCAGTCGAGAGTTGTTCCGCTCCAAAGACATATTCATCTTGCCGGTTCGCACCGCTTCAACCTTCCCCTTTATGGTGCTGTTCTTGCTATCTTTGGCTTTGTGGATCGAGTTGCAGAGAGCGGGAGAATCAGCCTCTGCTCCGCAGCGCTGATCGCAACTCTTTCACCATGAGCTTTTTGTTCTTGCCTGGCAGATAAGCCAGCGCCGCGCGGGCCAAAGCGACATAAACTTCCCGCGCGATCGGCATCTGGCTGAGGGCCTGCAAATGGCGCTTCACAGTATCCACTTCCCCTCGAATAATCGGGCCGCTGAATATTCCCCGCCCCTCAGATACCGCATAATTCGCCAGCGTTTGCTCGAGCATGGGAAGCATTCGCCGCCTCGCGGACTTTCGCTTCACTCCGGCTGCTTTCGCTACGCGCTCGCCAGTGACCAACAGCGCAGTCAACAACGGCGATGCAAAAGTACCCCAGGCATGGTAGGCAGTTTTATCTTCTTTACGGATAACATAAGCGGACCCCCCAATTTTCCTGATAATTCCTCGGGCCGCTCGCAGGGCTGACGCACCGCCTTCGATCGCGAACGGAACTCCGCTCAGAGAAGGCCGCGAACCGCGCACAAACGTCATAAGCGGATGCACCGACGCAACCGCCGCTCCCAGCGCGCGCAGACAGGCCAACTCGTCGCTGGTAAGGGCGCCGCTCGAGTGCAGCGCAACTTTCTTTCTCCAATCCGCAGCCTTCCAATCCACCGCGCGGCAAAAATCTTGCGCAGCGCCTGCAATCGCGGCATCCGGAACGCAAAACCAAACCACGTCCGCATTCACGATGAGCGTATGACTTCCGCTTACCGCCGCGGCAGACGATCCCATCTGGCGAGCCAGCCGGCGGGCTCGCCGCAACGAAGCGCCTCCCTTCCGCGAAAGGATCAGGCCAACCGCGTATCCGGCTTGACGCAACGCCAACGCTAGCGCGGACGCCAGATTTCCCGAGCCCACAATCGCGATGCTAGGCTTCGTTGTTGATCTCGCGTACATGCCCGGCAGCATAGCAGAGTTCGCAGCGCAGAGTTCGCAGCCGTGCCCAGCCCATCGAAGCGCCGGCCAGGTCTCGAATTCACCCTACGTTTTTCTTAGACCTTGGCGAAGCCTTCGCGCACTTTGCGGTTTAGAGCTTCTGCTTCGAAGATTGGCAACAACGCAGAAGACTTCTACTCCGGCGATCAAAGAGTCCGAAAGCCGAATTGAGTGTTCTATATTATTGCCATGCCAAAATTCCCAGCACGCAAGCCGAAGGCCGTCAAATCACGCCGCAGCCCTTCCAAGGCCAAGATCTTCTCTTCGCGCGTCGTGTATCGCGGCCCCGTCTTTTGGGTCAGTGAAGACCACGTGCAGGAACCCGGAGGCGTGCGCGCCCGCCGCGATGTTATTCACCACACCGGCTCGGTCGTGGTGCTGGCGGTCGATGAGTCGGGGCCGGAGCCGCGCGTTTTGCTGGAGCGCCAGTATCGCCACGCCGCCCAGGATTATCTTTGGGAGATACCCGCCGGACGCATCGACCCCGGCGAAACAGCTCTCCCCGCCGCCAAGCGCGAACTGGTGGAGGAAACCGGCTATACCGCCGCGCGCTGGCGGCGCATTCTCCACTTCTACGCCAGCCCCGGCTTCGTGGCCGAAACCATGTCGGTATACATGGCGACCGGCTTGCGCGCCGGCAAAGCCAAGCCAGAGCCGGATGAACTGATTCGCGTGCGCATGGTCGCGCTCTCAGCTGCGATCCGTATGGTAACGAACGGAACCATTCGCGACGCCAAGACTATCGCCTCGGTACTCTGGCTCGATCACGACCTACGCGGAAGCTAGTAAGTGCGATCAAGTACGATTCCGAATCGGAATACTCCACCTAGGGGCCGCGCCCCGGCCGTATGCAGCCCTTTCGCCTTGACACTCCATCCCAATCGCTCGAAAATGCATCCTAACTGGCACGTCTGTGTTGGGCACCCCTCGTCGGGACGTGCAAAAAGGGGGTTACGTGGAACGACTGAAAGGAACCGTGAAATGGTTCAATAACGCCAAGGGTTACGGATTCATCGGTCGGGCGGATGGTCCCGACGTTTTTGTGCACTACAGCGCGATCACCTCCGAGGGGTACAAGAGCCTGCAGGAAGGCGACGCCGTCGAATTCGAAATCACGGAAGGCGCCAAGGGCCCCCAGGCCGCCAACGTTATCAAGAGCGCGTAAAAAAACAGTGCGGCGGGATCGGCCGGTTCGAGCGGTCAGCCGATTTATCCCTGCGTCTTTTGTTGGCAGGGTACTGCAGGTTTGTTTAATCTTAGTGCGTGGACAACAAATCCATCGCCACGGTTCTCTACGAAACCGCCGATCTGCTCGAAATCGACGCCGCCGATTCCTTCCGCATCCGCTCCTACCGCAACGCCGCGCAAGCGATCGAAAACCTGACCGAGCAGATCAAAGACATCATCGGCGAACCCAAAAAAGTTCTCGCCATTCCCGGCATCGGCAAAGGCATGCTGCAAAACCTTCAGGAACTCTTCCTAGAAGGACGCCTGGGCATGCAAACCGAACTGCTCAAGAAATATCATCCCTCGATGCTTCAGCTACTAAAGATCCAGGGCTTGGGACCGAAGACCATCGCGCTGATTTGGAGCGCCTACCAGGTCTGCGACGTAGATGGCTTGGAAAAACTGGCGCGCGAAGGCAAGATTCGAACTCTGCCGCGCATGGGCGAGAAGCACGAACAAAAACTGCTCAAGGCGATCGAGGATTATCGCCGCATCTCCGGAAGATTCTTAATCGACGCGGCCGAAGCCGAGGCCACAAAGCTGACGGACTATCTCTCGAAGTTCCCCGGCATTGACCGCATCACTCCCGCAGGCTCTCTACGGCGCGGCCGCGAAACCGTGGGCGATCTCGACATTCTTGTGACCGGTGCGGCCTGCTGCAGCGATACCGAACGCGAGAAGGCCGTCCACTACATCGCCCAGTATGGCCCGCTCATGAGCATTCTCGCGCAAGGCGACAACAAAATCAGCTTTCGCTTGCGCAGCGATATGCAGGTGGATGTTCGCCTGCTCCCTCCGGAATCTTTCGGCGCAGCCATGCAATACTTCACCGGCTCGAAAGCCCACAACGTCGCCCTGCGCCAGCGCGCCCTCAAAATGGGTTACACCCTCAACGAGTACAGCCTCGCCGACCCCAAAACCGAGAAACCGGTCGCGGGCAAAACGGAAGAAGAAATCTACGCCAAGCTCAATCTCGATTACATCCCGCCTGAGTTGCGCGAAAATCTGGGAGAAATCGACGCCGCCGAAAAACACACGCTGCCTGCGCTGATCACCCTGCAAGACCTGCAGGGCGACGTGCACATGCACACCGTGGAAACCGACGGCCGCAACACCATCGAAGAAATGGCTGAAGCCGCTCGAGCGCGCGGGTATAAATACATGGCCATCACCGACCACTCCAAGAACCTGGCCTTCGCCAACGGTCTCGACGAAGCGCGCGCCGTGGCGCACATCCAGCGCATTCGCGAAGCCAATCAGAAGATCGAGGACGTCACTATCTTCGCCGGAATTGAAGTCGATATCCTGGCCGATGGAGACCTGGATTTATCCGACGACGTGCTCGCGCAGATGGATGTTGTCATCGCCAGCGTGCACACGGTTTTCAATCAGGAGCCGGCAAAAATGACCGAGCGCCTGCTGAAAGCGATTGCCAATCCCAACACCTCCATCATCGGCCATCCCACTGGCCGCCTGCAGCTTCGCCGCGACGCCTACCACTTCGACATGGATGCGATCCTCACCGCAGCCGCGAAACATAAGGTCGCGATGGAGTTGAACTCCTACCCCGACCGCCTCGATCTCAACGACGTGCACTTGCGCCAGGCTAAGCAGCGCGGAGTTAAGATCGTCATCAACACCGACTCCCACCACACTTCGCACCTCGACAAGATTCGCTACGGCATCCTGCAGGCCCGGCGCGCCTGGCTGAACAAGGACGATGTACTCAACACTCTTCCTCGAGAGAGGTTCGTGAAGGCGATGAAGCATGAGCGGAATTAAGCGGGCCTCGACCTTAGGTAGTGGGAGCCCGTGAGGTTGCTCGGGCGCAGCCAATCGACTATGATTTCGGGCATTGGGGCCATTTGTTCCTTCCAGAGTGAACAGTCCTGTGCCGATCAGGCGCACGACCACCGAGGTTCATGATGTGGACCAATGCTGAGAAAACCGGCGATCTGATGCACGGGGGCGAGAAAATCGACACTGGTTATTCCGGATGTGACCAAGGCAAGAACAATCCCGACATGCAGGCCGTGTTTGATGTTGGTCCGATTCCGCAAGGCGACTGGACCATCTCGGGCCTGCCCGTTAACACCGCAGAGCATGGCCCGTTCGTTCTGACCCTGACGCCGGCAAACGGAACCGCCGCCTTTGGCAGCAGCGGTTTCCTAATCCACGGCCATAAAATCGGTGCACCCGGAACCGCCTCCAAGGGCTGTAATATTCTTGCGCGTACGATCCGAGAACAAATCTGGAACAGCGGGGACACCGACCTTGAAGTTGTACCCGAGTTCGCAGCTCAGGACTTGCAGGGCACGAGCGCGTAGTCTAGTCTCGAAACGGCTCGCAATGTGGCCAGCGTTCAGGCCTGTGCGTGGACGTCGCGCCGGCGAAATAATTTCATGTCAGAAGAAACCCCGGTGAGTCCGCAGCCCGCGCCACCCGCGAATAGTCCTCCCGCAGCCCAGCACGGGCCGACGATCCGCATCGGCGACGAATTCGGTACCGCCAAACGCAACCTGCCACCGGTCAAGATTCTTCTATTCGCTCTGGCCGGAGTGCTCTTCGTGGTTGGCGTTTTTTCGTTTTTGCAGCGCCCCAAGCCCCAGGGCGCTGGGTCTCTAGACAACGTCGCTGCGGTCCAGATTCCCGGACAGACCGCCGTCCTCACGGCCCTAACTTTCACTCTGCGAAACTCCGGAGAAAAGCCGCTCTGGGTGCACGGCATCCAAGGCCAGCTAACCTCCACCAGTGGAGAATTAACCGCCCAGGCAGTCTCCGCCGTTGATTTTGATCGCTACTATCAGGGCTTCCCTGCTCTGAAGCCGAACTCGCAGCCCGCGCTCGCTCCCGAGGATCAACTGCAACCCGGTCGGGAAGTGAAACGCACGGTGATCGTCAGCTTCCCAGTGACTCTCGACGCCTTCAACCAGCGCAAGTCGGTGAGCGTAGATATCCAACCCTATGACCAACCGTTGCCCATCATACTAACCAAGTAAGCGCTGTGGGAGAGAACCATGATGAATGTCGTTAGATTCCATCCACGCCAACATACTCGCAGGTGGATTACAGCCTCGCTCGCGACCTTACTCGCGGCGATCTGCGCCCAAGCTGCCAAACCGGCTGGAACTGAAGGCAAAGAGTCCTTCATGTATGTGGGTACTTACACCAAGGCAGGCAGCAACAGTAAAGGAATTTACGCCTACCGCTTCAACTCCAGGGGCGGTGAGATCACTTCGCTCGGGTTAGCGGCAGAGAATGCGAATCCATCTTTTCTCGCTGTGCACCCGAACCATCGCTTCCTCTACGCGGTCAACGAAGTAAGCAGCGAAAAAGGCGAGAAGAGCGGCGCCGTAAGTTCTTTCTCCATCGATCGCGCCACCGGCAAGCTAACGCTATTGAATGCCGTCGCCTCCAAGGGCGCCGACCCCTGCTACATCACCGTGGATCAAACTGGAAAGTATGTGCTGATTGCAAACTACACCGGGGGCAGCATTGCAGTGTTTCCCGTGGGCGAGGACGGGCGCTTAGGCGAAGCGTCATCGTTCATCCAGCATACGGGACACGGGCCAAATCCCAAGCGCCAAGATGCCCCCCACGCGCACTCGATCGATCTCTCTCCCGATAATCGCTTCGCCATCGTCGACGACCTCGGTCTCGACGAAACTCTGGCCTACAAATTCGACGGCGGCAAAGGATCACTCGCCAACCCCAACATAGCCAAAGCCGCGCCCGGAGCGGGCCCCCGGCACTTCGCCTTTCATCCTAACGGCAAATTCGGCTACGTGATCGACGAACTTTCGTCCACGGTTTCAGTTTTCAGCTACGATGCTCGGACTGGCGGGCTAAATCCGTTGCAGACGATCTCGACTCTGCCGAAAGAGTTTACCGGCGAGAATACCGACGCCGAAATCGCAGTGCACCCCTCCGGCAAATTTCTCTACGCCTCGAATCGCGGACACGACAGCATTGCCGTCTTCGCCATCGATCCTAGACGCGGCACTCTAACCCTCGTCGAAGACGCTCCCGACCCGGGCAAGACTCCGCGCAATTTTGAGATCGATCCCAGCGGCAAAATGCTCTTCGTCGCCAACCAGAACTCGAACAACGTCGTCGTCTTTCGCATCGACCAAAAGACCGGCCACTTGACACCCACCGGTAAAGTTTTGCAGGTAGGGCAACCTGTGTGTGTGAAATTCGTGCCGGTTGATTAACCGACTATTGCTTTTTCTGAATAAATCGCCGGCGCACCAGGTGAGTGTTCGCGTCGGGCTTGATCTCGTCGTACTTCATGCAACTGATCGAGCCATCCACTTCCAGCACGGCCAGCGCGACATCGTGCACATCGGCGATCCCGTGCTCGCGCAAGGCGCGCTCCAGTTCGTCCATACTCACGTGTTCTCTCGCCATGTGCGATTCAATCGCCTTGCCATCATGAATCAATAAACTAGGCTCGCCCTGAACCACGCGCCGGAAAACAGGATTACGGCCGGACAGACTGCCGACGAAATAATTCAACACCAATAACGTGGAAGCTGCGACCACGCCGCCGATCAGCGACGTATCCGGCCCGGTCATCGCATTTTGTACGGAGTTCGAAAGCAGCAGCAGCAGCGTCAGGTCAAAGGGAGTCATCTGCCCCACTTCGCGCTTGCCGCTAAGCCGCACCCCGATCAGCACCACCAGGTAAATCACCGCCGTGCGCAGCGCGATCTGCAGCACTACACTCGCGCCCGTGGGGAAAAGCACTCCGTTCAATTGGCCGTCACCGGAGTGGGCGCGCCTTTGGGCGTGCTCAAGTATCCCGTGGCTTTGTTTTTGTCCACCGTCCACACCACCAACTCAAAGAGCAGGTGCTGGCGTCCCGCGTAGAACTGGATCGGCTCCGCCACCGTGCGGTCCCGCTTCTCGATGGTCTTGTCGTCGGCGGTGACATTCATGGTGAACTTGCCGTGCTTGGCGTCCGCTTTCCTCAATTGCAGACTCACCGTGGCAACCGGCTGCGGCTTTGCTCCCTTGAGCAGCGTGAATTCGTAATAGTTTCGATCGCCCTTGTGTTTCAGCACTTCAAGATCTTCGCGAGTGTTGGCAATCAAACCGCTCTGCACGCCCAGGTCGCCCACCGCGCTCTGCAATTTGGCATTGGTGGCTTCCAGAGCGGCCTTGGTGGAGGCAACATCCGTCTTAACTCCGCCAACGTCGCTTTTCACCCCGGCCACTTCCCCGCTCACCTGGCCGATCTGCTCTTTTTCTTTGTTGGCTTCGCTCTCTAGGCGCGATTCGGCCGCCCGCTGTTGCGCCTGCAGTTCGGCCGCCCGCTGCGCCAACTCTTTCTTAGTAAGTCCCACCTGGTGTGCCAGCGCATCCTCAGACGATTCCGCGCTCTGCATGCGGCTCTTCAACTCCGCCACTTGAGCTTGACTGTTGCCCAGATCCTGAGTCAATTTATCGACTCGCAGTTTCGTGCTTACATATCCGTAGACGGAGGCGACGACGAAAAGGATCGCCACAACCACCAGAATCCACTTGCCCGTATTCGACTGCTGCTCCACCGGCTCCACATGTGTTTGTTCGCCTTCATCCGCCATGTCTTCCTCCCGCAATTCGATTGACTGGTTATCCGTTAATTGTTTAGCACCGGGGCAGTAGTGTCAATGCTTCCGAGGATGCATGCTGCAGCCAGATCAGAAGGACGAGAGAAGGTCAACGCCGCAGAGCCTGTGCTTCCAGTAGCGCGGCATCGGGATCGCGGCGGATAGCCGCAGCCTCGGCTCCCACTCGTTTTTCGGCAAGCCGGGTCGTGTCGGCCAACAACTGACGTTGCGACGCATCCGGCAGAGCACGCTCGAAGCTCGCGGACTTAACGAAAGCTGCATACGCCAGCCGCTCCGGGAAACCCGCACTCTCGAGGAAACGGCCGTAGGTAAACCAATCCAGGGCGCTCGCCGTGCGGTCGCCAAGGGCTTCATCCAACTGCAACGCGCGTCGATAAAGCTGCAGCGCGTCCTCCACTTTACCGGCTTGCGCCTGCAGCGCTGCCGCGTTCAGGCTGGCAATGCTCTCCAGTTTGCTCTGTTTGGTTTGCCCTGCAATCTTCGCCGCCAATTTGTAAGATTGAACCGCCGGCTGGTTTTGCGAGTCGCGCGCTTGGCAATCCGCCAGGCGCAACACAATCGCGATCGTCTCTTCCGGCGGGGGACGCTCCGCCGCAGGCCGGCGCGCAATGGTGCCCAGAACGATTCGATAGTTCTCGGCCGCAGCGTGCGCTTTGCCTTCATGATCGAGTTCGTTGGCCAGATAAAGATGCGCGAACCCATCGCTCGGATCGATGGCGATGGCCCGGTTCCAGTCTTCGACGGCTTGGTCAGGATGACCGAAGCGCATCGCCAGCAGCCCGCGATCCACCAGCAGACTCGCATCCCGCGGCGAGTAGCGCAAGGACGATTCGGTGAGAGCGAAGGCTTCGTCGAAGCGCTTCTGCTCGACGAGAAATTTCAACAGCGCCTGCCGTGGCGCAGGATCGGCGGGATTCGACTGCATCGCCGTCCTCCACGCGGCTTCGGCTTGCTGGGGATGCCCATCCTCCAGTTCGCGATGCCCCAGGCGCACTTCGAGCGAACTATCGAACGAGTCGAGCGCTGCCGCCCGCTGCAAGTCAGCCTCATCCTCAGAACGTAGCGCAAGATAATGGCGCGCCTGATCCACCGTCCCCCATGCCAGCAGCAAAGCCGCCGCACCTACTCGCAGCCAGCGCGCGCCCATGGTGCTTCCCGATGCCCACTCCCACGCCGCTGCCAGCCCTCCACCCGCGCCAGACCTGGCATTCGCCAGGCGCTCTCGCGAATTCAGCAGCAGAGCCGCGATGCGGCCATCGCGCAACTTCCAGATCGCACCATCGAGAATAAAATGATGCAGGTTTACCAAGGCGGTAAAAATCAGAAAGCTGGCCGTAAAATCGTGATGGAAAACTCTGCTCGCCAGCCACGGCCCAGGAACAAACAGGGCAATTCCGCCCGCCACCAGCACCGCGAAATAGGCCCAGGGGCGCCAACTTCGACCCGAAGCTTGCGAGGCTTCGCGGCGCGCGTAGTAACTCGTGATCCACAGATATTGCGCCGAGTGCATCACCGCCAGCACGCCGGAGCTGTACCGGCTTTGCGGGATTTCCATTCCCTTCATCAAAGACATCGCCGCCGGCAGCAGGAACCAAAGAAACTGCGAAGAGAACAGAGCCACGCAGGGAACCAACTTGCGCCATCCCAAAACCCGCACCAGCCCAGACCAGCCGTAAGCCGTAAGCGCGATGAAGATCGCGCCCAGAGTAATCTGCGCGCACCGCCCCATCAGCGACGGAATTCCCAGCGAAAGGAACAGCGGATCGGAAGAAGCCCCGGTGTGGAAGCCGACGAACAGTACCAAATACGACGCAATGAACGTGCCGTAGAGCGCGCGCCGTTCAGAGTCGGTCGGCTGCGCTCCGGCGCGGCGCGCGAACATCATGAACAGCCCGTAATTTTGTCCGCTGTAGTGCCACGGACTCCAACTGAGATAGAGAGTAAATATCCACGGCAAAATGCCGAGCCAAAAGTGCGAGAGCAACCCGGTCATCACCACCAGCGCAGTTGTATATACCGTGAAGAATCGATATTTCTGGAAATCCTCCGCCCGATGGTAGGCGCGGTAAAGCGTAGCCATGTAATGCGGATAATTGAA
>Ga0187859_10001515_pt1 | contig 14719 bp, 15 predicted proteins | sample June2016WEW_10_1_2_FD_133019 | JGI IMG/M metagenome (GOLD analysis project Ga0187859, IMG submission 133019) | Peatland microbial communities from SPRUCE experiment site at the Marcell Experimental Forest, Minnesota, USA - June2016WEW_10_10 | ecosystem: Environmental > Terrestrial > Soil >...
CAGGAGCGCGCTCGCGACGCCCTGCCGGCGCGTCTCCTGGTCGACGACGAGATTGACGAGGTGGCCGCTCCCATCCCGCAGCTCACATCCGACGACACCGAGGAGCCGTCCGTCCCGGCGGGCGGCGAAGTACGTCACCCCTTCCATCCAGCTCGTGAACTCGAGCGGCGTCGGGAGCCAGCCCTTGAGCAGCTCGACCGGCAGGTCGCTCGGTTGGACCTCGACGACCTTCTTGTACAGCGCGCAGATCGCGGGGACCTCCTGGTGGGTCACCCGCTCGATCGCGACGGGCAACGTGCCCTTCTCCGCCGGTTTCGCGACGGCCCCGGGGCCACGATCCCCCCGGTCTGGCCCCTGCTCACTTGCCACGATTGGTTCTCCGACCGGGGTGCGTGACGCGGCGAGAGTCGCCGTCGTTCTTGAACCTTGCCCGTCCGGTCGAGCCGGACCGTGGGTCAGGGAGTGTGCCGGGAGGGGGTTCGGGGGAACGGCGTGGTCTCCCGGATGTGCTCGCGGCGAAGCATCCATCGGAGGATCCGCTCCACGCCGAGGCCGAAGCCGGCGTGCGGAATGCTCCCGTGCCGGCGCAGGTCGAGGTACCACTCGTACTCGGCGACCGGCGCACCCGTTTGCTGCAGGCGTTCTATCAGCAGGTTCACGTCGGTCTCGCGGCACGAGCCGCCGACGATCTCGCCGAACCCCTCGGGCGCGAGGAGGTCCGCCGCCTCGACCGTGCGAGGGTCGTCACCGGATCGGAGCATGTAGAACGCCTTCAACTCGCGCGGGAAGTGCGTGAGAAAGATCGGCGTGTGGGCCTCGAGCGTGAGCGCACGCTCCTCCGCGGTCCCGAGGTCGCTGCCCCACCGGACCGGGAACCCCTGCGCGGCGAGGCGGTCGATCGCCTCGGCATACCGCATCCGCGGGAACGGGGTAGCGATCGCCCTCAGCTCGTCGGGCGGACGCCCGAGCGCCGCCAGCTCCTTCGCGCGCCGCTCGGCGACCGTGTGGCAGACGTATACGACCATCCGCTCCTCGAAATCGAGGAGCTCGGCGAGGTCGCACCACGCGAGCTCGACCTCGAGATGCTGGTACTCCGTGAGGTGGCGCGGGGTCCGGGACTTCTCGGCGCGGAACGAGGGCGTGAGGGCGTAGACCCGCTCGTGCGGGACCAGGAGCGCCTCGAGATAGAGCTGGGCGGTCTGGGAGAGGTAGCCGGGGCGGCCGAAGTAGTCGATCTGGAACGCCTCCGCGCCCCCCTCGGCCGCGTTCCCCGAGAGGATGGGCGGGGTCGTCTCGAGGACCTCCTCCCGGTCGAGGAACTCCCGGAGCGCCCGGAGGACCTCGGCCTTGACCCGGAACGTCGCGACGTGCTCCGGCGACCGGATCACGAGGTGGCGGTGGTCGAGGCGGAACTCCTCGGTCTGGTCGGCCATGATCGGGAACGGCTCGCCGGCATCCACGACCGTGATCTTCGTCGCCCGGACCTCGCGCCCCCCGGGGGCACGCGGGTCGGCGTGGACGGTCCCTTCCACCGTCACGGCGCCCTCGACCTGGACGTGCTCGGCCGCGTCGAACGCCGCGTCGCCCAGTACATCCCGCTTGCCGGTCACCTGGACCGAGCCGGTCCGGTCCCGGAGCAGTAGGAACAGGATCCCGCCGGAGGAGCGCGACTTGCCGAGCCAGCCCCGCAGCCGAACGTTCGCGCCGGCGGCATCCGGCGCGAAGACCCGGGCGACCGGGTCGAACGTCCCGGGGCTCATTGGTACTCTCGCCACTTGTACCCGCACTTCGTGCACTCGAAGATGCGGGTCTCCGGTTCGTCCGACCCGCGCGTCTGGCGGAGGACGTAGTAGGCCTGCCCGTTGCCGCACTTTGTGCAGAGCTCGTCGGCGGTCGGAAGGGTCGCGATCTTGACCTCGACCACCTCGACCGAGCGGCCCTGGGGTATCGAGCGGCCGACTTCCTTGCCCTTGCCCAGCGGCACGGTCGTGCCGCAGGCGGAGCAGGCCCAGACCCCCTTCGCCCGTTCCGGGCGCATCAACCGTTTGCACTTCGGGCAGAACATGGATGGACCGCTCGAACCGGGCGGACGGTATTAGAGTCTAGGTGGTCGAGGCTTCCGTTCGTGGTCGGCGAGCGGGGCCGAAACCGGTCACCCGATGAGCTGGTCCGCCGGTGCGGCGCTCGACGGTGCGGCCGCGGGGGCAGCGACGCTGAGCGGGATCGGCGAGGGCTTCGACCCCGGAGCGAGGATCGAGCGCATGTGTTCCATCCGGCGCCCGAGGTCCTCCTTCGTCCCGATGTCGTGGCGGACGTAGTACGTCCCCTTCACCGACTTCAGGGCCGCTTCGACGCGAGCGCTGGCCTCATGGATCGCGCTCGCCTCGCCGGCGAGGGCGACGCCGCGTGAACTGGAGAACTTGACCGCCGACGGGCCGACCTCTTGTACGCTGCCGTAGAACACATGGACGCCTTCTCCCTCGATCCCCACCGGGTCGAGCTCGAGGACCCCGCCCACCTGGGGGCGGTCCCCGTACCCGGGCGGCACGAGGTACTTCACGACCGTCGCCCGGCGGCGGAACCGGACCAGGTTCGGGTCGACGCGGCCGGTCGCCACGCCGTACAGCAGCTCCTCAAAGTCCCCCTCCTCGTAGAGGGTCAGGACGTTGATCCCCTCGGGGTCGCCGAATCGGGCGTTGTACTCGAGCAGCAGTGGACCCCGTGACGTGAGCATGAACCCACCGTAGAGGATGCCGCGGTAGGAGAGCCCCTCGGCCCGCAGGGCCCCGGCGGTCTTCTCGATCGTCTCGAGCGCCCGGTCGCGGTCCGCGGGTGAGAGGAACGGGAGCAGGTGGTCCCGCTGGGAGTACGAGCCCATGCCGCCGGTGTTCCCGCCCTTGTTGCCTTCGAGCGCCCGCTTGAAGTCCTGGACCGCCGGCATCGGGTAGACGCCCGAATCCGTGACGAACGCCATCAGGCTGAACTCCTCCCCCTCGAGCTTCTCCTCGAGCAGGACGGACCCGCCCTGGAGGAGGATCGACTTCGCATAGATCGCCCCCTCCTTCGGCTCCTGGAAGTCCGACCCCTGGACCCACACGCCCTTTCCGGCGGTGAGGCCGCTCGGCTTCACCACGAACGGTCCCCCGAACTCCACGACCGCCCGGTCGACCTCCTCCACGGAGGTGGGCACGACGAACTTCGGCTGGCCCCCGACCCCGTGCTTGCGGAGCAGCTCCCGGCAGAACCACTTGGACGACTCGATCTGGGCGGCCGCCTGGCCCGGGCCCACGGTCGGTATCTTCACCGCCCGGAGGGCGTCCGCGACCCCGGCCGCGAGGGGGGCCTCCGGGCCGATGACCGCGGCCTCGATCCGGTGCGTGCGCGCGAACTCGACGACCTTGACGGCGTCGTTCGAGTCGAGCCGACCCGAAGCCTCCGCGAGGCGTTCGAGACCGGGGTTCTGGTTGGAACTGACGACGAAGACGGTCGCTTCGGCGCGACGTAGGGTGGCGGCGATCGCGTGCTCCCGAGCACCTCCCCCCACGACCAGGAACCGCATGACCCCGAGGGGAGGCGGAACCGGGTATATGGGCGTCGCGCGGTGTGGCCGGTCGGACCGAGGGCGGCGGCCCCCGAAGCCTTCGCTTCCGCCACGCTTAAGAACCGAGCGTTGGTGGGCCGGCTCTCGAGGCGCCGATGGAGATCCGAGTCGTCGAGAAGGAACACGACGTCATTCGTGTCGAGTTCCCGAAGGGGGAGGAGACCCTCCTCATCCCGCTCGTCGAGTCCCTCCAGAAGGAGGAGAAGGTCCTGGAGGCGCGTTACTACCTGGGTCACCCGTACCTGGACCGCCCGACGCTCTACGTGCGGACCAAGGGCGAGAAGCCGCAGCAGGTGCTGAAGCGGGTCCTGAAGGACCTCGCCGACCTGTACGGTGACCTGCTCACCGACTTCGAAAAGAAGGCCGACAAGGTCAAGGCATAGGGGCCGCGAGGCGATGCTGAAGGAGTGCGCCCAGCACGGGTACTTCCGCGCCGAGGCGTGCCCGGTCTGCGGGCAACCCGGCCGCTTCCTGATGAACGACCGGGAGCTCGACCACCTCGGTCGGATCCTGACGGGCATCCTCCGCCACTTCCCCGACCGGTACGGGCTCACGATGGAGCCGCACGGCTGGGTCTCGCTGCCGGCGATCGTCCGCGCCATCTCCCAGCGCCACCCCGCCTACCACTGGCTGCGGGTGCAGCACCTGGTCGCGATCGCGGAGACCGACGCGAAGGGCCGCTACGAGGTCCGGGACGACCGGGTTCGCGCCACCTACGGCCACACCGTCGAGGTCGAGCTCGACCTACCGACCGAGAACATCCCCGACCACCTCTACTTCCACGTGACCCCCGAAGAGGCGACGATCGTGCTCGAAGTGGGCCTCAAACCCTCCGACCGGAAACGGGTCCACCTCTCCAAGACCGCGGAGGACGCGCGGGCGGCCGGCGCGGTCCGGACCCCGGAGCCGGTCATCCTCGAGGTCGACATCCGCAAGGCCCAGGCCGGCGGCCTCATCGTCATGCGCGCCGGCAAGACGGTCTTCCTGGTCGACCAGGTGCCGGCGGACTACCTCACCCGGCTCGAGACGGCCCCGTCGCCCCCGACCGACCCCGCGGCATAGGCTGGGCTCGCACCTCGGGTTCGCCCTAGAAGGGCGCACCGCACGATATGCACTTGATCGAGCCGGCCGGGCTCAGCCGGCCGCAGTAGCTGCACCGGGGCTGTCGGGGAGCGCCGCCGCCCCGGATCGGGCCGCCGCCCCCGGCGTTCGGAGAGGGGGGAGGAGCGTTCGCGCGGGCTGCGTTCACGGCCGCGGCCCAGCCGGGGATGTCGTCGACCTGGATGTGCAGGACCCGAACGAGCAGGTTCACCTGGAGCACCGGTCCACTCGGTCCCGAACCGCCCACGGCCTGTCGGACCCGCTGCAGGCCGATCCGGTACTCGTTGTTGGCCGAACCGCTCGGGTCGCCCCATCCGTCGCCCTGGGGTGGGGGGGCCCCCGTCACCAGCAGGACCAACGCGTGGTTCGTCACGGTGAGAATTCCCGGACAGGGGCCCGTCTTGGTGTACACGACCACGCTGCCCGAGCGGATCGCCGTCTCCCCGTTCCGCAGCGTCACCATCGTGCCCGACCCTCCGCGGGTCGTTCGACACGTAGGCCCATAGGCCTTTCCCCCGGCACCGCCCGGGCCGCGGTGCGGCCCGCTAGGCGAATCCCTCGTCCCCCACGTTCGACTCGTACGTCGTGGTGATCTGGACGACGTAGCCGAGGTGGCTCGAGGCTGGATACGGGTTCAGGAACACGAAGGAGTACGTGTCGGTGTACGGCGCGGAGAAGACGATCCGTCCGCTCGGCGAAGGCCCGAGGGTGTACTGGGGGATCGGAGACAGTCCGTTCAGGAACTGCGGGATCTGGGTCGAGTTGTAGACGGCGAGCTCCACGTTCAGGCCCACGGGGGCCGTGGTGCTGAAGTTCCCGATGACGAAGTCCCCGCCCGTGATCTCCCCGCTGATGATCGTGTAGTTCCCGGGGCCGAGGGTGTACAGTCCGCTGGTCGTGAGCGGGTCGGCGACCACGGGAGGGCCGGCGACCACGAGCGAGACCATCGTGTAGGCGAGACCCAGCGCGACCGCGATGACGATCAGGCTGCGGAAGACCCCAGTGGCCCGGAGGCGCCGGCGCTGGCTGCGGGAGACCGAGGAGAGCTTGGACGCCCGGATCGGGTCCGGGGCGCCGCAAATGGGGCAGGTGGATGCCCCCGGCGGGACCGCCACGGAGCAGAAGCTGCACGCCCCCCACGTCGGGTCGGGGTCGGCAGGGTTCGGCGCGGCCACGCCGACCGAGCCCCGACCGCCCTTTTTGTGGCTCCGTACGAACCGGACCGACGCCGATCTAGCGCTTTCCGCTGCCCAGGTTGACGAGGACGTTCTTTCGGCGGGTGAACGGGTCGAGGGCCCGGACCCCCTGTTCGAAGCCGAGGCCGCTCGCCTTGACGCCCGCGAACGGCGTCTGCGGGAACGACGTCGGCGCTTCGTTGACCACCACCATGCCCGACTCCAGTCGGCGGGCGATGGAGTGGGCCGAGCCGAGGTCCCGGGTCCAGAGGGCGGCGAGGAGCCCGTAGGGCGTGTCGTTGGCGAGGCGGACCGCCTCGTCCACGTCCTTGAACGATGCCACGCAGAGCACCGGGCCGAAGATCTCCTCCCGAACCGCCCGGGACGTCACGGGGACGTCCGTCAGGACCGTCGGGCGAACGAAATTCCCGGCCCGGAGCGCCGTGTCGCTCGGGCGGTCGCCTCCCGCGAGTACCTTCCCTCCGCTCGAACGGGCGTCCTCGACGTACTCGAGGACGTGGTCGGCCTGCTCTCGGGAGACGAGCGGCCCCATCTCAACGCCCTCCTGGACGCCGGGGCCGAGCTTCAGCTTCTCCGCGATCGCGCGGACCTTCTCCACGAGCGGTTCCCGCAGGCTCTCGTGCACGAGGAGGCGGGAGGCCGCCCAGCACATCTGACCCGCGTTGCCGAAGATCCCGTAGCCGATCGCCTTCGCGGCACGGTCCACGTCCGCGTCGGGAAGGACGATCACCGGTCCCTTGCCGCCGAGCTCGAGCGTGGTGGGCAAGAGGTGGCTCGCGGCGAGCAGGGCGAGTCGGCTGCCTACCTCTCCACTCCCCGTGAAGGTCACGGAGCGGCAGCGAGCGTCCTGGACGAGGGCTTCGCCGACCTCGGCGCCGCTGCCGAGCACGACGTTGAGGATCCCGTCCGGAATGCCGGCCTCCTTCGCGAGTCGCGCAAGCGCCACCGCGGTCAGGGGGGTCAGGCTGGCCGGCTTGAGGACGACCGAGTTCCCGGCGGCCAGGGCCGGTGCCACGGACCGCATCGCGAGGAGGAGCGGGTAGTTCCAGGGCGCGATGTGGACGGTGACCCCGAGCGGCTCCCGCAACGTGTAGTCAAACCTCGCCCCGGGCACCGAGATCGTCTCGCCTTCGAGTTTGTCGGCGAGCCCTCCGAAGTACTCGAAGGTCCGCACGACGTACCCGATGTCCCCGCGGGCTTCGCGGAGGGGTTTGCCCTGGTTGAGCGTCTCAAGCCGGGCGAACGCGTCGGCGTTCGCCTCGAGCAGCGCGGCCAGTTTCCAGAGGGCCTTCGCGCGCCGGGCGCCGTCGTCGGCCGCCCAGTTCGACTCCCGGAAGGCGCGGTCGGCCGCCTCCATCGCGGCGTGGGCGTCGTCGCGCGAGCCCACGGCGGCGCGGGCGAGGGGTTCGTTCGATGCCGGGTCGAGGAGCGTCCGGTGCTCCCCCGTCGACCCCGGCAGTTCCTTTCCACCGATGTAGAGGTCGAACGCGGCTTCGAGCGTGGTCGCCATGCCGCCGTTCGAGTGCGGCCGGCCTCTTATCGGTTCGGGCCTGCCGGTTCGACCAGCGGATAGGACCGGCCCTTCCAACTCACGGGACGGCGTCGCAGGCCGCGGGCGAGCGACGTCGAGACCAGCCGGAGGTAGTACCCCACGGCGACGGGGAACAGGAAGCCGTACGCCGCCGGCGCACCCACCGCACGCGCGAACGCGACGTGCTTCCCGAAGAGGGCGACCCAGAGGAACGCCCCCACACCGGTCAGGAGGAGGTTGCCGGACCAGAGCCCGATCGGCAGGACCGCGAGCGGGAGCAGGAAGAACCCGACGAGGCCGGCCAGGAACCCGACCAGCCGGGCCGGCGAGAAATCCGCTCCGTGGACGTTCTTGAGCAGCCCCTCGAACATCTCCTCCCGGTCCCGGTACATGCGGGTGCGGGCCAGATCCGGGGCATTCGCGATCCGGAGGGTCAGGCCCGCGGCCCTCGCGCGACGGGCGATCGCGACGTCCTCGAGGACGAACGACCGCACGGCGGCATGCCCGCCGATCCGTTCGTACGCGGAACGCCGGAACAGGAGGAACTGGCCGTTCGCCATCGCGGCGGAGGAGCCGGGGCGGTTCATCCGCGGGGCCCGGAAGTACGTGAGCACCATTTGGATGTAGAACGGGAGGACGACCCGCTCCCAGAACCCGTGCATTTCCACGTGGGTACCGACGGTGGCCAGGTCCGCCCGCTCGGACTCGGCCCAGCGGACGATCGTGCGCACGGCTGCGGGGTCGGTCCGGACGTCAGCATCCAGGAAGAGCAGCCACTCCCCGTGGGTGGCCGCCGCACCGGTCCAGCAGGCCCAGTTCTTTCCGACCCAGCCTTCGGGGAGCGGCGGCTCATCCACGCGCCGGACTCGCGGCGCGCGGGCGTCGATCACGGCCGGGGTCCCGTCCGTCGACCCGCCGTCCACGACGACGACCTCCATGTTCGGGTCATCCTGGGCGAGGAGCGCGTCGAGCGACCCGGGGAGGTCGTCCGCCTCATTCCGCGCGGCGATGATCACGCTCACTCGGCCGGCCGGGGCCGGACCGGGCGGGGCCGGCGGGAGGGTTGGCATCCCGTAGGCGAAGACGATCGCGAGCCCCTGGAAGCCGAGCGCGACGATCGAGCCCGCGAGGACCGCGACGACGAGCCAGAGCGGGAGCACGTCCGGTCGTACGCGCCTGCTCATAAAGCACCGTCCGCTCGCGGAGGAAGGACCTTCCGCCGATGCCGACCGTCGTGCACCCGCGGATCCGGCCCGGCACGATCGAGGACCGGGAGTATCAGGCCGCGATCTCGGAGGCCGCGGTCCGGCAGAACACGCTGGTCGTGCTCCCGACCGGCCTCGGGAAGACCACGATCGCGCTCCGGGTGATCGCCGAGAGCCTGCTCCGGAACCCCACGCGGTCGGTCCTCGTCCTGGCGCCGACCCGTCCGCTCGTCCTCCAGCACGGGGTCAGCGTCGCGAAGACCCTGTTCGCCCCCGAGCCGATCGTCCTCACCGGCGCCATCCCACCGGAGCGCCGGGCCGAACTGCTGCACCCGCCGCAGGTGGTGGTCGCCACCCCGCAGGTGATCGGGAACGACCTCGCGAGCGGCACGTTCCCCCTCGACACGTTCTCGCTCATCGTGTTCGACGAGGCGCACCGCGGCGTCGGGATCTACCCCTATGTCCAGATCGCTCGGGCCAACCAGGAGGGGCCCCGGGCCCGCGTCCTCGCCATGACCGCGTCGCCCGGAGGCAGCGAGGCCCGGATCCGGGAGGTCTGGACGAACCTCGGCATCGAACATTTCGAGTACCGTACCGAGCGGTCCCCCGACGTCGCCCCGTACCTCCACGGGATCGGGGTAGAGACCGTCGTCCTTCCGCTACCGCCCGAGGTCCAGCGTCTCGCGATCGAGCTCCGTGCGGTCGTTCAGCGCCAGATCGACGCGCTGCGCAAGCTCGACTGGCTGCCCGGTCCGGGGGAGGCCAACCGCCGGACGCTCCTCGAGGCGGGGGCCCGGTTGCACCGTCAGATCGAGACCGAGCGCGCCCGCGGTAGCTCGGGTTCCGCGGCGTTGTGGCAGGCCGTCACCGCGCAGGCGGCGGCGATGAAGGGGATGCACGCGCTGGAACTCGCCGAAAGCCAGGGCGTCGACGCGCTCCGGGAGTTCCTCGAGCGGCAATCCCCGAAACCCGGTCAACGGATGAGCCCGGCCACCCGCACTTTCCTGTCCGAGGCCGAGGGGGTCCGAAGGCTCCTTGACGGGACCCACTTCGAGCACCCGAAGGTCGCGAAGGCGGTCGCGATCGTCGCCGAGGAGCTGCGGGCGCACCCGCAGGCCCGGGTGATCGTCTTCTCCCAGTACCGCGACACGGTGGACCGCCTCGTGGGCGAACTCGAGGCGCTCCACGATCCGGCGATCCGACCCGCCCGCTTCGTGGGTCAGGCGTCCCACGGGGCGGACATCGGCCTCTCCCAGAAGGAGCAGGGGGGCGTCCTCGACCGGTTCCGCGCCGGTGGGGTCAACTGCCTCATCGCGACGTCGGTGGCGGAAGAGGGGCTCGACATTCCGGCGACCGACCTGGTCGTCTTCTACGAACCCATACCGGACGTGATCCGGACGATCCAACGGCGCGGCCGGACCGGACGGGCGCGCGCCGGTCGCGCGATCGTCCTGGTCGCGCAGGGGACACGGGACGAGGGAATGCACCGCGGGGCGTTCTCGCGGGAGAAACGGATGCACGAGATGCTCGAGCGCGTGCAGGCCTCGGTCGCCCACGGGGCGAGCCTGCCTCCGCCGGAGCGGAAACTGTTCCAGACCCGCTTGCCCGAGACCGAATAGGCTAGCGCCCGGTGCTCCCGAACCCGCCGGCGCGCGACGGCTGGGGTGCGACGATCCCTTCGACGATCGTGAGCGGATGGTCTTCCACGAGGCGAAGCTGACCGATCCGGTCTCCCACCTCGATACTGTACGACCCCTCGAACAGGTAGGTGAGGGGAACGCGCACCTCCCCTGAGTAGTCGGAATCGATCGTGCCGGGCGCGTTCACCATGAGGACGCCCTTCGCGCTGAGACCGCTGCGGGGCCGCATCTCGAGGAACGTGCCCGGCGGACACCGCATCCGCAGCCCCGTGCGCACGAGGGTCACCTTTCCTCGCTCGAGCACGACCGCCTCCGCCGAGGTGACGTCAAACCCGGCGGACCCTTCCGTCGCGCGGGCGGGAAGCGGGACCGGTGGCACATCGGGCAGGCGCTCAACGACCACCGTGGGCGGCCCGGCGTTCACGGCGGGGGGAGGCGGCCAACGCCTTTACGCTTCACGGCCGGACCCGGTGGCACCGAGGGTCCCCTCGGGAACCGAACCCTCGACCGAGAGCCATTGCACGACCAGCCGCCCTTCCGCGCGCCGGAGGATCTTGCCGAGCGCCGGGGCGCTCCGGCCCGTCTGGTGCGCCAAGCGGGAGAGCGTGATCCGGCGCGGGACAGCGTAGTAGCCGAGGACCCAGGCCCGTGCCAGCATTTCGGCTTGCAAGGACGTCAGGAGGGCCGTCCCCGCATCGGACGGGTAGGGACGGCCCGAGGCCCGGAGCATCCGGTAGGGGAACTCCTCGCGGTCGAGCCGGCGGAGGACGCGCCGGAGCGCCTTCTCTTCGCCCCGGAACGAGGCGACGACCTTGTCCGGTGTGATGCGGAATGGTGCAGTCGGCGAGATCTCCCCGCCCGCGAGGGACAGGAGTCGTCGGAGTCGTTCGGGGTTCCGCTGGCGGACGAGCACGATGTAGTCGCGCGTCCGGGGGCGCCGTTCGACCAGCTCGAAGCTCTCGAAGCCGTACACGCCCCGGATCCGGCGCGATTCCCGTTCTAGCTCCGCGGCGGACCGGAGCGCACCTTTTCGACGGACCCGAAGCAGCTGGAGGCGCCACCCCTGTTCGAGCCGCAGCGTCTCGAGGAGCTCGACCTCCTCGTACTTGGCGAACAGCCCCGGCGGGATCAGGCCGAGGAGCTCGAGGTCCTCGGTCCGGAACTCGAGCGTGACCGACTGCATCGGGCCGCGGAGCTGAGGTTCCGATATGAACCTTGGGCGCCCGCCGCCTCGGGGTTTAATAAGCGGGAAGGCTCGGCGGCCTTCGTGGCGTTCCGTTCGCTCGGCGAGTTCCTCGACGCCCTGGAAGGCCGGGGCGACCTGGCTCGGGTGAAGCAGCCGGTCTCGCGCGACCTCGAGATCACCGAGGTCACCCAGCGTGCGCTGCGGACGGACGGTCCGGCGCTTCTCTTCGAGAACGTTCCGGGGACGACCGTACCGGTCGTGACGAACCTGCTCGGCTCGCCACGACGCATCGCGTTCGCGCTCGGCGCGAACGACATCGGGGAGGTCGCGGACCGGATCGGCAAGCTGGTCCGGCTGCGTCCCCCGGCCGGCCTGGTGGGCGCGATGAAGGACCTCGGGGGAACGATCGACCTCCTCCAGACGGTCCGCTCGCTGGCCCCGAAGCGGGTGCGTTCGGGACCGTGCCATGAGGTGGAGGAGGAGCGCGTCAACCTGGACACGATCCCGATCCTGAAGTGCTGGCCGCACGACGGCGGCCGGACCGTCACGTTCCCGATCGTCATCACGAAGGACCCGGACACGGGAGAGTCCCACACGGGGATCTACCGCCTCCAGCAGTACGGCCCGGACACGCTGGGGATGCACGTCCAGATCCACCGGGTCGGGGCGAACAACTACCGCAAGTGGGCGGCCCGGGGCGAGAAGATGCCGGTCGCCGCGGTCCTGGGGGCGGATCCGGCGACCCTCTTCTCCGGGCTCGCCCCCGTCCCCGAGGGGATCTCCAACTTCGTCTTCGCGGGATTCCTCCGGTCCGAGCCGGTCGAACTCGTTCCGGCCCGCTCGGTCGACCTCGAAGTGCCGGCCCAGGCCGAGATCGTTCTCGAGGGCTACGTCGACCCGACCGAGCGCAAGGTCGAAGGGCCGTTCGGCGACCACACCGGCTACTACTCGGCCCCGGAGCCGTTCCCGGTCTTCCACGTCACCCGCGTTACCCGGCGGGAGCGACCGATCTACCTCGCGACCGTGACCGGTAAGCCCCCCACTGAAGACGCGGTACTCGGCAAGGCGGTGGAGCGGGTGTTCCTGCCCGTGATCCGGCTCGTCCTTCCCGAGATCGTCGACATGAACCTCCCGATGGAGGGGCTGTTCATCAACGTCGGGATCGTTTCGGTGCGCAAGCAGTACCCCGACCACCCGCGCAAGGTGATGCACGCCCTGTGGGGGCTCGGCCAGATCATGTTCGTCCGCTACCTCATCGTCGTCGACGACGACGTTGACGTGCACGACCTCCACGAGGTCCTCTACCGGGTGGGACTCCAGGCCGACCCCGAACGCGACCTCGAGCACGCCCACGGACCGGTCGACCAGCTCTCCATCTCGAACCCCGTCCCGAACCTCGGGGCGAAGGTGGGGATCGACGCCACCCGCAAGCGGCCCGAGGAGGGGTTCCCTCGTCCGTGGCCCGAGGAGATCCGATCCGACCCGACAGCGGTCGCCGCCGCGGAGCGCGCGATCCGCGAGGACCCCGTGCTCGCCCGTTTCCTGCGTCCGAAGCCGTGACGGACCCCGGCGCGAGCCACGGGCCGCTCTACGAGCTCGGGCGTTTCCTCGAGATCCAGAACGTCGGGCTCAACCTGCCGTTCGCGCTCGCCTTCCTCTTCCTCGCGTCCGGTGGGCTGCCCTCCCTCTGGGTCGTCTTCCTCGTCGTGGTCGCCTTCGTCAGTGCGCGGAACGCCGGCCACAGTTTCAACCGGTGGGCCGACCGGGACCTCGACGCGGCGAACCCCCGGACCCGGGGGCGCGCGATCCCCTCGGGGCGCCGCTCCCCCGCGTCCGCCCTCGCGATCACGGCCGTGAGCGCCGCGGTCCTGATCGGAGCCGCCTACCTGCTGAACCCGCTCGCCTTCGTGCTCGCGCCGGTCGCCCTCGCGATCGTGCTCGGATACAGCTACACGAAGCGGTACACGGTGCTCACGACGCCCTTCCTCGGGTTCGTGGAGGCGGTGACGCCCGGTGCAGTGTTCATCGCGGTCCAGGGGCACCTCGCCCCGTTCGTCCTGCTCGCGGTCGGTGGCCTCCTCGCGTGGGGCACGGCGTTCGAGACCGTCCACAGTCTCGGCGATCTCGAGAGCGACCGCGAGCTCCATCTCCGGTCCCTCCCGGAGCGGATCGGCGTGCTTGCGTCCGTGCGGCTCGTGCCGATCCTCCACGCGCTGGCCCTCGGCCTCCTCACCCTCTTCGGCCTGGCCCTCGAGCTCCGACTTCCCTACTTTGCCGGGCTCGTCGGGATGGCCCTCGTGGCCGCGGCCACGGACGTCCGGCTCGCGCGGTCCCCGACCGCCTCCCGGCTGCCGTTCCAGCGGCACTTCCTGATGGCGGGGCTGTTCCTGGCCGGCGTGCTGGCCGCGCTCTTCCTCCCCGTGGGACCGCACGCGCCGGGGCTGTAGACCGGACCGCCGGCGAGCTAATGTCCCGCTTCGTCTCGGCCGGTCGGTGGCCATGCCGCAAGTGATGATCGGGCTTTCCGCTCGGGACTACCGGACGACGAACGAGGTCTGGCGACTGGCCAAGCGCCACCTGAACCCCGCGGTCCGCCGACGGATCGGATGGCGCGGCCGCTCGAGCTTCCTGCGTCAGCTCATCCTCTACGGGTTCGAGAAGGCGAGCGCGAACCCCGGCGAGTTCCTCCGGGAGGTCCGGGACACCCACGACCCCCTCTTCGGTCGGCGGGGCCGCTCGGAGGCGGGCGCCGACCGACGTGAAGCGCTGATCCCGGCCTGGGAGACGTACTTTCCGGCACCTGTCCCCTCCACTCGGGGCCGGAAGCGGGTGCCCAAGACCTCGGGAACCGGCTAATCCGGTCCCATCGCGATCGCGGACTAGGAGTCATGGGGCGAACCGTCGAGCGGCTGGAAGGGCTGGCCCTCGTCGGCGGCGCGACCATCGGGGAGATCCCGCTGCTCGTACCGGGGCTGCTCGAGAGCCGGCCCGCCGGCGGGCCGGCCACGGGGCCCGTGCTCCGATCGGTCGACGCTCCGCTCGGTGTGCGGCATCTCCAGATCTCGGACGGTACCCGGGCGCTCGACCTCGAGTACGCGGTGCCGGCCCCGGAGGTCGTCGGCCCGCTCGGGGGCGCGACGCCGGCCGGCCCCCACGCGGTCCTCGTGCGCACCCCCCTGCCGCGCGAACTGCAGGAGTCGGTCCGCACGTCGCACCCGGACCTGCTGATCTGGGGGAACGCCCGCGCGCAATGGTCCGA
>Ga0187859_10001519_pt1 | contig 14706 bp, 13 predicted proteins | sample June2016WEW_10_1_2_FD_133019 | JGI IMG/M metagenome (GOLD analysis project Ga0187859, IMG submission 133019) | Peatland microbial communities from SPRUCE experiment site at the Marcell Experimental Forest, Minnesota, USA - June2016WEW_10_10 | ecosystem: Environmental > Terrestrial > Soil >...
CGTTCGCAGAGCTAAGGTGCTTTGTTCTTGCTCGCCAACGACCAGCGACTAAGGACCACCGACCAACGACCACCGACAGATTCACGGAGACACATGAGCATTCTCGTAGTGGGTTCGGTAGCCTTCGACACCATCGCCACGCCTTCGGGACGAGTGAAAGACATTCTTGGAGGCGCCGCGACTTACTTCGCCTTGGCCGCTAGTTACTTCACCGAGGTGCGCATGGTTGCGGTCGTGGGCGATGATTTTACGGCCGAGAGCGAAGCCGTCCTAAAAAAGCGCGGCGTAGACACGCGTGGCATCGAGCGCATGCAGGGCAAGACTTTTCGCTGGGGCGGCCAATATCTCGACAACCTGAATGAGGCTAAAACCGATTTCACCGAACTGAACGTCTTCGAGAAATTTCAGCCGCGTATTCCGAAAGAATATGCGGACACGAAGTTTCTTTTCCTTGCCAATATTCATCCCTCGCTGCAAACCGCGGTGCGCCTGGAGATGGATGGTGTGTACCTGACCGGCGGCGACACCATGAATTTCTGGATCAAAGGCACGCCGAAGGAGTTGGCGGAAACGCTGAAACTGGTCAACGTTCTTCTCATCAATGACACCGAAACGAAAATGCTGGCGGGCGAAAAAAATCTTCTGCGGGCGGCCAACAAAGTCATCGCCATGGGCCCGAGCGCGCTGGTGGTGAAGCATGGCGAATACGGCGCGACCATCTTTTTTCGTGAGGGAGCGTTCGGCGTCGGCTCGCATCCTTTTCGCGCGCCCGCATTGCCCATCGATGAGGTAAAAGATCCCACTGGCGCCGGCGATTCTTTCGCCGGAGGTTTCATGGGCTACATCGCATCGCAGGGCGAGGTCAATCGGGAGGTATTAAAACGAGCGCTTTTTTACGGCGGCGTGATGGGGTCGTTCGCCGTCGAGCGCTTCGGAACCGAGCGCCTGCAAAATCTTACTCGCGAAGAGATTGACGAGCGTTTTCAGATATTCCGCGAATTGACACATCTCGAATAGGCCAGCCAACGTGATGACCGCCGCTCCTCCCGACCGTAGCGCGGCCCGCGTGGCCGGGGTAGCGTTTCTCGTTTCTCTGTTTTCCTTCCTGCACTACCTGCAACGTAGCGATCTTCTGCTCTATGGCGATGCAGTCGCGCACATCAACATTGCGCGGCGTGTTTTCGATTCGCAGACTCCCGGCCTGCTGCAACTGGGAACGGTATGGCTTCCGCTGCCTCATTTGCTGATGATTCCGTTCATTTATTCGACCGCAGTTTGGCAGAACGGTTCTGGCGGCTCGATCCCGTCGATGATCGCCTACGTATTTGGCGTCGTTGGGATGTTTCGTCTGGTGCGCGCTTCACTCGACGCCGATCCGCGCACGAAATCGGCGGCCAGCGTGGGCGCAGCGGCTGCTGCATTTGTCTACGGAGCCAATCCAAATCTGATTTATATGCAATCGACCGCCATGACCGAGTCGCTTTATCTGGCGCTCTTTGTCTGGTCGGTCGCATACTTCCTGGAATTTATTCGTACGCTGAAAGATCTGGATTCGACGACGACTCGTGCGTTGCCGCTGCGCGGTTCGCTCTTTCGTTGCGCAGGCTGTGTGGCGGCCGCAGAACTCACGCGTTACGATGGATGGTTTCTGGCCGCGGTGATGGGGACGGCAATTGTCGTCGTTGCGCTGCCTCATTGGCAAAATCAAGCGTTACGGCGAGCCGCGTTGGCGTTTCTAGCGATCATCGCCGCCGCGCCGACTTTGTGGCTTGCCTATAACCGAATTATCTATGGCAGCGCGCTCGATTTCGCAACCGGGCCGTACTCCGCCAAGGCAATTGAGCAACGCGTGGCGGCGCCGAATCCGGCGCTCCATAATACAGTGGTCGCCGCCATCTATTTTCTGAAATCGGCGCAACTGAACCTTGCCGATGGAAACTGGGGCCGTTTGTGGCTGGCGGCGGCCGTAATCGCTCTGGCCGTTGGGGCATGGAAATTACGCTCGCAATTAGCGGCGCTGCTGTTGCTGTGGGCACCGTTGCCGTTCTATGCGTTTTCCATCGCCTATGGTTCGGTGCCTCTGCATGTCTATACATGGTGGCCCTTCGCGATTTTCAACCAGCGTTACGGACTTCAGTTACTGCCAATGTTCGCTGTTTCGATCGGAGTGCTGACGGGTTCTGTCTATGTTTTTGCTGCGAGTAGAAAACACGGTTGGAAGCTGGTTTCGCTTTTTCTGGCGTTAATTGTGGTCAGCTACGCATTGGTGTGGAAGGCCGGACCGCAATGTTGGCAAGAGGCGCAGAAAAATTGGCGCATCCGAAACCCGTTGAACTCAGCCGTTGAGCGGGTTGTCACTCATTTCCCGCAAAATTCCCGCTTTCTAATGGATCTGGGCGAGCATGTCGGCATCATGGAGCAGGCGGGCATTCCGCTGCGCCACGTCATAAACCAGGATAATCACCGAGCGTGGAAACATCCGGTCGATTCGGAAGGCTTGTGGGAGCGCGCTCTCGCCGATCCCGCGCGCTACGTCGATTTTGTGATTGCCTTCGACGGCGATGCCGTGGACCAGGGAGTGAATAAAAGCGAGCTCACCGAGCTGACGGAAATTCATGCGACCGGACAACCGCACGCCCGCATCTACGCCACTCGCACCGCCCCGAATCAATCGCGTTAACCCCTCGCGGAAAGGCGCGTAAAAAGCGGCTGACGGCGGTGATAGAATCCGCTCGAAGCCTCGCGCCGCTATGAATTTATTCCGCGACGTTCCGCAACTGCTGCACAACGAATTAGGCGTCGTGCTCAGCTCGACCCTGGTGCGCCTGCTGCTGGCGGCGATTCTCGGCGGCATAATCGGGTTGGAGCGGCAGCTGCGCCACAAACCCGCGGGGCTGCGCACGAATATGTTCATCTGCTTCGGCGCGGCGATGTTTACGGTACTTTCGAAACAACTCGCGGGTGTGGAGTCGGACAGTGCCAGGATTGCGGCGCAGATCATTCCGGGCATCGGCTTCATTGGGGCCGGTTCGATTCTGCACGCGAAATCGTCCGTCACCGGCCTAACCACAGCGGCGACATTGTTCGTGGTGGCATCGGTCGGAATGGCCGCTGGCGGCGGGTTGTATTTGACAGCCATCTTCGCAACGGTCCTGATTTTGTGCGCGCTGGTTTTGCTGGGGCGAGCGGAAGCCGTGTACTCGCTCAAGATGTTTGCCACCAGCTACGAGGTTACGGGACGCAATGTGGATGGAATGTTGCGTGAGGTGAACCGCGTCCTCGACGCTGAGCAACTCACGATGCACAGCATACATATCGCCGACGCCGATCCGGATTTTCGCCTGGTGTTTTCGGTCGACGGTGAGCCTGATCAGCAGAACGTCTTCGCTATCAGACTGCACGAATCGAATGCATTCTCGACCGTAACCACGCTCGGATCGACCGAACACGAATGATTGCCTGCCCGCGTTGTTAGAATGAATTCCGACAAATGACCGAGCCTTCGAAGAATGAGCCGAGCGCGAGAATTCTTTTCACCAAAGCTTCGGCTTGCGGCAATGATTTCCTTTTGGTCGATGGAGCCTTCGCGACTGGCGATCTGGCCGCACTCACGCGCCGCATGTGCGATCGGCATTACGGAGTAGGTGCCGATGGCGTGGAGTGGCTGTTTGCGGATACCGAAGCTGATGTGAATGCACGTCTCATCAACGCCGATGGCTCGAACGCGGAAGTTTCAGGGAACGGAACGCGGTGCGTGGCGGCTGAGATCTATTCGCGAACCGGCAAAAAAGAAATCGTAGTTCGCACCGGCGCGGGGCTGAAAGCCTGCCGGTTTATCGGTCAGCACGACAACACGTTTGAGTTTGAAGCCGACATGGGCGAACCGGAGGTCGGAGGCGAACTGTCGATTGAGATGGCGGGATGCCATGCGAAGGGAATGAGGATTTCGATGGGCAATCCGCACTTCGTAATCTTTGTCGATAGTTTCCAGGATGGGTGGCAACGGCAGGCCGCGCTGATCGGCGCGCAGCCGCACTTTCCGCAGGGCACCAACGTTGAATATGTACTCGTGCCAGGTGCGAAGACGCAAAGTGGGAACGATAAAGGCGCGCATGAAATTGAGATTCGGCTGTTTGAACGCGGAGTGGGAGAAACGCAATCGTCGGGCACCGGATCTTGCGCGTCGGCGGTAGCGGCAATCGCTAGCGGTCGCGTCGTTTCACCGGTCACAGTAATTGCTCCCGGCGGTCCACAGACGGTGCGCTGGGAGAATCAGGTGTTTCTGCGAGGGCCCGCGACGTTGATCTGTCGCGGAGAATTCTTCGTTTAGATTCCGTGCGTTCAGTCGATTCACAAAGAGCCCTTGCTATATGCATGCCGCAACCTAGCGGCATCGATCTTCAGGGGTTGTAAGTCACTGTTAAGATCAAATCGGATGACTTTTGCTTCCCACCATTCGCGAATCAAGCCGCGCGCCCTACGGCCCGGCGACAAGGTGGGGATTGTTGCGCCTGCGTCGAACGTGAAGCGCGAAATGCTCGAGGCCGGCTGCGACGGTTTGCGGCGCGCTGGTTATGAGCCGTTTTATTTCGAGTCGATTCTTGAACGCGATCTCTATTTCGCTGGTTCGGCAGAACGGCGCGCGAGAGAACTGGAAGATATGTTCGCGCGTGACGATATCCGCGCGATTATTTGTGCGCGCGGCGGATATGGTTCCAACTATCTTTTGCCTGTGCTCGACTTGAAAAAGATCGCAGCGCATCCCAAGATTTTTGTCGGGTACAGTGACCTGACGACGCTTCTGACTGTATTTGTCGACACCTCCAACTTGGTGATTTTTCATGGCCCGATGGTGGCGAAGGATTTTGCGTTGGCCGATGGCGTCGACGCGGCCTCTTGGCAAAATGCGGTGAGCGGCGTGGCAGAATGGGAGATTGGCGCGGGCTCAGGCGCGAGGTCGTTAGTAGCGGGCGAAGCGGAAGGAATGCTTTACGGCGGATGCCTTTCGATTCTGGTAACCGCGCTCGGCACGCCCAATGACATCAGAACTGAGGGAACGATACTTTTTGTCGAGGATGTAGGCGCCAAGCCCTACCAGATTGACCGGATGCTGATGCAACTAAAACTAGCGGGCAAGTTGAACGAAGTGCGCGGCATCATTTTCGGTGAAATGATGGATTGCCGCCAGGCCCCCGCGCAGGATTACACGCTGGAAGAAATTGTGGCGCGCATCGTCGGCGATCTGCGGATCCCGGTGGCGTTTGGATTGCGGTCCGGTCACGTTTCGCGCGCGAACATAACGCTGCCCTTCGGCGTTAGAGCCCGACTCGAAGTGGGCGATGAAGTGAGCCTGAAGATTCTGGAGCCGGCAACCGCAAAGTGATTGGCGTAATGAGTAAATCGTGAATGACTAAGCCCAAGCATATACACCTCATCGGCATTTGCGGAACCGCGATGGCTTCGCTCGCCGGCATGTTGCAGGAGCGCGGCTTCCGCGTGAGCGGCTCCGATGCGGCGGCTTATCCGCCAATGTCGACGCTTCTTGAGGCGCTGGGCATTCCAGTTACTGAGCCGTTTGCCGAGGCGAATCTCAATCCTCGCCCCGATCTCGTCGTCGTGGGCAACGCGCTTTCGCGCGGCAATGTCGAACTCGAGTTGGTTCTCGACCAGCGGATTCCGTTCTGCTCGCTTCCGCAACTGCTGCACGACGAATTTCTCGTTGGCAAAGAAGTGCTGGTTGTCGCCGGCACGCATGGCAAAACTACTACAACGTCGATGCTCGCGTGGATCTTCGAGACGGCCGGCCTTCATCCTTCGTTTCTCATCGGAGGCATCGCGGAGAATTTCGGCCGGAGCTTTGGGCTGGGCGATGGCAAGCACTTCATTCTCGAAGGCGACGAGTACGACACCGCTTTCTTTGATAAAGGGCCGAAGTTTCTGCATTATTTTCCCGACTCCTTGATTCTCACTTCGGTTGAATTCGACCACGCCGATATCTACGAAGATCTGGACGCGATTGAAACCGCGTTCAAGCGCCTGGTCAATCTTGTGCCGCGCCGCGGACGCATCATTGGATTCGACGCCGGCGGAACGGGCGACGCCAGCATCGATCGCTGCCTGCAGAAAGCTTTCTGCCCGGTGGAACGTTACGGTACATCCGAGCGCGCGAATTGGAAAATCACAAATCTGAAGCTTGGCGAGCACCAAACTGCGTGGTCGGTTCTGCGCGACGACAAGCCCTGGGCCAATTTTGAATTCGCGGTCGGCGGCGAATACAACGTCTGGAATGCGAGCGCCGCGGCCGCGCTAGCCGCGCATTACGGAATCTCAAACGATGCGATTGCGCAGGCGCTAAAGACATTTCGCAGCGTCAAGCGTCGGCTCGAAGTGAAGGCTGAGGTCAATGGTGTCACTATCATCGACGACTTCGCGCATCATCCTACCGCAATCGAGCAGACGATCCGCGCGTTGCGCTCGCGTTATCCGCAATCGCGCCTCTGGGTGGTGCTCGAACCGCGCTCTAACACTCTGCGCCGCAATGTGCTTCAGGATGCGCTCGCGCGTAGCCTGGCGCACGCCGATCAGGTGGTGATTGCCGCAATTTTTAAGTCGGAGGCGATTCCCGAAAACGAGCGCCTCGATCTGGACCGCGTCGCCGCTCAAATCCAACAGAGCGGGAAACCGGCGCGTATTCTCTCCGATGCCGACGCGATCGTCGACGCGATCGCTCCCGAGTTGCGCGCGCGCGACGTGGTAGCCATTCTCTCCAATGGCGGATTCGGCGGAATCTATGAGAAGCTACCCCAACGCTTGCGCAACCTTGTAGCAAAATGAATGTTCATCGTGAACGAGCGAAGGATCTGCTGTCCGCCGCTATAAGGGCGGATGCCAACGATTGACGAGAGACGACTCGCGAGAGAATGTAAACCGGAGAACCAGCCGCGGTGTTTCGCACCATCCTAATGTTGTTGTTCTGGGCCGCCGCGCTCCCCTTCGCTGCGCTGTTCGGAATCCCTTGGACGTACATCACCAAAGACATCAGCTTCCTCTACGACACGTGCATGTGGGCGGCTTTTAAAGGAGTGCAAATCGCCGGAGTAAAAGTCCGCACGATCGGCCTGGAAAAAATCAGCCGCGAGCGCAGCTACATTTTCATGTCGAATCACATCTCCAATCTTGATCCGCCGATCACGCTGCCGCTCATCCCGCGCCGGACCTCGGTGATGGTGAAGAAAGGATTATTTAAAGTCCCGATTCTGAGCCAGATCATGCGCATCGGATCGCTCGTGCCCGTCGACCGCGGCAATCGCGACGCCGGCATTACTGCATTGCGCGACGCCGTCAGAGCGATCGAGCAGGGGCTCAACATGACAATTTATGTGGAAGGGAAGCGGTCGTTCGATGGCAAGCTGCTGCCGTTTAAGAAAGGCCCGTTCTATCTGGCCGAGGAGTGCAACGTACCGATCGTGCCTATCACCATTTCAGGTACTGAAGTTGTCATGCCCAAAGCAAGATTCGCGATCCGTCCGGGAATTGTGACTGTGCAATTTCACGATCCCATTGAGCCGCGAGATTTTGGAGAGCGAGAATGCCTGATCGCCAAAGCGCGAGCGGCGATCAATAGTGGGCTTCCGGAGGAGTTGCAGGAATAGTGGGCTGCGCCGCTCTTGGGCGCGCGAGTCTTGTGGGTAAGAAATCGCTGGTGTATAGTAGTACCAGGTAGCACCTTGGAGTACTTACATACCGAAGCCGGCCACAACCAGCCTTAAGCTTGACCTCGAAACCAAGAAGCGCGTCCAGCGTCTAGCCGCATCCCGCCGCCGTTCGCCGCACTGGGTTATGCGCGAAGCGATCGAGCAATACGTGGAGCGCGAAGAGAAGCGCGAGGAATTCCGAAGGGACGCGCTCGCTGCCTGGACTCACTATGAGACGACCGGCCTTCACGCCACCGCCGAAGACGCCGATGCCTGGCTAGCCAAGCTCGAAGCTGGGAAAAACGTGGCTCCGCCAAAATGCCACGATTAATTTGGTCGCACCCCGCTCTGCTCGATGTGGCCCGCCTTCATGCATTCTTAGCTCCGAAAAGCAAAAATGCGGCCCAGCGTGCGATCAAGGTAATCCGGCAAGGGGTGAAGGCGCTAGCCAAGCACCCGGAAATTGGACGGCCCGTAGAAGAAATGGCTTTGGAGTTCCGCGAGTGGGTAATCGAATTCGGCAACGGAGCATATATCGCTCTCTATCACTACGACGGAGAGCAGATTGTGATCCTCGCGGTGCGGCATGGGCGAGAGGCGGGATACTGAAGTCACTCATTCACTTTCTCGCGCCGTCAACTTTCTAACGGCCTTGGCGATCTCGGGCAGCTTGGCATAGATGGCGCAACACTTCAGCCATAGGCGGTGATCGATGGCGGGAGATCCGCTGACCATGGATCCGGGAGCTACGTCGTGGGGGATGCCGCTCTGGGCAATGGCGATGGCTCCGTCGCCGATTGTGACGTGGCCGCTGACGCCTACCTGGCCAGCCAGGATCACGTTGTCGCCTACGTCGGTTGTGCCTGCGAGGCCTACCTGGGCGCAAAGAAGCGTGTCATTGCCCACCGTGCAACTGTGTCCGACGTGGACTAAGTTGTCGAGTTTTGCTCCCCGGCCTATATGCGTCTCGCCGATGCTGGCCCGGTCGATGCAGGTGTTGGCCTGGAGCTCGGCGCCGCCCTGAATTACGACGTTGCCGGATTGGACGATTTTGTGCCAGTGGCCGCTGTCGTCTTTGGCGAAGCCGAAACCGTCGCAGCCGACGACGACTCCGTTTTGAAGAAGGACGTTGTCGCCTAGCTGGCAGAACTCTCTGACGACGGAATGAGCGTGGGCGAAGAAATTGTTCCCGATGGTGACTCCGCGATATATGACGGTGTGGGCCAAGAGGACGGCATAGTCTCCTATTATTACGTCTTCATCGATCACTACGTAAGGGCCGATGTGGGAGTTCTTCCCGAGTTTGGCTTTCGGATTCACTATGGCTGTGGGATGAATTCCGGGGGTGTAGGTGGGCGGTTGGTAGAAAAGTTCAATGGCTTTGGCCCAGGCCAGGTAAGGGTTCTTACTGCGCAGCATTCCGGTGTTGATGACGGGAAAGTCTTCGGAGACGATGACGGCCGAGGCTCTCGTGGTTTTTGCGGCGCCGTTGTATTTGGGATTGGAGACGAAGGTCAGCTGGCCGGGGGCAGCTTGTTCTATGGCGGCTACGGCGGTGATCTCGGTTTCCGGGGAGGCGTTTTCGAGGCGGGCGTTTAGGGCGAACGCGATATCGGTTAGTTTCATGGCGTGTCTGGGGAATTGTAGCGGAAGGCGAATGCATAGGTCCCTTCGGCAAGCTCAGGGCAGGCCGCTCATGACAGCTGGGGGCCGAGCTTCGCGCGGCTAGGCAGGTGAGGGCACCCGCCCCTACGCGGTCTATGGCTATTGCTCGAAGAGGGTGACCTGGCGCGTGTCTGGCGCGCCGCCTTTGCGTCTACGTTTGTCGGCGCCTATTACCGCTAGCACGATTACCGAGGTTAAGGCCTCTCTGGGGACAAATACCCTTTGCGTGTTGGAGCGAAGGTCGGGTGGGTTCATCAGGAAGCCTTCGGCGGGATTTTGCGTCAAGTCGTTGGGCAGAATGCCTTCGAGAACCTCGCTGTCTTTGAATTTCAGACGGACCCAGAGGCCTTCGGTTCTTGGACGAGTGGTGAAGGTCTTGCGCAGCATCAGATCGGTGTCGGAGAATTCGCGGACGAAATAAACCGCTTTAATGTCGCGGAGATCGATGGCTACGACCTGTCCGGAGGTATTGAGCAACTCGAGCTTGCCGTCGATGACGAAGTTGGCGGGAGCTACGTAGCCGCTGATGGAGTCGCGGTCGTGCTTGCGCACGATCACTTTTTTGTGAGTTGAAGGCATTCGCTTCTAAAAAGTCTCGCGCAATTGAGCACTCTCTGCTGGCAAGGATAGAGTTACGCGGGCGAGGGCGCCCGCGCCACACCCGCAATGGGATTCTCGCACTTTCCTGAGGAATTCGGGCGTTTTGTGCTTGACAGTAGCCAAACGGTAAACCTTGTGTTATTTTCTGTTGTTTACTGCATTCAAAGAGTGCGATATAAGTCTAATGGCTAGAGGGAGTTAGATTCAGCCAAATGGGCTGTTCGCCAAGGGGCGAGCGGCCTCCCTGTGGAAAACCTGTGCAAAACGCCCCGGTTCGGGCCCCGAGAAGGGCCACTGCGCGGCGACTAGGAAGGCATGGCCGATTACATATACACACTGGAGACCCGGCTCTCGCCGGACCAACAAAAGGCTGTCGCGCTAGTCCTAGAGGCCGCCAAGGCGGCCGGGATGAACCTGTATCTCACCGGCGGCGCTATCCGCGACATTATTACTGGGTTCCCGATCCGCGATCTGGATTTCACGGTGCAGGGGAACGCGCTCAAGCTGCAAAAAGATCTAGAGCGGGCAGGAGCGGTGGTAGGCGATGCCGACTCTGAGACAAGAACTCTGTTGCTGACGCTGCCGGGTGGCGTGCGCTCAGAGATCGCCATGGCGCGGTCGGAGCGCTACGACAAGCCGGGCAAGGCTCCGCAGATCGCCCCGGCGACGATCATCGAAGATTTGCGACGCCGCGATTTCACCGTGAATGCAATGGCGCTCTCGCTGAACGAAGGATCGCGTGGATTGTTGATGGATCCGTTCAATGGTGCAGCCGACATTGAAGCGAAAGTCATACGCGTGTTGCACAACTACGCGTTTCTCGAAGACCCGTCGCGGATGATCCGCGCCATTCGCTTTACGACGCGCTTCCATTGGCCGCTTGAGGAGCGTACGCAGGCGCGTTATGAATCGGGCAAGGAAAACAATTACATCGAATATATACGCAGCTCGAGTATTGGATACGAAATCGAGCAGTTGGCATATGAGGACGATGCGCTCGCCGTTTTGAAGGCGTACGAAAAAGAGGGATGGCTGAAAGTGTTGAATCCGCACTGGAGCACGGCCAAAGTGGACACGGCCGGGCTGGGCGCGTTGATGAAGACACGACAGCAGATGAACGAGCTCGGCTACACGCCGGAGGTTGCGCCGGCGGTGCTGCACTTTCTTACCGAGCGGCTGGGCGATAAAGATATTTCGGATTTGCGGCGGGCGATTCCGCGCAAGGATCTGGTCGAGGCGTGGAAGGATCTGGATGCGAATGCACACAGTCTGGCGAAACGTCTGACAGGCAAGGAAGCAGCTACGCCTGCCCGGACGTGGCAATTGCTCTCGTCGGCTCGTCCGGAGATGATCCTGTTTCTGGCGATCACGGCGCGACAACAGGCTGTGGCGCAGAAGATCAAGAATTTCTTTACGAAGTGGCGGCAGGTGAAGCAGAAGATTCCGTTGCCGGAGATGACGGAGCTGCGCATTACTCCGGAGATGCCGGAGTATCCGAAAATCGCGAACGACGTGTTCTTGCTTTTGCTGGATGGCAAGCTGCGCTCGCGGACGGAGACGCTGAAATATCTCAAGCCGCTCGCGCCACCGCCACCACCACCCCCGCCGCCCCCTCCAACGAAGCGAGGGCGGGGAGCCAAGGCTGCTGCGGCCGCCGCTGCTGCTGCTCCACTTGAAGTGGGTAAGGTTGGCAAGAAGGGGAAGGGAAAAGTTGTTGCGGTTGCGGCTGGGGCGGGTGCGCCGGCGCAGCCTTCTGCAGTGCCAGGGACAAAGCCTACGGCTCCGGCAAAAGGCGCGGCCCCGGAAAAACCGGCAGCGCCTGCAAAGGCTGCTGTCTCAGATAGCAAGGCGACGAAGGCTACAGCCATAAAAAATGCGGCGAAACCGGCTAAACCCGCGAAGCCAGCGGCTAAACCTAAGGCAAAAGCCAGCAATCCGAAGCCTAAAGGCAAGAAAAAGGGTAAATAAGGGCGGCGCGGCCTTGGCCTCGGACTTCCCGCGCTATGTTTTCGGCGGAATGCATTAGGTCGTTCGCTTCGCTCAAGATGACAACGTAGACTTTGGGCGGAGCTTCGGCTCCTTGGCAATACCTAATCCAAATCCGCGCTATAATGTGGATATGCGGCGCTGGGTGTCCATAGCGGCGTTTGGGCTTCTTGTGATTTCTCTGCCTGCCTGGGCGCAGCGGCATGGCGGAGGCGGTGGGAGCGGTCATTTCGCCTCGCACGGCGGGTCTGCTTCACATTCATTTTCTTCTGCGTCATCATCTCACGCATTTCATGGTGGCGGTTTCAGCCGTGGCTCTGGCGTTCATCTTCGCAGTGGGAACCGGTACTACAATAATCGAGGACTCTACGGACGGCGTGGCCTCTATCCGTATTATGGTGCGGGATGCTATCCCTACGGATATTGCGGCTGGTGGGATGATCCGCTGGCCTACGATAATTCCGACACAGCCGACGACCAGGATTCATATGCCGGGTTCTATCAGGCTCCCGCTTATCCCGGGCCCTACGCGGATAACAGCGGCGGATTGCAGCGCGATGTGCAGACGCTGAATGGAAAGATTGATCGGCTGCAGGCCGATATCGAAGCGCGCAATCATCCGAAGTCGGATGATGAACCCGCGACGGCGCTGGTCTTCCGCGACCAGCATGTTGAGGAAGTGCATAACTACGCAATCGCCGGCGGGACGCTCTGGGTGCTCAATGACCACCAGGCGGGGAAGAAGATTCCGCTGGCCCAGCTTGATCTGGACGCCACGGTCAAGATGAATGACCAGCGCGGCGTGGATTTTCAGGTGCCGGGGCCAGCGATGTCGCTTCAGATTGTGCGCTGAACCGAAGTGCACCACTTTCTGGCGTTGCGCGAATTTCTCCAGCCGATAGAATAAATCCGGTCCTCCAAGAACTATTGTTGCCTTCATGAGCCAAAATCAATTCGTTCATCTGCATCTGCATAGTGATTACTCCCTGCTTGATGGCGCTTGCGACGTTGAGAAACTTGTTGAGCGCGTTCACCAACTAGGTATGCCAGCCGTGGCCATGACCGACCACGGCAATATTTTTGGCGCGGTGCATTTTGTCAATGCGGCGCACAAGGCTGGGGTCAAGCCGATTGTCGGATGCGAACTCTACATCTGCAAGAAGGATGATCATGTCATCACGCGTACTCCTCCAGACGGCGACACTTATAACCATTTGCTGGTGCTGGCCGAAAATGAAGAGGGCTACCGCAATCTGGTGAAAATCACGTCAGAAGCTTCGCTTCACGGCTTCTACTACAAGCCGCGGGTCAGCAAGAAATTTCTAGCGGAACATTCGCGGGGGCTGATTGGGCTGTCCGGATGCTTGAAAGGTGAGGTGGCCGAGCGGCTGATGGAAGGGAATTACGAGGCGGCGCGGTCGGCGGCCGGATTTTATCGCGATCTTTTTGGCAAAGAAAATTTCTTTCTTGAGATTCAGGATCAGGGACTGGAGATGGAGCATCGCATCCACTCTGATTTGTTCCGACTGGAGAAAGAAATTGGGCTGCCGATGGTTGCGACTAATGACAGCCATTATCTTTGCGAAGATGACGCGCACGCGCAGGATGTGATGCTGTGCATTCAGACGGGGAAGTCGATTCAGGACACGAACCGGATGAAGTTCCAGGGCAACCAGTTTTTTGTTAAGAGCGCCGACGAAATGCTGCGAGTGTTCAAGGATTCGCCGGCGGTGCTCTCGCCTACACTGGATATTGCGGAACGCTGCAGCCTGCGACTGGAAAAAGTGCCCAGCCCGTTTCCGCACTTCGATGTTCCGGATGGATTTACTCTCGACAGTTATTTCGAGCACGTGACGCGGCAGGGATTTGCGCGGCGGATGGAAAATCTGCGCTCAGCGGCAACCAGTGGGCGATTGAAGCACTCGCTCGCGGAATACGAGCAGAGGTTGGCGCGCGAGATCGCGATCATTCAACAGATGAAGTTCTCGGGATATTTTTTGATTGTCTGGGATTTCATTCGCTATGCGCGCGAGCGCGGAATTCCCGTGGGGCCGGGGCGCGGATCGGCGGCGGGCGCGGTGGTGGCGTATTCGCTGGGGATTACCGACATCGACCCGCTGCAGCATGAATTACTGTTTGAGCGCTTCCTGAACCCGGAGCGCATTTCGATGCCGGATATCGATATCGACTTCTGCATGAACCGGCGCGGCGAGGTGATCGAATACGTTACCCATAAATATGGGCGAGAGAATGTCGCGCAGATTATTACGTTTGGAACGATGGCGGCGAAAGCGGCGATCAAGGACGTAGGGCGCGCGATGGATATGCCTTATAGCGATGTCGACCGCATCGCGAAGATGGTGCCGACCACGCTGAACATCAAGTTGGATGACGCGCTGACCGAGTCGGCGGCGTTGCAGGAGGCGTATCAAAAAGATCCGCAGGTGCGGCAGTTGCTGGACACGGCGCGAAAACTGGAAGGCCTGGTGCGGAATTCCGGCGTGCATGCGGCTGGAGTTGTGATTTCGCCGCGTCCGCTGATTGAGCTGGTGCCGCTGCACAAGACGAAGAACGACGAAATCGTTACGGCCTTTGACATGGTGGCGATCGAAAAGATGGGCCTGCTGAAGATGGATTTTCTCGGGCTGACGACGCTCACCATTCTTGATGACACGTTAAAACTCCTTGCGCAAAGAGGCCAGCAACTCACGCTCGATGACATCCCGCTGGAAGACGAGGAAACATATCAGAAAGTGTTCCA
>Ga0187859_10001520_pt1 | contig 14705 bp, 10 predicted proteins | sample June2016WEW_10_1_2_FD_133019 | JGI IMG/M metagenome (GOLD analysis project Ga0187859, IMG submission 133019) | Peatland microbial communities from SPRUCE experiment site at the Marcell Experimental Forest, Minnesota, USA - June2016WEW_10_10 | ecosystem: Environmental > Terrestrial > Soil >...
ATGAGCCAGCATCCTATTCCAGTGGTGATCTGTTCAAGCCTGGCGGATGAGGGCGCGCAGAGCACTTTCAGAGCGCTTGAGTACGGGGCGGTCGAGATCATTACCAAGCCGAAGATGGGCACCAAGCAATTCCTGGAAGACTCAAAGATCGAGATTTGCAACGCAGTGAAGGCAGCCGCAGCTTCAAGGCTGCGCTCTCTGAAGCCCAGCCAAACGGTCGAGCCCAAGCTGAACGCCGATTGCATCCTCTCCCAGGCGACGCACGCCATGGCCGAGACAACAGAAAAGGTGGTGGCGATCGGCGCGTCTACAGGCGGGACAGAAGCCCTGAAGACGGTGCTCGAATCGCTCCCTGCCGATACCCCCGGCATCGTCATCGTGCAACATATGCCGGAACTGTTTACGCGCGCCTTCGCACAGCGGCTCGATGGTCTTTGCGCCATCACGGTGAAAGAGGCCGAAACCAACGACACGGTGATTCGTGGCCGAGCGCTGATTGCACCGGGCAATCATCACCTACTGTTGAAGCGCAGCGGAGCGCGCTACTACGTTGAGATCAAGGATGGACCTCTGGTCTGCCGGCATCGGCCCTCGGTCGATGTTCTGTTCCGCTCTGCCGCACGCTATGCCGGGCGAAATGCAGTGGGTGTTCTATTGACCGGGATGGGCGACGACGGAGCCCGGGGGATGCTGGAGATGAAGCAGGCGGGCGCGGTGACCATAGCCCAGGACGAGGCCACCTGCGTGGTCTTTGGCATGCCCAAGGAGGCCATCAAGCTTGGCGGCGTAGACAAGGTGATGCCGTTGCAAGCGGTGGCCAGAGCGATTCTTTAGGCGGATTATCGGGCAGTAGCTTGAAGCCTCACGTGTTACGAAGCCGCGGACGAAAAGCCCTTGCGCCGTTCGGCCAATTCTTCGGCGATCTTCTGGTTCAGCTGGCGCGAGATCGGATAGAAAAGCAGGCAGAGGGCCACGGCCAGGAAGGTTGCGCCTGCATAGACCGAAGCAATCTTTCGGATGCCGTCAAGGGCGTTCGCGGATTGAACCGTGGTGCTCGAGTCGTAACCGTAGAGGCCGAGCAGCCAGCTGGCGATCGCGCCGCCCAGAGCGACGCCGACCCACAAGGCGAAGACCACAGCGGAAATCACGGTTCCGGTGGCGCGGCGTCCCGTCTTCCATTCGCCGAAGTCGGCCACGTCGGCCATCATCGACCAGAGCACGGGACCCGAACAGCCGAAGGCAAACTGGCGCACTATCTCCAAGGCAATGATCGACGCGGTGGCATGGGGAGAGAAGAAGTAAAGAGCAATGCAGCAGAATCCGGTCAGCAGCATGCTAACGAAGAAGAGCGCCCGCTTGCCGATCTTCTTGACCAGCGCCGTCGAGCAGGTGACGCCGACCAACAGTGCTACCAACCCGAAGCCGTTGAACCAACTGAAAATGATCCGATTGCCGGCCAGGTTCTCAAAGTAGGGCAGCATTACATTGCCGCGGATCAGCAGCGCCGTGAAATAGAAGACAGTGGCCAGAAAAAGCATGACCCAGGGACGGTTGCGGATCAGGTCGCTGAGATCGCGTCTAACCGATTTCTCCTGGCTGGCATCGGGCTGAATTCTTTCCTTGGAGACGGCGAAGGCGATCAGGAACAGAACTATGGAGAGACCAAGGAAGCTGCCCATCGTCAACTGATAACCCTTGGCGCTGTTGCCGCCACCCAGGACCTTGACCATGGGCACCGCAAGAGCGCCCACGATGAACCCGGCGGAGTTGGCGAAGAACTGGCGGTAGGAGGTGATGGAGTTGCGTTCGTCAGGATCGTCTGTCATCACCCCGGTCAGCGAGGCGTAGGGCACATTGTTGGCGGCGTAAATCAACCGCAGTAACAGATAGGTGCACCATGCATAGAGCAGTTTTCCATAGGGGCTGAAGTTCGGCGTAGTGAAGGTGAGAATGCCGATGATGCCAAAGGGGAAAGAGGTCCATAGCAGCCAGGGGCGGAAGCGCCCCCAGCGAGTGTTCGTGCGGTCGGCGATCACACCCATCACCGGATTGAAAACGGCTGAGCCGAGACCGACGACCAGGAACATCAGGCTCGCCTGCGTGGGCTTCAATCCGTAAGTCTTGATGTAAAAGTCCACTTGTAGGGCCATAAGGGCCTGAAAGACAAAGTTGGCTGCAAGATCGCCGAGGCCGTATCCGAATTTCTCACCGAATGAGAGTTTCACGCTCGTACTACTCATCGATTTCTACTCACTTTCACTGAAAGCTGCAGCGTATTTCAGGCGCCGGCTGGGTTGCCCTGCGCGGTTGCCCAGACTCCCATCTGTTTGCGGCATACAGCGGGTAAGATGGGAGTCCGGAAGCCCTAAACGAAGGTTCTACTTTGTTACTTGCAGAATCAGCTTCTGAAGATCGGCGTTCCGCGATGAGTTGCCAACCATAATCTCAAAATCTCCCGGTTCCACCACGAACTTCATATTCACATCGAGGAAGGAAAGCGATGCCGGCGTGATGTCGAATGCTACCGTAGTGCTCTCGCCGGGCTCGAGCCGCACCTTGCGGAAGCCCTTGAGTTCCTTGATGGGACGCGTCACCGAACTGACCAGATCACGAATGTAGAGTTGCACAACTTCTGTCCCGGCCCGCGCTCCCGTATTGGTCACATCGACTAGAACTTGCGCCGACCCATCTGTCTTGATCTTCTTCTTGGTCAGCCGCGGGTTCTCGATGGCGAAGCTTGTATAGCTGAGGCCATATCCGAAGGCAAAGAGCGGCGAGACATCGTCGAAGAGGTATCCGCGCCGCGCCGACGGCTTGTAGTTGTAGAAGGCCGGCAAGTGCCCCACCGAGCGCGGCACCGAGATCGGAAGCTTGCCGCCGGGGTTATAGTCGCCGAAGAGTACGTCGGCCACTGCGCGTCCGGTCTCCTGGCCGAGATACCAGCATTCGTAGATCACCGGCACATTCTCAGCCACGTAGTTGATCGAGAGCGGTCTGCCATTGAAAAGGAAGACGATGACCGGCTTGCCCAGCGCGACCATCGCCTTGACCAACTCTTCCTGGCGTCCGATCAGGTCGAGGCTGGTGCGATCGCCCATGTGGTTGAGCGCCCAAGCCTCGCGTGAGGTTTGCTCGTTGCCGCCGATCGCGAGCACAATGACGTCGGCCTTCTTCGCTACGCGGACCGCTTCGGCGATTGCCTTTCGGTCTTCTTCCGGATCACTGGCGACAACCGGGTCGATATTCCAGCTTCCGCCGACGGTGATCTTGCAGCCTTCACTGTGGAGGACCTTGACCCTCTTGCCCACCTTGGCCTTGATACCTTCCAGTACGGTTACATTCTGTTTGGGCACGCCACTATATCCGCCCAGCAGGCCACGGTTGGCATTGGGACCAATCACCGCGATGGTCTTGATCTTGCTCAGATCGAGAGGCGCAAGGTTGTTCTCGTTCTTGAGAAGGGTGATCGCTTCATGCGCTGCTGTAAGCGCCAGGCCGCGATGATCGTCGCAGCCGACCACATTGTCTGCCTCTTCGGGATCGACGTATGGGTCGTCGAACAATCCCATTTCGAACTTCCAGAAGAGCATCGGCGCAACCAGATCGTCGAGCTGACTTTCCTTCAGCGCGCCCTTCTTGACCAGTTCAACCAAGTGCAGATAGCAGTCGGGATCGGGCAACTCGATGTTGACGCCTGCCTCGACTGCGAGCCGGCAGGATTCTTTCTTGTCTTTGGCGACAAAGTGACCATGAGTGTCAGGCCGATAACCCAGTTCCCATATGGCGTAGTAGTCGGAAACCACAAAACCCTTGAAGCCCCACTCCTTGCGCAGAACGTCCTGCAGGAGCCACTTGCTGGCGTGCGAAGGCACGCCATCAATCTCATTGTACGAGGCCATCAGGGTAACGGCTCCGGCTTCGCGCAGAGCTTCCTTGAATGTGTAAAGGAAGGTCTCCTGTAGTACCCGCATCGAGACATTGGACGGGGCGCAATTCATGCCCGACTCGGGCTGTCCGTGTCCCACGAAGTGCTTGAGCGTTGCCAGCACGTGCTGCTTGTCGCGAAAGTTCTTTTCTCCCTGGAAGCCACGCACTGCCGCGATGCCCAGCCGGGAAACAAGGTAGGGATCTTCGCCATAAGTCTCTTCGACGCGACCCCACCGCGGCTCGCGCGCTACATCCACAACCGGGGTCAGCGCATGGTGAGCGCCGCGCAGACGCGCTTCCAGAGCCGTCATAGTGAAAAGCGACTCTACCAGCGCAGGGTTGAACGTCGCGCCCAGCGCAATGGGCTGGGGAAAGCTGGTTCCATCTGGAGCCGCGTGGCCGTGGAGACACTCCTCATGGAACATCACCGGAATACCGAGGCGGCTATTCTCGAGGAAAAACTTTTGGATGGCATTCGTCAGCACGGCCATCTCGCGAGCCTTTTTTCCACCGCCTGCATCGCTCGGCCGGCCCACCTGACCCAATCCGCGGCCATCGCGAAACGATTTCTTCGCTTTCTTGAAATCGAAATTGCCTTCCGTATCCAGCATTTTTTCGGCCTTCGATAGCCAGACGCACATCATCTGAGCAGCTTTCTCTTCGAGCGTCATCCGCGAGAGCAGATCTTTGACGCGCTTGGCAGACGGCAGGCTGGGATTCTTATAGACGGGGGCGGCTTTACGGGTGGTCACGGCGACTGCGGACTTCTTCTTGATCATGCGATCCATTCCTTGAACTTCCTGTGCGCGGCAATGCGCAGCAAATGTGTGGGATGACTGAGCTTAATTTGGGGCGCGGGATTCCAATGGTGACAAACATCACCTGACGAGTTGCAAATACCGGATGTTAGTCCTTCCGGCGAAAGTGAAGGCGAACAGATGGCGGAGATATTGTATTGAATGCAAACTAAATCGATTAAGCTATCTGGGCCGGACTCGCAACCGCTCGCCAACCGGTGTGGGAAGAGTGCAAACGATCGAGGTGAAGAGCCCACTTAACCCAACTCCTGAACCGGAACAGGGCTGCAACCCGAGCTCGTCTGGGGAACGTAACTGTGTGGCCCCACAGCACAGCCCGCTTTGCCGCCTCAATCAATCTATTTGATCAAAGTGGAAAGAGCAACAGGGAAGAGGATTTCCTTCAGCTTTGAACCCGGAAAGGCTTTTACCGCGAAAATGCCGACGTCACTGACCCGGTGTCCAGTCATAACTCAACGGGCGATTCTTGCCGAGGCGCCTTTGATGATGCGCTCTACCTCTGCCAGCGTGGCCATGCTTGTATCTCCAGGGGTGGACATGGCGAGGGCGCCGTGGGCCACGCCACAGCGGACGGACCATTCGATGGGCTTGCCCGCGAGAATTCCATGGATCAGGCCGGATGCGAAGCTGTCGCCGCCGCCCACGCGGTCAAGAATGTCGATTTCGCGCTGCGGTACATGGACGATCTTGTCTTCATAGAGGGCAATCGCGCCCCAGGCGTTGCGGCTGGCGGTGTGAGCGGTGCGCAGGGTACTGGCGATGAGCTTGAGGTTCGGGTAAGCCGCCAAGACTTCGCGGAGCATCTCTTCGTAACCGCCGATGGGCAACTCGTCGAAATTCTCGCTGACGCCTTTAATGGCGACACCCAGCATGGCGGAGAAGTCCTCTTCGTTGCCCAGAAGCAGATCAACCTTGCGGACCAGTTCGCGGTTGACCTGCTGCGCCTTGGCCTTGCCGCCGATAGACTTCCAAAGAGAATCGCGGAAGTTGAGATCGTAGGAAACCAGAACGCCGTTGTCGCGAGCCGCGTCCATAGCTTCGGCAGCTACCTCTGCTGTGGAAGTGGAGAGCGCGGCGAAGATGCCGCCGGTGTGAAAGCACTTCGTGCCATTCTCGGGTCCAAAGACAGATAGCCAGTCAAAATCGCCGGGCTTGACCTGGCTGATGGCGGTGTTGCCCCGGTCGGAGCACCCGACGGCAGCGCGCAGACCGAAACCCCGCTCGGTGAAGTTGAGGCCATTACGGATCGTGCGTCCGACGCCGTCATAGGGAATCCATTTGAGCAGGGAAGTATCGACCCCGCCTTGGAGGATGAGATCTTCAACAAGGCGCCCGACGGGATTGTCGGCAAGAGCGGTGGCGATGGCTGTGCGCAGGCCGAAACAGCGGCGCAAACCGCGTGCCACATTGTATTCTCCACCGCCCTCCCAGAGTTGGAACTGGCGCGCCGTGTGTATGCGGCTCTCGCCGGGATCAAAGCGGAGCATGACTTCGCCGAGGCTCAGGCAATCCCAGCGGCGCGGAGAATCGGGAATGAGGATATTGTTCATCGGTCAAACATACTCTATCGCATCTTCGCGCAACCTCGCGACGAGAAAGCTCTTCTGGTGCCTTGAGTGATAATGTTGTTGGTTAAGCGCTAGCCGTAAAGCCTAACTTTCGGTTGAACGTCCTTCTGATTGAAAGAAGGAACATCGAGCTAAGGGAATTGGTTCATGGGGCAGACTTTATTCGATTTGAGTGGCCGAGTGGCTGTGGTGACCGGTGGAACGACTGGGCTAGGTTACGCCATCGCCTTGGGACTGGCGGAAGCCGGTGCGGATGTAGTGGCGAGCTCAAGACGGCCGCAGCAGGTGCAGGAGGCTGCCACCGAGATCGAGGCACTGGGACGGCGAACGTTGCGTGTGACCAGCGATATGCTGGACCGGAGCTCAGTTCAACAGTTGCACGATGCTGTCTTGAAGGAATTCGGAAGGGTCGATATTTTGGTGAATGCGGCCGGAATCACCCATAAGGGACCGACGCTTGAGTTGGACGAGGCACACTGGCAGCGGGTGATGGAGACCAACCTGTCAGGAACCCTGCGTGCCTGCCAGATTTTCGGTGCGACGATGGTGCACGCCGGTTATGGACGCATCGTCAACATCGCGTCGCTCTCTTCGTTTGTGAGCTTTCATGAGGTGGCGGCCTACTCGGCAAGCAAGGCGGCGGTGGCATCACTGACCCGGTCGCTGGCCGTCGAGTTGGCGCGGAAGGGCGTGAACGTGAATGCCATTGCGCCGGGAGTCTTCTCCACGCCGCTGAATGCCTCGCTGGTCGAGGGCACGCCGCGCGGGAAGGAACTGCTTCTGCGGACGCCGATGAGCCGGTTTGGCGAGGCGCGGGAGGTTGCCGGAGCGGCGGTTTTTCTGGCATCGGAGGCAACTTCCTTTGTCACTGGGCAGGTGATTGCTGTGGACGGCGGCTTCCTGGCCAGCGGCGTGAACCAGTAAACAGAGATGAACCGGATTGCGGAGAGCTTGAGGCAATGAAGATCACCAATGCGTATGTGAACATTACATCGCCGGGAAGAAACTTTGTTACGCTGAAAATCGAGACTGATGAGGGCATCTACGGTCTTGGCGATGGCACATTGAACGGACGCGAGTTATCGGTCGCGAGTTATCTCATAGAGCATGTGATTCCTTGCATCATCGGCCGCGATCCGTTTCAGACTGAAGATATATGGCAATATCTTTATCGCGGCGCATATTGGCGGCGAGGGCCAGTTACAATGTCCGCAATTGCCGCGGTGGATGTGGCTCTGTGGGACATTAAAGGCAAGGCTCTGAACACGCCGGTCTATAACTTGCTGGGCGGCAAGAGCCGAGAAGGCGTTTTGGTATATTGTCACGCCACCGGCAAAGACATCGACCATGCTCTCGAAGACGTGGCGCGGCATAAAGAGATGGGCTACAAGGCGATCCGCGTGCAGAGCGGAGTTCCCGGCCTCTCGACCACCTACGGCATCTCAAAGGGGCCAGGTAGATATGAGCCTGCCGAGCGCGGGTTGCCATCGGAGTACGAGTGGTCCACCGAGCATTACTTGCGTCACGTTCCAAAGCTGTTTGCGCAGGTGCGAGAGAGCTTTGGCGAAGAGCTGCACTTACTGCACGACTGCCACCATCGCATGACGCCTATCGAGGCGGGACGGCTCGGCAAAGAGCTTGAACCGTTTCATCTTTTCTGGATGGAGGATCCAACCCCGGCCGAGTTACAAGAGGGTTTCAGGATCATCCGCGAACACACAACCACACCGATCGCCGTGGGCGAAGTCTTCAATTCTATTTGGGATGCGCATGATCTGATCCGCAACCAGTGGATCGATTACCTTCGCATGACCCTTGTTCACGGAGGCGGCTTTACTCACCTGAAGAAGGTGGCTGATTTTGCGGAGTTATATCACGTGCGGACCGGCTTTCATGGAGCGACGGACCTATCGCCGGTAAACATGGCCGCAGCTCTTCACTTCGACATTGCGATCCATAACTTCGGCATTCAAGAGCACATGCCGCATACCGACGAGACAGACCATGTCTTTCCGCATCGCTACTCTTTAAAAGACGGGCTGATGTACCCTGGCGATGCGCCGGGACTGGGAGTAGAACTGGACGAGGCCCTGGCGGCAACATATCCTTATCAGCGGGCTTATCTTCCCATCAACCGCAAGCTGGACGGGACCCTGACGGATTGGTGAGTTCCGGAACAATGAAAGGCGATTCAAGCAAAGGAGGATAATGTGATCACTCGCAGAGATTTGATTGTTGCTTCGATTGCAACCGTATTACCCGCCAGCGCACTCGCTCTTGCCGACTCGGAGCCCGTCATGGGCTCTGCGGTCTTCGATTGGAATTCGATTCCGGCCAAGCCGACGGAGGTTGGCTCAGTGCGCTCGATTTTCAAAGCGCGGACAGCCACGCTGGACGAACTTGAGATGCATGTAACGGCGCTGGAGCCCGGCAAGACCTCGCATCCACCGCACCGGCATCCAAATGAGGAACTCATCATCGTGAAACAGGGCACCGTGGAAACCTTGTCGAATGGTGAGTGGAAGCGGGTAGGGCCGGGGTCGGTAATCTTCAACGCTTCGAACCAACTGCACGGATTGAGAAATGTCGGCGCCGATGAGGCTATTTATCATGTCATCAATTGGAAGTCCTCCGCTACGCCCAATGTGCAGCAACACTGAGCTGCGGATAGAGGTTATGGAAGCTGTTTATGCAATCGCCAGTGGAAGGTCGGTAGAAAGCAGGGGCTTATGCATTCTGAGAGTGTTGGCAGACGTTCCTTTCTGAAAACCATGGGGGCAGCGGGTATGTTATCGGCGCTTCCGGAGACAGCCTTTGGTTTGCATACGGGCGAGAGGCCTATCGCAAGTGAGCTCGCTCAGCCTGGCCCCGACACTGATCCAAAGCCTAACTACACGATCAAGTTTGGTGTGATTGGGCTCGATCACGCGCATATCATGGGCATAACTGAGGCAATAACTCGTGGCGGCGGAGAATTGAAATGGTTTTATTCGACGCTTCCCAAAGCGATTGCCGATTTTCAGAAGCTCTATCCGAATGCGCGCCTTGCAAAGAGCGAGGATGAGATACTGGACGACCCGCAGATTCAACTGGTGGCGAGCGCTGCGATTCCCAACTGGCGCGCACCGCTAGGCATTCGCGCCATGAAACAGGGGAAGGACTTTCTAAGCGACAAACCGGCAATGACAACCTTGGAGCAACTGGCCGAGGTGCGCAAGGTTTGCGTGGATACCGGGAAGATCTTCGGCATCATGTACTCTGAGCGGCTGGAGGTTCCCGCAGCCGTGCAGGCCGGATATTTGGTCAAAGCAGGAGCGATCGGAAGAGTTGTGCAGACGATCAACATCGCGCCCCATCAGGTGAACGCGCCAAGCCGGCCTGATTGGTTTTGGGATCCAGTTCAAAACGGAGGAATTCTTTGCGATATTGGATCGCATCAGGCCGAACAATTCATTTACTACACCGGTTCGACGATTGCGGAAGTGACGGCGTCGCAGGTCGGGAACGTGAGTTACCCGAGTCATCCTGAGTTTCAAGACTTCGGTGACATGATGCTGCACGGCAACGGCGGAGCGGGTTATGTTCGGGTGGATTGGTTCACGCCGAATGGTCTAGGCACTTGGGGCGACGGCCGGCTCTTCATTTTGGGGACCGACGGGTACATCGAGCTGCGCAAATATGTCGATATTGCTGGGCGGCCAGGTGGCAATCATCTGTTTATCGTGGACCAGAAGCAGACACGCTACATCGATTGCAGCAATGTGGTGCTTCCATTCGGGCCGCAGTTTGTGGCCGATATTGTGAATCGCACGCATACGGCGCAGGATCAGGATCAGGCGCTGCTAGCCGCTGAGCTTGCACTGAAGGCTCAGAAGAGCGCCAAGGTTCTTACGTTCTCAGCATAGGATAAATACGTAGTCAATGATTGGGATTCGGAAGCGTTATCTCAGTCGAGCATTTCCTCGAGACCAAAAGAGTGCTCCTTCAAGGCGATGTCTTACTCAACCTCGCATAATAGGGTGACAGGATGGGTCAAAAAAGAGTCCCGCGTGGTGTAGGAAAGAAAATGGCAGCTTCGATTGACGCACGCGAGCCATGCCGCTCGACACGCCCTGTTCTGCTTCGCCAAGTCCGGCAACACAGCGGTTGGCCAACTCCTGGCCTTTGATGTTGCTCCATAAGTCCTCCACCGGATTCAGGTCTGGAGAATAACCAGGCAGCGTTTCCACTTGCAGCCAACTGCGCTGGCTTTCCAGATACTGCTTCATCTTCCGGCTCTTGTGCGCGGGCAATCCATCCCAGATCAGAATCGCCTTTTGTCCGCGCAAGTGCCTCTTCAGATCGTGCACGAAAGCAATCAGCCGTTCGTCATTGTAGCTGCCGGGCTGGGTCTGAAACCACAACCGGCTGCGCTTGCCATCCCAGCGATAGCCGAGTGCCGCGCTGATCGAAAGCTTCTTCCAGTTGAATGCATAGACCAACACCGGAGTCTCTCCCTTCGGTGCCCAGGTCCGTCTTACTGGCGGCCGCTCCGAGACTCCGCTTTCGTCTTGGAAGAGAATCCAGGCTCTTCGCCGCCGGGCGTTTTTTTTATTGTCGGCCAGCGCTTCGCCATCCACAGCCGCCGCCCCTCCTCATTGCGTTCCCGCGCTCGCTTGGCTGGCCGTTGCAGGCTCCACTCCCTGGCCCCCAAAATCTTCCACACATGGCCGGAATGATAGTGAACGCCCGTTAATTTCTCGATAACATCCGCCACGCGGGGCAAGGTCCACAGATCAGTTCCGAAACCGTGGGCTTGCGCGCCTTGGCGCAACGCCTTGTCCACCTGCTTGAGCTGCGCCTTGTCCAGTTGCGGCCGCCGGCCTGCCCGTCCGGCACCGCGTATCCAATTCGGATTGTCCTGCCGCCATGCCTCGAACCATCGGCTCACGCTTTGACGGCTGATGTGAAGTTCACGGGCGATCTCAGCCTGTGAACGCTGGCCGGCGGTAAATAACCGCGCGGCGCGGCGGCGGCGTTCTTGCATGGCTGCGAAGTCACGGCGCGGCGCACTGGATCGTGTCATGCCCTATAGCTTACTGCCGATGATTGAAGTTGTCACTATATTATGCGATGTTCAGTAGTCAGGGGCTTTATCGCCGTCTTGGGCCGGATTGCGATAACTCTCTGGAGGACCGAGATAGCTTGTGGGTACAGCGTTTTGGCTAACTATCAGTTTTTCCAGCACTACGCCGGGGTCGACCATCCGAAATTTTAAGGTGTGATAACCCGATCCGTTGACGTTGAGCGTGGTCGCTACTTTGCGAATTCCGTCACTGACCGCCTGCTCCCAATTTTTCTCTGAGCTATGCGCCAAAGCATCGACAACTTGCGGCTGCTGATCGTCGAATGAGAGTGCGAATCGTAGTCCGCGGCCGGGGACGAAGTTCAGAGTTGGCGCCAGAATGGCTTCCACATTGAAACTGCCTCCCTGGAACAGGAACATCCTGTATTCAAGGACTGGCGCCAATTGAGGCCCCTCAGCGCTCGCAGCTGTTACCGGAGATACCTCCATTCCAGAGAGTGTCTCGCCAAAGCCCGGAATCCTATCCCAATGAACGCTGCCTGCCGCTGTTTGACGAGTGAAGTGTTCAGCCTCGATTGAGACGTATTGATTTGCTTCTACAAAGCCTTGTAAGGATTCCTTCTTAGGGGTGGAGGGATTGAACGCTTGCACGTGCACATGAATTGTCGGGCCGTTCTTCTGAGCAATAGTCACAGATCCGGTGTTTGAACCTTCGCATGCTCCAGCCCAGTCAATGCTTGCGTGGAGGCGCTCTTCCTTATGCACAGTGCCTTGCATTTCACTTAGCCTGATCCATGGTTGATCGGCGCTTGCAGTGAATTCAAAGGGGGCAGTCCCGCGATTGAAGACATCGATAGACCTGGTCTGCCGATTGAATGCGTCGAAGACAGGAAGCTCCATGACCGCCAGGTCGCGCGAGCTTGCAGTTGGCGATCCTTCGACAGCTACGGCCATCCGCGCCTCTGGCACAGGTTGGACTTCTGTGACAGCCGGCATGGCATTGAGCGGGGGCTCATTCCAGAAGGTGTAACCGATGTGTGTCTGGTCCATCATGTGATTCCATTTGCCGTGCGCGAGCCGGTGGTTGTATTCATCTGAAAGCGCAGCGTCGGCAGCAAACAATGACTGCACATCGTGGGCAAGGTCGTTTGTGCTGACCCGGCCTTGCGCGGCATATAAATGATTCTTGCCCGCCGTGATGTATAACTCATTCACGATAGCGGAAGCCGTCACTGGATACAACACCAATTCGAAGAAGGCATCGCGCTTGTCCTCTGGAAGCTGCCAATTGACCTTCTCGGCTCGGTCGGCGATCGCCTTCCAGTCGGAGTAAACTCGGTCAGCCTCCTCATAATTCACGAGGCTGAAAGTGTCAGGCTCCAACTGTTCGGGTTTTCTGCGCCCATTGTATTGGGTGTATTTGGAAACGATATCCGCGATCTCCGCAGAATGTTCTGGGCCAAATTCGCGGCTTGCCCATAATTCTGTAAACTCCTGAAGGTTATCCTTGCCCCATCGGTCCGGATTTCGAGCGAAACTAAGAAAGAACTCGATGGGAAACTCCATGGGCTTCAGATCACCTACGTTCACGATCCAGATTCGGTTCGCTCCATAGGAGTGTGCGAGATTCATCTGTTCCCACACTTTTGTGATGGGGTAGGTATTGAGCCACTTATAGGATCGCGGACCGCCAACGTAGTCGAAGTGATAGTAGACTCCAGCACCGCCGCTGCGTTCTCTTTCTTCTGCTGTGGGCAGCCGGCGAATATTTCCCCAGTTATCGTCGCACCAGAGCAGTGTTATATCATCCGGAACGCGCATGCCTTTCTCATAGTACCCTTGCACCTCTTTGTATAAGGCCCAAACCTGGGGATCGGAGGCGACTGTGGAAGTCTGATGCCGGGTGATAATATCACGCTGATCGGTAACAATCTTTTCCAGGAGCGCAATGTCATCCTTCTCGGCCATTGGCATGTCTCCATCGCCACGCATGCCGAGAGTAATCGCGCTTTCGTAGTTTCTATTCCGTTCGATGCCTTCTTCCCAGAAGGCATCGAGGGTTTTGGCGTTCGTGGTGTAGTCCCACGGTCCGGTTCCGTGGCGCTTCCATTCCTGCTGAGCGCGCAGCATGGGCTCGTGATGCGATGTGCCCATCACGATGCCATACTCATCCGCCAACTTTGGATTCAAGGGATCGTCTTCATTGAAGGCGTTGTCCCACATCGCCGGCCAGAGAAAGTTGGCCTTGAGGCGAAGCAGTAACTCGAAGACCTTCTCGTAAAACTCGTGGTTCAATCCGCCAAACTTTTCTTTGGCCCAACCGGAGAGCGAAGGAGCCTCGTCATTGAGAAAGATGCCGCGATATTTCACAGCCGGCTCGCCCTGAACCCAGCGTCCCGTTCTAACATAGAGCGAGTCCTTGTGTTCAACGGGAACATCTGCCCACCAATACCAGGGCGAGACTCCGATCTGCTCGGATAGGTCGTATATGCCATAGATCGTGCCACGCTTGTCGCTGCCGGCGATCACGAGACCGCGAGCCACACCCGGCAAAGGGCGTGAGACAACCTGAATCAGCGTTGATTCCCACTTGCCCTCGATCTGGCTTACATCGATCTTCCGTTCGCGCATGAGCTGATCAATGATTCTGCTCTTTCCGATAGTGCCGATGAGGACCGCATCCCCAGAGAGTGACTTCACATCCTCGTTGATCGTTGCGGTGCAGCCGGATACATGCAGGATGTCAGTCTGCAAATCGTGGGTGGCGCGCACAACGCCCGGATAGTCTCCGCTATCGACGTAGAGATTAGCCGGAGTCCCCCGATGGACGAGCCGAAAACTGTTTGAGGCTGGGGTTGTCTCCACATACCGGGGTTGCCCTAGCGCCAAACTGCGCAACGGACAGAGCCCAGAGAGCGCAAAGATAAGCCACGGAGCGATCGAGATGTGCATCGTGCTCAAGGTGCGTGTCAGTCGGCGCAAAAACAAGCGAAGTCGAAGACAAATGGCCATGAGTGGTTTATGATAATTTCGCAATGCGAACAATATAGGCAGAAAGTTTGAGCTGTCAAGTTGGGAACATGTCCGCCATCCCAGGATAGCCGCAATATCAGCATGGATAGGCGCTTCTCACTTGCTTGGTAAAGCTTTCGATAACAGGCAGCACGGAGGTGAAGACGTCAGTTCAAGTAGAGGGCGTCTACCGTGCGGCTGGAGCGCGAGGCTTCGCCCGGGTGCGTGATGTCATCCCGCGGCCCACGGGTGAAAGAGCATTGTTTCTGGCGCGATTTGCTGCTGCGTTAAATTGTTGTTCAAGGGGAGATTTCG
>Ga0187859_10001523_pt1 | contig 14693 bp, 17 predicted proteins | sample June2016WEW_10_1_2_FD_133019 | JGI IMG/M metagenome (GOLD analysis project Ga0187859, IMG submission 133019) | Peatland microbial communities from SPRUCE experiment site at the Marcell Experimental Forest, Minnesota, USA - June2016WEW_10_10 | ecosystem: Environmental > Terrestrial > Soil >...
CCGAGCGCGCCAGCGCCGCCGCAAGAGCCGGCAATCCGAACATGGCCGCAGTAAAGAGCAGATCCCCCGCCAGCGTGTGACGGAAGAACGGCAGTCCGGCAGCGTAGCAAGTCATCAGTCCCGAAAAGGTCTTCGGGTACATATTCCAGCAAGCCCACACCGCAAAATTACTGACGACAAAGAACGACACGGAACCAGCCAGCGCCGCCCCGCCCACTCGCACCCAATTCGAATTTTCCCGTAGCCGAGTGCCAAGCAAGAGAATCGCCGCATACCACGCCCAAGTCACGAAATGGTCCCACGAGAATGGAAAGACATACACGAACTTGGTCAAAATAACATCGGAAGCGGCGAGCAGCACAAAGGGAACCCACAGCTGGCGTTTCGAGCCGCGCGCCCCAAAATAAAGCAGCGCCGCCGCGACCGGAGTCAGGTTCCAGGGATGCGGCATAAACGGCATCCGCGCCAACACCGCAAAAAATACAAATAGGTAGGCCAGCATGGTTCACCTCGTTACGTGTCATTAGGATTGTTGCGCGACCCGACACTGCCGGTCAAGCGCGGCGAAGCAGTCGCGCCGAAAAATGAGCCCGGTTAATCAGCGGTTCGATCGCATTAATCCGCTTTTTGGATGGCGCAGCGGTTCACCGCTGCGATTCAACTTCGCTTCGAACTCCGGGCTTTAGCCCCAGAGGGCGTCAACTTTTACTTAGCACCCATCTTTTCCTCCACCACGCGCAAATCGCGCGTCAGCAGCACGAACGCCCCGAGCGTTGCCCGCCCACTCCGTCCCGTATAGTCATAACGCAGATCGCGAAACCGGACCACATACGCCGGTCGCCCGTTGTCGCCCGGATCGCTCGCCAACTCCTCCGTCTCAGTGACCGGATACTCCGCCCAACTCAGATACACGCGCCCCAGATAGCTTTTCTTGGCCGCAAGAGTGACCGCAGTCTCTTCCGGCTTGTAGCGAATCCGCATCTCTCCCCGAGGATCAACTTCGGGCGCCAGCGAATCGACCTCCATCACGGCAAAGAACGCGGGGGTTTCGACCACCCCATGCCAGCGAAACGGATTCAGCCAGTAGGGATACGCCGAAACTCGGCTCGCATCCGCTCCCTGATAAGTGCGCGCATCAAGCGCAGCCACAGCGCGGCCATGCTCATAATCGCGAACTCCCCACCACACGATAACGCCCAGCAGCGCCACGATCGCGGCCATTCTGCCCGCCGGCTCAGCCTTGCGCCGCGACCCGATCTCTTCGTTAATCAGCGAAAACAGACCGGGAACAATCAAGCCCAGCGTGAGCAGCACCAGGATTACCGGATCGACAATGAACACAAGGTCCGCTGAAATCCAGCGCTCCGAGACCGGCCAGAACGGACGCACCCCGTAATTGTTAGTGAAATCGAGGAGAATGTGGCTGACTCCCGCCAGGCATGCGAAACCAAACAGCAATCCCCATCGCGGCGGCAGATTGGGATTGCGCGTCCTGCGTCCACGCACCCGCCAAAGAAGATAGATAAATCCAACCACAGCCGCCGCGACAATCGGCACGCCCAGAAAAGAATGCGTAAACCCGCGATGATGATTCAACCCAAACGCCGACCCGCCAAACCGGCTGAGCACATCGAGATCTGGAGCCTCCGCCGCAAGCGTCAGCGTAGCGGTGGCCAGCGCCGTCTTGCGATTGAGTCCGGCGCGCCCCATGCACGCGCCAAATAAAAAGTGAGTTACTGGTTCCAAGACGTTCGCTTGAGTCTATCCGGACGCGATGCAAAGCCCAAAACGAAAAGTCAGGCGAGAACTATCGAGGGAAGCTAAACATGAGTGGCCGGGAGCGTCGAACTCACGCTCATAGGGTGAGTCGACCACTCGCCAATCGGATGCATGGCGCCGCAGTCGAGGCACCTCGTTCCCTCATATCGCGTCGCGCAATGCGGACAGACGGCCCCCGCCTGGAAACTATCGAACGCGTTCCCACACTTTCCGCACTTCCAGTATTCGCCGATCGGCGGGCTCGATTGGCACGAGGGGCACGCGTATCCAAATCTTCGTGGTAACTTCGCGACGCGCAACAAGGCTCGCGCGTGCTGCAGCCCGCTCCAGCAATTCAGCAGCAAGAAGACGGCGACCGCGCCCAGCCACGCGTCACTCTTCAAAATCGCGTAACCGATAAATGCGGCGATGCCGACGAATCCAAGCACAGTGGCCACCAGCAAACTGCGGCCGCGTCCCATCAGGAACCACAGCAGGGAGCGAAGAATCTGACCGCCATCGAGCGGATAAATGGGCAGAATGTTGAACACAAGCAGCGTGATATCGATCCAGAAAACAGAGTGAAGCAATGTATGCAGGTCAGGCACGGCCGCATACCAGCCCATCATAAGGCTTATCCGGTGGATGACCATGATGATGGGAGCCAGCACCACATTCACCAGCGGACCGGCCGCGATGCTCCACAGCGTCGCGCCAGGACGTTGCGGCGGATTTACATAGGCAACTCCACCGAAGGGCCAGAGGACGATTCGATTGGCTTCTCCGCCGACCTGGCGACAAGCCAGCGCGTGGCCAAATTCGTGAATGGTGACGATCAGAAACAGCGCGAGATATTCCGCCACGTTCCAGCCGATCGACGAATAGTGCCCCCAGCCTCTGCGCGCGCTGATCTCGTAATACGCCAGCAGGAACCAGGACCAATGCAGAAAGACGTCGATGCCGAAGATTCGGAAGAGGCGAATCGATCCCGAGCGTCCAGTAGGCATACGCGATTTATAACATGGAAGATGACAACGACGGTTGGCGAGCGCCCGATTAAGCTGGCACCACCAGCGACAGCGCATCCGGCACCATCGTCAAGCGCGCCGGCAGTCGGCCAAGCAGTTCGCCGTCCGCCTCGACATAGACTCGCTGGCCAGAGGCATGATCCCCATCCTGTTGCTTGGGCAACCGGCAAACAATCTCCGAACAGCTCACCACATCGATGCCCTTCACACTCCAATGCCGGCCCAGCAGCGCTCCCGTTACGTATTGCAGATAAGCATTGCGGCTGGCGGTGCGGCACATTACGGCGCGAACTTCGGCGCAATCAAGCGACGCCCCCGGAACCAACTCGCGCAGCACATTTCCAAAAAAACGAATCCTCACCGCCAACAACTCAGTCAGCGACGCGTGATGACGCCCCCCGCCGCCGTCAGCATAATCAACTTCAAAGCGGCGCATGTTGTACGTTGCCCACAACTGCCAGGCTTTGAGGTAATAAGCCGCCATGCCTCCACGATTCTTGAGATGCGAGGTCAGTTTGTAGAAGAGGTGCGCGTCGACTCCCATTCCGGCAGCGACAGTAAAATACCGTGCGCAAGGCTTGCCTTCGAGACTCTCATACTCGATTCGCCCCAGCGGAATGCGGCGAACTTGGCCAGCCACTGCGATCTGAGCGGCGGCGCTCGGACGAAGCGGCACTCCGACGTCATGGGCAAGAGCATTAGCAGTGCCAAACGGCAGAATCGCGAGCGCAACAGACGTCCCGGCTAATCCCTGAATGACATCGTGAATCGTCCCATCGCCTCCGCACGCGAACACCGTGTCGCTTCCATCCGCGACGGCGCAGCGCGCGTTATCGGTAGCCTCCCGGCTGGAGCGGCAAATCGTGAGCTCAGTTCGCACGCCCGCTGATTGAATGATGCCGATGGCATGGTTCAATTCCGCGTCGCGCTTCTTCTCGCGCCGCCCAGAATTGGGATTGAACAGGATTGTCGCTTTGTGCATTCGCTGGCTGGCTCTATCGATTCCGCGTTGAGTTAGCTTTTAGTTTAGCTTTTTGAGTTTAGCTGTTTCAGTGTAACGTACGCCCCACTCCCACATGCCAAACGTCGCCTTCGGCGGAATCGCATGTCCAGCCTGGCGCGCGAGCATGGTGATCTGACCGCGATGGTGGGCGTCGTGTGCAATCAGATATGCGAAGAAGCCAGCCACATCCGGACGAAAGCCTTTGACGCGTCCATCCCCGGCAATCGATGACTGGAGAACTTCTCGCAGCGCAGCACGGCTAGCCTCTAGCCCTTTCTTGGCCTGCGTGGGCGTGACCGTGAAGCGGTCGAGTTGCTCAGGAATTTTTCCTTTCGTAGCCTTCAACCACATGACGCGGACATTGTGCATATGCGCAACCACCCCGGCGACGTCGCGCCCTTTTTTCCCAGGAGGCTCGACCCGCCATGCTTCGGCGGGCAAATTATCCAGCAGATATTGGTTGATGCGATCGTTCGTATCAAAAGCCGAGAGCAAAGCCTGGGCGAGAACAAAAGGCGCACTGGATTTCTTAGGCATGGTAGTTTGCGTCGTTGATATGCCCCGGTGCGGTAGGTTATCAGGCGCCCGCCACGCAGGCCAAGTGGGTTATCATGACTTGATCTGATTCTTAGTTTCGTGATGACATAGCGGTCACCGCGCGAGAATATGCGCAACTTCCGAGTGTCATCCTGAGCGTAGCGCGCCATGCGCGAAGCGAATGGCCCGGCGAAGTCGAAGGACCCCTACCTACCCTTCAATCTTAGCGTTGCCCATGCACTTCTTCGCCGCACAACCTTGTACAAAAACGCGCATATGTTTTTGGGTGGCGCAGTGGTTTACCGCTGCGATAGCGAATCTCGCTTCGATACCGGCTTTACAGTTTGCTGAAAAACTCGATTTTGTCTTCTGCCTTTTGGGTGGCGCAGCGGTTCACCGCTGCGATAGCGAATCTCGCTTCGATGTCGGCTTTACAGTTTGCTGAAAAACTCGATTTTGTCTTCTGCTTTTGGGTGGCGCAGCGGTTCACCGCTGCGATAAAGGGCTTGTCTTGAATACCGGCTTTAGCCGCTGAGGGAATTCTCGCCTCGCCCCACCGAATAAACACAATGCGAAAGCCCTCGCCACTCCACCTCTTTCCACAGACTCATCCCGATATGCTCAGCCACTCGCCGCGAAGGCAAATTCTCCGGGCGAATCAACGAAATCAGCCGCTCCGCTTTCAGATGCGCGAAGCCCCAATCGCGGCAAGCGACCGCCGCCTCGGTAGCCAGCCCGCGTCCCCAGAAGTCGCGCCGCAAGTGGTACCCGATTTCGTAGAGGCGTTCCCCTTCAATCTGCTGCAGGACGATCCCACAATCGCCAATCACTTCCGCCGTCTCGGTTAACTCCATAGCCCAAAGTCCGACACCATCCTCCCGGTAGCGCTGCCGGTTGCGTTCAATCCATTGCCCACGCCAGCACGATCGTGGGTAGCAGGATAGTAGCGCATGGCATCCGGATCGGAGAGGATCAGCGCCAGCGCGTCCGCATCTTGCGGAGTGAATTCGCGCAGTCTGAGGCGTGAGGTCTCAAGGATTGTCATCAGTCAGATTTGCGGCGGAATTCAGAATACATCCGCTCCTCAAATCAATGGGACTCCGAGAGCCAACGTTCTACGCCTGCCAGCGGAGTTAAACTCGAAGCATGGCGGAAATGGGACGAATGCTCGTGCTCCTCGGCATAGCCCTGATAGTAATCGGAGGAATCGTCTTGCTCGTCGGGCGAACCGCCCTGCCGCTAGGCCGGCTGCCGGGAGACATTCTCTACAAAGGCAAAAACACGACTTTCTATTTTCCGCTCGCCAGTTCGATCCTGGTCAGCATTGTCCTTTCGATTATTCTCTACTTGATTCAGAGACTCAAACGTTAGAGCCTTGGTCGCGAGCTTGCGCTACATCCTTATTGTCATCCTTGGCGAAGCGAAGGACCTATGCGTTTCGCCTGCGCAACCAGAATGCCGAATCGATCACTTTCATGCTGCCAACTATCCATTTGTGCGCCAAGGTAAACTGAACGGTCAGAACTGAAAATCCATGGCCATGTCCGACCAACTCGGCTTCCAATTCCGCCCTCCCGAGCGTCGTGTCTGGACCGTCCGCGCCCTCGTCTCCGCCGTTCGCTCCCACATCGAGCGCGAATATTCGGACTGTTGGGTCGAAGGCGAAATCTCCAATCTTCGAATTCCTGACTCCGGCCATTTGTATTTCACGCTCAAAGAAGAGAGTTCGCAGATTCGCGTGGTGATGTTTCGTTCGAGCGCTAAGCTCCTGCGCTTCCGCCCGGAAAACGGGCTCCACGTCACCGTCCGCGGACGCATCACCGTCTACGAAGATCGCGGCGAGCTCCAGATCTCCGCCGAATTCATGGAACCAAAGGGCGCCGGCGCTCTACAACTAGCCTTCGAACAACTGAAAGCGCGGTTGCAAGCCGAAGGATTATTCGAAGCCTCAAGAAAGAAGCCGATCCCGCCCCTGCCGCAAAGAATCGGCCTAATCACCTCGCCCCAGGGAGCCGCCCTGCGCGACATCCTGAACGTTCTGGCCCGCCGCCATCACTCCGCCAATGTGCTCATCTATCCCGCGCAGGTCCAGGGAGACGCCGCGCCCAGTGACGTAATCGCCGGATTGCGCCATTTCAATCAAGCGATAGGCGGCCGCAGCGCCGTCGAAGTCGTCATCATCGCCCGCGGCGGAGGCTCGGTCGAAGACCTTGCTTGCTTCAATCATGAGGGCCTTGCTCGTGCGGTCGCGAATTCAAAGCTTCCCGTGATCTCGGCCATCGGCCACGAGACGGATTTCACCATCATTGATTTTGTCGCCGATCTGCGCGCCCCCACCCCGTCAGCCGCAGCAGAACTCGTCATCCGCTCGCGCCAGGAGATCGAAGCGCAGGCCGAAGATTTGTACCGCAGGTTGGAGCGCGGCGTACGCTATCGCCTGTTGATCGCCCGTCAGGACCTAACCGAACGTGCGCAACACGGCGCATTCGCCCGCATGATGGATGGCATCCACCGCCGCCAGCAAAAACTCGACGAACGGCGTTTTCGCCTGGAGAAAGCAGAACGCCAGCTCTTGGATCGATTTCACCGCCGTTGTGAGAGCACCATCTCCGCCGTCCGCCACTATGACGCGCGACGGCGTCTGGCGGCCGTCCGGCAAGGATTGGACGCGCAAGTGGCCAACCTCGCCGCCGCGACCCGCACGCGATTGCTCGAACTCCGCGGAGCCCTCGATCGCCAGACCGCCAGCCTCGAAGCGCTTTCGCCAGTAGCCATTCTGAATCGCGGATACGCCCTTGTCTTCGACGCAAAAGGCCAGCTCGTAAAGGATGCCGCGAACGTCACCGCCGGTGAAGAAGTGTCAGCCCGCCTGGCCCGGGGAAAAATTCGCGCCCGCGTCACCGCAACCGAGGGCAACGAACCGGAATCCAGCTAACTGTGTTAGCCGTTTTGCCTTAGGCGCACCGCATCAGGTGCGCTGCATTAGAATGAAATCAGTTCAACTTCTACCGTGAGGGTGGCGTGACGCCGTCGCTGATCTGGTCGCACATCTCGGCGATCTCGGTCATTTCGATCTTGGATATCGTGCTGGTCGCGATCCTGATCTACCAGTTTCTGGCGCTGGTGCGCGGCACGCGGGCGGCGCCGATGCTGGTCGGTGTAGCTGCGCTCGGCCTGGCCTTTTATCTTGCGCGCCTGGGCGAGTTGCGCACGCTCAACTGGCTCCTCAGCACGATGCTGCCCTATGTTGTCTTCGCGTTAATCGTCGTCTTCCAGTCAGAGATCCGCCACGCTCTTGCCAATCTTGGAAGCCGCATTTCGTTGATGCGCTCCAGCAGTTCGGTGGCCGACGTTTACGACGACATCGTCTTGGCAGCCAATCTATTCTCGCAAAACCAAACCGGCGCGCTCATCGTGATCGAGCGCGAAATCGGTCTGCGCACTTACATCGAAAGCGGCGTGGCCCTCGATGCCCGGCTCTCCTACGATCTACTGGCCACGATCTTTCGCCCCTCCGCTCCGCTGCACGATGGCGCCGTAATCGTGCAGCGCGACCGCATTGCGGCCGCCGCGTGCTTCCTCCCGCTCTCGATGAATCCCGTCCTCTCCACTCAACTGGGCACGCGTCATCGCGCGGCAATCGGCATCACCGAAGAAACCGACGCCGTCGCAGTCATCATTTCAGAGGAAACAGGCACCATCAGCGTGGCCGTGGCCGGCAGCATTGAACGCGACTTGACCGTCGAGCGCCTCCGTGAACGCCTCAGCAATCTTCTGCGCCGCTATGCGCCCGCGCCGACTCTTCCCGGAGCGATGGAGGAAAGCTTCGTCGAAGAGGAATCGTCCAATTCACAGATGTCGCGCAGGCAAGACGCCGGAAGGGACGACTGACCATGGTGGCCCTGGTCCAGCGCAGCTTTTTCCAGCGAACGTTCGTGCACAATATCGGCCTCAAGGTGGTCTCTTTGCTGCTCGCCGTCGGATTGTGGCTGGTAGTGGCGCGCGATCCCATTGCCGAAGTCGAAATGCACGTTCCCATCGAGTTCCACAATCTTCCGGACAATCTCGAAATCGATTCCGCCAATTTCACCGAAGCCCAGATTCGCATCCGCGGGCCGGAGCGCGTGATTCATCGCCTTCAGCCCGAAGAGGTGCGTGCCGAAATCGATCTGGCCGAGGTGCGTCCCGGAGAACAAACTTTCGATCTGACCGCCCGCCATGTCCACGTCCCCCAGGAATTGGAAGTGGTGCAGATCATCCCCGGCCAGTTTCATCTCTCCTTCGATAATCGCGCCACTCGCATGGTCGAGGTTCGCCCGCGCGTGACCGGAAATTTTGCCAGAGGCATGCGTGTGGCCCAGGTCGTCGCCGATCCGAACAATGTCATGATTACTGGGCCGCGCCGCCGCGTCGACGCCGTCGAGGCCGCCACCACCGATCCCGTAGACGTCAGCGGAGCCATGACCCGAGCCACTTTTGTAACCCAAGCCTATGTCCCCGATCCTCTGATTCAGGTCGTGCATCACACTCCAATTCGTGTGACGGTTATCATGGAAGGATTGGGACAAGAAAAAAAATAAGACAGTCGTTGGTCGATAGTCGTTTGAGTTTGAACTGGCGAGGACCGCGAACGACCAACGACGTACGACAAACGACCGCTTCATGACTCAAATCAGACAACTCTTCGGTACCGACGGAATTCGAGGCGTTGCGGGCGAATTTCCCCTGACCCGTGACAGCGTCTATTGGATCGGCCGCGCGCTCGGCCACAATCTAATACGCACAAATAACAAGGCGCGAGTAGTGATTGGACAGGACACGCGCGCCTCCAGTCGCTGGATTGCCGACCGCTTTCTGCAAGGTCTGGCATCTGTCGGCGTGGAAACCCGCAGCGCCGGAGTCATTACCACGCCCGGAGTCGCCTTCCTCGCGCGCTCCCAGGGATTCGACGCCGGCGTCGTGATCTCGGCCTCCCACAATCCGTGGACCGACAACGGAATCAAAGTCTTCTCCGGCGACGGCTACAAGTTGCCCGACGCGCGCGAATTAGCGATTGAAAAAGAAATTTTCGCGCTGCTACAGTCGGGTTCCATTTCAGCGCCCGATCCAACGCCTGAGGTTGCAAGCCTTCCCGGCGACGAAAAATTGCGCCACGCCTACGTTCGCTGGCTCGCGGGCAGCGTCGCGATCGACTTGAGCGCGCTTCGCATTGCGGTCGATTGCGCCAATGGAGCGGCGGCGGCCGAAGCTCCGGAATTATTTCGCGCGCTCAAGATCAACACGACTTTCCTGCACGCTGCGCCCGACGGCCAAAACATCAACGAAAATTGCGGCGCCCTGCATCCCGAAGTAATCGCGCGCTACGTCTATGACAGCCTCGCCGCCGGCCAGGTTGTCGCCGGCGAGCAGGGACGCTTCGATCTGGGCATCACCTTCGATGGCGATGCCGACCGCGCTCTTTTCTCCGATGCCAGCGGACGCGTGGTCAACGGAGATGCCGTTCTGCTGTTGGCGGCGCGCGAAATGCAGTCACGCGGCGTGCTCGCCAATTCGACCGTAGTGGCGACGACCATGTCGAATATGGGATTGGAACTGGCCCTCAAGCGATCGGGAATTCAAATGCTCCGCGCCAACGTAGGCGATAAATATGTTCTCGAAGAAATGCAGCGCGTCGGCGCTACCCTAGGCGGCGAGCAGTCTGGCCACATCCTGTTTCGCGATGGCGACGCGACCACCGGCGACGGCCTCCTAACGGCGCTCCGCGTGCTCGATATCATGGCCCGTACGGGCAAGCCCTTGGCCGATCTAGTCGGAGATCTGAAAGTCTTTCCGCAGACCATTCGCAACGTCCGCGTCAAAAACAAAACTCCCTTCGCCGAAATTCCTCCCGTTCAATCTGCGATTGCCGCGGCCCAACGCGAACTCGATGGCAATGGCCGCGTAGTCGTACGTTACTCCGGCACCGAAGCTCTAGCGCGTGTCATGATCGAAGCAGAATCAAAAGAACAGATGGATCGTCTGGCGGAGTCGATCGTCGATGCGATCCGCTCGTCGCTGGGCGCGTAGAACACTAGCAATTCCGACACAACCTCTGTGTCCTCAGCTCGACCTTTGTGTCCTCTGTGTCCTCTGTGGTTAAGATTTTGATCTTTCTCGACGAGGGGAAAATCTGCGCATTAGCGAAGCACCGAAAAAGGAAGAATCTCACCATTCAAATAACTCGCAATTCTCTCTTCCATATAAATACGTCCATTCGTACGGTCGGGTTATCTTGTGCGCCGGACAAACTCCGCCGAGAATAAGAATCGGTTTCAAATCCGCCCTACCTAAGAAACTTTCATGAGAATCCTCATCGTAGAAGATGACGCCGCACTCTCCAGCTTCATCCGGAAGGGGCTGGAAGCCGAGCATCATGCCGTGGATATTGCGAGCGAAGGCAATCAAGGCCGTTCCATGGCCATGGAGTTTGACTACGATCTGGTCGTCCTCGACCTGAACTTGCCCGGCCTCGACGGTTTGTCACTCCTGAAAAGTCTGCGCCAGAAAAAAGCGAACTTGCCGGTAATGATTCTCACCGCCCGTAGCCGCATCGAAGACCGCGTCCAGTGCCTCGATTCGGGCGCCGATGACTATCTCGTAAAACCATTTTCCTATCTCGAACTCTCCGCCCGCGCCCGCGCCTTGCTGCGGCGCAGCCATTTACCTTCCGAGTCCATTCTCACCGTCCGCGATCTTTCTCTCGATCGCGTCGAACGCAAGGTGGCGCGCGCCGGCCGTCACATCGAACTCACCACCAAGGAATTTGCCTTGCTCGAATACCTCATGCGCAATGCCGGCCGCCGCCTGACCCGCGCCATGATTATCGAGCACGTCTGGAATCTGACCTTTGATTCGACGACGAATGTAGTCGATGTCTACATCAACTACCTGCGCCGCAAAGTCGACGATGGCTTTTCCCCCTGCCTCATTCACACCGTCCGCGGCGTCGGCTATCAGATGAGCCCCGAAGGAACATCGGCATGAGCACAACTTCGCATCTATTTCAGGAAACGCCGCCCAGGCCCAACGTTCTCGGTGAACTGCTTCATTCTTTAAGCCAGCCACTCACCAGCTTGCGCTGTTCGCTCGAACTTTCTCTCGACTTCCCGCGCGAACTCACGATTGAAGAGGCCGTCGAACAACAGCATGAAAGTGTTGGCGTAGCCCTGCAGCAAATCGAAAAAGTTATCGGCATGATTCAGCTGATGAGGGAGTACCTCGAAGCCGAACAACCTGGCCCACAAGCCCACCCGTCCGGCGTGGCGCCCGCTTTGAACAGCGTGGTCGAGGAATTATCCTCAATCGCAGCGGTGCGCGGAGTGCGCTTGCGCCTCGTCGGCAAGTGCACCGCCGTCCTGCTCTTGCCTGAAGCGCGTCTCAAGCTGGCTCTGCAGTATCTCATTGCCTCCTTGATCGAAGCGCAGCCGGCGGGCACAAAAGTCACGCTTCTCTTAGGAGAAGGTCCTGCCGGGGCCGTGCTGCGCGCCGAATGCGAACCTGGCAGTCGCGATCCGAATTTTCAAAAGCCTGCAATTCAACCGTCCCGACCGAGTACGCCCACCGCCGTTCCCGCATCCCTCGCCGCCTTGCGCCGAGCGCGATTGGCCATTGCCAGCCGCTTACTCGAAGGCGCCGGCGCATCGCTGGTTTTCGGAGCCAACAGCAACCCTGATCGTCCTTCGCCCGCTCCCACCGGCTTTGTTCTTCGTATCGCGCGCCGCCCCAATCTCGCCCGTTCCTAATCTCCGCGAAATTTTGTCGGGCAAGCTTTTCCCCGAGGAGTACAATCCACCCTTTCCGGAGGTTGCGGTGAAGCGCTCCCCTATTCTGCCAATTATTCTGCTGAGTTTTTCCTGGCTCGTTCCTGCCGCCGCCGCCCAAAAAAATACCCCCGCGCCGGCGACCCTGACCGTCATCCGCGCCGGCGTCTTGATTGATGGCGTGTCCGCCTCGCCCCGCCATAACGTAATCATCACCATCCACGGAAATACCATCAGTGACATCGCCGACGCCGGTCCCGCCGGCGCTCCGTCAAGCCTTCCTCCCGGAGCGAACTTCATCGACCTCTCACAAGCCACTGTGCTCCCCGGATTGATCGACGCCCACACCCACATTTTTCTCCAGGGCGAAGACCCGGCCGAGGGCGGATACGATATTCAGTTGCTTAAATTTCCCTTGGCCTACCGCGCGGCGAGAGCCACCGTCTCCGTCCGGCGCGCACTCGAACAGGGATTCACCACCTTGCGCGACGTGGAGACTGAAGGTGCGGGCTACGGCGACGTTGGCATCAAAATGGCCATTGAAGGTGGATACATTCCCGGTCCGCGCTTGTTCGTCGCGACGCGCGCCATCTCCACCACCGGCGGATATCCGCTCGAGGGCTACGCGCCCGAGATCGAAGTGCCCAAAGGAGTCCAGATCATCGACGGCCCCATCGAAGCCCGCAAGGCTGCCCGCGAGCAACTCGACCATGGCGCTGACTGGATCAAGGTCTACATGACCCACCGCTCATGGGTAGGTAAGAACGGCGAGCTGGTATCGCAGCCCACCCTCACCGTTGAAGAATTGCGCGCAATTGTCGATGAAACCCATGGCTGGGGGAAAAAAGTGGCTTGCCACTCTTACGGCGGAGAAGGCATGCAGCGCGCGCTCGACGGAGGCTGCGATTCGATCGAACACGGACTGCAATTGACCGACGCGCAGATCGCCCAGATGCTTCGCCAGGGCACATGGCTCTGCCCGACGCTGAGCGTCTACTACACCGACTGGGCTCCGGCCGATACTCCCGAAGGCCAGCGCGATCGCAAGCGCGCCTCCGAACACGAAGTGTCATTCCGCAAAGCCGTAAAAGCCGGAGTAAAAATTGCCTTCGGCACCGACATGGGCGGCATCCCATGGACCGAGCCCATCGCGCAGGAATTTCCGCGCATGGTCGAATTCGGTATGACCCCAATGCAAGCCATCCAGAGCGCAACCTCCCGCGCCGCCGAACTCCTCGACATGAAAGGAAAGCTGGGCGTGATTGCTCCCGGAGCCTATGCCGACGTCGTCGCCGTCTCAGGCGATCCTCTGACCGATGTCAAGGTTCTCGAAAATGTCGGCTTCGTTATGAAAGATGGCAAGCTGTTCAAGAACGATCTGGCAGCCAAGCGATGAATAAAGAGGTGAGTAAAGAAGTGAACGAAGAGGTGAGTATGAATATTCTCGAAATGTGTGACCCAGAAGCGGCTTCCGTTCCAGTCGAAGCGACCGCCGAGCGGGCGATCAAGACCATGTTGGATCGTCACGTAGGCGCAGTCGCGGTGATCGACGAAAACCATCGCGTAGCCGGGATCTTCACCGAGCGTGATGTTCTGCGCCGGTTCTCTCTCGGCGAACGCGACCCGCGCAAAACCTCGATCCGCGAGGTGATGACCACGCCCGTCGAGATGGCGACCCGCGCCACCACCGCCGCCGAAGCGTTGGCCACCATGGTCGAGCGCCACTACCGCCATTTGCCCATCGTCGATGACGACGGCCGCTTGCTGGGGATGCTCTCCATCCGCCACGTGCTGGAAGCGAAAATCGACACGCTCACGCGTCAGCTCGATCACGCGCGTTCGGTTGTTCTTTGAAAATGCCCTCTGAGAACGCGGCTAGCGGTGCACGTCCGGGCTTTGTGCAGGATTTTTGTGTGGCGCGGCCGCAGCCTTCGCGATTTTCACGTCAAAACTAACCGGCAGTTGTTTCGGCGGGTAGCACGCCTGATTATCGCAAGCCTGATATTTAAGGGTTCCGCGAACGATATATTTCCCGGTCTGCACTGACATCAGCGGGCGCACCAGAACATCGACCTTGAAGTCTCCGGTATAAACATTGAGCTTCTCATCGGGAGCGAACGCAAAGCTCATATCCTTGCCCTCAGGATAAGTAGTCTTTCCAATCACGATATCCGTGGTGGCTTCCACCTTAAGCACCGTCGGAATCAGAAACTCCGCCTTCGGCTGGTTGGAATTGATGTGATAACCGTTAGCCACGCGAAATATCAGCGAAACCGTAGCCGGCTTGCCCTGCACAGCCGTCACAGTCTGAACTGGCGCCATCTTCACGACCGAAGTTTGCGGGCCGAGGTTTTCCTGGGCCGAAGCCCACGCGGACAACACACAGAGCGCGCTCGCAAGAAGAATTTTCATGAGGCAGAGTAACTCAGTTCCAGAGTACCCCAAATTAGCAAGCCCACGTAGTTACCTACGAGCCTGTACCGCCTGCCCCTGGCTGAGTGCCTTTTTGATGTGATCGACAAAGACGCTGCGGCTCTGCAAGCCAAATTCGCGGGCAATCAGCTTCCC
>Ga0187859_10001530_pt1 | contig 14659 bp, 9 predicted proteins | sample June2016WEW_10_1_2_FD_133019 | JGI IMG/M metagenome (GOLD analysis project Ga0187859, IMG submission 133019) | Peatland microbial communities from SPRUCE experiment site at the Marcell Experimental Forest, Minnesota, USA - June2016WEW_10_10 | ecosystem: Environmental > Terrestrial > Soil >...
ACAGCCCGACTACTGCTCCCGCTCGCACGCCCGGCGATACCACTGTCAATGCCGCCGCGCTGTGCGGAATTGTCCAGACCGTTCCAACAATCAGTGGAAACTACAGTGGCGGCACTGAAAATTTCATTCGCTTGTTGGAAGATTGGAACAATAATATTGCCAGTTGGGGCACTAAAAGCACCCTCACCTATAATGGTTCCATCGTTGTCATGTTCTACAGCCAATACGCGACCAATTATTGGGGCGGTTATTATACCGTACCCAAACGCAACTGGAGTTTTGACCAGAATTTTGCGAATGGCAAACTGCCGCCGCTTACGCCGCAAACCAAAGCCGTGCTTCGCACGGTCGGCGGCTGGGGCGCAAACTGATTCGTCAGTTGCTCAGGTTAGAACTTGCTTCCGTTTCGCCTGTCAACAGTCATAGACTGCCTCTGTGAAAGCCGCCGTCCTGCACGGACAGGAAAAAATCCAGATTGAAGACATCACGCCGCCCGTTCTTAAGCCGGGCGAAGTCCGCATCCGCATCGAAGCCGCACTCACCTGCGGTACCGATCTAAAAGTCTTCAAGCGCGGCTATCATGCCAGAATGATTGTGCCGCCTGCCGTCTTTGGCCATGAACTGTCCGGCGTCATCAGTGAAATCGCCTCAGGCATCACTGGCTGGCAAACCGGCGACCGCGTGGTCGTGGCCAATTCCGCGCCGTGCGGCGAATGTTTCTTCTGCAAAAACGATCAGAAAAATCTCTGCGAAAATTTGCTTTTTCTCAACGGCGCTTACGCGGAGGACATTGTCGTCCCGGCGCGGCTGGTCCAAAAAAATCTATTGCGCCTCAAACCGCAAACGGATTTTCGTGACGCTGCGCTCGTTGAACCGCTGGCGTGCGTCGTGCAAGGTGTTGAGGACGCAAAATTGCACGCAGGACAAAATGTGCTTGTCATCGGCGCGGGGCCGATAGGTTTGATGTTCGTTGCGTTGGCAAAAAATCTTGGTTGCAATGTCACGGTCGCCGGTCGCCGCGCCGCGCGACTCGAAGCGGCGAAAAAACTTGGCGCAGGCGAAGTCATCGACACCGGCAACGTGGAAAATTTGGCCGCAAAAATCCGCGCTGTCTCGAAAACACGTTTCGATACCGTCATTGAAGCGGTCGGCAAGCCGGAAACGTGGGAAGCCGCTGCGCATCTCGTTCGCAAAGGCGGCACGGTGAATTTTTTCGGCGGTTGTCCAGCCGGTGCAAAGGTGTCATTCGACACGGAACTGATTCATTATTCCAGTCTGATTTTGCTGGCGAGTTTTCATCACACACCGCGCACAATCCGGCGCGCGCTGGAATTCATCGAGGCAGGCGTGGTTCGCGCGGCGGATTTTGTGGACGGCGAGTGTCCGTTGACACGGCTGCCGGAATTATTCAAGTCAATGGCCGCCGGAAATTCCGCGATCAAAACCTTGGTTCGCGTCCGTGAATGATTTTACGGTTTTAAAAAACTTTCCAGAACTTGGTGCATTTTTTCCAAGTCCGGCAGATTGATATACATCATGTGGCCGGCGTCGAACTCGGCGTAGGTGATGTTGGTGCGGTAGGCGTCGTCGAGCTGCATGTGATCAAGCGCGTAATGCACGGTGTCAATCGGGCAGACTAGATCGCAGCGCCCGCCGAGCACGAGAATTTTCATGTAAGGATTTTGGTTCACGACGGAAGCAAGCTTGTCGCCCGCGCTGGCGTAACTGTTACGCACGCCATAATTCCACGGCTGCACACCGGCGAGAATTTCATAGGGTAAATCGTCTTCAAACTTTAATTCGCCGCGAACATAGGAATTCATTGCGGCAGAAAATGGTCCGAGCACCGCCGCGTCGGATGGATCAAAATCAGGATACTGCGCGGCGGCATCGTCATCACGTCCGGTGATGCGGGCGTCGTAAGCGCCGATAATGAGACCTTCGTCGTGCAGCAATTGCTTGCGGAAAACGCCCTCGTCAATCCGCAGGTTGTTGTCCTCGATGACTTGCGGTTTTAGACCGGTAAGCCGGGCAAGTTCGGCGACAATTTTCCCCCGTTCATCCGCAGACAGCATCGAACCTTGCTGCAAGGCGGAAGTGTATTCGCCTCTGGCAAAGTCGCGTGCTTCCGCGAGCGCCTTTGGTAAATCATTTTGCAAGTCGGGCGGCAATTTATTGTGAAACTGTGCCGCCGCCGCGTAGGCGGGCAGATAAAGCGGATACGGCAGATCGTTGCCCGGCTCATCATAAATTGTGGCGAAATCCAAGACGCCTGAAACGAGAATCAGGCCGTTAAGATACATGCCATAACGCCCGCGCAAATGTTCCGCCAGCCCTGCCGCGCGAAAAACACCATAACTTTCACCACAAAGATATTTGGGCGAAAGCCATCGTTCGTGTCGCGTTGTCCAGAGCCGGATGAATTCCCCGACGGAATCGAGATCGGCGGAATCGCCAAAAAAATGGTCGGGCTTTTCTTCCTTCGCCGCGCGGCTGAAACCGGTGGCTACCGGGTCGATGAAAACCAGATCGCTTCCATCCAAAATGGAATACTCGTTGTCCACGAGCCTGAACGGCGGCGGCGGCAGCGTGCCGTCTTCATTCATCTTAACGCGCCGCGGGCCGAGCGCCCCAAGATGCAGCCAGACGGACGACGAACCGGGACCGCCGTTGAAACAAAACGTGACGGGTCGCGTGGATTTATCGGTTTGGCCGGCCCGGGTATAGGCAACGTAAAAAACCGACGCGAGCGACGTGCCGTCGGATTTGAGAATCGGCAACATTCCCGTCTCGGCCACATAAGTCACGCGCTGGCCGGCGATGGTGACGGTGTTCGTTACGAAAACCGGTTTGTGCGTGGCGTCGGGAATGGTCGCGACTTCCAATTTATTCGTGGGCGATGACGCGTTTTTTTCAGTCGAATCGTTTTTTTCTGCGGCGCGCAAATTTACGGCAGCGGCGACCAGCAGAATCCAGATGAGTTTTTTCATGTTGTTTTCGGAAGTTAGATTATCAAATCGAGGCCGCAATTGCATCGCCCATTTCGCGCGTGCCGGCTTTGCGGGCGTTCGGCTCGGTTATGCTGAAAATATCGCCGGTGCGGAAACCTTGCGCAATGACCTTGCGAACAGCTTCAACAATGGCGTTGTGCGCTTTATATTCATTGAAGCTGTGGAGCAACATCATTGCCGCCGAGAGAATTTGCGCAATCGGATTCGCCAGATTTTTCCCCGCGATATCCGGCGCCGTTCCGCCCGCTGGTTCGTAAAAACCAAACGTGTATTCACCACTCGTCGCGCCGAGACTTGCACTCGGTAACATTCCGAGTGAACCGCCGAGCGCAGCGGCTTCGTCACTCAAAATGTCGCCGAACATGTTTTCGCACAGCATCACGTCGAACTGCGTCGGCTTGAGCATGAGCTGCATCGCAGCATTATCCACAAACATATGTTCAAGCGTCACGTCGGGATAATTTTTCCCGACGCGCGTGACGACTTCTCGCCAAAGAACTCCGTTTTCCAGCACGTTCGCCTTGTCAATGCTCGTGACTTTTTTGCGGCGCAGGCGCGCGGCTTTGAATGCGACGTGTGCAATGCGCTCGATTTCCGGCGTCGTATAAACCATCGTGTCAATCGCACGCTGCTGGCCATTGCCAAGGTCTTCCGTTTTCTTGGGCTGGCCGAAATACATTCCGCCCGTCAGTTCGCGCACAACCAAAATATCAATGCCGTTCCCATGCCGTTCCTTGGCAAGCGGACACGTGTGCGCGAGTTCATCCCAAAGAACGACAGGGCGCAGATTGGCAAACAAACCAAATTCTTTCCGCAGCCGCAGAAGCGCGGCGCGTTCGGGACGCTCTTCTTTCGGAATTGTTGGGTCGCGGTCCGGCAGGCCGACGGAGCCGAATAAAATGGCGTCTGATTTTTTGCAAAGCGCCAGCGTAATGTCCGGCAGCGCTTTCTTGGTGAAATCAATGCCGGCCCAGCCGACCGGTGCCTCGGTGATTTCGAGTTTGAAATCAGATTTCCTTTCCACCACGCGTAAAACCTTGATGGCTTCGCGCATGACTTCCGGGCCGATGCCGTCGCCGGCAAGTGCTGCGATTTTGAAACTTTTCATGAGTCAGGAGCAGCGATGCTAACGTTTTGGCGCGGCGAGAAAAAGAAATTTTACATTCGACATCCGGCGTTTGAAATTTGAAATTCTCCGTCCGATGGTTTTGCCCTACAAAGTCGCCACGCTGCTTTATTGTTTCAATGAGCGCGACGACGTGCTGTTGCTTGAGCGCGCGCAGGAGCCAAACCGCGGCTTCTGGAGTCCGTGCGGCGGCAAATTAAAAATGGACGGCGGTGAATCGCCCTATGCCTGTGCCAGTCGTGAAGCTGAAGAAGAAATCCGCCTGAAAATTCGCGCGGGGGATTTGCATTTGACCGGCATTGTCAACGAACATGGTTATCAAGGCCGGACACACTGGTTGATGTTTTTATTCGAGGTCAAAATGAAATTGAAATCGCTGCCGCCAGCACATTTAGAAGGGCGGTTTGAATTTTTTCCGCGGGAGAAAATTACGGAATTAAAAATTCCGCAGACCGACCGTGAACAACTCTGGCCGTGGTTCTGGCGGCATCGCGGCGGATTTTTTGCGGCGCATTGCCATTGTCATCCCGACGGGCGGAACGAGTGGACGCTTGAAGAGTCAATCGAAAATCCAAAATCCAAAATTTGAAATTCCATGGACGAGCCAGTCATTGATTTGCACAGTGATGATTATTTCATGGGCGAGGCACTCCGTCAGGCTGCCAGAGCCTACGAGGCGGGCGAAGTGCCCGTCGGCGTGGTCGTCGTGCGCGGGGGAAAAATCATCGCGCGGTCGTTTAACCAAGTCGAGTTGCTCAAGGACGCGACGGCACATGCGGAAATGCTGGCGCTCACCCAGGCTGAAGCAATGACTGGTGATTGGCGGCTGACGGATTGCACGCTTTACGCGACGAAGGAACCGTGCCCGATGTGCGCCGGTGCCATGGTGCATACGCGACTGGCGCGCGTTGTGTTTGGGGCGGGCGATCCGAAAGGCGGCGCGGCGGGCGGTGCGCTGAATTTATTGCAATTCCCGACCTTGAATCACCGGTGTGAAATCACCGGCGGCATACGCGAAAACGAATGCCGGCGATTGCTGCTGAATTTCTTTGGAGAGCAGCGAATTTCACAAAAGGTGGAAAAGAGGAAAAAGTCCGGCGGCTAAAAATAAAAACGGGCGCCGGAAGCGGCGCCCGTCGCGGGTGGAATAGGATTCAAGACTTATTGGGGAAAATTGTAGAAGACATAGCCTGATGCGTTATTGGTGGCCGCCAGCATTGCTTGGAGCAAACCGTTATCCGACGCTTGCTGGACGCTGCCATCGGCCAGGCCGATGTTGCCGGCGTTCAAATGCAATTGGCCGGCAGTCCATGCCGCCGCCGTTGTTGTTGCCAAGAAGTGTGCCGAACCTGCACTGGGCGTTCCTCCTGTAGCGCTGCCATTGCCTGCTCCGGAAAGCGGCACTGAAGGCTCCGCGCCGCTGGTGAGGACGCCGATGTTGCCATCACCTGACAGGATTGTTTGTGGCAGAGTATCAATCGCATCGCCGCCGACGAAGTAGCTCATGTAATTGGTGGCAGCGGTAGTACTACTGGAGTTATTAACAGTGCCGTTTGCTGATATTAAGGCACTTGGCCCGGCAAAGTTTGTCGCTGCAGTTCGGGTATCTGATGGACAAACCACAATTTTTGGCGTGCTCAATTCGTTGGACATGCAGGCATAAACTTCACCCAGATTATTGCCAGAATAAGCGACGGGAGTAGCTTCGGCATCACTATAAACATATTCCTCCGCGCCGCCTTGGTTCGTACTGACGGTCATGGGGAAACGGTCATTGTTGTCACCTTCCCAAAGACGGTAAGATAAGCCGACTTGTTTGAGGTTGCTCACGCAGTTGATGCGTTGCGCCTTGCGTTTGGCGGCAGCCAGCGCCGGCAACAGCATGGCCGCGAGAATGGCGATGATGGCAATGACGACGAGCAGCTCAATCAAAGTGAAAGCTTTCTTCTGGTTTGATTTTTTTTTCATACGTTCGACAATTTTGGTTTTCGTTTTTTGACAGCGGTTCGCGGACTGTACCCGAATACCGGCTCCTGTCAATAGATTTTTCAATTAACCAGCAGTGTCCGTGCCAACAAAAAATTAGCCGACAATCGCCATAAAACAAACCTTCACCCGGCGGCCGAAATGCCATTTGCGTGAAAATTTTCACGCAGGCGTGATTTTCACGCATTAAAAATTTTAATGCCGCTGCTCATTGCGCGACAATTTTGAAAGGTAATCTTTGTCGAATGTCATCTGATGCTGCGCCCAGAAGAAGTTCGTAATTGCCGTGTTCGCCGACGTATTGCTTCTTGGTTGTGTCCCAATAACGAAATCGTTCAACCGGAATTTCAATCATCGTTTTTTTCGTCTGCCCCGCCGGAACGTGAACGCGTTCGAAACCGCAAAGCGCCAGTTTCGGCTGCGGCACCTCTGATTTGACGTGTCTAAAATAAACCTGCACCACTTCATCGCCAGCGCGGAAACCTGTGTTTGCCAGATCAAAGGTCAGTTCGAGTGTGCCATTCGCACTGGTTCTTGGGTTGTCCAGTTTTGGATCGCGATAGTCGAAATGTGTGTAACTCAGGCCGTGACCGAACGCGAACAGTGGTTTGCCGCTGAAATAGCGGTAGGTGCGATTGCTCATGGAATAATCCTCAAACGACGGCAAATCTTTCGTTGAACGATAAAAGGTGATTGGCAAACGTCCCGCCGGATTCACATCGCCAAACAAAATATCAGCCACGGCGCGTCCGCCTTGGTCGCCCGGATACCACGCCTGTAAAATTGCCGGCAAATGTCTGGCTTCCCACGGCATGGCAATGGCACTGCCGCTGCAATTTACGAACACAATCGGTCTGCCGGTCGCTTTCAATACTTTCAGTAAATCCGTTTGGACGGCTGGCAGTTCAATGCGCGTGCGGTCGCCTCCGGCAAAGCCGTCAAAGTCCACGCTCATTTCCTCGCCTTCGAGTCGCGGATTGATGCCACCGACGTAAACAACGACATCCGCCGATCGCGCGGCTTGGACGGCGCGGTTCAACATTTCAGTGTCTGGCTTGTCATCTTTTTTGTGCAATGCCAGCAGACAGCCCGGTTCATAAATTACCCCAATATTTGTGCCTGCGACGGCTTTGATTCCGTCAAGAATGGTCACTGGATTTGATGGCGTGCCGTTGTAGTTGCCGAGTAGAACGGAAAGTGAATTGGCATTCATCCCAATGACAGCGATGCGTTTGATTTTTGCACGGTCAAACGGCAACACTCCGTCATTTTTCAAAAGCACGATGGATTCGCGCGCGACTTTCAGCGCCAACGTTTCGTGTCCCGGTGTGTTGTTTTCAGTCACCGGAATTTGCGCATACGAAACCATTTCCGGCGGGTCAAACAATCCAAGCTTGAAACGTGTTGCCAGCAGGTGAGAAAGCGCAACGTCAATTTCCTTTTCCGTTATCAGTCCATTTTGCACCGCGCGAACCAGGCTGTCGTAGTCCGTGCCGCAGCAAAGATCGTCCCCGGCCTTTACCGCGAGCGCGGCTGCTTCTTCCGAAGTGCCGACGAATTTGTGATTGGCAAAAATGTCGTAAATTGCGCCGCAATCGGACGTGACATAACCATCGAATCCCCACTGGGCGCGCAACAACTCGGTCAACAAGAATGGATTCGCGCAGGCCGGTTCACCGTCAACGCTGTTGTAAGCGCCCATCACGCCGCCGACGTGACCTTCGCGCACGGCGGCTTCAAATTGCGGCAGATAAGTTTCATAAAGATCGCGCTCGGACGGCTTAGCATTGAAACGGTGTCGTTCCGGTTCGGGTCCGCTGTGAACGGCAAAATGTTTTGCGCAAGCCATCGCCTTGACATATTTGGGATCGTCGCCCTGCAATCCACTAATGAAGGCGACCGCCAACTGCGCCGTCAAAAACGGGTCTTCACCATAAGTTTCCTGACCGCGGCCCCAGCGCGGGTCGCGAAAAATATTGATGTTCGGCGTCCAAAAGGTGAGTCCATAATATCTCGCACTGTCGCCGTCGTGAGTATGAACGTATTCATTGTGCTTGGCGCGCGCTTCAGTGGCGATGACGTCCGCCTCTTCATGAATCAACGGCGTGTCCCAAGTCGCGGCCATGCCGATGGCTTGCGGAAAAACCGTGGCTATGCCGGAGCGCGCAACGCCGTGAAGACACTCACTCCAATAATCGTAAGCCGGAATGCCAAGTCGCGGAATGGCTGGAGCGGCGTTTCGCATTTGTTGCGTTTTCTCGGCGAGCGACAGACGGCTCACAAGGTCGTTCACGCGCACATTGAGCGGTTGTGCCGGATCCTTCCACAATTCCGGCCCGCTGACCACGGGCGGTTGCAGTGCAACACCGTCTTCGCTGTCAACCAAATCAACCGCGCGCAGCGAAATGAGTGACATACCGGATGCGTCTTTCAGCTCAAATGTGTTCAGCTTGGCCGCGCCTTTGCGCGCAGTAAATGTGAACGTCAGTGGGCCGCCCAAAGCATCGCCGGGAAAATTGATTTGATTGGTGATGAAGCAAACTTTGCCGAAGCCGTCTGCAAAGGCAAAAATGTCGAAATTGGTGACAACGATTTCGTCTCCGCGCGTGATGTCGAACAAACGCTGGCCGCCGCCTTTCAAATCCGTTTCAGCGAAACCGAATTCAGCGGTGTATTTGCCGGGTTCGAGATTTGGCACTGACACCGTGAAATTCGTTCCGAAAATTCCTTCAACAAACGCCTCGTCTCCACGACGCGGCGCATCTTCAATCACAATTCCGTGCGCCGCACGATGGCTAAATTGACCGCTGACCAAAACTTTTCTGTCACACGCGCCGCAAACTTCTTCGGCAGCGGGTGCGATGTAAATTGAAAACCAATTGGTAAGAACGATTAAACCGCAAAAAATGTTTAGACGCATATTTTAAAATGGGTGAATCATTTTTCGCGCGATCTGTACGTTGTATCAAATGCTGGTTTGGACAGATAATTTGGCCAATAAAATGGAGCCAGCTGTCGGATTTGAACCGACGACCGACGGTTTACAAAACCGTTGCTCTACCACTGAGCTAAGCTGGCTTAAGTGTCACATTTAAAGTGTATTGCAGTGCAATCTTGTGAGTCAATAATTCGACTGCGTGACATATTGGCAACCAATGAAGTCGAAACATTTTTCGAAATCAACGCCGCGTTGTATAATCGCACCTATCGCGATGGTCAAGTCGGTTGTGTCGTTAAGCTGTGGAAAAATTGCCAGACATGATGAAGGGCCATTCATCCCCCCGTCCGGTCGCTTCAAAATGAAACCGCTTAATACGAACAGTCGAACTCGACCGGTGACGATTTCGGAATTCCTTTGTGATTTTCGGCGAGCTTCGTCAGTCCCTGTGCCTTCGGCGCGTCTACCAAGAACAGCAAATATGACGTTTAGGATGGACAAGAAAATTACAAAAATATAAACTCAAGCCTGTAATAATAATCATGAATAAAGAAGAATTTGACCGATTATTAGATGCGATGGTTCAATCTGCCGATGGAATTTCGGACCTACTTTTCGTGGCCGGCAGGCCGACGCAGATAGAGTCTCAAGGCGTACTCAAGCCGTATGTTTACGAACAGTCTGAACCCGTGCTCACCAGTGCGCGCATTGAGAATATGGCTGGGGTCATCATCAACCACAACCCGCGGCTGCTGCAGGATTTAAAGGAACACGGCTCATGCGATTGCGCTTATACACTGGGAAATGCCTGTCGGTTTCGCGTCAACATTTACATTCAGAATGGAAATTATGCCATGGTGCTGCGCCACCTTAAGCCGCTGATTCCGACCTTCGATGCGCTTAATCTGGGCCCGTCATTCCGCGATATCATCAAGGAAAAGAACGGCATCATCTTTGTGACCGGTGGCACGGGCATGGGCAAGACGACCACCATGGCTGCGATGCTGAACGAAATCAACAAGGTCAGAGATATCCATATCCTCACGCTGGAAGATCCGATTGAATTTGTGTTCACGCCCATCAAGTCCACGTTCAGCCAGCGGGAACTGGGGAGCGATTTTTACAGTTTTCATAAAGGAATGCGCGCCGCCATGCGGCAGGCGCCAAAAATCATTTTTATCGGCGAAATCCGCGATCGCGAAACGATGGAGATTGTGCTCAATGCCGGCGAAACCGGTCATTTGGTTTTCAGCACGCTGCACACCACCAGCGCCTCAATGACCATCAACCGCATCATCGGCATGTTCGGCACGGATGAGGAAACCCAGGTGCGGGAACGGCTGGCGGGTTCAATGCGTTTCATCGTCAGCCAGCGGCTCATTCCAGCATGTTCCGGCGGCAGGCTGCTGGTCACGGAAATGATGGGTAGCAGTCTGCGCACACGCGAGGCCATTTTGTTAGGCGAAAACGAAGGCCGCCGTCTGGAAGACATCATCGAGGCTGGCAGTGTCTCCGGCTGGCACAGTTTTGAACAATCCCTCGCCAAAGCTTACGAACAGGATTTAATTACCGATGAAACCGCGCTGCTCTATTGCACCAACAAAATGAAAATGGTCCAGCGCATTGATGCACTTTCCATGCACAAGCCCCGAAAAAGCACCAACGCCACCTCCATGTTTGCGGACTTGAAAATGCAAGAGGAGGAAAAACTTCGCAACAGATACAAACGATAAATTCCACCGGTGTTTGAAATATTGAAACCATCGGCCGCCGTGTCGCCCCCAATTTGCCTGGCATGAATGTTTGTGTCTCGGGATCGCTGGGGTCATGTTCTAGCCGAAACATCATCTCACGAATCAGCGGCTATGGCAGCAAGTTTATTTCCACACAAAAGTTGCATAGCCGCATCTCGAGGTGGCAATTTGTCGGCACAAGTTGTCAAAAAAGAAAAGTTAATTATACTACTGGGATGATTTTTAATAAAGGTTGGATCGGGCGCTTGTTACCGCCAAATGCTTGGTTCATTTGCGCTCTTTCTTTTTCGATTGTGATTTTGTTTGCCGATGGGTGCAAAAAAAAATCTGTGCCCCCCCCACCGGAAGTTCAGATCATTACGGTGGCAGCGACGAATGTTCCGATTTTTGAGGAATGGATCGGCACGCTCGACGGTTTTGTGAATGCGCAAATCCACGCGCAAGTAACCGGTTATTTGCTCACGCAAAATTACGCCGAAGGCAGCGAGGTAAAAACAGGTGATTTGCTTTTTCAAATTGATCCACGTCCGTTTCAGGCTTCACTGGATCAAGCCAATGCCAAACTTGCACAGGACACGGCGCAATTAGGTAAAACGGAATTGGACGTGCAACGATACACGCCGCTGGCGAAGGAACAAGCCATTAGTCAGGAGGAATTGGACGATGCCATACAAGCGAACATCGGCGCAAAGGCTCAAGTCAAATCCGATGAAGCCGCCGTTGAAAATGCGCAACTAAATCTTGGCTTCACCAAAGTTGTGTCGCCGATTGACGGTCTCGCGGGAATTGCGCTGGCACAGATCGGCGATTTAGTTGGGCAATCAAGCAGCGTGCTCACGACTGTTTCGACCATTAATCCGATCAAGGTTAATTTTCAAGTCAGCGAGCAATCGTATTTGGCTTTTTGGCGGCGTTTGGTCGGACCGGGAAATGTGGATGAAAATTTTCCACTACAACTGATTTTTTCCGACGGCTCGGTTTATCCGCAAAGGGGAAAATTCTTATTTGCTGACCGTCAGGTTAATCCGAACACCGGCACACTACAGATCGTCGGAGTTTTTCCAAACGCGAATTTCATGTTGCGTCCCGGCCAATACGGCCGCGTTCGCGCACAAACGCAAACCATAACAAACGCACTGCTCGTGCCACAACGCGCCGTGACAGAACTTCAGGGCACATATCAAGTCGCAGTCGTGGACGAGACGAACAACGTGCATATCCAATCAGTCGAAGTCGGCGATCAAATCGGCTCGAACTGGATTATTGAAAGCGGTCTCAAATCCGGCGACCGCGTCGTGGTCGAAGGTATACAAAAGGTCAAAGAGGGTGCGGTCGTAAATCCAAAACCGTATGAGACGGAAACCAATCAAACGAGTCAAACCGAACCGCAAACGAATGCCACGACACAATCGGATCAACCGAAATGAAAATAATTTCTCCGGCGCGTTTATAGTCCAGCCATGTATAAATTTTTCATCAACCGCCCGATTGTCGCGATGGTCATCGCTATTTTGATGGTGATCATCGGCGCGGTTTCGATGGTGAGCCTGCCGGTTGCTCAATTTCCGAACATCGTCCCGCCGGAAATCCGCATACAGACCACGTTCCTCGGCGGCGACGCGCAAACGCTCGCGCAATCCGTCGCGACGCCCATCGAGGAACAAATGAGCGGCGTGGACAACATGAATTACATGTATTCCATTAGCGCCAACAACGGTGTCATGCGCATGGGCGTGAACTTCAATGTCAAAACCGATCCGAATATTGATCAAATGCTCGCGCAACTCCGCGAAAACCAGGCCGTGTCGCAACTGCCGCAGTCCGTTCAAAATTATGGCGTCACAATTTTGAAATCGCCGACGAGTCCGATGATGTTGATCGGCCTTTCGTCGCCGAACGGCACACACGATGCGACGTTTCTTGCGAATTATGCCTACATCAATCTCGTGGACCAAATCACGCAGTTAAAGGGAATTTCAAATATCAATGTTTTCGGCGCCGGGCAATACGCCATGCGTTTTTGGGTTAAGCCCGATCAACTCGCGAAATTGAACCTTACCGTCAATGACATCATCACCGCCATTAACGCGCAGAACACGGTTAATCCCGCCGGACAAGTCGGCGGTCCCCCAACGCCGCACGGACAAGAATTTACTTATGCGATTACCGCGCAAGGCCGCCTCGTCACAGCAAAGGAATTTGGTGAAATTGTTATTCGGGAAAATCCGGACGGCTCGGTTGTGCGCTTAAAAGACGTCGCGCGCGTGGAACTCGGCGCGCAACTTTACAATGTCGTCGGCCGATTGAACGGCAAACCGTCAGCGATTTTGGCGATTTATCAATTGCCCGACTCAAACGCGCTCGACGACGAAAAAGAAGTGCTCAAACTCATGGCAAAACTCAAACAGAGTTTTCCCGCCGATCTGGATTACGCCGTTTCACTCGACACCACGCTTGCCGTTTCTGAGGGAATGCACGACATCATGCGCACGCTCGTCATCGCGCTGATTCTGGTCACCATCGTCGTTTTTATTTTTCTGCAAGGCTGGCGTGCATCGCTTATTCCAATGCTCGCCGTTCCAGTTTCACTCATTGGCACGTTCGCATTTTTCCCAATTTTCGGATTTTCACTGAATACACTTTCACTCTTCGGTTTGGTTTTGGCCATTGGATTGGTGGTTGACGACGCTATCGTTGTCGTCGAAGCCACCGAACGTCACATCGAAGAGGGCATGAAACCCAAAGACGCGGCACTTAAGGCGATGCAGGAAGTCGCCGGCCCGGTCGTTTCACTCGCGCTCATTCTCGCGGCAGTTTTTATTCCAACCATTTTTATTGCGGGAATCACCGGACGACTTTACCAGCAATTCGCGCTAACGATTGTGATTTCAGTCATGCTGTCAGCGTTTAATGCGTTGTCGTTGAGCCCTGCGCTTGCGGCAATGTGGTTGAAGCCGAAAGAGAAAAATAAATTGCGCGGACCGCTTGGAAAATTTTATGACTGGTTTAATCGCGTTTTCGACAAAGCTCGTAACGGCTACCTCAAAATCGCCGGCACGCTCATTCGCAAAAGCGTTTTCACCATTATCATGCTTGCGACGATTCTGGCCCTTGCACTTTTGCTCGGCGCGCGATTGCCGACTGCGTTTCTGCCGGAAGAAGATCAAGGCTACGCATTTGTCGTTGCACAGCTTCCGTTTGCCGCGTCGCTTGAACGCACCGACGCCGTCTGTAAAAAAATCGAGGACATTTTGAAAAGGACGCCGGGCGTGAAATATTACACGACCGTCGAAGGCTTTAGCTTGTTGAGTCAGGTGCAGGCCACTTACAACGCATTCTTTTTTGTGACGCTCAAGCCATGGAGCGAACGAAAAAAATCCGACGAACAATTTCTGGCGATTCGCACGCATCTAAATAGCGAACTTTCCAAACTGCCCGAAGCGATGGCAGTTGCATTTTCGCCGCCGTCCATTCCCGGCGTCGGCACATCCGGCGGTTTTACTTTCATGCTGGAAGACCGTTCCGGCAAACAGGGGGCTTCATTTCTCACGCAAAATCTGGACAAGTTCATGGACGCTGCGCGGAAACGTCCCGAACTTGCCGGCCTGCTCACAACGTATTTGCCGAGCGTGCCGCAGGTGTTCGTCAAAGTGGACCGCGACAAGGTTTTGAAACTAGGCGTCCCGCTTAACGACGTTTATAGCACGCTGCAAACGTTCATGGGCGGATATTTTGTGAATTATTTCAACCGCTTTGGACGGCAATGGCAGGTTTATCTTGAAGCCGAAGATCAATATCGCACCCGTGCCGAGAACCTCCTGCAGTTTTACGTGCGCAACAATCA
>Ga0187859_10001533_pt1 | contig 14647 bp, 15 predicted proteins | sample June2016WEW_10_1_2_FD_133019 | JGI IMG/M metagenome (GOLD analysis project Ga0187859, IMG submission 133019) | Peatland microbial communities from SPRUCE experiment site at the Marcell Experimental Forest, Minnesota, USA - June2016WEW_10_10 | ecosystem: Environmental > Terrestrial > Soil >...
CCCCCGGAGCCATTTTGACCTTTTCTGAACGCTTTCATGAAATCCGTACCGGCTTTGAACGTCCCTTCTGGGTCGCCAATATTAGCGAGATTTTTGAACGCCTGGCATACTACGGCGCGTTCGCTTCGCTCGCCCTCTATCTTCAGGAGCGGCTGAATTTTTCCACCGAGCAGACGGGGACGCTGACAGGCATCTTCGGCGGCATGGTCTGGTTTCTCGCCATCTTCGGCGGGGCCACTGCCGATCGATTGGGATTTCGTCGGGCGCTGTCGATGGCGTATCTGATTCTCGCCGTTGCATATTTCCTTATCGGCTCGATTGGCGCAACGTGGCTGGCACCGATCAGGAATGCGGTGCCACTTAGTTTGTTCGTGGGATTCATTCTCATTCTTCCTGCACTCGGAATTTCGTTGGTGAAACCCTGCGTGGTCGGAACGACGGCGCGCGCTTCCAAGGAAAACGTCCGCTCAATCGGTTATTCGATCTACTACACGCTCGTCAACATTGGCGGCGCTGCCGGACCGTTGTACGCATCGTGGGCACACCGGCATTTGGGAGTCGAGAGCGTGTATCGAGTTGCCGCACTGAGCGTTTTTGCAATGTTTTTTTTTGTCCTGTTTTTGTTTCGCGAGCCGCGGAGGGTTGGGGATGCGCCCCCACCGTCGGTGGCAGCGGTTGTCCGGAATTTCTGCGTTGTGTTGGGAAACTACAGGCTGGTTCTGCCAGTGCTTGCGGTCGCGTTACTGCTGCGGTTGAGCATCCTCATTTTCCCGGAGCTCAATGTACCTTGGTGGATTTGGATCGGACTCCTCGTGCTGGTGCTCGCTGGCATCAGCCGCTTCATGTGGTTTTTGCTGATCTTTACGGGCTACTGGGTCGTTTTTTGGCAACAATACATTAGCCTGCCCGGCTACATCCACGGCTACATTAGTTCGCAGGCTGACGTGGAAAAGATTCTGGTCACCGACGGCGTCACTGTTATTTGCCTCACTCTTGCAGTAAATTTCTTCGCGCGAAAAATTCCTGCGTTCCAAGCGGTTATTCTGGGGACTTTAATCACTTCCGTTTCCTGGTTGATTTTGGCCTTTCAGCCAACGATTTGGGGTGCGATTCTTTCGCTCTTCGTTCTGGCGCTCGGAGAGATCACGCAACAGCCGCGCTACTACGAATATATTGCGCTGCTGGCGCCGCCCGGACAGCAGGGAACCTACATGGGTTTTGCATTTCTCCCAATCGGCATTGGATCGTTGATCGGTGGCTGGTTTGGCGGGACTCTGATGCACCATTTTGGCGAGGTTACGCACCAGCCTGAGCGGATGTGGTGGGCGGTGACTGCAGTCGGCGTGGCGACGACATTGCTGTTATGGCTTTACGATAGATACTTCAGGGTTGCTCCCGCCGCGGGAAAGTAACAATCGTCATGCCGGTGCCCTCGAAGGTTCGCTCTCCGATGACTCAATCCAAGACAACTCCGGCAGAAGTCGCGTCTCAATTTCGCCGAGCCCTGAAAGATGGCGGTTCAGCCGAACATGGGGCGGGTGCTCAGTGGTTCTTCAAAGACGAAATCAAGTCCCACGGATGGCGTACGGCAAATTTGCGACGCGCGACCGTACGCTTTCGACGGGAGTTGAGGAAGGAACATGGACTCGACTTTGTGATCGCGGTTGCGGATCAGCTTTTCTCGGGCACGGTGCTCGAAGAGAAAGCGGCCGCCGTTTTCTTGCTGGAAAAGCTTGACCGCGAATTTGGCGACCGCGAGTTCAAGTTGTTCGAATCCTGGCTCGACCGCATCGGCAACTGGGCCGACCATGACGGACTGGTGCACTGCTTGATCGCTCCTATGGTCGCGGCAAAGCCTGCTCGCATGAAGAATGTGTTCCGCTGGGCGAAGTCGGCGAATCGATGGCGGCGGCGCGCAGCCTGCGTGGCGTTGATACGGGGAGCGCGGGCCAGAATGTTCTTTTCCGAGATCACACGGCTTTCCGATTCGGTGCTGGAGGATCATGACGACATGGTGCAGAAGGGACTGGGCTGGCTGTTGCGTGAAACGGCAAAATTTGACGCCAAGCGAACCGTGCCGTATCTGATGAAGGTTCGCGGGCACGCGCCGAGATTGGTTCTGCGGACGGCTTGCGAAACTCTGCCAGCACGAGATAAGAAGCGCATTTTAGAGACCGCGCGCAGGTAGACCAGCTTTGGGTATTCATTTGGCCGCCACCTTCGTCATGAGCGTTTGCGCGCACAGCCGAGGAATGAAAACGATAAATACAGAGGACACAGAGGAGACACCGGGTAAAACTCGCTTGGGGCGAGAGCAAGGTACCGAAAGGAACGCGCAATCAGCGCTCTGCAATGGTTTTCCTTCCCTCATTCGCTGAAAGCCCATGCATTGTTTACAATAGACGTTTGCCCCATGAACTTTTCTGCCATACAGTCCGCGTTGCGCGAGCGTAACATCGATGCGTGGCTTTTTTACGACCACCATCATCGCGATCCCATTGCTTACCGGGTGCTGGGACTGCCGGCGGAGTCGATGGTTACGAGGCGGTGGTTCTATCTGATTCCAGCACAGGGCGATCCGGTAAAACTGGTGCACAAGATCGAAGCCGGACACCTCGATTCGCTTCCCGGCGACAAACGGCAATATTCCGGATGGCAGGAGCTGTTCGAGAGTTTGAAAGCGATGCTCGCTGCGTACCGCGATATCGCGATGCAGTATTCTCCGAACAACATTGTTTTCACGATTTCTCTTGTCGATGCGGGCACGGTCGAACTTCTGCGCGGATTGGGCAAGAATGTGGTCAGCTCGGCAGATCTAGTGGCGCAATTTGAGGCTACATGGAGCGATGAGCAGATCGAGACTCATTTCGCTGCGCGCGACAGCGTGGACTCGATTGTGGCGGATGCGTTCAAAGAAATTGGACGGCGCGTGCGGAATGGCGGAACTACGGAACATGCGATCCAGCACTGGTTCATGGAGGCGTTCGGCCGCGAGAACCTGCTGACGGACGATCCTCCCATTGTTGCGGTCAACGCGAACGCGGGAAATCCGCATTACGAGCCGCGAGCCGATCATCCGGTTTCAATCCGCGAGGGCGATTTGATTTTGCTTGATGTCTGGGGAAAAAAGAATATTCCGGGCGCGGTTTATTACGACATCACGTGGATGGGTTTTGTAGGCGGAGCGCCCTCCGGACGGCAGCGGGAGGTCTTCGAGATTGTGCGCGATGCGCGCGACGCGGGCGTGAAGACGGTGATCGACGCTATTGCCGCGGGACGCCGCATTGCAGGATGGGAAGTGGATCGTGCCGCGCGCTGCTACATCAAGGAAAAAGGTTACGGTGATTATTTTATTCACCGCACCGGACATTCGATCGGCACCGACGTTCATTCCAATGGGGCCAACATGGACGACCTGGAAATTCATGACGAACGCCAGATTCTGCCGAATTCCTGCTTTTCCATTGAACCGGGAATTTATCTACCGGAGTTCGGTGTGCGCAGCGAAGTGAACGTGCTGGTGCGGCAGAAATCGGCGGAAGTAACGGGTCAGATTCAACGTGATATCGTGATCATTTAAATGGCAAATTCCACGACAACGAAAGCAAAAGCGGCGGAAGCGGCGCAGCCCGCCAGCGTGATGTCAATCATCGCACCGGCGGTGGGCTGGCTGGTTCCAGGCGCTGGCCACTTGATTCAACGACGATGGATTCGCGGCTTGCTGCTGCTGGTTTCGATCGGGACTTTATTTGTGCTTGGCCTGTTAATGCAGGGGCACATTTATAAGGCCAATGGCGGAGACATTCTCGACATTCTGGGATTTATCGGCGACCTCGGCGCGGGCGGCATGTATATTGTGACGCTGGCGATGAACGGTGGACAGGGCGCGATCGCTTTCGCGATTGCGGATTACGGAACCAAGTTCATGATCGTCGCCGGCTTGCTGAATTTTATCGCTGTGGCTGACGCTTACCACATCGCCATTGGAAAGAAGCAATGACCGTTCAACTCACTCACTTCAGCGCGGCTTTTGTATTCGCTTTATTTGCGTCCATTGTTTTCGGGATCACGCATCGCGAGACCACGCGCGATATGGTTCGCTACGGGCTTTACTGCTTTGTGATGTTTCTCGGCGGCGCGATTGCGGCTGGCTGGGCGATGTGGCTGGTACGCCGATAGAAATATCCCACTGCTCGAGATTCGCTGAACCTCCCTTCTACCGAGTTTGTGCGAGCTTCTGCTCAAGATTCTTGATCCAAGTCACCTGAAACTCCGGCTCAACGCTCCTGGCCAGGGTTAAGGCCTTCTCGTAGTAGCTTCGAGCTTCCTCGGATCGGCCGCTTGCGGCGAGGATATCTCCCATCAGCGCGTTCGGTTGCACCGCGCGGGGTGCCAGGGACACGGCTAGCTTGGCCTCCGCAAGTGCCCGGTCTAGTTGGTGCGCTTCCAGCATCGACCCTGCCTGTTGCGAGTGGCTGAGCGACGCGGCCAGCGGAATTTCGAAGTGGCCTTCGTAGACGAACACGCTGTAGTCGATGACAGCTTTTGGTTTCAGGGATTTGAACTGCTCGTAGGGATTTAGTTCGCCAGGACCGAACTCGAATCCGGAAAGATCTCCTGCGCTGATTAGGACTGTGCCGTCGATCGCTCGGGGCGCCTGTAACTCTTCATGCACCCACATAGAGTCCATCGTAGGTAGTAGTTTGCAAGGAACGCCGTAGTAGTTGGCGTTCACCGGGCCTTCGGCGAAATAGATGAACCAGCAGTCCTTTATATTGTGGGTGTCGAGATAGTGTTTGACGTCTTTCAGTTGCTGGCCCCAATCGGCATTCGAATCGCTTAGCAGCTTGTAGGTCTGCGATGGACCTCCCCATAGTTCATTCGCATATGCCATATAGGCGGGATATATGCGTACCGTCGATGCGGCCTGATACGCGAGTAAAACCACGACGGCGTAAGCCCAACGGCGGTCTCGCTTGATCAGAATTGCTGCGGCCCCGCCGATTAGAACCGAGAGAAACAAATACATTGGGAGAATGTGGCGCACGCCGATGTTCATGCCGGAGGACATGGCGATGATCAAATAAAAAACTGGCGGGATTGTCAGGAACAAAACTTCGCGCCATCTTGTGAAGCGGCGCGTGAATAGGGCCCAGAGCGTAACCGCCAGCAGAATCAGAAAAGTGAGGCTGGACTTGATTGCGAAAGCAACTGGGAAATAGAACCAGACGCCGTGGGGATAAATTCTGCCGAGCAAAAAACTGGTATAGAAATCCGACATGATGCGCACGTCGGCTAGACCGTAGATGTAGGACTCAGGCAGCAGGTGAAAACGGGATACAGTTTGCAGGAGCCAGATTTCACGCGGGCGCGAGAGTTGCTGGAGGTATTCGGCGAGCGGCGGATTCAGCTGCAGGCCTGCGGGACGCGCCTGGTAACGAAATCCGTAAAAAGCCCACAGGATTCCGGTGGCGATTGTTCCGATGAGAACGAGAGCTAATGCGAGATTGCCTGCTCTGCGAACAAAACTCGGCTGTGCAGGGCTACCCTCTTTTTGGGGCGGTCCTTCGAGCAGTTCGCAAAACGTCAGCAATAGCAGCATTGGAAAAACTAGAATGCCGGTGTGTTTCGCTGCCAGCGCCAAGCCCGTGGCGAATCCGACGATTACCAACCTTGAGATCGATGGCGCTTTAACGTAGCGATAGAAGGCATATATCGACGCGAACATACAGCAGGACAGCCCGGCATCGGTACCTACGACCGCACCGTGAGCAATGAGGTTGGGATCAAACGCCAGCAATCCCAGAGCGATGAACGCGGCGAACAGGCCAAACATTTCATTCGCGGCGAGAAAAACCAGAACCAAGAGCGCGATTGAAAACACGGATGCCGCCATGCGCGCGCGGAAGAGGATCGCGTCAGCGTCATTCTTGAAGAGAAAATCCTTTCCGTCGAGAAAGGCTTCGGTCTTGAAGAACCGGTCCTGCAGAGCGGGGACCTTCAGAGGCATGTTGAGGAGCGGCAGGGCTGCGACCAGCTTTACAAGCGGTGGGTGTTCTGGATTCAGGCCGAAATCGGCATGTTTCCACGACATATAGCCGGCGAAAATGTGATCATCCTCATCCCATGTGATGGAATCGCGGCGGGCCGAGAAAAACAGTTGCAGAAAGAAAAGGATGAGCAGAATGAGGACACCCGACGCAATTTTCAGGTTTCGTATTTTCATGAGGTCGATATTCAAACCGTCGGTATCGCTTTCATCCCGCCCATACGAACGCATCGAACACCCGTTTCGATTCAAAATTCAACCGGCGGTACAAGGCAACTGCGCGGGCATTGGCTTCGGTTACCGTTAGAGAAAGCATTGAGAACCCCCGCTTGCGAAGATTGGCCATGGTTGCAGCGAGCAGCGATTGGCCGATGCCGTAGGAGCGATATTCGGGCAGTACACACACCTGGGTTACGTGGCCCACGTCTCCGCGGACGCGAGAACAGAGAATCAACCCGATCAGATTCTTTGCTTTGCGATCGATTGCGGCGAACGATGACTCGATGTCGAAGAGCCCGCAGCCGGGAAAGCGAACGATGTTATTCAGAAAGCGCAATGATCCGCTTAGCGTGTGGTACTGATCGTTGATTTGCGCGTCAACGTGGCCGCGATAGGCTGCGGTGATCACAGCCGCGGCCGGTTGATAGTCGGCTTCCGTCCACCGTCGAATCTCGATATCCGGGTGCGTTGCTGGCTTCGCTACAAAATTCTGACCAAGTGCGAGGACCATGAATAATCGCGGGTGACGTTGGAAACCCTGATCGAGGAACGGGCGCGCGACGCTTCCTGCATCGTGGGCAAGCAATTGCGCTTCCACGCGATGAATTCCCGGGGACTGTTGAAGGGTTTCGATCACGTGGGTGAGAAGCTTGATCTCGACTTCGCGCGCATTGGGAAGCCGGCTGCCGTTGGCTACAAACAGATCGCCGACAACACCCTTGCTGCCCTCGTAGACGAAGAAGGAATATCCGAAAATGCGGCCGCGCTCGATGGCGGCGTAGCCAGGAAGAATCTTTGCGTCGACGTAGCGGAGAATCATTTCCGCCGACCCGCTGTAATCCCAAGACAGCAGATTGCCCCACAGCCGAGTTTCGTCATCGAGAAGAGGACGCAAATCTACAGAGGAAAAATGTCTTAGGTCGAGAATCTCCACGGGGCTCCTGCGAACCCAGCCAAACAAACCGCGGCAGCATTCGCACAGGCAGAACTCAGAGTTTAGTGGGTTTGTAAGCGCTTAGGCAAACTGGGAAATCTTAATGAGGAGAGCTTGCGGCCGCGGCAACCCAGAAATAATCTACATGCTGCGCGGGATAGTGTCCGAGACAAGAAACGCGACGGCCCGGCACCAGCATCTCAATCTGAGCCTGCGAGTTTTCGGGAGCTACCAAAAGGTGTTCTTCCGGCGGTATCCGGCCCCAATCGTAATTGAAGGTCAAGTGGTTACGATAAAACGTCAGCCCGTATTCTAATTCGCGGCGAACGTGATAAACGGCTAGCAGAAGAGGATGCATCTCGAGAGCGGCAATGTCCTGTGCCAAAGGGCGTGCCGAGAGCGCCTGATCGAGGGGCTGGGAGCCCAGTTTTAACACGGCCCCCATTGTGAGCACGATCGGGATCAGAGTGACGAAGCGCAGCATCCGCAGGCCCTCTTTGCGCACCAGGGTGAGCGCGATTCCTGCACATAAGACAAAAGCAACGGCAAGGGTGACAAGAATGGGGCGTCCGCCGGGAAGCCGGTGTTGCGAGAGCAAATATGCGATCAGCAAGGCTGGAACAATTGGGGCTGAGGCCAACAGGGCATGCAAGATCGCCAAGGTGGTACTAACCCGCCGGGGGTCGTTCCCCTTCAAGTGAATTTGTAGATAGTCGACCAGCAGCAGCGCTGCCGCTGGAATTGCAGGGAGAACATAGCCGGGAAGTTTCGATTGAGAGATGGAAAAAAATAGCACAGGGACAATGAGCCAGCAGCAGGCGAAGATGGCGAGTTTAGATTCCGTAGTGATCGACGACCTGGCTGACGATTTACGTTCCTTCCCCCATCGGCGTACGGCTTCAACCATGCTTGCGACGGCGAATACTGTCCACGGAATCACGGCCAGCGCGATCACGGGAAGGTAGTACCAAAATGGCTCGGTGTGGTGGTAAAGATTTTGCGAGAAGCGGCCGAGGTTCTGTTCGACGATGAACTCGTGAAAAAACTGCGGATTGCGTAGCTGAACCGTAAAGTACCAGGGAGAGGCAATCGCGCAGAACAGAACAATTCCCGGCAACCACGGAGTTTTCCAAAGCATGCGCAGTTCCACGGCGCAAATCGCATACAACACGATCACAAGAACGGCGAGAAATGGTGCGACCGGTCCTTTGGCTAATGCTGCCAAAGCTATGAAGGCATAGAACGCCGCCAAATAAATCTTCTTCCCGCTCGCCCGCCACACCCACCAGCCCAGCATTCCCACCCCGAAAGTGGCTGTGAGCGGCATGTCGGTGGATGCCGCGCGGGAGTAGCCGACGATTCCCGCGGAGGAGGCCGCGATCAACGCGCCGTCGAGTTCGAATCCCGGGCGAAAGCGTCGTAGAAAGAAATAGAGGGCCAGCACCAGGACGGTTGCGTCAATCGCCGAAGGCAACCTTGCGGCCCAGTCGCTCACGCCAAAGACCGAATATGCGAGCATGGCTTGCCAGTAGTAGAGCGGGGGTTTTTCCAGCCACGGCTGCCCGCCGAGCGTGGGAGTGAACCAGTCGCGATGCTCCAACATTTCGCGCGCCACCTGAGCATAGCGCGGCTCATCGGCGCCGATTAAGCCGAACTGATTCAAGCCATAAAAGAAGAGAAACGCGCAAAAGCCCGCCAGCAGCAGCACATCGGCGCGGGTGCGATTGGTCATCTGGAGGAAGGTTTCAGAGTTTCAAGGTTGCAAGGTTTCAGGGGTAAAGACCGTTGCAGGTTGCGTCGGATTGCTTGGACCCGAGACTTTGAAACATTGGAACTTTGAGACCTTGAAACTTGCAGTTGTTTCATTGTACGGAAGGCCCGCGCCGGAGCAACTCCAGAATCTGCCGCACGGCACTGGCCAGCGGGCCGTCTACGGAACAACCGCTGGCGCACTCGTGGCCGCCGCCGCCGAAGTTTCCCGCCACGCGCGACACATCGAGCTTGCCCTTGCTACGCAAGCTCACGCGATAGCGTCCATCGGGGAGTTCCCGGAAGAATGCTGCGGCCTCAACTTCTCCAATCGAAAGCACATAATTCACCAAGCCTTCGCAATCTTCCTCTTTGGCCCCACAGCGCTCCATTTGCGTTTGCGTCACCCAAGTCCAGCCGACATGCGCCTCGGTGTTGAGGTTGCGAAGAGCCTCTCCCAGAAGCCGCATTTTGGCCACGGAGTGCGCGAAGTAGATACTGCGCGCACAGTGCGAAGGATCGGCTCCCGCCAAAACAAGCTCACGCGCCAGAGCGAAAGTGTGCTCGTTTGTGCCCTGAAACATGAACGATCCGGTGTCGGTCATCAAGGCGGTGTAGAGGCAGGTTGCAATCTCCGGAGAGAATGGTGTTCCGGCCTCGCGCGCTAAGCGAAAGACCATTTCCCCGGTGGCGACGGCGTGTGGATCGATCCAATTCACGTGCGCGAACGGCCGCCCACTCACGTGGTGGTCGATGCTGATGAGAAAACGATCCTCCAGACCCTGAAGGCGGGTGCGGTGGATGCTGTCGCACTCGAGGATAATTGCGGATTCGTAGATGCCGGGAACGCGCTCGGCTTGCAGCACCTGATCGGCGAACGGCAAGCCGCGATAGACGCGCGGCACGCCGTCGTGCAGGACCACATCGGCTTGCTTTCCCATCGCGCGCAAAACCTGGCAGCATGCCAGTGCCGAACCGACCGCGTCGCCATCCGGACGCGCGTGCGAGGTTAGCACGAAGCGATCATGCTGCTCGATCTGGTGAAGCACATCCCGCAACATCCTATGCCTTCTTCTCGCCTGGTTGCGAAGCTGGGTGAGATTTCGATCTCTTCTTTGCCCGGGCCAAGAGTTCTTCTACCCGCGCTTTTTCCCGTTCCGAGCGATCCAGCCGGAAGTACAATTCCGGTGCCCGCCGTAAACGCAGGCGCGCCATCAGTTCATGTCTTATATATTCTTTGGCGGCGAGCAAGCCTTCGATACTTCGCTCGGCTTCCCGGTCATCGCCATCGACATCTACGAGAACTTGCGCGGACCGGCCATCGTCGGCCACATGAACGGAAGTGACCCCAACCAGACCTATGCGAGGATCGGCGAGTTCGCCTTCCACCAGCGTTTCGATTTCCTCGCGCAAAGCTTCACCTAACCGCCCGCGATGGTACTTTACCGCCCGCTTCTCCACCTTTCACCTCGAAGTAAAACGCATGAGAATATCAGAAAATCGGCTGCTCGTGTTGGCCGGGAAGTGCTATTGTCGCGCACAAAGGAGGGAGGGCGGTAAGTACAGAGGTAACAAGGGGATGGGAGCTCGTGGGCCTACAAACATGGCTCAACCGCATTGCATAATGGCTTGCGTGGTCGCTGCTTCGAGAATGACAGCCCGTAGCAGGTCGTTCTCTGGCTTCGCTCAGAGTAGAATCTCTACTTCGCTTGCTTTGCTTCGCTGCGCTTGGTCGAGGACAGAGGGGTTGTGGTGGGGATGAGTCCTCACGGCGTGGCGCTAAAGTACCGCCGTGTTCTTTAGACCGGGCCGGAACTGCCGATAGATTGAGAGTTGGCAAACTGATTTCCCATGTCGATTAAACTCCTCCCGGCGTCGGTGAATCCGGTCAACCCGCCGCAGCCGCCTGATGTGTCGACCAGCCTCGTGTCTCTTACTCAGAGAGCGATCACCACGCGGGCCAGCCAGATTACTCTCGTTCCCTCCGCCGACGCTTTTGCTTGGTCGCCTTCTACGCGCCGGGGCGAGGCGAATCGCATCGACGCGACGTTTGGGGAGGATTCCCAGAGCGATGGGACGGGACACTCGGCCTGGGAGTATCTCTCCGCCGGATGGGCCTGGAGCCGTTCTGTCCAACGCACGGCAGTCGCCCATTACCTTTCCTATGCGGCCGGTTCCGCTGGCTGGAGCGGGCGGCTCATTGATCTGTACGCTTAGTAGCGATAAGATTTCTCCCCTGCGGAATCGTCCTCTTCCTCCATGCGTTTTTCGCTTCGTTGACTCTTGATCCGGCGGGGAGGACAATGAAGGCCCCTTGGGAGGAGGACTTATGGCGCGTTCTTCCCGGCCCCGCAAGACAGCTAGCCTTCCCGGTTCAGTTCAACAACAGCTCAACAAATATGCCATCGCGGCCGGTGCAGCCGGTGTGGGAGTGTTGGTTCTCGGACGCTCCGCCGAAGCCAAGATCGTTTACACGCCAGCTGACACGAACATCACGCCTGATCACACGATTCCTCTTGACCTTAATCACGACGGAGTCGTCGATTTCGGTTTCAAGGATGTGTACCGCAGGTCTCACACTTACGGGTTCGATCACACGGGAGTTCTGTCGGTCACTCCCGCCAATCAGGCCAACAAAGTCGAAGGGTATACCAGGATCAACGGGAACTACGCCTCCGCGCTGCGCGCCGGAGCTTCCATTGGACCGAATGCAAAATTTACTACGGGTCCAAATATTATGGCCACCACGTTTATCGATACGGGACGCGCCCGCCCATCCAATAGCGTTTGCAATGGTCCCTGGACCCCGGGCGCCACTCGCTACCTCGGCCTGCAGTTCTTGATTGAAGGCCAAGTCCATTTCGGCTGGGCTCGTTTGGAGGTCACTTGTAAGGACTTGCACGTTCTTGCCACCATGAGCGGCTACGCGTACGAGACAGCGGCAAATGAGCCGATCATCGCAGGCCAGACGAAGGGGTCGGATGAGGAGAGCAGCGTTAAGCCGGATGCGGCGCTCACCGCTCTCGCTCGCGAATCGGCACCACTCGGCGTACTTGCGTTGGGATGGCGCTGATTGCACACCTGCTCCGGGAAGACAACAGAGCTAACAACGTAAGGTTGGGGCTAGATCAACTTGATCGAAACCCGCCGTCCCAGAACTGCTGCCGCCCTGTGGAGACTAGACAAAGTGATATCGTCTCTGCCGTCCAGCAAACGGTCTACTTGAGTGCGGCTGGTTTTGAGCAAAATGGCCATTTTGTTTTTCGAGACTTTCTTTTTCTTCATGGCCTTCGCCAGTTGCCAGGCAACGACCTCTTTTATGGCCAGCGCTTCGGCTTCTTCGAAGATGCCTTCTTCTCTTAGAAAATCGTCGATGCTCGATCCTAGATTCTTCTTGCTCACTGTTCCAACTCCCGTTTTCGGCGCCGCGCCAGAGCCAGATCATCGTCCGGAGTGGCGCGAGCCTTCTTGATGAATCCATGCAATGCGACTAGGTGCTTCTCGTGCAGGCAAATCAGAACTCGCGCTGTGCGCCTGGTGGGCAGGTCGGTCCGGAGTTCCCACAATCCGCCTCCCATGGGACGGCATAGCGGCATGCCCACGGGCCAGCGCCATTGGGCTCGCAGCAAGTCCTGGCCTATCGCGCGCCGCTCGGCCTCCGGCAAAGACTTGAGCCACTCTCGCACGGGCTCGCTTCCCGCAGGATTCCGAAAGAATACCAGCGGGATCTTCGTGGTTGGTGCATTGTCGGCCACCTTGCACCTTGTCTGGTACATTGTACATTATTAGGTACAAGGACGATTTCTCTTCAACTGGGAACTACCCCTTGCGAAAGGCACGTGTTCGTAACAACGAGGCTGCGATTTGGAAGGGAAGGGCAGACATAATGATAAATAACCTCAGGGATACGACCCCGAATGGAACTGCTGCGAACGACAAAATGAACAGAATGACGTTGCGGCGCACGACGGCAAAATAAACAACGCTCACACATCAGGTAATCCCATTCCGTGGCTCCTGAGAGGTAATCCTGACCGCAACAACAAAAATATCTCACGGGGCCAAGCGGCTGTCGAACATGGGCTCGACCACGATAAAGATGGCGCGTCATATCCCTCCCGCACTTATCACAAACGTAAACATCGGCGGCTTCGGGAAATTCACTTGCCGGGCGTTTTACTACGGGAGGCTGTTTTGGATCAAGATTCAGCGCCTGCATTGGACCTGCACTCGTCACCCAACCAGGATTATAGGGGGCAAGGCTTCTCAGTTGGCAAAAAATCGCCATTTCACTCGTCGGCCGCTATTGATAAGGGACGAGGCGCCTCTAGATGTACTCCACGAACGAATCGGCAATCTCCGCCCCGTGATTATTGGAAATCCGCGTAGCGGCGCGCTCTACGTTCTTCATCAATCCATCCAGATAATCACGCGAATCGGAGATGCTGACTACGCCGATGGTGGCGCGATTCCATATGTTGCTCGGATCCAGCTCCGCGACGGAGACGTTGAAACTGGCGCGCAGGCGGTCTTTCAGGCTGCGAACGACCTGGCGTTTGTCTTTGAGGGAATGCGCGGCTTCGATTTGGAGTTCGAGGGTGAGAAAAGCAATGGGCATCCGAGACCCTTCTCCAGACTACACGGGCAAGGATACAGCAGACGCTCTCCATTGGCTGCGAAGTCCGCTTTTGAGCTCGACGCCCACTACGGCCACTTCTATGTGGCAAACGGCTCCGTGATCGACCTGACAAGAGTTCGCGAACTCCGTCTTCTCGCCGGGCGAGAGGTTGAGAAAAGGCTTTCTACGCGACTTTTTCTTCCAAGTCAGTTGGAAGTAGGCAGGCGTTTCTGCATAAGGTTCGTTAGGAAGCTCCGGGTCCAAAGGATCGGGTGCTGGGAGCGTTTTATCGTCGGGAGTGGAAAGGCGGTATGCTTGCTTTCTCCATTCTCCTCCCTCCCAAGTCACAACCCGATCGTTGACTCTAACCTGGATATCGTGGATTTGGATCGTGCTTCTGTCGCCCTTTTCAAGCGAGATAACCACACCGAGTGAATCCTGGTGTGGATGACGGGCGACCCCGTCGCATGCAATCTTCAGGGACAGGTTAACGATTTGGTTGCCCTGTAAAACCCTCTGAAGCGCATAGTATCCACCAATTAGGATGGCGACGGCTTCTACTGTGCCTTTAACAATATCAACCCAATCTTTTAGACAGGAGGACCACCAGGACGTAGCACCTCCAGAAAGACAACCTCTACGCGATCACCTCTGCTGCGATGCGCTCAGTGGCAAAGGCTTCGATGGTGTCGCCGACTTTGATGTCGCCATAGTTGGAGATGGAGATGCCGCATTCCATGCCGTTCGTCACCTGGCTGGCGTCGTCTTTGAAGCGGCGCAGCGATCCGACTTTGCCTTTGAATACCTGCACGCTGTCGCGCAGTAGGCGCACTTCGGAGTCGCGCTTGATCGAACCATCGCTCACCCGGCAACCGGCGACCGTGCCGACCTTCGGGATGCGGAATACGTTGAGGACTTCAGCGCGGCCCTGATAGTGCTCCTTGAACGTGGGTTCGAGCAGGCCGCTCATAGCGCGCTTGATCTCGTCCTGCAGCTCGTAAATGATCGAGTGCAGGCGGATGTCGACCTTTTCCTGGTCGGCGAGTTCCTGAGCTTTGCGCTCCGGGCGCACGTTGAA
>Ga0187859_10001540_pt1 | contig 14616 bp, 17 predicted proteins | sample June2016WEW_10_1_2_FD_133019 | JGI IMG/M metagenome (GOLD analysis project Ga0187859, IMG submission 133019) | Peatland microbial communities from SPRUCE experiment site at the Marcell Experimental Forest, Minnesota, USA - June2016WEW_10_10 | ecosystem: Environmental > Terrestrial > Soil >...
GATGGTTTCGAGAACTCTTGATGAACCGGCGAGGGGAGCACGCATGATGTCACCGCCTATGCGTTCTTTCTTATACTCTCTCGGGGAAACAGAAGCTAGTCTTATAGTACAGTAGTTGCTGTATCAGTTTGGTACACTCCCCGTGACTGCCAAAAACTTCGAATCGAACAACAGGCGCGACTTGCCGACTCCGGTAAACTTTATTTCCATCGGGATCGTCGCTGTATCCAGTGGCGTCACTTCCAATGTTAAACTTAAGAACGCGCTTCGGCCGCCTGAAGTCCCCGCCGCTGCTCGCCAATGGCACGGCTGTGCTGATAGCAAGTGAACAACTTAGATTTGCGGATGGAGTGACATGAATCTTGTTGTTGTAGCCGGCTCCGGAAACCCATCGCTCGCAGACTCTATTGCCGAAAGGCTCGGAACCCGCGTCTGTCGCTCTGTTCTGAACCGTTTTCCCGACACCGAGCTGCACGCAGAGATAGAAGAAAGCGTGCGCGGCTGCGACGTTTACGTGGTTCAGCCGACCGGTCCTCCTGTCGACCGTCACTTGATGGAATTGCTCTTCCTCGCTGACGCCTGCCGGCGGGCAGGTGCGTCGCGTCTTACTGCCGTAGTTCCGTACTTCGGATATGCGCGTCAGGATCGCCGGGCAAACGGTCGGGAAGCGGTTGGCGGGCGGCTGATCGCGGACCTGCTGGTAGTTGCCGGCTTCGAGCGAATTGTCGCCCTCGATCTTCATACCGTTTCACTCGAGGGCTTCTTCAGCATTCCGCTGGAGCACCTGAGCGCGGTATCATTATTTGCAAATGCGATCGGGGAATTTGTCACTGACAAGGGCGTCATCGTCGCGCCCGACCTGGGGGCCGTCAAAATCGCCGAACGGTACGGGGAACTGCTACGCCTGCCCATCGCGATTGCCCACAAGATCCGCCTCAGCGGCGAAGAAGTAAGAGTGCGTGGCATCGTTGGCGAGGTCGGCGGACGCGCGCCGATCATCGTGGATGACATGATATCGACCGGCGGCACCATAGAGGCTGCCGCGGCAGCCGTGATCGCCGCCGGTTGCATTCCCGAGATCACGGTAGTTGCCAGCCATGCATTGCTGGTGGGCCCCGCGGTCCGCCGGCTTTCAGCTTTGCCGCTGAAACGAATCGTGGTGACTGACAGTCTGCCAACTCCGGAGCACGGCTCGCTGACGCTCCAGGTGGTGAGCGTGGCCCCGATGCTCGCCGAGACAGTGAGTCGCCTGAACGTTGGCCAGTCCATGACCGAACTCCTGAGCCACCGATGATCGCGAACAAATCATGAACCGATGATTTGTCTGAGGCATAAGCATGGATCTGATCAAACTCAGCGATCATCTGTGGGAGATTCCCAAAACAGGCGCTATGCGGGTGCCCGGGCGAGTCTACGCCAGCGCGAAGATGATCGAGGGGATGCGCGAGGACCCCTGCCTCACGCAGGTTGCCAACGTTGCCTGTCTGCCGGGGATCGTCGGCTACTCTCTAGCGATGCCCGACATCCATTGGGGCTACGGCTTCCCGATCGGCGGCGTGGCGGCTGTCGACGCCCGCGAAGGTGTCATATCGCCGGGAGGAGTCGGCTACGACATCAATTGTGGCGTGCGTCTGGCGCGCACGCATCTCCATTTCAACGTCGTCGAGTCGCGAATAGATCGGCTGGCCGACGCGCTGTTCGCCAAAATTCCGGCCGGAGTCGGCTCCTGGGGCGCGATACCGGGACTGTCGATTGAGCAACTCAAGCAAGTGGCCGGCGAAGGTGCGAAGTGGGCGCTGCGCAACGGATACGCTACCGAGCGCGACCTCGAACATACCGAAGAAGGCGGAATGCTCGCGGGCGCCGACCCCGACCGCATCAGCGAGCGCGCTTACCAGCGCGGTGCGAAGCAACTGGGTACCCTCGGCTCGGGCAATCACTTTCTCGAAGTCGGCCGCATCGACGAGATCTATGACTCGAAGCTTGCCGATGCGTTGGGACTCGAACTCGGTCAGGTCACGGTTCTGATTCATTCGGGCTCGCGCGGCCTGGGCCACCAAACCTGCGATGACTATCTCAAACTTATCGGTGGCGCGATGGCCCGTTACGGAATCAACCTGCCCGATCGGCAGCTCGCCGCCGTTCCGATCAGCTCGCCGGAAGGGCAAGCCTATCTTGGCGCGATGGCCGCCGCCGCGAACTTTGCCTGGTGCAATCGGCAGGTAATGATGCACCTCGCCGAGCAGGCTTTCCTGGAAGCGCTCTCGATCGCGCCGAGAGAACTGGGCTTCGAGCTGGTGTACGACGTCTGCCACAACATCGCCAAATTCGAAGAGCACAGTGTCAATGGCCGGATGCGGCTCGTCTGCGTGCATCGCAAGGGCGCCACCCGCGCCTTCGGCCCCGGCCATCCCGCGTTGCCCGAGGCATTGCGTCCGCTGGGACAGCCCGTGCTGGTGCCCGGAGATATGGGCCGCTATTCGTTCGTGCTGGTGGGCCTTGAAACTGCCATGCGCGAAACCTTCGGCTCTTCGTGCCACGGCGCCGGGCGGTTGATGAGCAGAATGAAAGCAAAGAGAGAGGCCGGCGGGCGCGACCTGCACGCCGAATTAAAGGCGCTGGGTATTACAGTCAGAGCCCACAGCCGCGCCGGCGTTGCCGAGGAGATGCCGCACGCTTATAAGGACGTCGCCGAGGTGGTTGAGGTCATGGAAGCCGCACGCATAACTCGACGGGTCGCCAGACTCAAGCCGTTTGCCGTCATCAAAGGCTGATGCCGACGAAACCGACCGCGCCACCGACCGAAGACGCCGCTCTATTTCGCGAGTTCGAGCACACCGGCGACCTCGGCATCGAGTTGGATGCTCCCACGCGCGGCGAGTTGTTCCGCCGCGCCGCCATTGCCATCGCTGCGCTGTTGGTCGAGACGGCGAGCGTCGCGGAGCTCGAGCAGCGGGAGATCGCGGTCGAGGCCGAAGCCGATCTCGATCTCATGCATGACTTGCTCACGGAGCTGCTTGCTCTTTTCACGGTGGAGGGGTTCATCTGGCGCGACGCTTCGGTCAAGGAGGCCGGCCGATCGCTCCGCGTGACGCTTCGAGGCGAGCCTTTCGACCCGGCCCGCCACGCGTTTCGCGGCGAAATCAAAGCTGTGACCTACCATCAACTGACGGTTGAAAACTCACCCGGCGGATGGCGCTCACGCGTAATTTTCGACGTTTGAAACGCGAGATGAACTCCCGCAGAGCATCGCGATCGGGAACCTCGGCGCACAGGAAACCGCGCGGCGACGCCGGCCTGCTTGCCGCCAAGGCGCTCGAACACCGCCGTCTCGCGCTCGGCGCAACAGTCGCCGGAAAATGAAAATCAGATCTGAAAGTCGTCCTTCGGCGGACGTTTGGGTTTGGGCTTCGCTTCTCGCTCAGCGTCACGCTCGAGCGCCTCGAGCTCCTCGCGCATCTGATCTAGCCGATGGCGAAATTCGTTCGCCTCGACCTTGACCGCGGTCTTGCAGTTCACGCATACGAAGTGAGTCTCGGCGCTTTCCTCGAACCCGCGCACCAGCATCGAGTTCCGGTGACCGCACTTCGGGCATTCTATGTCGACGGTTTCGTCTTCAAACATCGTGGACGTCTCCGCGGAGCGGCCGGACCGCTCGTCATTGAATTTCTATCGCCGGCGCCTGCGCCAACCGGTTCGCGACCTGGATCGCCACATTCTTCCCCGTATAAATCATGTCCCGGTCGCCAGAGTTTTGCAAAGCGATTAGTGCGTTGTGGTCCGACTTACGCAGCAAAAACGCGGTCGAAATCGAAGCATGAACGGGACCCGAACGACTGGCTGCGTGGCGCGAAACGAACGATGTATGAGTCTGCCCGAAGCAGCGGGCCGGTCTCACTGCTGGTATACCAGGCTTCACGTGGAGCCGGTCCTCACTGCTGGCGGGCCTCTGGAATCACTTCTTCGGCGAAAGCCTGAAACTCTTCCTCGACGAGAATCGGCCAGCGCAAGCTGAAGATGAAGTGCGTGACGCCAACCTTGGCGTACTGCGCAATTTTGTCGAGGCATTCGTCCTTGCCGCCGATCATGATTCGATCACGCGCCTGCTCGGGTGTGATCTGCGCCGTGCTCGCCACGAACCCGGAGATCATCTGCTCGCGCTCCTTGGGCGCCTTGTAGCACAGCGCCATCATCACGGTCTTTTCGATTTCATCGGTGTTGCGCCCGACCGTGTCTCCGTGGCGCTCGATAACGTCGATCAAGCGTTTCATCTCGGCGGGATTCGCATGCATCGTATTCCACATATCGGCATGCTTCGCGACGATCTTGAGCAGGGATTTTTCTCCGTGTCCGCCGATCATCAACGGGATGTGCGGCTTCTGGAGCGGTTTCGGATTACAGACCGCGTCGATCACGTGGTAGTGCTTGCCCTCGACGGTGGTCCGGTCCTTGGTAAACATGTCCTTGATAATCTGGCACGACTCGTCGAGCGCCTCGAGACGCCCGCGGACGGTTTTGAAGTCGATCCCGAAGCTCTGATGCTCCAGCTCATACCATCCGGCGCCCAGTCCGAGATTGAGCCTGCCGCCGCTCACGTGGTCGAGCGTGGCCGCCATCTTCGCCGTCAGGCACGGGTTGCGATAGGTGTTGCCGTTGACGAGCGCGCCGATGCGGGCGCGCCTGGTGCGCTGGCTGAGCGCGCTCAACAGCGTCCAGTTCTCCATGCAGGGACCGGCCGGGTCGGGCGTGAAGATCGGATAGAAGTGATCGAAGGCCCACAGCGAGTCGTAGCCCCATGTGTCGATTTTTCCCCAGACGTCACGCATCCGCTCCCACGTTACGTTCTGTTGTCCTGACTGGAATCCAAATCGAATCGGATGCTTGGTCATTTCCTTTGCGACCTCCGTCCATAAATAGCTTTACAAAACCCCAGTCCGCGGCGAGCTAGTGGATGGGATAGTACCTTTCGATCATTCTCCCTGCCATCAGGCCGCCCTCGTACTCCGGTATGATCACCTCATCAGCGCCGGAGTTGCGAATCGCCTCTGCGTAACGCTGCTGGCCGGCCCGGGTGATGATCTTTACGCCAGGATTGAGCGACCTTGCCGTAACAGTAATGTAGAGGTTGTCAGCATCGTTATCTATGACGATGCAGATACCGTGGGCCTGGGCGATGCCCGCCATTTTCAAAACATCGTGCCGTTTGGCGTCGCCTTGCAGGACAAACAGTCCTTCCTTTAGCAGCTGTCGGCAGATCCCCTCGTTTGTCTCAATAAGTACGAAGGGAATCTTGAGTCGATTGAGCTGCTCGACGACGGTCCGGCCGACTTGGCCATAGCCACATACGATGAAGTGATCCCGGAGTCCCGCGATGCTGGCTTCGTTGATCATTAATTTCCAGCCCTCCCTTCCTTGTTGGCTAAAAATCGTCACAAGAACCCGCTCGGCAATCCAGATCTGAAAAGCAAACACGCCGATGTACACGAACAAGGAGAAAAACTTCGTCGCGTTTTGTACCGTGCGGTAGTCTATCGAGTAGGGGTGGATGATCCAGAAAAGAGCATCCTGCCAAGCCAGTCCCTCGAGTTCCCCATAAACCAGCACGCACAGCGCCGCAAAGATCGCCAGTAGCGCGAGCGGTAGGCACAGCCTGCGGAGAAAGAGAATGCAGATGCGTGCGAACTGCATTCGAATAGCGGCCTCCTGCTCATCGAAAAGAGCGAGCGGGCGAGCAAATGGCGCGCTCACCGATGAGCCGAAAATCAGCCGGTCTCCGACCGTTCATCCGCGGTTACCAAGCGTGCGGATCAGACCTTGTCGAGGACCATCGCCAGCAGCACGACCGGCAGGTAAATGAGAGAGCATGCCGGTTCCGGCCCCCTCAGCGAGCGATGCCAATTGTTCCGACCCTGGAAGGTCCTGGAACACGCCGTCAACGCGCCGTCTTCAAATATTCCAATATTGCGGCCTCATCCTTGTATGGCAGGTTCTCCATCGTGCGCATATGCATCATGATTTGATCCCACTGGTAGGGAGCAAACTCGGCGGGATTTCGAGCGTTGTGACAATGGTTGCAATAGATAGGCCACAACGCCTGTCCCTCGTGGAATAGCTCAAGATGTTTCTTTTGCTGTTCCGCAGTAGGCCCCATGGGCCCTGCAGCGTGTGCAGCCACGGCAGCGCCCAGCAGCACGACCGAAGCCATTGCGACTCTAGCAATAAGTGATTTCACTTTCATTATCGTCGCCCCTTGTCTGTCAGAACCCAACTGTGAATTGGGTCATCGCCGCTACATCGTTCGTCGTTGCGCCGATGCCGGTCGCAGTCGGGACGCTGGACGCTCCAGCGAAGTTGTAGAGCGTCCCACCTCTGCTCGGAAGCTCAAAGTCAACCTCGCTCTGCCAGACAATCGAGGGCGCAAGCCAGTAGTCAAGCCCCAGTGCGACTTCACGCGCATGCGGGCTAAAGACTGACGGCGATCCATTGAAGCCCTGGACCGGCTGATTCGTGATGTCGTTGGCAAGGATACCGCGCTGGTTCACACCGGAGTAACGCACGAGGAATTCAAGCTTGTCGAACCGCGGCTCCAGCAAGTCACCCAGATAAGGATGAGGAATTCCGTAAAGAAAATAACCCGCCATCGCATACCACCCTTGGCGGTTCTCATGTCCGCAACAGCCGGGATAGGCGGCCGCACCTGTCAGACTGGGCATTTGACGGTAGGTCTGCGCCCACTCGCCCCGACTGCGGAACGGTCCGAGGCGATAGGCGTAGCCCACTCCCCAGGAATTGTACCAGAGCGAGTCCAGCCACTTGCCATTGTAAGTAGTGGCCATCAGCTCAAGCCGTCCAAGATCCTCACTGATCGGTATTGGAAAAAACCTGAACCTCGCGCCGAAACCCTTACCGTTGGTGGCTATGTTAGTCCCGGTCAGTGGGTTCAGCCGTTCGCCGATTACTGGCGCGGGAATCACATTCACACCGGGCGACGACTCGAAACTCGGTCCCGAATCGGCCCAGACGGTGTAGTCAACGTCCTGTCCGAGCCCGCCCCACTGAATCCCGCCGCGAGCCTGCAGTCCCAGCGCGGCGGGCGGCAGGATGGCTTCAGCACCGTACATCAGCGGCGCGGTTACGAACGGATTCACCCAAGGCGGGCCCTGGTTCTCGAAAAAATCGCCGAAGGGCATGTCGAATAACCCGGCGACCAGCTCCAGCGGAGCCTCCTGTCCAAGCGGAAAGATCTGCATGTTGGCCAAGGTCGGACCCAACATGGAAATGCCGCCGGGGCCGGCTACTGCGCCGAAAGCACCATAGAACTGGATCCAGTCAGCAAGCCGAATCATCGGGTTGATTTCGAATTCCAGTACCGGGTCGTTCAAGCCCCCTTTATGATCGTAGTAGTACCCGACGGAGGCGTCTCCGACCATCGTGAACGTATGCTGGCCGAGGAAGGAATTGATGCGATCGCCGAACCCGAAGGGCCCCAGCTGGGAAGATACGGTTTTCTGGATCTGGCTGACCTGCGTCACAGTTTGAGCGTTGGTAGTCTGCAGAGTGGCCTGGGTTTGCTCAAGCTGTTGATCCTTGTTGTTGATCGCGCTGACTTCCTTTTCCAGTGCGTCAATACGCTTGCGCTCCGCAGCCTCCTCCTCCTCATGCCTGCGCTCCTCCGCCCTCATATGCTCGCGTTCTTCCCGGAGCTCGCGGAGCAGCCTGTTGTAGTCGCCCGGCTTCGCCTCGGCTGGATCCCTCGACGAGCTTGAGGTTGACGAAGTCCCCGAGACCTGCGCGCGCGCACTCCTTAGCGGAATCGCCGCCAGCGCGATCGAAACCGCTACTCCCATGATCACCAGATGACTTATCCGCTTCATATTTAGTCTCCCCCAGGCTTGGGCCCAAAAAATATGCCAGCATCGACAAATCGCGTTGGCGCCACCAACCCCAACGGCAGCTGTCACGCTCGAGTGTTCTATTGCGCTACGTCAATTTCGCCCCTCATCCCTTCCTTTACGTGCGTCGTGCAGAAGTACTTGTAAACCCCGGGGACTTTGAACGTGTAGCTGAAATCCTCCCCCGAGTTCATGTAACCAGAGTCGAATGTCTCCGCTCCCTTCGGTATTGATACCCAGCTTGGGTCAGGCGCGTTGGCCGGATCGGTGGTCGCAGTGTGGATGGTGTCGCCCTTGTTCACCCACTTGATTGTATCGCCGACTTTGATCTTTATCGGGTCGGGCATGAATTTCGCTGGTGTGTCGAACATCTTCACCTCCACGGTTTCCGCGAACGCCGGCATCGCGGCACCCAACGCCAACGCACCGATGACTAGCAAACCCCCGCCGAGCAGTTGCATCTTTTTCATAAGCCTCAAATTTTCCTCCAGCGCATCCAGGCACTATTTGTGTTATCGCTCTTTGTCACTCGAAAGGCGCGGTTGAATCTTACTCGAGCGCACCCTTTGCAAATGCGTGCTCGTATCTCCCTGTTCCAATTTTTCGGAATAGACGCGGAACGCGTATAGCGTGATTGCCCCGACCACTCCCCAGGCGAGAGCTATCATGAAAAAGGCGCTCACCAGATAAGCGCGTAAGACGCCCGGCGACGACGACGCAAAGCACAGCGGGCACGCATAGGCTGCAGGCGCGCAGATCAGGACCGCCAAAATCGCGAAGGCGGCGAATTTAACTAAAATAAACCAGCGCATAAATTATGGGCCACAGAATTACTACGAATGACCAATACACCGAACATGCAACGACGCCGCGAAAGTCCACTTCGTACCGCCCTCGCCAGACCCGTGACGCTACGAACAAGAGAACAGCGACCGCCACGACGAGATGCAGCGCGTGGGCGCCAACGATCATATAGAACATTCCGCCGTATGTACTCGAGGTCATCGTCAGCCCGAACCCAATGAGGCCTGCCCACTCGCTGCCTTGGATGACGAGGAATAGGGCGCCGAGCAAGATTGTTGCTCCCATCCAGCGCATGGCACCGCGCTTGTCGCGCTGACGCAGGGAGTGCACCACTCTCCACATCGTAAGCCCGCTCAGCAGGAGAAGGCCGGTGTTGAGTCCAGTGATCACGACCGGAAGCCGGGGCTGGTTTGCAGGGGGCCAAAATGGCGCCGACGCGCGCGAGACCAGAAATGCGCTGATCAGGCCTGCGAAGAGCATTACCTCGGAGCCTATGAATATCAGCACGCCGAGCGTCGGATCGGCGCTCTTCAGCGACCCGGCCGGAGCCGAACCGCCGCTGCCAAACGCGGCGGCGCGCTTAAGGTCAGAAACCGGACGAAGCGGAGTTGCCGCAGCCAAGCGCTGACTCCTTATCCTACCGATGCATCGCGACGTCGGGCATAAGCACGAACGCAAGCACGATCACCGTCACTACCGGAAGCAGCGCCAGGGTATAGATCAGCACGTCTTCCGATCGCAGGCGCATGTAGTAGCGTCCAATGACGTAGGTCTGTGCGGTAGCCGCGCCAAATATGATCCACAGCGCCAGGCTTCGCGGCAGGCCCAGCGCCACCGCCAAGGCGCCAACCAGCAACAGGACAACCAGCGATCCCCAGGTTCTTACCGAGCCTGAAATGCTGAATTCGGTTTGTTCCATCGTCGTCACCTATCCGGCGGTGGGCGCCAAATACACCAGAGCAAAAAGGAAAACCCAAACCGTCTCTACGAAATACCAATACAGGCACACGTATTTGAGCTTGCGCTCGAACCAACTGGCCGGAGTGCTGGGACCCACCATAAACGCCAGTCCAAAGATGACCACGATTCCGGCGAGCAGATGAAGCACATGCAGTCCAGTCATCAGGTAGTAGAAGCTCCAGAAAAGGGCGGCGAGGGGAGTGTAACCCTCGCGATAGTCGCCAGCGTATTCGAAGGCCTTGATTACGAGAAAGAGCACGCCGAGAAGCGCAGTGGCGCTCAGGTAACGCTTCGCGCGAGCCGAATCCTGGACGCGTGCCGCGCCTTGCGCGAGCGCGGCCGTCAGACTGCTCGTATACAGAATGAACGTGTTGATTGCCCCGAGGCGCCAGTTGACGTGCGCGCCGTCAGCACCCCATCCGCCATGGGAGATCCCTACCAGGATAAAGACTCCCATGAGCCCGCCGAAGACCATTGTTTCGCCGGCAAGGAACACCCACATTCCAATATTGCCGAGCTCAAAACTGGCCGACACGTCATGCGGCGCATGGGTGATCCCGATTTCGACTGCCGAGTTTGCCATAAGGTTACGCTCGCCTGCTTAGTGCTATGCGAATCACTCCCTGCAAGATCGCATCGCGCTATCAACCCTGCGCCGCGCCGGCTTCCACTGCTGCGGCCTGCGGAGCCCAATCCTGGTCCATTCCCGGCACGCTATATTCGTATGGCCCGCGCACGACCGTCGGTATGGTGTGGAAGTTCTCGTGCGGCGGCGGCGAATCGGTGGCCCATTCAAGTGTGGTGGCATGCCACGGATTCGCACCAGCCTTCGCGCCGCGGAACATGCTCAGGAAAAAGTTCAACAGGAATGGGATCTGCCCGGCGATTATGACCAGCAGACCGATGGTTGCGATTACGTGCAGCGGCTGGAGCGGTTTGTAGTAGGTGTAAACGGACGACATGTAGATTCGCCGCTGTCCGCCGCCCAAGCCGATCAGGAAGAGCGGAATAAATACCATGTTGAAGCCGACCCAGGTGAAGGCGAAGTGCAACTTACCCAGGGTCTCGTTCATCATCCGGCCGAACATCTTCGGGAACCAATAGTAGATTCCGCCGAATCCCCCGATGACAGCCGTCGGCACGAGGGTGTTGTGAAAATGCGCGATCACAAAATAGGTATCATGCAGGTAGATATCTGAGGCATTGGTCCCCAGCGGAATACCGGTTACGCCGCCGAGCAGGAAATTTGCCAGCGCGCCCAGCGCGAACAGCATCGGTGTCGAGAACGTGATCTGACCGCGCCAGAGCGTCGCGATCATCGCAAACAGCATCACTGCGAATGGAATAGAGATCGCGATCGTGGTCACGCTGAACGGCTCCGCCAACACCGGACTCATCCCGCTTACGAACATATGGTGAGCCCAAACCGTGAAGCTGAGGATGCCGGCCACAATCACGGACCACACAATCATGCGATAACCGAAAATTGGCTTGCGGCTGAATACCGGAAGAATCTCCTGCACAATTCCGAGGCCGGGCATCGCCACTACGTAAACCTCCGGATGGCCGAAGAACCAGAACAGGTGTTGCCAAAGCAGTGGATCGGCGCCCTTTTCCGGCAGGAAGAAGCCGGTGCCCACCATCCGATCGAACAGCAGCATCACCACGCCCGCGATGAGCGGTCCGACGCTCAGCATGAACAACACGCTGGCCGCCAGTTCCTGCCAGACCAGCAGCGGCATCCGCCAGAAGGTCATCCCCGGCGCGCGCATCGCGATCGCCGTGGTGAGGAAATTGATGCCGCCCATCAGCACCGATGCGAAGTCGATTGCCAGGGCCATCAGCCAAAGGTTACCGCCCCAGTAATTTCCCGGCAGGTACTTCGCCGCATCGGACAATGGAACGTAGTTCGTCCAGCCCGCCTTCGAACCGCCGCCGGGCACGAAAAACGAAATAAGCAGGAGCACCGAGCCCACGAAAATGGTCCAGAACGAGGCCATGTTGAGCCGCGGAAAGGCCATGTCGCGCGCCCCGACCATCAGCGGGATAAGGAAATTGCCGAACGCGCCGAGCAGCACCGGCATCGCCACGAAGAAGACCATTATCGTTCCGTGCATCGTGACGACTTCGTAATACTGCGGCGCCGTCACCTTTCCCCAAAACGGCACCGCAGTGCCGGGCCAGGCAAGCTGCCAGCGGAAGACGTACGACAAGAACACGCCCACATACCCCATGAACAGGCCTAGGAACAGGTACTGCTTTCCGATGACCTTGTGGTCGATGGAAAATATGTACTGGCGCCAGAAGCCCATCTTCTCGTGAGCATCGGTGGATGGCGCCGCCTCGGGCTTGGTCTCGGCCATGACCTATCCCTCCTTTCCGGCTGCCGACGATCGCACACGTGATGCGCTCTTGCCTGTCCCGGCGCCGGACTTCAGCCGTTGCTGGCTAACCCACTGCTGATAGTCCTGGGGCGTGAGAACGCGCAGGATACCTTTCATCGCGAAGTGCGAGATCCCGCAAAGCTGGGAGCATCCAATTTCATATTTGCCGGGCTGCGTTGCCTCGAACCATGCGGTAATCTCCCGGCCTGGAATGATGTCCTGTCTAAGCCGCAACTGCGGCACGTAGAAACTGTGGATCACGTCCTTCGACGTCATGAGCAAGCGAATCACCTGGCCCGCGGGAACCGTTAGAAACGTAGTCTGGACCAACTCGTCGGGCGTACCGAACTTGCCGTCGGGGCCTGGATAAGTGAATTCCCACCCGAACTGGAGTGCTGACAACTTTATGGTCAGTGCCGGGGCGGGACTTTCTTCCTTGACCAGATCCCAGACTGGCCTTGCCTGAAGGTCGATCGCCACATCAAGGAAGGCGACGATTACGACCGGGATCAGCACCCATGCGAGCTGGCGCAGCGACTCGCCTCGCACAAACGCCGCCCGTCCGCCCTCTCGGCGCCGGTATAAGATGATGAACACAAAAAGTGTACCCTCGGCCAGGACGAATGCCGTGCCGACCACGTAAATGATCAGCTTGAGCACCGAGTCGATGCTCGGACCGAACGTCGATACATCTTGTGGAAGCCAGCCTAAAATCATAATGGCTATTCAACCCGCCCCAAGCCCTGTGGTTTGACAGAGCCGGCTACGAGCCGTGAGCGCTCTCCAAGCTTATCGCTGCGAACGGTGTTGCTATGAGGGACTGCGCTGGCGGGCGGAGCGTCGTTCTGAGAGTCCAGGCCCCCAGCGGCGACCTTTCTACGCGAACATGATCCAGGAGTTTTCGTCCGACGCGACCTCAACAAGTGGTTTCAGCAACAGTGTCGCGGGCCCCACTGCGGAGAATCCGCATAATCCGCCACCGCCGCCGGTCTCGGTTCGATTGGGTCAAACCTCACCTTCTGGTTTCGCCCGCTTTATTAGCGATTCTGGAAAAAAATGTCAACAATACTTAACCTCACTGTCCATCGTGTCTAATATTGCCGCGGATCTTCGTGACTGCCGGTGTGCCTACTCAAAACCTGAAGCCGGACGTATTATTGATGATGCAGCTGGCTAAGGATCGGATTGCCTCAGGATTCAGGTTTTCACTATGCACCGCCCGCAATGCAGCTAATCGTGCATCAAATGCGCCGCTTGCTCATTGTCCTCTTGACGTTCGCTGCGCTCGCTGTCGCTCCGCCCGCTGGCGCGCAGCCCCTGTGGTTGCGTCTGCCGCCGACACCGGTGCTACCTGAGCCTGAGACTAGTGGCATCGCGCCGGTCAACGGCATTCGCCTGTGGTACGCGGAGTTTGGTCACGGTGCGCCGGTCATCCTGGTGCATGGTGGCCTGGCGAATTCAGAGTACTGGGGATTGCAGGTGCCCGTCCTCGCCGCGCACTACCATGTGATCGTTGTGGATAGTCGCGGCCATGGACGCAGCACCCGAACCGACGCGCCGATCAGTTACGATCTGATGTCGTCAGATGTTCTGGCGTTGATGGATTACCTGCATATCCGCAAAGCCGCTCTGATCGGATGGAGTGACGGAGCGATTATTGGTCTCGATATCGCGATCCATCATCCGGACCGCCTGACGCGACTGTTCGCGTTCGCCGCGAATTCCGATCCATCGGGTGTGAAGGATGCGAGCAACAGCCCCGTCTTCAGTACCTATATCCAACGCGCGGCAAATGAGTACGCGCAACTCTCGCCGACCCCCACGCAGTTCAAAGCCTTCCTCGCAAACATCGAGCACATGTGGGCGACCGAGCCGTACTTTACCGACGATCAATTGAGCCGTATCAAGCTGCCGACCTGGATCGTCGATGCGGACCACGATGAGGCGATCAGGCGCGAGAACACCGATCACATGGCCGCACTGATTCCCGACGCCGGCGAGCTAATCCTCCCCGCAGTCAGTCATTTTGCGTTTCTTCAGGATCCCGCCATGTTCAATGAGTCGCTGATGCACTTTCTCTCGGCTGAAGACGACGCTCATTCTGCGCGACCTGTGAAGTGACATTGAACGCGAGGCCTCACACGAAACGCGGACTGGGCGAGCCGATTGGCGCTGACTAACCGGGATATGCGGCTCTTTGGTTATATGAGTAACCTTAATCAACCATGCAAAGCCTACTTTCTATTACTAGTCATGCTAGCGTGAGGTTATGACTAATGGAAAACTGACTACAGCAGCGTATATCTCAACTATGATTCTAATTGGTAGCCTGTGCATCGGCGCGTGCTCCGAGCCTGCGACCGAGGTCTCGCACAGCAGCACTACCACCCAGACCAACGTCCCGAGTTCCAGCGTAACGACGCAGAAGACCTCCTCCACACAGACCAACAGCAATTAGCGCGAGTCTCGAACTGACCGTTCTGGGGCAGTCAGCCTTGCGTTCAAAGTAACCATTGGCGGGTCGGAAGAGTCCGATCGCCAACTCACAGCTCAAGTCCAAAGGAGAATAGCAATGA
>Ga0187859_10001542_pt1 | contig 14611 bp, 18 predicted proteins | sample June2016WEW_10_1_2_FD_133019 | JGI IMG/M metagenome (GOLD analysis project Ga0187859, IMG submission 133019) | Peatland microbial communities from SPRUCE experiment site at the Marcell Experimental Forest, Minnesota, USA - June2016WEW_10_10 | ecosystem: Environmental > Terrestrial > Soil >...
CCAGATCACCTCCCCAGGCGGTTGGCGGGCCGGCCCGGGCACCCCGGGCCTGCCAGCGGCCCGGGCACCCCAGGCCGGTGAGCGGCCCGGGCACCCCGGGCCTGCGATTCGATTTCTAGTTCGATCCTAGCGAGAGGGTCCGACAAAACGATGAGCCCCGGACCGGCCTGTGGAGAAAAGAAAAATCCAGCCGGCCGCATCATTCGCGGGGCTCGGCGACTCCAGATAACTAAGCGGACTGAACAGTTTCGCGCTCTCGTACGACCCGACCGACCTGAATATGACGCACTCGGACGCCCCTACCGTGGCCCGCGCTGTGGCAACCAGCACCCGCAGACGGCCGCCAGAGGCATGGGTGAGCGATGACAAGATCCCGGAGGACCAGGCAGATGAGCTGGCCGAATGCTTGAGCCCATTCCCGCAGCCGTGCCCTCGTCCGCGCGCGGGCGTTCTCCTGCTCTGACCGCTGGCGCGCTCGCCATGGCATCGGGCAGCGCCGCTCTCGGGGGCCTACCGCGGTCCGCCCGACCAGCGCTCCGGCCGCGGCAGGCCCGGTCAGCTCAGTCAGCCGGGAGACAGCTGACGGCCGATGAGGCGGTCACGCAGCTGTACACCAGCCACTATCGTTCGCTGGTCCGCCTGGCGGCGCTGCTCGTCCGGGACGAGCCGACGGCGGAAGAAGTGGTGCAGGAATGCTTCATCGCCATGCATGACGGCTGGCACCGCCTCCGGGACAAAGACAAGGCCCTCGGCTACCTCAAGCGTGCGGTCGTCAACCGATGCCGATCCGTGTTGCGGCATCGCAGCATGATGCAGCGGAACGCGCCCAAGCCGGCGCCGGACATGCCGAGTGCCGAGCAGGACGCGATGTCCCTGCTGGAGCGGAGCGCGGTCATCGCGGCCCTCAAAGCCCTCCCGGACCGGCAACGTCAGGCGCTCGTGCTTCGGTACTACGCCGACCTGTCGGAGGCGCAGATCGCCAAGACGATGGGAATCAGCCAGGGGGCGGTCAAGAGCCACACCGCGCGGGGTACCGCCGCCCTCCGCACCGTCCTGGAGCAGATCGCTTGAGGCTCTGGAACAGATCGCTTAGCCGGCAGATCGCTGAGCCGTGTCGGGCCCAGCGGGAGTGGCCCGGCAGGCCAGGGCCTGCGCGTGCGGGCGAGCGCGTGCGGGCCAGCCTGTGCGGGCCAGCCTGTGCGGGCCAGCCTGTGCGGGCCAGCGTGTGCGGGTCAGCGTGTGCGGGTCAGCGTGTGCGTGCGAGCGTGTGCGGGCCAGCGTGTGCGGGCCAGCGCGTGCGTGCGAGCGCGTGCGGGCGAACGCGTGCGGGCCAGCGCGTCAGGCCAGCGCGTCGCGCACCATGGGCAGCACCTGTGTGCCCAGCAACTCGATGGACCGCAGCACCTGGGCCTGCGGCATGTGCCCGAGGTCCATCTGGATGATCTGCCGGCTGTGCCCAAGCACCCGCTGGAAGTCGACCAGCCGCCGGGCGATCTCTGTCGGGGAGCCCGCGAACACCATCCCGCCTGGCCCGTAGTTGGCCTCCAGCCGCGACCGCCCTGGCCGGGGCGTCCCGCGCGCACCCGCGTGCGCGGCCATGGCGGCCATCTCGTACTGAAAGAACGTTTCCCGGGCCTGGTCGCCGTCCTCCGCAATGAACCCGTGGCTGGCCACCGCGACGTCCAGCACCGCAGGGTCGTACCCGGTCCGGCGTCCGGCCTCCCGGTACAGGCTCGCCATGCCGGCCCACTGCTCCGCACGGCCGGACAGGATCCCATAGGCGACCGGCAGGCCGAGGGTCCCGGCCCGGACCGAAGACTCCGGGTTGCCGCCCGTCCCCAGCCAGATCTTCAGTGGCCGCTCGGCCCGCGGCACCACCAGCGCATCCTCCAGCGGAACGTCCCGGAACGGCCCTTTCCACGTGACCCGCTCCTGACGGTTCACCGCGAGCAGCAGGTCGAGCTTCGACGCGTACAGCGCGTCGTAGTCCTCGAGGTGGTAACCGAACAGCGGGAACGAGTCCACCGAAGATCCCCGGCCCGCGGTGATCTCGACCCGGCCAGGTGCCAGCGCGTCGGCCGTCGCGTGCTGCTGGTAGACCCGGATCGGATCGTCGGTGCTGAGCACCGTGACCGTGCTCCCGAGCCCGATCCGGTGGGTGACCGCCGCGGCGGCGCTGATGACCGAGGTGGGGGAGGACACCGGCATGTTCAGCGTGTGGTGCTCGCCGATCCCGAAGAAGTCCAGCCCGACCGCCTCGGCGAGCTGGATGGCCTCGATCAGGTCCCGGATCGCCTGGCCGGTAGGGCCGGTGGTGCCGTTGGGCTCGAGGGGAGTGTTGCCGAAGCTGTACACACCGAGCTGGAAGGCCATGCCCCCACCCTACCCGGTAACTGGGGGACGCTCCCCGCTTAAGCTCCCGGCGCCGGCCGAGAGCCCGTTGCGCACCAGCGATTGCGCCGTCCGCACCACGGTGTCCAGGGAGGTACGTCGCCCCGGGTCCCACCACTCGGCCGCCCAGTTGAGCGCGCCGAGGACCAGCATCCGGGCGGCCATCGGCTCCAGTTCCGGGCGCAGCAGGCCCGCCTGCGCGGCGTCGTGCAGGAGCGCGTGCCAGATCTCGCCGTACTTGGCCGCCTCGGCCGAATACCGGATCAGGATGTCGTCCGGGACCTGCCCGGCGTTGCGGATGGCGGCGGTCGTGTAGTCGGAGATATCGAGCGCGTACCGCAGGTGCGCCGCGACGGCCGCGTCGATGCGCTCCATCGCCCCGGTGCCGGGCGGCAGCGCCGCGAGGACCTGCCCGACATGCTCGCGCATGAGCCAGATCCCGGTCCACATCACCTCTTCGACCAGGGCTTCCCGGGAGGGGAAGTAGTAGTAGATAGCGGGCGCCTGCAACCGCGCCTGGTCGGCAACATCACTGAGCCTGGTGCCCGCGTTGCCTTTCCGGCTGAGCACGTGCGCGGCCGCGTTCAGGATCCTCATCCGGGTCTGTGCCGATTTGGAGCCGCTGGTCTCCACGGTGGCTGGCGCGGCGGATTCTTCAGGCACGGAAAAATCATATGTGCCGAACGGAATTTCGCTCGGGACACCGAACGCCTCACGACGTCCGTGCCCTGGGGTTCGATCAGCCCAGCCCGAAGTCATGACCGACGAAGGGCCGCTGTGGCAGGGTGACGGGCGAGCAGGTCAGTCAGTCCCGTCTCCAGGAGTCCCGCATGACGACACCGTCTCGCCTGGTCCCGTTGCTGGAACAGTTCGATTTCGGGTGCCAGCGGCTTACCGGCCGGATGGCCGGACCGGTCATGGACAGCGGCAACGGAACGAGCGTCGAGGTCAGCCCCATGACCGACCAGGAGTACCGCTGGGAGCCGGTGCCCGGCTGCTGGTCGGTCCGGCGGCGTTCGGACGGCCCGGGACCGGGCGCGACCCTGCTGACCGGCACCGGTGACTGGGGGCGGGACGCCACGCCGGCCCCGCCCCTTTCACCCCCCGTCACGACCGTGGCGTGGCGGCTGAGCCACCTCAGCGAACTGCTCACCCTGCGCGCCGACCACACTGTCGGGAGCCACGCGCTGACCCGCGACGACTACCGCAGCAGCGGCGACGCCGCCGGTGCGATCGCGGCCTTCGAATCCGGCGCCGCGGCGTGGCGGGAAGCGCTGCTCAGCGCAGACGACGCCGCGCTCGACACGGTGGGGCTGAGCACCTACCCGCATGGCAGCGACCCGGATGATCCGTTCATCGACATCGTGTGGTGGGTCAATCAGGAGGTCCTGCACCACGGCGCCGAGATCGCCCTGCTGCGCGACCTCTACCGGGCCCGGGCCCGCTGATCAGCAGGTCCAGCGGGCCGGGCGCCCCCCGGTTGGCCAGGACGTTGTCAGGCCAGGACGGTGTCAGGCCAGGACGGCCAGGAAACGCCAGTCCAGCACCTGCGGCCCCGATGCGGAGTAGACCCGGGAGCGCAGGCCCACCAGCCCGCCGGCGCCCAGCGCCTCGGCGGATTCGATCTCGACGCTGCTGTGCAGGGTGTCTCCCTCGTGCACCGCGGCCAGGTGGTCACAGCTGAACCAGCCGACCACGGTCACCAAGCCGGGCAGGGCGCGGGCGGCCTGACTGAGCGCGAGGCCGATCGTGTGGCCGCCGTAGACGAGCCGGGTGCCGCCGGCCGCCTGCTCGTCGTGGTGCACGGCCGCGATGTTGAGCGTGAGCCGGGCCAGCTCGGGGGCGTTCGACACCACGTCCCCCCCGGCCACCTCGACGACGTCGCCGGGTACGAGTTCGCCGTACTGCGGCCAGAAGCCGTGGGCGGCGAACTGGTCCAGCCGCCAGCCGTCCAGCAGCGCGGCCGGGGAGGCCGGTTTGGCCGATGCGCCGGCCGCATCCAGGTCGTCGGCGTGGCCCGTCTGCCCGCTCGGGTCCCGCAGCGGCAGCATCGCGCATCGCCAGAAGTCCAGCACGGGACGCTCGTGCTGATCAACGGTGGTGATCCGGAGCGCGGCCAGCCCGGTGGGTGCGCGGCCCTCCCGCGGCCGGTTCTGCCGCAGGCCGTCGACCCGGGTGGTCGTACGCAGCGTGTCCCCGATGACCGGGAAGCGGCGGAACCACAGGCCCCGGTAGAACAGGTTCGCCTTGACGTGCTGGGTCGCCACCGTGGACTGGCCGATGGCGACGTCCCAGACCAGCGCGGGGTTCGCCGGCCGCCCGGCCCCACGCCCGGTCCCCGTGCCGACCCCGGGCCCGGTCCCTGTGCCGCCCCCCGCGCTGGCGCCGGTGACCTCCTCGGCCAGGGCGGTGTCCAGGCTGAGCGCCAGCCGGTCGCCGGTGATGCTCTGGTGCACGGCGGCCAGGCCCTCGGTCAGCGTGACCCCGGGCACCGCCGGGAACGCCTGCCCGGCGGTGAGGTCATCGAAGTACGGGCCCTCGGCCTTCATATGCCCGTTACCTGATCCGTCAATTTCTGTGTCATGGTCAGGCGGCTTCTCCTTGCGGAGGGGCGGTCCCCGTCTGACCGGCGGCTGGGCGGCCGCTGTGCGGGGCTGACGTTTCGTCGCCTCCTGCCGCCAGCCGGGCCGCGGTGAAGAGCCCGCCCGCACCGGCCCCGATGACCAGCGCGTCCCACTCGCCTGCCGCGTTCCCCGCCGGCTCGGTCATCGCTTACCGCCCCCACTCCCTGCTCGCCCCCCACGATCGAGACGAGGGTCCCGCCGAACCGGCCCACCGTGGTGCGGACGGGGGCGACGATGGCGGCCCGGATCATGGGAGTGCTCCGTTCATGACGTGTTCCTCCAGCTCCGCGGCCAGGGCGGCGCGGTGATCGGGGTGGGCGATGGCGAGCATGCGCTCATACCGAACCGTAATAGCTGCACCGGGCAAGCCGGCCGCGCCGTACTCGGTGACGATGATGCCGGCCCGTGGCGTCGGCTCAGTCGCATTCGTCGGCCAGCTGGGCTTCCAGGTTAAGGAAGTCCTCGACCTCCGCCCGACTCGGCGCGCCTCCGCGCGCTCCGTCGGCAGCGTCAGCGGTGCCGGGCGCGTCAGCGGTGCCGGGCGCGTCAGCGGTGCCGGGCGCGTCAGCGGTGCCGGGCGCAGCATCTACGTTGCCCGTCACAGAGGACCCGCCAGTCACATTGGCCTCACCCCGCCCGCCTCCCCAGCCCCCGTCATGCGCGGGGACGCGACGGGGTCACCCGGCCCGTAAACCGCGAACCTCACCTGCTGCTCTAATCGGCGTAGTAGCTGGAATCCCACGCCTTCACGCGGGGGAGGATGTCAACTACTGGTCTCGTACGGGATCATGGTCATGCCAACGAGAGGAGCCGGGCCGTGGACATGAAGCTCGGGATTGCGGGACAGGAGCTGCCCACATGAGCGACGGCTACGACGTGATCGTTATCGGGGGCGGCTCACCGGGCGAGCACTGCGCCGGCGAGCTGGCCGACGGCGGCCTGCGCGTCGCCCTGGTCGAGCGCGACCTGGTCGGCGGGGAGTGCTCCTACTGGGCCTGCATCCCGTCCAAGACGCTGCTGCGTCCCGGTGAGGCGGTGCACGGGGCGCAGGAGGCCGCGGGCCACGCGGAGGTCGACGTCAAGGCCGCGCTGGCTTACCGCGACTTCATGGTCTCGGACTACTCCGACGCGGGGCAGCAGACCTGGCTGGCCAGCAAGGGCATCGACCTGATCCGCGGCCACGGCCAGCTCGCCGGGCCGGGCGCGGTCGAGGTCGGCGGCGTGCGCTACACCGCGCGGCACGTCGTGGTGGCGACCGGCTCGGAGGCGGTGATCCCGCCCGTCCCGGGCCTGCGCGAGCTGGACGGCGTGTGGACCAATCGTGAGGTAACCGGCATGAAGACGGTCCCGCGCCGGCTGCTCATCCTGGGCGGCGGGCCGGTCGGTGCCGAGATGTCCCAGGCGGTACGGCGCCTGGGCGGCGAGGTGGCCCTGGTCGAGGCCGCGCCGCATGTGCTGGCCCGCGAGCCCGTCCCACTGGGCGAGGCGCTGGGGGAGGTCCTGCGCGCCGACGGCGCCGAGCTGCACCTGGGCGTGCACGCGACCGCCGCGCGGCGCGACGGCGCGGACTTTGTGCTGGCGCTGGATAACGGCCGCGAGCTGCGCGGCGACCACCTGCTGGTGGCCACCGGCCGCCGTCCGCGCACCAGCGGGATCGGCCTGGAAACAGCCGGTGCCACGGTCGACGAGCACGGTATGCGGGTCGACGCGCACCTGCGCGCCGCAGCGGGGCTGTGGGGCGTCGGCGACGTCACCGGCGTGCGGCTGCTCACCCATGTCGGCAAATACCAGGGCGAGGTCGTCGCCGCCAACATCCTCGGCGAGCCCCGCGAGGCCCACTACGAGGCCATACCCGACGTCGTCTACACCGACCCGCAGGCGGCCTCCGTCGGCGCCACCGAGGCCCCGTTCACCGCGACCACCCCGATCTCGGAGGTGGCCAAGACGGCCACCTACACTCACGCCTACGCCCAGTCCAACGGCTTCCTGACCCTGCTGTCCGACGGCGAGCGGCTCACCGGCGCCTACGCGCTTGGCCCAGAGGCCGGTGAATGGCTGCAGCAGGCCACGGTCGCCATCCGCGCCCGCATACCCCTCACCGTGCTCCGCGACGTCATCCAGCCCTTCCCCACATTCTCCGAGATCTACGTCGCCACCCTCAAGACCCTCCACGGCCAGATCAGCGCGGCCGCCCGCCAGCCCTCCGCCCAGACCAAACAGTAAGCCGGCGGCCGAGGCAAAGCAGCACACCACAGCGGTACCTACGGCGAGGCGCTAGGAGCGCGCTGAATAAGTCCCATTTCCCATGATCAATGTCGCAAAGCCGCAGGTCAGCCGCTTGCTCCTTGATCGCAAACAGGGTTATTCAGTGGCCTCCTAGCTACCGGCCAAGCGATCCCGGGCCGAAGGCTCGGGTGAGTGGCCGGTGCTGTCGGCGGGCACCGCAGCCGGGTTTCGGCGCGGCGCTCGCTACCGGCCCAGCGAACCGGGCCTCCGGCCCGGTGAGCGGCCGGTGTGTCGGCGAAGTACCACCGCGCGGGCGCGAAGCGCAGCGGGGGGTTCCGGGGGGTCGCCCCCCGGGCCAGCACAGCACGCTACCGGGAGGGCCGGGCCGGCCCTGAGCTGCTGCCCAGGCCGCCCCGGCTGATCAGCTGCGCGACGATGACGTTGCGCTGGATCTCGTTGGTGCCCTCGCCCACGATCATCAGCGGCGCGTCCCGGAAGTAGCGTTCGACGTCGAACTCGGTCGAGTAGCCGTACCCGCCGTGGATCCGGACAGCGCTCAGCGTGATCTGCATCGCGGCCTCGGATGCGAACAGCTTGGCCATCCCGGCTTCCAGATCGCACCGCTCGCCCGCGTCGAACCGTTCCGCGGCGTACCGGACCAGCTGCCGTGCCGCCGTCAGCTGGGTGGCCATGTCGGCCAGGTAGTTGCCGATCGACTGGTGCTTCCAGATCGGCTGGCCGAACGCCTCCCGTTCGGTCGCATACCGCAGCGAATCCTCGAACGCGGCCGCGGCGACGCCCAGCGCCCGGGACGCGACCTGGATACGCCCGGTCTCCAGGCCCTTCATCATCTGCGCGAAGCCGGCCCCCTCGGTGCCGCCGAGGATCGCGTCGCGGGGCGCGTGGTAGCCGTCGAATACCAGCTCGCACGTTTCCACGCCCTTGTAGCCGAGCTTGCCGAGATCCCGGGAGACGGTGAGACCATCGCCCGGCTCGGCGAGCAGGATGCTGATCCCCTTGTGCCGGGGCCGCGCGCCGGGATCGGTCTTGCACAGCAGCGCGATCAGGCCGGACCGCCGCGCGTTGGTGATCCACATCTTGGACCCGCTGACCGTGTACCGGCCCGCCTCCTTGTCACCGGCCAGCGTCGCGGTCGTCTGCATGGCCTGCAGGTCCGAGCCGCCGCCCGGCTCGGTGAGAGCCATGGTCGCGCGCAGCTCACCGGTGGCCATCCGTGGCAGGTAACGCTGTTTCTGCTCCTCGGTGCCGAACGTGACCAGCAGCTTGGCCACCACCGTGTGGCCGCCCATGGCCCCCGCGAGGCTCATCCAGCCGCGGGCCAGCTCCTCGGTGATCATCGCGTAGCAGGGCATCGAGACCTGGACGTCCCCGTACGGCTCCGGGATGGCCAGGCCGAAGATACCCAGCTGCTTCATCTGGTCGATGAGCTTCTCCGGGTAGATGTTCCCGTGCTCGAGGTCGCGCGCCACCGGGCGCACCTCACGGTCGACGAACTCCCGCACGACGTCGACGATGTCCTGCTCGTCCTGCGACAGGCCGGTCATGAGCTCCTCAATCCGTCGGGCCGGTACCTTCCGGCCGGTAGTTTCCGGGCCAGTGGCTTCCGGGGGTCAGTACGATTCCGGCAGCCTGAGACTGTGCTGGGCCAGGAAGTTCAGCACCATCTCCCGGCTGGTGGGGGCGGTTCGCAGCATACGAGCCAGGAACCACAGATCGGCCAGGCCGTACCCGCCCGCACCGAGTTCCCCAGACAGCTCGGTGGGCTCCTTGTGCGAGGTGGCGCACTCCACGAAGTACCTGTGCCCGTACTTGTCCGCGATCTGCCGCACCGCGCGGCGCAGGACCGCCTGCTCGGGTGAAACCGGCAGGATGTCAGCCATCAGCAGCCCCCGTCGCGGCGATCTTCTAATTGCAATTAAAAAGGTAACACGGCCGCTGGCCCTTCCATGACCGGCGTCGGCTTCCGGCATATGCTGCGGAAAACCCGCGCCCGTTCCGCCAGTACCCTTCGGGCGGGAGGCGAGGATGACCGAACGGAACCGGGTCACCCCGGTGGGCGACATCGTGGCCATCCCGCTGCGCGGGGCCTGGACCGGCAACCGCGGGATCATCCACTGCGGCCGCGAGATCGTCCGCTTCCACGCCGGCGACCTGTGGATCACCTGCGCCCTGGAGTTCCGCGGCCGCTGGCGCGAGCAGTGGCTGCCGCGCCGCTGGACGCACCTGTTCTTCTATGACGAGGCCGTCTCGCTCGCCGCCGGGCACCGCCCGTGCGCCGAATGCCGCCGGGGCGCCTACCGTGCCTACCAGGCCGCCTGGGCCGGCGGGCTCGGCGGCGGCCTGCCGTCTGCGGCCCGGATGAACCGGCAGCTGCACGCCGAGCGGATCGTGCCCGGCACGCACCGGCGCCGCTTGCACGCCGCATCCTGGCCGGAGCTGCCCGACGGCGCGTTCGTCCAGCTGGGCCCGCCGGGCCCGCCAGCCCTGGTGCTGGGGAACACGCTCGTCACCTGGACGCTGGCGGGCTACGGCCTGCGGCGGCCACGGCCGCGCCGCGGCGCGGCGTGCCTCATCACGCCGCCGTCCTCGGTCGCCGCGCTCCGCGCCGGTTATTCCGTCCAGATCGACGCCGCCGCCCGCTGAGCAGCATGCGGGCTGGGTTCGCTCAGGGCTCGCCGGTACCCGGCCACCAGCGGATAACCGGCGCCGCGCCCGGCTGCGGTTCCGGTGCGGGGTCCGCGATGGCGTCGGCCACGTTGTCCAGCAGGTAGCAGAGGCTCGCCGTGGTGATCCGGCTCAGTACGGCCTGGTCCGGCACCCGCCCGTCCAGGCCGAACAGCGGCCGGTAGGAGCCGTCCAGCCGCACATGCGTCCGGCCGTCTCCGTCACAGCTCAGGGTCAGGTCCGCATCCAGCACCGAGAACAGCTCACCCGCCGGGCCGGTCACCTCCCAGCGCAGCGGCACCCGCAGCGTGCTGCCGCGCTGGACGGGCTTCGCGCACTGCACCCGGGCCAGCTTGGCGCCCTCGACCGGCTCGGTTAGCTGCCCGGCGTCTAGGCCGTCCTGGTAGGCGGCCTCCGACGCGGCCCGCAGGGCACCGTCGCTGACGAAAATGGCCAGCCGGCGGCCGGCTGCCCCGAATGGCGCCCGCACCGTGACCTCGCCAACTGCGAACACCTGCCCACTGTGCCCGTTGGGGGGCGCGGCCGCTCAGGGACCAAGGTCCCGCCCCGAGCGGACCAAGGGCAGCTCGCCCAGCTCACCGGCTGGTTTACGGTGCCGGGGCCGACGACCCGGCCGGATCGAGGGGACCCGAGGCAGGTCCCCTCCGCACCGTTCGGCGGGCACCAGCGTCGGCGTCGGGCCGAGCACCGGCAGCGGCCGCGACCCGGGCCACGTGCCCACCATCCCCACCAGCGGTGCTCCGCCGCCCAGCGACTCCAGGGTTGCGGCTGGATGTACAGCTTGGCTGCCGCGCAGCGGAAGGGGCAGAAGCCGCCCCCGCGACCGGCTCCTGCCCCTAGCTGACCGGAGATCTTTTGCGGCGGGCCTGATACACCCCGGCCGTCAGTTTCCGTGGTCTGCCGGCCGGGGTTATCAAATTTTCTGGCCGGGGTGTATCAACTGGCCGGGATTTCGCTCTGTAGTGCAAGGCTTGCCGTAGCCCAGTACAAGCCGGAGGAGGAAAAGTGACTATCCGCCCGACTTGCTCCGCGCTGCCGTGAGCTGAATGATGCGGACATGGCCCGCGCCCGCGGGCCCGCGAAGGACAGCCATGCGTGACGATCCGTCCGTCATCGCGCTCGTCGCCCGCGCGCGCGCCGGTGACCAGCATGCGTGGAACGAGATCGTCGACCGCTACGCACCGCTGGTCTGGTTTATCTGCCAGCGCTACCAGCTGAGCCGCTCCGACGCCGACGACGTGGGCCAGACGGTCTGGCTCGTGCTGGTCGAGCAGCTGGGGCACCTCAGGCAGCCCGCGGCGCTGCCGGGCTGGCTGTCCACCACCACGCAGCGTGAATGCCTCCGCATCTTGCGGGCAGCAAGCAAATACGACCACTCCGAGTTGCCGGAAGTCAGCCAGATGTTCCCAGACCAGCCCGCCGAGACGATCGAGCAGGAGATCATCGCGGCGGAACTGCATGCGGCGGTGCGCGCCGCGTTCGGCGAACTGCCGGAGCGGTGCCGCCAGCTGCTGTCGATGCTGATTGGAGACCCTCCGCTGTCGTATGCGCAGATCAGCGAGGCCTTGTCGATCCGCATCGGGAGCATCGGCCCGCAACGGGCGCGCTGCCTGGACCGGCTGCGCCGTTCCCCCTTGCTGGCCGTCTTCCGCGACGCGGTGCCGGGCGACCCGGAGGCTCTGATGAACGATGAGACGGGAGGCGGGCGGCGTGCCTGACATCTGGGACAACGAGGGACTGCTGGCCGTGCTCAAAGAGGCCCTGCAGGCCGAGCGGGCGGTCCCGCCGGAATTCGCCGCGGCCGGCCGCAGCGCCTACGCCTGGCACAACATCGACGCCGAGCTGGCTGAGCTCACCTACGACTCCCTCGACCCGGCCAGCATGGCGACCGTGCGGTCCGAGACCGCATCGATCCGCGCGCTCACCTTCACCTCGGACCATCTCACCATCGAGATGGAGGTCAACGAGGACTCGCTGCTCTGCCAGCTGGTGCCGACCGGCGAGGGCACGATCGAGGTGCAGACCCGCGTGGGCGTGGTCGCCACCATTTTGGTGGACGAAATCGGCTGTTTCCCGATCAGCCCCATTCCGGCCACGCCTTTCCGGCTGCGCTGCCGCACCGCCCGGGGCGAAAACGTTGTCACCGGCTGGATAACCCTCTGAGGCATTCCGGAACGATTCGGAGACCGCCGAGCAGACCAGCATGCGGCTGCTGCGGGTCGTCGTGCAGTCCGAGGGCATCACCACGCTGGTTGCTACCCACGACCCGAACCTCATCGATATCGCCGACTCGGTCCTCATCCTGGCGGACGGCCAGATCCGGGCCGGCTGATCTGCCGCCTGGAAGATCGCCCAGGCCGCGTTGACCCAGCCCGATGTGGCTGCCCGTTGGCGAGGCGGCCGCTTGGCGGGGGAGCGTGCGATGAGTTTCCCCCGGGTCGCGGTCTGCCCCCGGAGCCCGGTCTGCCCAACGTCCCGGTCTGAGGATGCCGGGGGCCGCTTCAGCGGCGCGGCTTCGGGGTATAAACCGGGCCACTTGGCGTCATCTAGTCTTTTGGGCCTCTGGGTGCCCGGCTGAGGCGCGTCCCCGCTCACCTGGAGGTGATCGATCGAATGGAAGTCAGCGCTGACCGTTTCCTCGATCTCATGCACCAGCTTGAGGATTTCACCGACGCGATTACCCCGGAGCGAGCTCACGCTGAGTTTGACGAGACCACGCTCCAGCTGTTCTGGATGCGGTGGCCGCACATCTCGGCGTGGTCGGGTTCGCTGTGGCGGATGCTGTCCGAAGAGCTTTCCGGGCCGGGCGCGCCGCAGGGTGACCCCGACCTTGATGAGGTCGGCGAAAGTGGGTGAGGGCGGTCGCCGGGCCGTCACGGTAGGCGAGCTGATGAACACGAATGTGGTGTATGCCGCCCCCGACAGCCCGGTGGCGGAGGCGGCCGCCGCGATGGTGCGCGAGAAGGTCGGCTCTGCTTTTGTAATGCAGGGGCGTTTCCTGGCCGGAATCCTGACTGAACGTGATGTGGTCAGGGCGGCGGCGTCCGGAACGGATCTCACCAGGGTGCCAGTTTCCGCATGGATGACCCCGGACCCGCAATCGGCGACTCCGGATACCTCTGTAGAGGAAGCCGGCCAGATCATGTTCCTGCACGGGTTCCGTCACCTCCCGATCGTGGAGGGGCGTAACGTCTGCGGCGCGGTCAGCCTTCGTGACCTGTTCGCCGCCAGGATCATCCGCCCGGCTCAGGCCCCCGGTACCGGGTCAGCAAACGCCTGACGCCTGCTGCCACGGGCTGGAGGTATAGCGCCGCAGATGGGCGGCGAAGTAGTCCACCTTGGGTGTTATGTACCTGGAAGCGGCCACTGCCGGTTACCCTCCCCGGGCGGGCTGCCGCCCTGCAGGTAGCGGAGCACGGCAAGCACGCGGCGGTTGTCGTCGTGCGCCAGCGGCAAGTCCAGCTTCATGAAGATGCTGTTGATGTGCTTGTCGATGGCCTTGCCGGTAACGAAGAGCTTGGCCGCGATGGCGGCATTGGAGCGGCCCTCGGCCATCAGTCCGAGCACTTCGCGCTCCCGGGCGGTGAGCCGCCCCATAGGCTCGCGCCGCGCGTGCTGGGACATCAGCACGGCCACCACCTTGGGATCGAGCACGGTGCCGCCGGCCGCCACCTGCCGCACCGCGTCCACGAAGGTGCGCACGTCGGCGACCCGGTCCTTGAGCAGGTAACCGATGCCTTCCGCGCCCGACCGCATCAGCTCGCGCGCGTAGAGCTGCTGGACGTACTGGCTGAGCACCACCACCGGCATCCCAGGGCGCCGGGCCCGGGCCTCGATCGCGGCCACTAGGCCCTCGTTGGTGAAGGTCGGCGGCATCCGGACATCCATGATGGCCACGTCGACCGGCGTCCCGGCCAGCACCGCGGCCAGCGCCTCCGGGTCGCCTACCTCCGCCACGACGTCGAAGTCGTGGGCCCGCAGCAGCCGGCTCAGCCCGTCCCGCAGCAGCGCTAGGTCCTCGGCGATGACGACGCGCACGGCACCTCCATCGTCACGGTGGTGGGGCCGCCGGCCGGACTGCTGATCGCCAGCTTCCCGTCGAACGGCTGCAGCCGCCGGATCACCCCGCGCAGCCCCGTGCCGCCGTCCAGGCTGGCCCCGCCCTGGCCACCGTCGCCCACGGTGATCGACAGCAAGCCGGCCTGGTGCCGCAGGTCCACCCAGGCCGAGGCCGCGTTACTGTGCTTGACCGTGTTGGCCAGGCACTCGGCGACGGTGAAGTAAGCGGCCGACTCCACCGGCGCCGGCGCGCGCCCGGCCAGGCCGCCGGTGACGGTCACCGGGATGGCCAGGTCCAGGGCCAGCGCCCGGACCGCGCCTTCCAGACCGCGGTCGGCGAGTACCGGCGGCTGGATGCCCTGCATCACCGTGCGCAGGTCATCCAGCGCGGCCAGCGTCGTGGACCGGGCCTCACTCAGCAGTTCGGCGAGCAGATCGGGGTCGCTGGACAGCAGCGTCTCGGCCAGCCCCAGGCTCATCGCCACCGACACCAGCCGCGCCTGTGCCCCATCGTGCAGGTCACGCTCGACCCGCTGCAGCTCGGCGGCCTGAATGTCGAGCGCGCCGCGGCGGGTGCGGGTCAGCACGTCGACCCGGTTCGCCAG
>Ga0187859_10001546_pt1 | contig 14603 bp, 12 predicted proteins | sample June2016WEW_10_1_2_FD_133019 | JGI IMG/M metagenome (GOLD analysis project Ga0187859, IMG submission 133019) | Peatland microbial communities from SPRUCE experiment site at the Marcell Experimental Forest, Minnesota, USA - June2016WEW_10_10 | ecosystem: Environmental > Terrestrial > Soil >...
GCGAAAGCCGAGCGCGAGATTTTGCGCTCGGAAGTGGGCGCATCGCGAGTAAACGATCTTCGCCCGGTGCTGAGCGCAACTGACGTGCTCGAGATGCAGGAGGCGGTCAAGCTGGTGCGCGTAGATGAGTCTTTGGTGACCTACGCGCTGCAAATTGTGCAGCGGACGCGGCAATCGGAATATCTTTCGTTAGGCGTGTCGCCGCGCGGGGCGCAGGCACTGTATCGCGCGGCACAGGCCATGGCGTTTCTGGAAGGCCGCAACTTCTGCACTCCGGAGGATTTTAAGCCGCTGGCAGTTCCGGTGTTCGCACATCGCATCGCGGTCAACGGACAATATGCCTCGACGATGAAGAAGTCGGAACAGGCCGACCAGGTGCTGCGCGAGATTGTGGACGATGTTGCTGTACCTGTGTAGTAGGCAATGGCCAGTGAGCAACGGCATAAATTGGATTGGCGAATAAAAACCGTCCTCGCGGCTTGGCTGATAGCGGCGGTTGCCGGCGCGCTTTTGTTCCGAAATTTGATGCTTGGCGAGTGGAAAGATTTACATATCGTTTCTGGGCTCTTAGTGCCTTTTATTTTGCTTCTCTCTTCCGGCTCTTACTTTTTAATCAGAGAGGCGCGGAGGAATTCAAAGTAGCCCTTACCGTAATCAGTGGCAGTCTTCGTAATGTTTGGCGTGAGGATATAATTCTCCGTCATGTCCTTCCTGCGTTTTCTCATGCTACTATCGCTGATCTGCTGGATTGGCGGACTTATCTTCTTTGCTTTCGTGCTGGCGCCCACGGCATTCAATATTCCAGTGGTGCTGCCTAACACTCATCTTGCGGGCAATGTAGTTGGGCGAGCGTTAGGAAAATTGCACTGGATTGCTATCTTCTCTGGAATTGTCTTTCTAACGAGTTCTCTGCTGTACAGCCGGTTTACGGATGGCACCGCGCATGTGTTCGCAGCGCGCCATATTCTGTTGTGCCTGATGCTGGCGCTTACGCTGATCTCGCAATTCGGCATCATCCCGCGCATGGATGTGCTGCGCGCGTCGCTGGGAGATGTGAAGGCGGCTGCGATTGATAATCCGGAGCGGGTGCAGTTTGATGCTTTGCATGTTTGGTCGACGCGGGTAGAAGGTGCGGTGCTGTTGCTGGGGATGGTGGTGGTGTATTTGATGGCTCGCAGCTTCTAGCTTCTGGCTTTTAGCAAGACCTTTCTGCATCCCCATTGGGCATTGGCCGCCCGATCATTTATCCTGAAACGTTGTGCGCTGTTCGCCCGAGGTCACAGTGCTGATCCAGTCTATAGAGACTCATAGCAGTAGTGAAAACTCCTCTTGGAGCCGCGGTAGCGAAAACGTGTGAGGGATTTTTCGCTTCGCTCAGAATGACAGAGTAGTCAATTATGAAAACTGGAATCATTGGCCTGCCTCAGGTGGGCAAGACATCGTTGTTTCAAATCCTGACTAAGGCGCATCTTTCGGATCAGGCGCGGGCCAACCCGCGCGAGGCTCACATTGGAGTAGCGAAGGTTCCCGACGATCGTCTGGATCGTTTGGCTGCCCTCTACAATCCGAAGAAACTCACGCACACGTCGGTTGAGTACGTTGACGTGGGCGCGATCGGGCAGGAGGCGTTGAAGGACAACGCTTATGCCGCGCATTTGCGCAATGTGGATGCGCTGGCGCATGTGGTACGAGCTTTCGACGATCCCTCGATTCCTCATACGGCCGGCGAGATCGATCCCCTGCGCGACATCAGGAACGTGGAATTCGATTTGATGATCAGCGATCTGGGTCAGATCGAAAAACGCTTGGAGCGGGTGGAAAAAGACCTCAAGAAGATGAAGACAGCGGAACTCGAAAAAGAGTTCGAGCTGTTGAAGCGGGCGAAGGTGCAATTGGAATCGGAAAAGCCTTTGCGGGAAATGGAGATGACGGCTGAGGACAAGAAGCGTATTCGGGGCTTCATGTTTCTCAGCGAGAAGCCGATTCTGTATGTGCTCAATATCGGCGAATCAAGCAAACTTGGCATAGAGCTGGAAGAAGCGGTGGACAAGTACAAGTTGACGGAAATTGCCGCTAAACCAAATGCCGGAGCTACGGCGATCTGCGGCAAAGTGGAAGCCGAACTGGCCGAAATGAGCGATGCCGATGCGGCTGAATTTCTTTCCAGCTACGGACTCACCGAAAGCGGCCTGACGCGGCTGATTCGCACCACTTACAAATTGCTCGGCGTGATCTCATTCTTCACCGCGGGCGAAGATGAATGCCGCGCCTGGCAGGTTCCCGCCAATTCGCGGGCGCAGGAAGCGGCGGGAGCGATTCACTCCGATCTGGAAAAACATTTCATCCGCGCAGAGACCATCCGTTGGGATCAGTTGCTGGAAGCCGGCTCTGAGGCGAATGCGCGAGCGAAGGGCACGCTGCGACTCGAAGGCAAGGATTACATTGTGCAGGATGGGGATGTGATGCATATCCGGCACTCAGGATAAAACCTAAACTCGCCACGGAGACACTGAGCTACGGAGAAAACCAATCTCTTGATTTTCTCCGTAGCTCAGTGTCTCCGTGGTGGATGCATGTATTAGAACTGATGCCATCCCCGTCAACGCGCCGCGTATACTCTTCCACATATGCTCACTCGCGTCATCCTGTTTGGTTCGGTCCTGGCCTTTGCAAGCTGCGTGTTCGCGCAGACGAATCCCACGCCAGCCACGCCTTCGCAAAGCAATGTCGCGCGAACTAGCACGGCAGCTCCTGATTCCCCGGACTGGAGTGAACCCTTCCCTCCACACCGCATGATCGGCAACGTCTATTATGTGGGCAGCCATGGGTTGGCCTCCTACCTGATTACCACACCCGCCGGGCATATTCTGATCAACAGCAATCTGAAAACTTCCGTCCCGCTGATTCGGGAGAGCATTGAAAAACTGGGGTTTCATTTCGAGGACGTAAAGATTCTGCTGATCAGCCATGCTCACTTCGACCACGATGGAGGGAGCGCAGAGGTGAAAAAGCTGATCGGCGCCAAATACATGGTTATGGATGCGGACGTGAACGTCGTCGAATCGGGCGGCAAGAGCGACTTCCAGTACGGTGACAAGGCAGCGCTCTTGTATCCGGCAGCCACGGTGGACCAGGTGCTCCATGATGGTGACGAAGTGAAACTCGGCGATACCTCGCTGACTGCTCACAAGACTGCCGGACATACTCGGGGCTGCACTACTTGGAGTTTAAAAGTGCGAGAGGCGGGTAAAACTTACGATGTTGTGATCGTGGGCAGCCCTAACGTCAATCCGGGATACAAGCTGGTGAATAATGCGAGCTATCCCGAGATTGCCGATGATTACGCGCGCGGCTTTCGCGTGCTCAAATCGCTGCCTTGCGACGTTTTTCTGGGCGCCCACGGCAGTTATTACGGGATGGAAGAAAAGTACGCAAAATTGAACGCAAGTGGGGCCAACCCATACATTGATCCCACAGGCTATAAGAACTACGTGACCGAACGGGAACAAGCATTCCTTGCCGAACTACAGAGGCAAACCGCGGCTGCGAAAAAGCAGTAGTCAGTTCCCTGTACTATCCCCATATGAATCCCATCGCCATCAGCATTTTGCTAGGCCTTACCGCTGCCGCCGCCAATGTTTTTGGCGGAGCGATTATCGTGCAGCACCATTGGGAGCGGCGCTATCTGCGCTATTTCGTCGCGCTGGGCGCGGGGTTTATGCTGGCAACGGCCCTAGTGGAAATGGTTCCAGAGAGCCTCGAACTGCGGGGCCGGAGCGCGGCGTTCCTGATCCTGCTGGGCTATTTGATCGTTCATTTTTTCGAACACACGGTTACGCCGCACTTCCACTTTGGCGAAGAGACACATAAGGATGAGTTCATCCACTCTCACAAAGATTACTCAGTATTGTTCGGGCTTATCATCCATACATTTTTTGACGGTATCGCTATCGCTTCTGGATTTTTAGTTTCGAACGCTTTGGGCTGGCTTATTTTTATCGCTATTTTTTTGCATAAAATTCCAGAAGGCTTCACGGTGAGTTCGGTGATGCTGGCTAGTGGACGCAGCCGCGGAACCGCGTGGGGCGCGTCTGTAATTCTGGGTGGAGCAACCCTGGCGGGAGTTTTGACGATGGCGCTCTTTCGCCATCATGTAAGTGCAGGTTTGCCGCTCGCGGCAGGGGTGACGATTTACGTGGCCGCTTCCGACTTAGTTCCTGAAGTGAATAAGGAACCGGCGATGCGGATGGCTCTGCTGGTATTTGTGGGCTCGGGATTTTTCTTTCTGCTGGAGACGCTGTTCCATTTGCACTGAGAACGCATCTCGCGATCCCGCACCTTTTAGAACAAAGAACCCAATAAAAAACGCGGGCGAGGCGCCCGCGTTCCACATGGTCCGCTTAAGATTTAGGCGTTGGCTAGTGCCGGCTCGACTCCATAAATGGAGTGCCATGAAGTCGCTGCCTTTAGTTTATCGTTGACGTTGTTGATGTTCTTTACGCCTTCGGTTTCCAGCCATTTGCGGAACGCGGCTGCTCCCTGCTTGGCATAGATTGGAATACCGTCTTTCCAGGTCGCACGACCGCAGAGAACACCATTGAATTTCACCCCGGATTCTCCCGCCAGTTCCAGCGTCTCACTGAACTCCGCATTGCTCACGCCGGCAGAAAGATAGATGAATGGTTTCGTGGCTACGTTCGCGGCTTTGTGAAAGAGATCGATGGCTTCCTGCTTGGTATATGCCTTCTGCCCGGCAAAACATTTCACGCCTTCCACGAATTTCATATTCACCGGCACTTCCACTTTGAGCACGTCGACCCCGTAACGGTCTTTGGTGAACTCGCGCATGCTCTCGGTGACGATCTGTGGCTTCTTCTTGGCGTAGTCCAATCCTTTTTCGTCCGCGCCTTCATCGTAGCCGACGAATTCGAGGAAGTAAGGAATGTCATTGGCACGGCATTCGTCGCCAATGCGCTCCACCCAAGCGTGCTTTTTATCGTTCACATCCTTGGGATCGAACGGGGTGTAGTAAAGCAAAATTTTTACGCAATCGGCGCCAGCTTCTTTTAGCCGCCGCGCCGACCAGTGATCGAGCAGATCGCCCAAGCGTCCGGGACCGGTTTTGTCGTATCCGGTTTTTTCGTAAGCGAGAAGCAAGCCGGCGTTCTTGGCGCGGTGCTTGGAAGCCGGCAATCCCCATTCCGGATCAAGCAGGATGGCGCTGGCATGTGGCGTAAGAACTTCAGTGACCAGCGACTTGAACTCTTCCATCATGGCATCGCTGATTTCTCCGCCTTTTTCCTTGCCCAACGATTTTTGCAGGGAGCCGCGCTGGTCCATGGCTGCTGCGGCAATTACACCGTTATCGTTCGAAACTCTTTTAAGGCCAGCGAGTTTGCCGGGGGTAAGCTTCATAAATTCCTCCAGGGCGCTTTAAAGAAGATGAATGCGAAACAACATGCGAAACAACAATTGTAAACCACAGCAGCAGTAAATCGGCACGGAGAACCTGCAATAAGACCAGACCTCTCCCTCAATTGGAGCAATAAAGTCGGAGCAGGCAAGACCTTAATTTAATCCGCCGTAACTAGTCGACTGAGTGCCGGGCCGTATAGCCATCTCGCGCCACTACGTCCACCTTCTGATCTTTACCTTTTTGGTCTTTCACCTTGAGTGGGCCGCCATCGGGCGCTACCACTTCCACTTTGAGCTTGCGGTATGTGCCGTCGAGCTTGTCATTGGTGGGGCGGTAGGTGATGGAGTACTGGTGGCGAATGTCGTTGCCAATCTCCAGAAAATCTTCGCCGTATTCTCCCTGAAAGCGGGGGAAGTAGGCGCGACCGCCGGTTATAGCCGCGAAGGTGCGCATTTCGTTATCGGCCTGGAGATAATCCATTTCGCTTGCGTGAATGCCCATGCTGCGGTTGCCGGCCCGGCCCATGATCCGAGCGATCTGTCCGACGCTGATGGGGAAAATGGTCACGTCTTTCGTGTCTTTTACCTTTTTTGTGATCTTGTCGAGGGTTAATTTGCTGAAGCTGTCGTAGCCCGTGGTGACCAGGATGATGTATTTCTTTCCCTCCACTCGATCGAGACGATCAAGGGTGTCGTATAACGCGTCAAACAAATTGGTCTCGGCGAATCCGGGAATACGCATTTGGTTCAGGGCGCCGTAGACTGCTTTTTTGTCTTGCGTGAAATCGACGAGAATATGCGGCTGCATGTCGTAGTAGGAAACCGCAACCCAATCATCCTTTTGCAAGGTATTGGCGAAGGCGTAGGAAGCTTCCAACGCATCGATGATGAAACTGTAGGTGGTGGACGCGAATTCGACCAGCAATACGGCCGTGATTGGCGCTTTCGAAACGGTGAAGCTGCTGATGTTTTGCGCGGCTCCGTCTTCAAAGAGACGGAAATTTTCTTTCTTAAGCCCGGGAATAAATTGGCCGCTCTTGGTTGTAACCAGCACATCTACGTTTACCAACGGCGCGTTCACGCGAATGGAATAGTCGGGCAGGGACTCATCTTTCTTGAGCGGTGGCGGAGGTGGTGGTGGCGGAGCTTCGTCGGGGTTCTTTCTCGGAATTGCATAGGGGCCAATGTCGCCGCCCGGGCCGCCGGCATCGGGCGGAGCTTCCTGCTTGGGCTTGCCTTCGTTACTGCTCGGCGGATTTTGTGTCGGCTGTGAGGATTGGTCTTGCGCGGACAATGAGATCGCCGAGAAGAAAAGTGATAGCGAGAGCGCTAGCGTAGCGAATTTTTGCATGGGCAAACCTTGCCTAGTAAGGAAGAAGTTGGCAGCCATAAGAACTCCGCGGGAACTAAAGACCTGTGGGGACGAAAAAGTCCCTGTGCTAGTATAGACGCAGGGATTCGCGATTGGGATGTTTGCCCGGCTCCCTTGTTCCCCTCCGTGCAACGACTTACAATCTAGCGAAATCTAATGTGTATAGTGGGATTCTCACATCCTGCCGGGCGTCGTACATGAAAAAATTAGCAGCAACCCTTTTTGCCGCACTTTTGTCTTTTCCCTCGGTTCTCTCCGCGCAAAAACCGGATTCCACGGCAAATCCGCCGATCATTCCAGTCAGCCAAATTCATACCGGCATGCGGGGCGTGGCTTATACGGTGTTTGAAGGCGTGAAGCCTGAGGCCATGGACGTGGAAGTGCTTGGCGTGCTGCACAGTGTGAATGGCCCAAAGGGTGATGTGATTCTGGTGCGATTGCACGGGCAAAAGGTGGAATACACAGGCGTGGTAGCGGGTATGAGCGGCAGCCCGGTTTATCTCGAGGGCAAACTTGCGGGGGCGCTGGCCTTTCGCATTGGAGAATTTTCCAAAGAACCGATCGCCGGGGTAACGCCAATCGCCGACATGCTGGAGATCAATGCACTTGACCGTTCGCCGGCGGAAGAGAGCGCCGCTGTAAAACCTTCGATGAATGCGGTCGCGGGCAAGACTGCATCTCCTGGAGATATTTCTCCGCTGCCTATGCAAGATTCCGGGAACGGCTTCGCGAACTACCTGAAGCCGATTGAAACTCCGTTGGTATTCAATGGATTTTCCGAGCAGGCGATTCAACTTTTTGCGGGACAACTCGGAGCTGCCGGAATTGTGCCTGTGATGGGCGCAGGTTCGATGAGCGAGGATAAACAGCCAGACCCGGTTGTGCCCGGCTCCGCCATCAGCGCCATTCTGGTCCGCGGCGATATGAACATTGAAGCCACCTGCACGGTGACTTATGTCGACCCACAGAGGCTGCTGGCTTGCGGGCATCCGTTGCTGCAGTTTGGTTCGGTCGATCTGCCGATGAACAAGGCGGAAGTGCTGGCGACGCTACCCTCGCCACTGAATGCGTTCAAGATCGTGAATACCACCGAGCCGGTGGGAACGTTTGTGCAGGATCGTCACACTGGCATCATGGGCTTGTTCGACCGCCAGCCTGAGATGATTCCGGTCACCTTGACTATTCACAGCAGCATGGGAGAAAAGCAGTTTCATTACGAAGTATTGAATAATCCCAAGCTCACGCCGGTCGCGTTGACGGTGACGGTGTTCAACGCGCTGCATGGAGTCAACGAGTTTGGCGAGGAGATCACCTACAGGCTGAATGGAAGCATTGGAGTAAAAGGATTTCCCGATGTCACGATCCGCAACATGTTTTCGCCCGCAGAAGGATCGCAGCCGGCGGCGATGCAGGCGGCGACATCTTTAGGCGAACGCTTCGGACGCATCTACGATAATCCCTACAACGCTGCGGCAGTTGCGGGCGTGAAGCTGGATTTTGATCTGGTTCGCGAGCGCCGTTGGGCCCATCTGGAGAGCGCACGTGCCGATGTGACGGAAGTGCGACCGGGCGACGAAGTAATGCTGGAAACCGTGCTGGCTCCCTATCGCGGAGAGCGCATTGTGCAGCGGATTCCAGTGAAGATTCCAACTTCGGCCAGCAAAGGGACGCTGCGCATTCTAGTCTGCGATGGCGACACTCTCGATCACCTCAGCCGCGCCAATACCGCCTTCGGCCGCAAACTCGATCTCGCTTCCACTATTTCGCTGCTCAATAAAGAGCACGCGAATAATCGTGTCTACGTTTCGCTGCTGGAGGCCGACCCCGAAGTCCGGGTCGCCGATAAAGTGATGCCCACGCTGCCCATCTCGATCATGAATGTAATGGATGGGATGCGCAGCAATCAGGAAATGGTGGTGAGCGGCGAATCGAACGTGGACGAAACGGCAACACCGCCACTGGATTATGTGGTGAGCGGGGCGCAATTGCTGACGGTCACGGTGAAGTAAGACTTTGTTTAGTTCGTCGTATCATCTGCCTGTTTGAGGATATTTTTTATATCCTCCGCCGTGATGAGTTTTCCGTGTATCAGATGGCGGATAAGCTGGAGGACCTCGTCCTTGCCTAAAACTGCCGGGCCACCTGGACCGTGCCCATGCTTGAGTTTGCCGCCCTCCCCGCGTGTGTCTTTGTAATAACTAACCATGATGCCATCGGACACATTGCCCGCCTCTTGCCCGGACGTAAAGAGGACATAAGGAACGTACGTTGGTATCTCGGAAGGGATGCGCACGATTTGCTTAATCTGGCATTGCCATGTCCTTCCTTTCTCTTGGAGTTTGTAACTTCGGAATATAGCCGCAGGGCCTTTGCATTTAGGACAGATTATTTCTCCGCCATTTCGTCCAAATTTTTTGTTCGTACGGTTCTCTATAAGATCCAAGATGTCGTCACATTTTGAAACTCCATGTTTTTTGCAGCGTATCTCGTAGGCCATCTTTGCTTTCTCCGTACTAGGATGCATCAGAACAGCAGTGTCCCAGCTTTGTCCATGTGCTTGAACCCATCGGTGGCTATAGCGGCAAGCACCATCAGCGTTCCGTTGTAGCCTACGTGTGCCAGAAAGCTTGATCCTACAGATTTCGTCACCGCCCGAATTGTGGTGAGCACCACGCCGACCAGAACGATAATCAGCACCGCCGACCAGGAGCGATATTGCAAATAGTGCATCGCGCCAAAAGGGAGCGCGGTAAGAACAATTCCCCAGAATGCTCCCATGCGGCGGACCAGCACTGGATAGAGAAATCCGCGAAAGAATAGTTCTTCCATTAGCGGGCCGAGCGTAATGGCGAAGACTGCGGTGAGATAGGCGTCTAATGGCCGGTCGAAAAATTGATCGAAGGGCGTGGTCTTAGGCATGGGCAGGAAACGGCCCAGCAGGTCGAAGCCCAGCATGAGCACGCCGATGCCGACGAGGCTCACTCCGCCAAGCCCCGGCCAATTCCAGCGAATGGCCGGCCAGAAACGCGCGTGATATTTCACCTCAAGCAGAAGGATCATATAGATGGCGATCACGGCGTATGCGATGAGTTCGGAAACCAGTGCCAGGACGGGCTTTTGGGCGACATCGACCCAACTCTGGTGCGGATAGGTAAAGCGGCGAGCGGCAAGTACGACAGCGAGTTGCACGATGAAAAGAACACCGAGGGTGAGCGCAGCGATTAAGAGGACGTCCCAGCCGTTCCAGACGGGGTTTTCGTTGGCTTTGGAGACGGGCGGAGAAATCGGAGGAAACGAATCGGCGGCCAATGCGAGCGGCGTTTGCGGCTCGCTTGTCTGCGGCCGAGAATCCGATTGCGGGTTTTCGAAGGATAACAGATGGGTCCTTTTCAGCAATAGGCGACCGAATACGGTATGCCTTGGCATACGTCTTATGCACGAGATCTCGTTCAGAACCACGGTACGACAGAGAGCTTCCGACGACAAGTAATTACGCGCTCCGCTTCCCACTCCCCGCAAAATATCCTGCCAGCGCCTGCCCCGTATAGGACTTCTTTACCCGCGCCACCGTCTCCGGCGTGCCTTGCGCAACTATGCGGCCGCCGTCTTCACCGCCTTCGGGGCCGAGGTCGATGAGCCAGTCGGCGTTGCGGATTACGTCCAGGTTGTGTTCGATGATAATGATCGAATTGCCCAGGTCGGTTAGGCGGTGGAGCACGTCGAGGAGCTTTCTTACGTCGTCGAAGTGGAGGCCGGTCGTGGGCTCGTCGAGAAGGTAAAGAGTTTTGCCGGTCTGGCGTTTGCTTAGCTCGCGGGCTAGCTTGATGCGCTGGGCTTCGCCGCCGGACAAAGTTACTGCAGACTGGCCAAGATGAATGTAGCCCAGGCCTACGTCGACTAGGGTTTGCAGCTTTTGTTTTACCTGCGGAATGTTTTCGAGAATGGGCAGCGCGTCGGAGACCGGCATTTCCAGCAGATCGGCGATGGCATTGCCGTTATACTTCACGGCCAAGGTTTCGCGGTTGTACCGACGTCCGCCGCAGACTTCGCAGAGCACATAGACGTCGGGCAGGAAATTCATTTCGATGCGGCGCTGGCCTTCGCCCTGGCAGGCTTCGCAGCGTCCGCCAGTGACGTTGAAAGAAAAACGTCCGGCTTTGTAGCCGCGCTCGCGTGCTTCGGGCAGCATGGCGTAAATCTCGCGAATCGAGGTAAAGACGCCGGTGTAGGTGGCGGGATTCGAGCGCGGCGTGCGGCCGATGGGCGATTGATCGATACGGATGACTTTGTCTATGTTCTCCGCGCCGACGATGGATTTGTGATCTCCGGATTTTTCGCGCGAGCGGTAAAGCTGGCGGGCGAGAGCGCGATAGAGAATGTCATTGACCAGCGTGGATTTGCCGGAGCCGGAAACTCCCGTAACGACTGTCATTACGCCGAGCGGGAAAGTTACATCGAGATTTTTTAGATTGTTTTCCTTCGCGCCAAGAATGGTGAGCGCGGCGCCATTGGCCTGACGGCGCTCGGACAGCATATTGATTTGCGTGCGGCCCGAGATGTATGCGCCGGTGAGCGAATTCGGCTCGCGCATGATTTCTACCGGCGTGCCATGAGCGACCAGGCCGCCGCCGTGCCGGCCGGCGCCGGGGCCGAGGTCGATCACGTAGTCGGCGCGGCGGATGGTTTCTTCGTCGTGCTCGACTACGAGCACGGTGTTGCCTAGATCGCGTAGATTTTCCAGTGCGGTGAGCAGACGACCGTTGTCGCGGTGGTGCAGGCCGATGGAAGGCTCGTCTAATACGTAGAGAACGCCGCGCAGTTTGGAGCCGATTTGCGTGGCCAGGCGAATGCGCTGGCCTTCGCCGCCGGAAAGCGTTGCGGCGGAGCGGTCGAGAGAAATATAGTTCAGTCCTACGGCGTTGAGGAATTGCAGGCGCTCGATGACTTCGTGCATTACGCGGCCGGCGATTTGTTCTTCTCTGCCTGCCAACTTAATGCGCTGCGCTGCTTCGAACGCTCTCGAAATAGGCAACGCGGTGAAGTCGGCAATCGACATGTTGCTTACTTTTACGGCGAGGCTTTCCGGGCGCAGGCGCTTGCCATGACATGTCGGGCATTCGGTCGCGGACATGTGATCCATGAGCCACTCGCGGTAGCCTTCGGAGGTGGATTCTTCGAGATTCTGCTTCAGGTAGCCGAAGATGCCTCGGAATCCGGTTTTGCCGCGGCCCGATTCGCCGTTCAACAAGAGATCCTGAATCTTCTCGGGAAGTTTTTCGAATGGGGTATTGAGGTTGATGCCGTGCGCGGCTGCGGTGATTTGCAGGGCATGAATCAATCCCTGCGAGGCGGAGCCCGGGCCGAGTCCCCCATCGAGCAGCGGCTTGGACCAATCAGTGATGACCTTCGCGGGATCGAAGTCATAACGGCTGCCGAGGCCGTGGCATTCGGGACAGGCTCCATACATGCTGTTGAAGGAGAAGGAGCGGGGCTCGAGTTGGGGAACGCTGATGCCGCAATCGGGGCAGGCCAGTTTTTCGGAATATAGCATCTCCTCGCCGCCTACGACGGCAACCTGCACCAGCCCGCCGGCCAGTTTCATCGCTAGGCCGATCGACATTTCGAGACGATGCTCGATTCCCGGCTTCACCAACAGGCGATCCACGAGCACCTCAATCGTGTGGTTCTTGCGCTTGTCGAGGTTTAGGTCATCCTCCAGATTCACCAGTTCGCCATCGACGCGTGCGCGGGTGTAGCCGTGCTTAAGCAGCGTCTCCATTTCTTTCTTGAATTCGCCCTTGCGCCCGCGGACAATCGGCGCCAGTACCATGACGCGATCTTCAGGCGTGAGCGCCATTACACGTTGCACGATCTGATCCGCGGACTGCCGACTGATGGGGTTCCCGCATTTTGGACAGTGGGGAATGCCTATTGAAGCGAACAGTAGGCGAAGATAATCATAAATTTCAGTGATCGTGCCGACGGTCGAGCGCGGGCTGCGACTGGTGGTCTTCTGCTCAATGGAAATGGAGGGGCTAAGTCCATCAATGGCATCAACATCCGGGCGCTCCATCTGGTCGAGGAACTGGCGGGCGTAGGTGGATAGTGTCTCGACGTAGCGGCGCTGGCCTTCGGCATAAATGGTGTCGAAGGCAAGTGAGGATTTACCCGACCCGCTCAACCCCGTCACCACCGTCAGCGTGTTACGCGGAATCTCGACGTTGATGTTTTTGAGATTATGCTGGCGCGCCCCGCGCACGGAGATGCTGGTAATAGCCATTTAGTGATGTCTGAAATGCGGACTGGATTGGCCTTCCGTAATGTCGACAGGTCTACAGAACTGTTCGAAATTAGGAGTGCACAGCTCTACTTCGTATTTTACTACGGGGCGGGGCAGGACGCGGCGAATCTGGGTCGTCACTAGCGACCTTCGTCAATGTAAGTAAATTGAAGAAGCTGTGTAGACGAAATTTGTTTTCGCGGCATCTGAAGGTTGCAAGTTTTACCAGGGTTGCGGTCAAGAAAAATAAGGGTGGTTGATTGTGATTTCGCTCTTCATGCCTCTCATTCTCTGCGTTACGGTCGTGGCTTCGTTCGGAATTGGCGTTGCCGCCGCTTATGGCATTGTCATCGGCATCCTGTATACGTTCGGCCGTACTTCGCAACCACGCCTAGCGACATCGAAACCCAGGCTGGTTCTTGTGCCTACGCAGAATCACGCCAGCGGCGATTAGGCGCTTACCGCCCGGTTTCTTTACTCAAATAGACATCCTGCAAAACACGGTCCCTGAGCCAGCCATCCATTTTCCACTCTCGTGCCTTCACTCTGACGCAACTAGCCCGGTTGTGCAGTGTTGGTCATTGTTCGACATCGAACATACTGAATATGGGGAACTTGTAATACTCCGTGGTCGCGATGAACAAGGACGACAACGACCGAATCTACCAGCTTTGCTCGTTGATTGCTGCCGAACAGGATCGGGATAAGTTCCTCAAGCTGGTAGAAGAGTTGAATCTCATACTGGGCACAAAACACGACCAGCTTCCAAACAAGAAGCCGGGAAGCTAAAAACGCTGTCAAATTTTTGGGCCAAGCACCGATTTAGTTTTCGTTTGACACTTGTTATGAAAGCAGGCGGAATTGTGCCAACAGGTTCACTGGGAGAAATGAACGCATATCTTCTCCGTATGTTCCCCTCTGGATTACCTACTCAAGTACATCGTAATACGATTCGAATTACAGCCTGCGGCCACAAATGCGACGCCGGGCTCCGCATCCCATTAACGAAATGTTTATACAGGAAGACATCTCGTTGAAGAACCTGACTAAAACAGTCAAAAACCTTCCCTTGCAGCCCGGCGCCCGCTGCGACGCCGGGGGAAAAGCGGTGTGCAATGTCATTCTTTTGTCATTGCCCGATGAGGAATACAACTTGCTTCGCCCTCATTTGGAACCGACCGATTTGCCGCAGCATGAAATTCTGCACGAACCGGGACAGAGAATTGAATTCGTTTATTTCCTGAATGAAGGTATGACCTCGCTGGTAGCTCTGAGCGGAGATGGCCGGAGTGTGGAAGTTGGCATCGTCGGCAAAGAAGGAATGGTAGGAATGTCGCTGACAGTGGGCCTGCGGCGAGAAATGTTCCGCGCCATCATGCAGATGTCGGGAAATGGAGTACGAGTTCCGCGAGAGATTTTTCAGAGTGCACTGATGAAATCTCCTGTGCTTCGTTCGGAACTCAGCCGCTTTGCACTGGTGCAGGGAATGCAGGTTGCCCAGCTTGCGGCGTGTAATCGTCTGCACGAAACCGAGCA
>Ga0187859_10001550_pt1 | contig 14597 bp, 15 predicted proteins | sample June2016WEW_10_1_2_FD_133019 | JGI IMG/M metagenome (GOLD analysis project Ga0187859, IMG submission 133019) | Peatland microbial communities from SPRUCE experiment site at the Marcell Experimental Forest, Minnesota, USA - June2016WEW_10_10 | ecosystem: Environmental > Terrestrial > Soil >...
CCGTGGCGCCGGGGCGATCACTCTGTGAAGATCTGCGCCGTCTGAGAAGGGCACGTCCTGAGGAGCTGATCCTGACGATGCTGCGCCCGCTCGCTTCCACTCGCTCGATCAGCCCGCGATCGTTGGCTTCCTCCCAAACCGGAAGCTTGGGGCAGGAAGTGCGCCACGCATCCATTACCTCATCGTAGTTCCTGTCACGTATTGCGAGCCATGCAAGGAGGTCGAGAATCAGCGCGTCCAATACAGGGTCTGTCATGAGCTGCTCTTCGAGTGTCTGCGCTCAATATACCCCAAAACGCCCTCCGCTCCGCAGCGATTTGCTCGCCGTGTTTTCCGCGCCTGCTGGTAAGCTACGAGCTGTTCAAGATCGCGCAGAACGGCGAAGCGGATTCGTCGTCCGGATGCGTTCCCCGAGTCCGCATCCAGCACCTTCGCGATTTATTTTCAAAGTGTATTCATAACGGGAGTTTTCCATGGGCGAACTCTTAGACTTGGCGGTCAAAGCGCACGGCGGCCTCGATCGTTGGAACGAGGTGAAGACAATCAAAGTCGCCGCATCCATCACCGGCGCGATCTGGTACGTGAAAGGGAAGCCAGACTTTCTAAAGAACGTGGCAATAACTGCCGAAACGCGAAACGAACGGGTCGCAATAGATTTCCCAGGCCAGGACAAGCGCGCGATTTTTCAGCCCGACCGCGTCGTAGTCGAAAAGCTGGACGGCACGTTGATCGAGGCTCGCGACAACCCCGAGAAATCTTTTGAAGGTCAACAGCTCGAAACTCCGTGGGACGACATTCAAGTGGCCTATTTCTGCGGCGAAGCGATGTGGACCTACCTAACCATTCCATTCCTCTACACCTACGCAGGATTCCAAACCGAAGAGATCGCTCCGCTGAAGCTCGAAGCCGAAACCTGGCGCCGCCTGAAAGTCACTTTCCCAGGCAGCGTGACGAGCCACACCCGCGAGCAAATCTCCTGCTTCGGCAGGAACGGCGTGCTGCGCCGTCAGGATTACACCGTAGACATCCTCGGCGGTGCCACCGGCCTCAACTACGCTTTCGATTTTCGCAACGTTGATGGAATCGTCTTTCCCACCAAACGACGCGTGTTTGCCTACGAGGGCGATTACCAGCCCGTGAAAGAGCCTCTTCTCGTTGCGATTGACATGGGCGAGATCACTCTCTCGTAGCGCAAGCGCCATCCAGGCGCGGCCTCACCATGAAAGTTCCAGCTGCGCACGATGTAATCAGTGCGGCCGCGTCGTAAGCCCGGCTTCCTTCCACAATTTCTCCCAGTGCCACACGCCTGGAGTCCTGTGCAACACGCGAAAACCCATCTGGTGGGCCAGCATTAGAATTTGCCCGCGATGGTGCGCCTCGTGCGAAAACATGTAAGCGAACATCGTCGCGCCCGCCGGCCACGTCTGCGCCCAGCTCCCGCGCGAAAATTTCGCCACGCGGCGATTCGGAGCTGCGGATAAAGCATCCGTCAACATCCGCAAGCACTGCGCTCCGCTTTTTCTGTGCGCGGCCGCAGCCTGTTTCATCGTGCAGCGGTCAGGATCGAGCGGCCGCGGACACTTCAGATGCGGCGCGGAATTCTTCAGCCAATTCAGCCGGCAGTTGTGCGAATGCGCGAAGATGGAAGCGATCGTCCGGCCGCTGCCTTTTTTACCCGGCGGCTCGGCGCGCCACGCGCGAGGATCCAGTTCAGCGAGAATTACTTGGTTCATCGCGTCGTTGGCCGCGTAAGTCTCCAGCAGCGAATCGCGAATCTCGACAAGCGCCGCGTGCGTCCCGCCAGATTGGAGTCTCATCGAAGTTCCTCCAATTGAGCCCTATTCGAAGTTTGCAATATAGCAGACCGAGCCAATACTGGAAGCGAGCTCTTCAACACCGGTCGGTTTACCAGTATGCGCGTGCCACCTGAGTCTTCGAGTCTGGCCCAAGGTCTGAAGCCAATACTGTCCTAGTACGGTCACGGAGGCGCTCGTGTCCTTGGACGTCGGCACGTTCATCGAAATACTCCTGGTAATCTTTCTGTTGACGTCATTCGGCGGGCTGAAATATAGCTCCGACGCTTCCGATGAGAGAAAAAGGTTCTCCGAATCCTCGCTGTCTGCAGCGCGGTTTTCATTGCCACGGGTTTTGACACATTGTCGAGGCTTTGGTCTCCCCGGGCGGAGTTTACGGGCGTTGTTGTCGAGTCGTATACCAGTCGCGGGCGAGCCGATACCAGTTACTTCCGCGTGCAGCCGAGTTCCGGACCGCCTGTGCGGCTGGATACGGTGAGAGATCTCGCGATATCTATCGACAACACCGAAACGGTGGATGTGATCTATGAGGTCTGGACTTCTCACCCCTTGAAGATCAATATTATTTCGGGCGATAGGCGCGGGATCATTTTGTCCCGCGACCACGGAGATCGTGTCTCCGCCGTTGAGGTATCGCTGATGATACTTTTTCTTGCGCTATCGGTCTTGAATGTCTCAAAACTTCGCAAATTGCCGGCGAATGCTTAGCCGAAGAACAAACCCGGGCACGTAAGACCAGCGGTCTTTCCCCGCTGAGCAAGCCTTCAACAAGAAGTCAGACGAGACATTCTTCAAATCCATGACGTCAGTTCGTGTGCTGCGCCGCGTCCGCTTTCATCGCGCTTTTGCCCCTCACAGCCCCGTCATGCGCTGCAGTTTCTCAGGATAGCGCTCACCCTCCACGGTGATTTTCGAAGCCGCGTCGTCGATGCTACGCAGATCATCCGCTGTAAGCTTGATTTCGAGCGAACCAATATTCTCATCCAGCCGCGACAATTTGGTCGTCCCGGGAATCGGCGCGATCCAGGGCTTCTGCGCGAGCAGCCAAGCGAGCGCGATCTGCGCAGCTGTCCCGCCTTTCTGCTTGGCGATGCTCTCCAGCAGATCCACCACGGCTTGGTTCGCCTTGCGAGCTTCCGGCGTAAAGCGCGGAACAATGTTGCGAAAATCAGACTTGTCGAAGGTAGTCTTCTCGTCGATTTTCCCGGTGAGAAATCCCTTACCTAGCGGACTGTACGGCACGAAACCAATCCCGAGTTCCTCAAGCGTGGGAATCACTTCCTCCTCAGGTTTCCTCCACCACAAAGAGTATTCGCTTTGCAGCGCCGTCACGGGCTGCACCGCATGAGCGCGCCGGATCGTTTTCACTCCCGCCTCGGATAGCCCAAAGTGTTTCACCTTGCCGGCTTTAATCAATTCCTTCACCGTGCCCGCCACGTCTTCGATTGGCACGTTCGGATCTACGCGATGCTGATACAAGAGATCGATCACATCGGTCTTGAGTCGCTTCAGCGAACCCTCGACGGCCTGCTTGATCAGCGCGGGCCGGCTACTCACGGCTGCCGCTCCCGGGCGGGTGTCGGGACCGCTCAGATCGAATCCGAACTTCGTGGCGATCACCACTTGGCTGCGGTAAGGAGCCAGCGCTTCACCCACCAGCTCTTCGTTCGTGAACGGGCCGTAGACTTCCGCGGTGTCAAAGAACGTGATTCCGCGCTCGACAGCGGCGTGCAACAGATCGGTCATCTCCTTCTTGTCTTTGGGTGGTCCATAGGAAAAGCTCATGCCCATACACCCCAGCCCCAAAGCTGAAACTTCCAGTCCACTTTTTCCAAGTTTGCGCTTTTGCATTGCGTCTCCTCTCAAACCTAGCTCGCAATTCAAGACTAGAACCAATCGCCACCGCGACGGTAGCCCGATCCTTCCGATTTATTGCCTATTCCTCTTGCTGCGCGAGAAGTTATTGGTGTATTGGCAGCCGAGCGGCTATCGTACGTGGAAGGGCAGGGAACCCACTACCATGAAGAAAGCCACTAATAGCGCTAGAAAGGATGCTTCGCCACTCTCAAACCGAGCACGCGAATTGCGCGCCGAACTGGCTCGCAAGATTGCCTCTTTTGCTGGCACCCAAGAGCGAGTGCTGACTGCGATCCCCGGCCTGCTGTTGAGCCGCCGCACCGCGCCGACCGCTCCGGCGTCGGCAACCTACGAGCCAAGTTTGGCTGTAGTCGCGCAAGGACGCAAGCGTGCAACCCTCGGCGGCAACACCTTCGTTTTCGACGAATCGCGATACCTGCTCACGTCGCTCGATCTGCCGGTCATATGCAATGTGTTCGAGGCCAGTGAAAAAGTCCCCTATCTCTGTTTCGTGCTCAAGCTCGAGATGTCCGTAGTTCGCGAGCTATTGGGCCGTGAGGAAATTCCAGCACTCGAGCCGTCGTGTGACGATCCTGCCATGGCCACCGGTCGCACGACGCCCGAATTATTGGATGCCTGCTGCCGCCTGATGGACCTGCTCAACACGCCGCAGGACATTCCGTTTCTGAGTGGTCTGATCCAACGCGAAATAATCTACCGCATCCTGCGCGGACCAGGGGGCGCGCGCCTCCGCGCGATTGCCACGCTCGGAGATCAAAGCCACCGCACGGCAAAAGCAATTGCGTGGGTCAAGGCGAACTACGCCAAGCCCCTGCGCGTGGAAGATCTCGCCAAAATCGCGGGCATGGGCGTCTCGACTCTCCATCATCATTTCCGCGCGCTCACCGCCATGAGCCCGCTGCAATATCAAAAACAACTTCGCCTGCAAGCCGCCCGCGAACGCATGCTCGTGGATGGCCTCAACGCCGCCAGCGCCGCCTTCGAAGTAGGCTACGAAAGCGCCAGCCAGTTTAATCGCGAATATAGCCGTTTCTTCGGGCAGCCACCCATGCGTGACATTAAGATTCTCCGCTCGCCCAACGCTCTGCCGTTGGAGTCGCTCGGTAATCAACAAATCGCGGTCTAGGGCAAGTCCTCCGGCGGCAAGTACGGTCTCGGCTTTGCGTCGAACTCCCCCGCTTTCGTTTTAGCTAACTTAAAGCCGTTACTCTCTAAACGCAAACTCGCCGAAGTTCTATTGGCTTTGTCGTTTTGCTCTCATAACAATTGAGTACACCGTTCGCTGCGCTCGTTCTGGCTCGGAATGCGCCTGACGCCGCTCTGCTCGCGCAACGGTTGCGAGGAGATCAGTCGGATGATCATTCCCGTTGGCCATGAAAATCTGCGCGGCCGGCGCTGGCCCTGGGTCACCACCATCATCATCCTGTTGTGCGCCTTATTTTTCCTCATCACGATCAGCCCGATGGAAGAACAGCTGGTCCGGATGACTCAGGCGGAATACCACATTGTGCTGCTAAGCGCCGCCTTTCCCGATGCGCCCATCACTCCTGCGGCGTCCAAAATCGTGCGCGCGTTCAAAGCCGAGCACATGGATTTCTACCAAGAAATGGGGTCTCCCGACCGCAACCGTTTCGTGGATGAGTGGGACAAGAAAATTCACGGAGAGGATTACTCAGCGAGCGACGCGAATGCGGAAATGACAGCGCTGTGCTCCCAGCTCGCACAGGCGCAGGCGAACTCGATCGCCTGGAAATACGCCTTTCACTCCGTGGATCCCTCCGCGCGGAGCTATATCACCGCAACGTTCCTGCACGGAGGCTGGCTCCATATCATATTTAACATGTGGTTTCTCTGGCTGGCAGGAACGATCCTGGAAGACCTATGGGGACGCATCATTTATCCGACTTTCTATCTGGCTGCGGGCGCGTTCGCGTGGGCAGTGCACGGCGCCGTCTATCCGCACAGTTTTATGCCGGCGCTCGGTGCGTCGGGGGCAATCGCGGCGTTGATGGGAGCATTCCTCGTCCGTTTTCCCACCACGCGCATTCGCCTCGGCTGGGTGCTGTGGGTGAAAATCATAAAATTCAATGTTCCGGCGTACATCATTCTGCCGTTGTGGCTGCTCATGAACTTGTCTTCGGGCATGCTGGCTCGTCTCGTCGGAGTGGAAGGGGGAGTTGCTTACTGGGCGCACATCGGCGGTTTTGCCTTCGGCGCTCTGGGCGCATACCTGCTGCGTACATCCGGCCTCGAGCAGTCGGCCGATCGGGCGATCGAAGCGAGAGTCAGTTGGACCGCCGACCCATTGATCGTCCGCGCCACTGATTCGCTCGCCGAGAACAATCCCGCGGGCGCGATCGCCACGCTGCGCCAACACCTTCAAGAAAAGCCGGAGTCAGTGGATGGTTGGGATCTGCTGTTCAAGGCCCAGGAACGAAAAAAAGATTTGGAAGGGCAAAAAGAAACCCTCGCCGCGCTCTGCCGCCTGCGCGTAATGGCCGGAGAACTGCAAGCTGCGGCGGCCGACTACGAAATGTATAAAAACCTCGGCGGCGATAAATTGCCGCGCGGAGTGTGGCTGGAAATTTGTCGCTATCACGAGCGTGAGCAGCACTGGGAACTGGCGGCTGGAGAATACGAGAAACTCGCGCAGACTTATCCTTCCGAGAGGGCCGCACTCTCCGCGCTTGTTTCCGCCGGACACATCTACGTCACAAACCTTCGCAGTCCAGGGCTCGCCGAAAAATTATTGAAACTCGCGCAGTCGTCTCCGCTTCCGCATTCCGATCTCGACGCTGCGATTCAAGAGGGCTTGAAGAAGTGCGCCCCAGCTCCAGTGCAGCAGGTGGAGTATTTGCGCTACTAGCGGTCGCGTTCTTTGTCCGCGTTCAGGGCAAACGCATACCGGTGCGGCCGCAGGTTTCGAACACCGCAAGAACATTCGTCATGCTGAGCAGTTCCCGGATCCGCGGGCTCAAGTTCAGCAACTCGAATTCGCATTTGGCGCCCTTCGCCGAAATATAAAGGCCAACCAGCGTTCCCAGCCCGGAACTATCCATGTATCCGAGTTCACTCAAGTCCAGGATCAGCCGCCTATTGTTCGGCAGCAGCGCTTTCACTTCCGTCTTCAGATGCGGCGAAGTGTCAGCGGTAAGTCGCCCCGTGCAACGCATCACCGTCGCGTCTTCCCATGCGTATGTGTAGAGACTCAGAGGTTGTGGAGGAATTGCAGTTTCACTAGCCATGTGAGCAGCTTGTTTACTCCGGTTGTCCGGCAATGACAAGTTTTTTCGCGCAACAGCCTATCGAGTACCGGTCAGCCTCTGAGCCCGCCAAGCAAAACAACCGCCAGCAAAAGGCCGCCGAGCACCGCCGTTACCTCGATGGCGACTTTCGCCTGTTTCGCTGCCGCCGACGGCCAGCTAATTTTCCTGACCTCCTCATACTTCAGCGGAGTACGCCTTCCGTTAAAGCTCAGCACAAACGCATCGGCTCCGGCTTCGCTGACCGAACCCCTGAAAAGCCGTCCGTCGTAGGTCTCGACGGTAACCCTCCGCTCGTGTTTGAGGCAGGCGGCTACTTTATTTTGGATTTTAGTGATGTGCTTCTGATCGGGACCATCCGCCGCGCGAAGCGGAGAACATGCAAGCGTGAACATCAGTACGCAGAGCAAAAGTTTCTTCATCGCAATCTACCTCCATGTTTAGAGGACGCGTCCGCTGCAAGAGTAAGGGCAAGTTCGACACCAAAATTGCCGGCGCGCGTTTAGAAGACGAAAGCAGTGATATTTCGAGGAAAAGAAAGGAGGTAGCGACGCCTCTGGCGAGCCCCGCTGCGGCAGGGAACTGCTTCGCCGCTCTACAAGTCCGTTGCATTGCCAGATATGGGCGACACCGGCGCAGCGTTTTTTTGGCACCGCTCCCTTGCTCCGCCATAGCAGAATTCACGTTGAGCCCGACGTATAGACGCAGGAACTCCGCGGCAATACCAGCGTCGTTCTGCGCAATTTATAGAGTCGGGCACGTATGAGGATTACGGTGAATTGCAGACGCAGGCGCGAAGCTGCACAACGGGGGATTAAATCTCGCAGCTTGAATGACAGGAAAGAGTTTTCGGTGTCACGTCCGATAACTCCAGAAAAGAATGGCGGGGACGACGGGACTCGAAACCGCGACCTCTGCCGTGACAGGCGACTATTCAACGCTCGGACCGTGCAGAATCAACCGTTTACGGATGCGATGCGCGGCAATAGTCGGCATGGATTGGCCCATCCGGGCGGGTTTTGTGCGACGGTTGTGCAACCGGAATGCGACATCCCATAGTTCTCAAATCACTTGCCTGCGGACTACACATCAGCCAGATTCGCCGCACAATTATTACCGTTGAAGTCGGCTTTCGACTCCTCCATGCACGACGATTCGGCGTACCCCCTAATCGGAGCGCTATCTTGTGCGAACCGACCGGATGCGTGCCGGGGAGTTTGGCGAAGGGGTGGAGTCACAGATTTAGACCCGGGCCAAAAGGGCCCCTCGGTTTGACCAAGAAAAATTTGGGGGGGATGTTTTTGCCGATTGCTGTTTCCTGCGGCATCTACCTGGCCCTATCTGGACGCGCGGCAAGCAAGTGGGAGTAATATCCAATGCAACAGATATTTCTCCGTTTCTACATTTAGCAGAGGTTGACGCGCGATTCGACAGCCGCAAGCCAATACGCCTCGTTGACCCCGAGCTTCCCCAGCGCTCCGTTCGGGCTCTCGCGGTCCTTAACGCCGATGTTTGGTTTGCGGAGCCGGGTGGCAAACTTAAAGCAGGAGCGCGAAGTTTGCGCGTTCGCGAAATACCTTTCAGGCATGCGCGATAAGGACCGCGAGCTTTTGTTTCACGTGGCGGTAAAAATGGCGAACAGAACCTGATAGATACGTCAGTTCGGCCAAGTGCACCTGGGCTGAGGGGTTTCTTTCACGAAGCACGATTCACAAACTCTCATTCCGTCTGCAACGGTAGAATCATTTCTTGACCATTGGACACGCACGTGGATGCTGCATCTCAGGGCAGGGATTGCGAAAAGTTTCTTAGCACTATTAATTTTGGGTGATTAGATTGGCGGGAGGCAGACTGGCTTGTGCGGCCGGGTTTACTCGCGCCATTAGATCTCTGTATGCAGGGTCATCGTGTAAATCGTCAAAAGCTGGTTCGGTAGGAACAGACAACAGCGAACTCTCATGCTCCTTATACGCAGCGTTCAAGTAATGCAAGGCATCTTGCTTCTTGCCTATTCGAGCGTAGGTCACCGCTAAATAGTACCCCGACAGAGATCCTTCGCTGCTTAGCTTCATTTGCGCGCTCAGCGTAGCATCGAGCATCCCCTGGTAACCGCTCCTTAAATATCCCTGCTCCGCCGCCCTTATCACTTCAAGCTCCTGCCGGTCCTGGAGTAGCATCGCGGTCTTATTCAATTCGTGGAGATAGCCCGGATAATCCTTTCGGGTAAGGTAAATCTCGGACAAATAACGATGCGCGGAGGCAAAGGAAGGTTCGGCCGTTTCGATTTGTTTGAGTAGAATCACGGCCGCGTCAGTTTGGCCTGAAACGTTGAGAATCTGCGCCTTATCCGCAAGAATCGCCACTGAGGCAGGATCCAGGCGTCGGGCCGTTTCGATTTCCGTGAGCGATTCGGGAAAACGCCGACAGGTGAGCAGGAAGCTTGCGTACCAGTGGTGGGCCCGCGCGTCATTGGGATTCAAAACCAAAGCGCGTTTGAACTCACGTTCGGCGCCAGTCGCGTCCCAACTCCAGAAGAAAGTCACGAACGCTAAAGATGCGTGAGCTTCCGATGAACTATCGTCCAGCATAACTGCTTTGGTAGCTGCGGCTAGCGCCCGAGGATAAGCTTCGCTGGCAGGCATGGCGCTGTACTCGCGCAATAGGTTATAGCTGTCTGCGAGTCCGACGTACGCCTTCGAATAGCTGGGATCGTGAACAATGGCTTGTGTGAAGCAGTCCACAGCCCGCTTCAGATCGTCTGGAGTTCGCTTGTTCCAATAGTAGCGGCCTTGCAAATAGAGTTCTTCGGCCCCGGAAACGGATGAGTGATCGGCCGATCGCGCCGGCGCCAAAATCACAGGCATGACCGAAGCGCGCGCCACTACCGAAAGATGTGCAGTGCCATAAACGAAAATTGCTGCAGCTAGGACCGCAAAGATCGTCAGAGCGGCTAGCCATTTTTCCGCGGTTCCAAATAGGAAGCGCTGAATCGGTTGCGCAGTCGCTGATGATTGGGGTGGTTCTGTTTGCGCGGCGTCGCTCAGCGATTCAGAACTGCTGAGCCATTCCCGGAGTTCAGATTCGTACGCAAATACTCTGCCCTTCGACGCGCCCGGAATTCGATGCACCGGCAGGGCGCGCTCCTTCTCCCATCGGCGCACAGTCCGCTCGTCACGTCCGAAGAACGGGGCGATCTCCTTCCACGAATCCAAGCGACGGCCAAGGTTGTCCTGGGAGAATTGCACTCTAAGTCCCACTTACAAGCGTAAGAGGGCCCAGGTGCCCGATTACGACCTGTTTTATCCGATTACGTCCCTTGCTCAGCGGCAAGAGGCAGGAGTATACCCGTCGCTAAGTGACCAGGCAACCGAATTTCAAAAAAGCAGACAGGTCAAACGACGGTCGCGTTGGGAGCGACGGACTAATAGTACGGGTACCGCACGATCTGACCGCCGAACAAGTGTTTCACGCTGACGGCTTGCACAGGGTGTGAACCCAGTTGCGTTTCGAGGGAAACCTTGCAACACAGGTCGTGAGCCAAACCCTGTACAGCTCCGAATTCACCCAATGGGACTTCTCTGAGGGGGCGACATGATTCAAGTAGCGCGCTCGTTGGTTACAGTTCTCGCCGCGATTTTCCTATCGTTGCTTTTTGCCGGAGATGCCGATGCGGCCGGGTTTACCATTACGTATTCGGGACCAAACCTCAGCGGGACCATTTCAGTCATCGCGACGCCTAACGGCGACGGAACGTTTACCGTTATCTCTGCCAGCGGCTCGCAGACGTTGGGTCCCCTGACGCAAGCAGTAACCGGAGTAATCCCGCTGACTGACGGCGCTCTCAGTAGATTCTACGAAGGGACGACAGGTTCCTACTTCGGCTACGATAACCAACTAAAACCAGGCAGCTCTCCGGTCTTTGGTGTCGGCTTACTCGTCACTTTTGCTGGCGGACCGAGCCCCATTCTCATTTATTACGACGGCACAGGGTATTACGGGAGCGGGATAGGATACGAAGAATCAATCTACGTCGGGTCGGACGGAAACAACGCCCCCGATTCAGCATTTGAAGTCTATACGATCACGTCGCTTACGCTGCAGCAGCCATCCGTCACATTTCTGGATCCAGTTCCCACCTTGTTCACGCCCACAACTTCTAGCATCACGTCCGACCTGAACACTCTCGCAACCGGCGGGAAAACCGTCTCGGGCGTCGCCGCGGACGGCGTTACGCAATTACTCGTACGCGTGGGCGGACTAACACAAGGCCAACAGGTAAACGTCAGTATCGTGGATGAAACAAACAGCGTTCCCGCAACCGGCGAAGACGGAACGCTGTCAACCCCTCAGGGTGGAACAACCGCCGGACCTGCGTCCGCCAGTCCGGCGCCCCAGTACGCAAGCGCGATAAACGGATATGACGGGTTCGTGCTGTATCAGTCGCCCGTAGATTTTGTTCGTGCCTCCGCCTTGGGCGCCGGCGACTCTGGGGTTGGCAGCCACCAGGTCACTATCCAGGTAACCGACACCAACAATAATCTCCTGGCGTCTTCGCCACTAGTGATTCTGCGGCCGCCGGTCCTTTTTGTGCACGGATTGTGGGGCGACCCTGGTACGTGGACGCAGTTTGACAGCTTCTTGAAAACTAGCATCACGGGAATAATCACATATCGAGCGGACTTTGAGGTGACCAACGGCTACAGTGTTGCGTACAATACGCCAATCGTTCTGGCTCAGGCTGCCGACTTTCTGCAAGCGTTCCGAAGTGCAAACGGTGCCGCTGCCTCTCAGTTCGATTTCATCGTCCATAGCATGGGCGGCCTGATTTCGAACAGCATGCCTGGCGATCCCGCTTTTGATACTCCCTACAATTACTACAAGGGGTACATCCACAAGCTGATCACGGTGGATACACCGTTTCAGGGCAGCCCGCTGGCAAAGTACACTGGGGCAAGCTCTGCTGCTTGCAAACAGAAACTAAAAGACGAAGGAGCCGTGGTCGGTGGCGCCATCGAGGATCTGACTCCCGGCAGCGCATTTCTCCAGAATTTCAAAATCCCACCCAATCTTTACTACAAGCACGCTATCGCCAGCTACCTTTCACCCGGAGAAACCCTGTCAGCAGAGATTGCGGTTGATGGTCTCGTGAGCGGAATTTTGACCGGCTCGAAGACGCCGATAGTCGGACCCATCATCCAAAAATTCCAACCCGTAGACGTCTGCTATTCGATTTTCGTGACTGCGAACACGTCGCCTCCGGCTTTTTCGTTCCCTACTTACTTTCTTTCGTCGTTTGATCCCTATAGTGGTGCAAGCGATCTCATCGTCTCCGAACAGAGCCAACTGGGGCCGTTCAATCTGGGCACTACGGCGCACCAAACGAGCGGACTGGCTCATAGTCACGCAGCAGCTACTCTCTTCGGATTTACTCTAACGGCGCTTCCGGGTTCGCTGGACTCGGGCTCGGGGACTCCGACGCCAAATCCTGCACTCGCCTTGGCGCTATTGAACGCCTCAGTGAGCAGCACGGGTAGCAATTCGTTTGCGCACTAAGGGGACAGCGATGAACACAAAACACTTCGTTTTTTGCGCCGCAGCGATATCGACGTTCTTACTGGTCCTCGGCTGTGTTTCGTCCGCGGGGGCGCAGCAGCTTACCATCACCAGTCCGGCCAGCGGGACTGTTTATGCGCCCGGCGCAACGATCAACGTGACCGCGACCGTCAGCGGCGTGACCGTGCTGGGAGTAGAAGCCGGAGCACAAGACATAGGGACATCCGACTATTCCTTCGCGGCGCCTTATTCAATGAGTTTGAGCGTGCCGTCTGGAATTGTTGGTCCGAAGAATTTGTTCGCGATCGGCCTGGTTGCCAGTGATACGGCCGTCTTTTCTCCAATAGTGACGATAGACATTGAACCAAGCACTCCAGCAACCGCTATCGCTTTCCAACAGCCATTGGTTGCGTTCGGGTATGTGGGTCAACAACAAAGAGTCGCCGTTACCGCGAGCTTTAGCGATGGGTCGGTGCTGGATCTATCCAAATCAACAAAAATCAGTTTTACAAGCGGCGACACAAGCGCTGTATCAGTGGACCCCACCGGCCTGCTGACGAGCCTTGCGCCTGGAAACACCACTGTCACAGTTTCCTACGGAACCCTGACTGCCACCTTAAAAACGGTAGGACCAACGAATGTGAAGGGTGACCTGAATGGCGACGGCCTCGTGACCCTGGACGATCTACTTCTTCTTGAAAACTCGCTCGGCAGTACTCCCACAGGTCTCAACGATGCCCGCGACATCAACGGCGACGGGAAAATCGACAATCTCGATGTGCAAGCATTGCTGGCGCGATGCGGCAACAATTGTCCCTCCCTGAATGCCACCACGGCGAGCCTGGCTCTCTCCGCGAGCACGGTTCAATTCGCGCAACCGATCACCTTCACCGCTACCGTGAAAGGGACTGCTCCAACAGGAGCCGTGTCCTTCATGGTGGACGGCCGGTTGGCTGAGACTGGGATCCTCGGCAGCACTGACCAGGCGTCCATCGTCTTGAACTCGCTCAGCATCGGAAGTCACACTGTCACCGCGCTCTACGATGGCGACCAGCATAATGAATCGAGCGCATCGGCAAGTGTGAGCGTGAGCATCGTAGCCGTTCCCGGCGATGTGAATGGAGACGGAGTTGTGAACTGCCTCGACCTGGAATTAGTTCAGGCGGCGTTCGGCACCAAGACGGGACAGGCTGCATTCAATCCTGCCGCCGATGTGAATCACGACGGAGTGGTGAATGTGCTGGACCTCTCGTACGTGGCTAGGATGGTGCCGGCCGGAACAACTTGTCCGTGATCGCAGCTTAAGAAGTGCCAAAGCGCACAATTTTGGCAGGAACCGTTTCTGGTCAATTGAACAGATTCGACGAAACTCAAACTAGGAGAACACACATGAAACGCTCAATCTACCAGGGCATTCTGGCCGCAGCCGCACTGCTGGTCTTCTCAGGCTGCGCGTTTGCCGACGATGGCGCTGTGGTAAGCCTGCAGCCAACGACATCCACAATTTCATCCGGTGACACCGCAACCGTCGACGTAGATATTTCCGGAGTCAGCGATCTTTACGCTTACCAGTTCGATGTGCTATTCGGCGCCGCGACGGTGTCCGCCACATCGGAATCCGAGGGCAGTTTCCTGCTGGGTGGCGGGACAACATTTTTCATTCCCGGCGGTGTCGACAATGTTGGGGGAAGCGTCACCGCAACCGCGAACACGTTGATCGGTGCAATCTCGGGTGTCGATGGCAGTGGGACGCTTGTGGTTCTGGACTTCACCGGACTCGCACCGGGAACCACCTCAATCAATTTGGCTAACGTGACTCTGTTGGACTCGAATTTCAACTCGATTGACTTCACAACAGAAAATGCAAGCCTTACGGTCCAGGGTGGTGTAGTTCCGTCGCCGGAGCCATCGGGCCTCCTGTTGTTCGGCGCTGGATTAGTGAGTTTAGCAGGGCTGGCTCGCCGTAAAGTGGCTGCAAATTAAGACCGATCACCTCGATGGCACTATCGATCGCATCCCAGAACGCGATTTCTCGTGCGGGCGATGGCCGGAGAAAAACTGCCCGAAAACCACTTGATTGCATAACAAC
>Ga0187859_10001551_pt1 | contig 14596 bp, 8 predicted proteins | sample June2016WEW_10_1_2_FD_133019 | JGI IMG/M metagenome (GOLD analysis project Ga0187859, IMG submission 133019) | Peatland microbial communities from SPRUCE experiment site at the Marcell Experimental Forest, Minnesota, USA - June2016WEW_10_10 | ecosystem: Environmental > Terrestrial > Soil >...
AATCCACCACAGCGGTAGCCACGCCGCTTCGGTTCTGGGTTACGGTTTGATCCTGAGAGGTGATGGTCGTCGTGCTTGCGGCTGGCAGCACCTGCAAGCTTACCGAGTCCGTCGCAGTGTTGTAGTCCGCTTTGACCGACGGGGTAAACGTCACCGAAAGCGTCTGCGTGCCCGCAGCGAGAATCTTGCCGGATGCCGGCGTGTACTTCAGCGTCCCCGGCACGTTGGAGCTGGCGTCGAGCTGAGTTGTGCTCAGCGCCACGCCGTAGTTGATCGCCGCAGGCGTTGCCCACGTAATTACAGGCGTCGCCTTGGTTGTGATCGTGGTTTGCGTGGCCGTTGCCAGCTTATAGTTGCCGTTCCCGTTCCAGGTGGCTGTTAGAGTACACGTGCTGTTTGCGGTGGTGATCGTCACCGTCGTGCCGGTCAGCGAGCAGGCGGAACTGGTGGTGATCAGCGGCGTGATGCCTGAGTTCGTTGTGTCGGCAATCGTGAAGGTCGCCCCGTAGGGAGCCGATGATGGCGCCCCCGTAAACGTTACGGTCTGGTTGGCTTCGACCGCCGCGGTGACCTCGCTGACGGTGGGAGCCGCCAGATAGTTGTTGTTGCCCGATTGGCTTGCCTTCACCGTGCAATTGCCGCTACCGGCAGTCATGGTATAAGTTCCTCCGACGTTGGTACAAACCCCAGCGCTCGTGTAGGTGACCGCCAATCCGGAGGTGGCATTGGCTACCACCGTGAACGAACTGTTATAGGCAGCCGTACTCGGTGCGGCCGTGCTGAACGAGATGCTCTGGCTGGCCGGATTGACGACCTGCCCACCACTCAACGTCCCAGCGCTTCCGCTGTGGTCGGCATCTCCGCTATAGGTCGCGGTGATCGTATCTGTGCCTCCTGACAAACTGGAAGTCGTACACGTCGCCACTCCGGAGGTCACTGGAGTTGTACCGCAGCCGGTGTTCGAGCTCCACGTTATTGTTCCGCCGATATCCTGTGGTTTCAAAATTCGGCCCCTGCGCGTCACTCCGCCTTTCACCTCGCCGTACTCGCCGCTGATGGTTGCCGTAAAGGTCACCGACTGGCCGTAAGTCGAGGGATTCAGGCCGGAAATAACGGAAACGGACGAAGTTGCATTGTTAATAGTGAAGTTGTTGGTTTGCGAACTACTCGAGCCACTGTAATTGGTGTCGCCCGAGAACGTGGCCGATTCCGTATAGAGACCGGGCGTGTCCGCGGTTGTTGGAACATAAGTACCGGTGCAAGTAATCGTAGTTCCACTGGGAGCGCCGCAGTTCGTCGCTCCGTAGCCGCTCGGGCCGTTGCCGCCGATTGTTACATCGCTGGCCGTCGGGGCCGAACCTCCGCCTGCCCACGACAGAACCACCGTGATTGTCACCGCCGCATCCTGCCCGAAGTCTTCCGCCGACGGGCTCACGCTGGTCACGTTGATCGAGGTTGTGGCCTGATTCACTTGCTGACCGCCGCTCAGCGTCCCTGTACTTCCACCGTGGTCAGCATCTCCGGAGTAAGTTGCCGTGATGACATCGTTACCCACCGCCATACTGGAGGTCGTACACTTCGCCACGCCCGACGCTACAGGCGTCGTGCCGCAGCCGGTATTCGAGCTCCACGTCACTGTGCCGCCGATGTCCTGCGGCCTGGCTTTACTCTGGCGCCGCGCTCGGCCTTTCACTTCGCCAAACTCGCCGCTGATCGTCGCCGTGAAGGTGAGCGACTGCCCGTACGTCGACGGATTCAGACCGGAGGTCACCGTCGTGCTCGAGGTTGCGTCGTTAATGGTGAAATTGTTCGTCTGCGTGCTATTTGAACCGGTGTAGTTAGCGTCGCCGGAGAAGGTCGCCGACTCCGTGTAAGAGCCCGGAACGTCCGAGGCTGTCGGAGTATAGGTCGCCGTGCAAGTGATCGTGTTTCCGCTCGGAGCTCCGCAGGTCGTCGAGCCGTAGCCACTCGGTCCGTTACCGCCGATTGTCACATCGCTCGCCGTGGGTGCAGGACCATTGCCTCCCCACGACAATACTGTTGTGATGCTAACCGGCGAATCCTGCCCGAAGTCTTCCGCAGTGGGGCTCACGCTGGTCACTGCGATCGATGTAGTCGTGGTGAAGCTGGCGCTGTAGACAGCCGAGGTCGCCGGAGCTGTGACCGTATCCGTTGTGCTGGTCGTGCCGTCTTGCCAGTGAGCGAAGGTGTACTGCGTACCCGAGGCGGTTTGTGGCGAGACCACGCTCAACGTGCAGGAGTTCCCCGGCGTCCAGATGAGCGTTACCGGCGTTGTGTAGGTGCCCGGCGCACACCCCGCACCGGCGGAGGTGAAGGCCAGCCCAGAGGGTGAGCTGATAATGGTTGCGCTGCCTGCCGGCAATGTCGGCACGAAGGACACACCTTTGAAATTGGAGTCGGAGGGTGCGGCGGCAAGCTCCGTAAACGACTCGCCCGCGGCCTGCGATGCCGTGTTAAAGCTCAGAGTATCGGTGATTCCATAAAGATAAGTTGGATCGAGATCGGAAATGGTGTAGTTGGTTGCGTAGAGGTAGACGTTGCCACCCGAAACCGTGCCCGCCAGCCCGATTAAACCGGTGGTGCCGGAAGCGCCGCCATTGTTCACCAGATTCAAGCCCTGGTAAAGGGTATACGCGAGGCTCCACGCCCCCGAGCTGAAAATCCACTTTTGCAGACCACCGTCGCCTATGTTGGCCTTGCCTGTGGAATTATCGTCACCGTTGGAATCGTTTTTCGGAGAGCCGCTATCCGCCACGTAGAGAACTGTTGGACTGGCAAAGAAATAATTCTCCGGGCTCAGGTTGATTTTGTCAGTGCTACTGGTGTTATTAAGACTGTTGCCGTTACCGTTGGAGCCCGTCGTTAGGGTTTCTTTCCCAGTGCCGCCGGTATTGCCGAAACCGGGCATCAAAGCCGGTCCGACCGTGGGGGCGCCACTTGGGCAACCGGCTCCAACGCCTGTGCAGGTGAAGACGGAGGTCGCCGGAGGTGAGCCCAGCGTGCCGATGTAACTGCGGTTATAGGACCCCGACTTGCTGTCCATCGAAATGAACAACGTGTTGTTATAGATTTGGACGTCGCGCGTGTCTTGAGAAGAACTGGTTCCGGCGTCATCACCCACAATCGTCGTGGCGGAACTGCTTCCCAGCGTGGTATAGAAAGTTCCCCCGGTAGCGTCGCCGCTGGTACCCTGACCGGAAACGTAGATGTGCGTTCCATCGGCGGTGTAGGTGCTGCGGGGATTGTTGCCATTGAAAATGTTAAAGATTGCGGTCGACGAATTGACGTTACCGTAGGGATCAATCAGGGCCGCAACCCGCGGCACTGGTGTATAGCTTTGTCCCGTCAGGCTCCCCGACTGGCCGAGTGCCGAGTTCGGCGCCGCACTGTAGGAATTGGGGTTGGCGTTAAAATCGGCGGCATCCACCCCGTAACCCGTTATGGCCAAATATTGACTGGTCCCCGCAAGATTCATCGTTCCTTCGGACGAAGATCCGTATTCGCCGGAAACGGCAACGTTCGCTCCAGAAGTGGTCTGTGGCAGCACCATAGAGTTGATGAACGAAACGCTCGACGTGCCGTTTGGCGAGTATTGAAACAGCGTGAGCGGAGCAGCCTGATTGTCGCCATAGCCTCCCCCGGCGCCCGTGCCGTTGGGGACGCCTGTGCACGTGCCTCCCTCAACACCGCACCCTTCAACCGAAACGACCAGATTGCCCGGCGTAAAAAACGGATTCGACTGTCCGAACGCCAGCGCGGGCATCAAAAATAAGACTGCGAGAATGATCGTTCTGATTTGACGTTCGACCATGAGGGCCGGCGCGAAACACACCGACACCTTAGCGCATAGAGTAGACATTGTGGCATTTCCTTTATGTAGGCAGTTTTCTTGGGACTCCGGAAGGAGGCACGTAATTATTAACAGGCGCGCAGCGTGCAAATATGAACTGATTGTGAATTTCTGACGCAGTTTTTCACAGGTGAGCAAAAACTTGCATTTGCCAAGCCAGTGGAAGCTAGACCAGCCTTTTCTCCAGAACCAGCGCATCCACGCCGTTGGAGTAGTAGCGAGGAAAATTCTTGATCACGCTGTAGCCGTGGCGTTTGTAGAACGATAGAGCCGAAACGTTGTCCACGGCAGTTTCCAACTCCACGGTTGAGCTCTTGGCCGAAAGAAGACGGTCTTCTGCGCCTCGCAACAGCAGCGATCCCACTCCGAATCGTCGAACCGCAGCGACTACATCGATAGTAATAATGTGCCCACGTCCGCGGGGTCCTGCCTCAGCCACGATAAAACCGACAATATCGGATTTTCCCGACCAAGCAGTTTTTTTATCTGCACCCGAAAGCGCTTTGCCGTCCTCTATTGTTGTATGCGCCACCAGCGTGAAGGCCGTGTGTCGGCGCATGTAAATCTTCAACTCTGCTCGCGAATAGCTGATGCCTGCAGGAAAGCAGGTCTGATCGATGAGCCACAACGTTTCGAAGTCTACCGGCTGGAAGTCGCGAATCGCGAATGACACGCCGCCATTGTAGCGGGGATAACAATGAAACGCGCCGACGAGTTCGAATTTGGTTTCCCGCAGCCCAATTTCCTTTCTCGACAAAGATATGAAATTGGAGAAAATTGTCCTCTTGCCACGCCGCAACCTAAGGACGTACCATCGCATCAGAGGAAAGCGTAGTGGGGCGCCTTCTCTTGATCGACGTGGCCAGTGCCGTTGCGGCTTTAGCGCTGTGGTACTTCGTGTTTTCCCATTACAACCGCAAAAAGGGCGCTGCCGTATTGCATTGGGTGCAAACGGCCTGCGCCGGTAAAGGCCGCATCCTTGAGTCGCGGTGGTTGGGCAACTCGCGTATGCAGGCCCGGATTCATTTCCCCTCGCGATGGTTCGAAAATGCCCGGGTAACCGTCAGGTTCCGCCCACGCGCTCTTCCCCTCCAGTGGCTCATGAGTTGCTGGCAGAAGCAAAACGAAACCCTGACTTTTGAAGCCGATCTCGACGGCTCACCCACTTTCCATTTGGAAGTGATGCGGCACCGCTGGTGCGCCCATAACCGCGGAATCTCCCGCAAGCGCGACAATCGCGAATGGGATGTCTACGAACCCGGCCCGGTCATTTTGACCACGCGCACGCACTGGAAACAGGACCCATCTGCGGAATTGAACGCGTTGATGTCGGCGCGGCGGCAGGACATTCTGCAGGTCCACTTCCGTCCCGAGTCTCCGCAATTTTCCGCCACCGTGCGGCTGGAAGCGCTCTCCGATCCGAGCACCGCAGCGGACTTCGTAAGCGCTTTGCGCGAGATCGCTGCGGGAGCTTCCACCCATCGCCAGTAGGTTTTGTCGGCCATCGTCATTTCATTGTAAAATTCCGGCGATCAGCGGAGTTTGTCTTTATGTCCCGGTTCCTTCGCTCCCTTCCAATCTTCTTGCTTCTGTCATTCGCGTCCTCAGTGGGCCAGAACAATCCGGCGCCGCAGCTTGAAACCCGGCCTCCCGAGTCCACCGCCACTCCAAAGGGCGCCCAGCGTAGAGTAACCGTGGAAGTACAGGTGAACGACAAGTCCGGTGCCCCCATTCGCGGACTGCAGAAGCAGGACTTCAACCTTCTCGATGGCAAACAGCCGCTGGATATCGTTTCTTTCCAGGCGGTCGATCGCGCTGCGCCTACGCCCTCCGATCCGCCCGCTGAAATTGTTCTGGTGGTCGATGCAGTGAACGTCGGCTTTAATGCAGTTAGCTACCAGCGAAACGAGATCAGGAAGTTTCTTCTGCAGAATGGCGGGAAACTGCCTGAGCCGGTTTCGATTGCATTTTTCACCGACCGCGAAACCAAGATCCAGAGGGAACCTTCTCGCGACGGGAACGCACTCGCAGCCGCTTACGACGAGTATCAAACCGGTTTGCGCATCGTCAACCGGTCGCAAGGCATCTACGGCGCGGCGGAACGATTCGACATGTCCCTTAAAGCCATAGTTTCGCTAACCTCATATGCCGCCGCTCGTCCGGGCCGAAAGCTGATTATCTGGATCAGTCCAGGCTGGCCACTACTTTCTGGACCAAGAATTCAAATCACCGCGAAAGAAGAGCAGCAGCTGTTCAACACAATTGTGCAGGCTTCCACTTCCCTCCGGCAGGCCGACGTAACTCTCTACAGCATTGATCCGCTGGGCCTGGCGGATTTTGGAACTCGCACTAGCTACTATAAAGAATTCGTTAAGGGCGTACCGTTTGCGAAACGGGCGCTGCCCGGAAATCTCGGTCTCCAGGTGCTCGCGGTTCAATCTGGAGGACAAGCGCTAAACACCACGAATGACCTCACCACGGCAGTGGCAAAGTGTGCGGCCGACGCGGAGGCCTACTACATTCTCTCCTTCGAAGCGCCCAAGCCCGATCACGCGGATGAGTACCACTCGCTCGATGTAAATGTCGATAAACCAGGAGTAACCGCTCGCACCCGCACCGGCTATTACGACGAACCTTAGCGCGGTATTCGCCAGCCGAGACTTCCTTCCCTACTCAAACGGAGTCGACCACCTCGCTCCGAAGGCAGACAACCCGCGGCGAATAGATGACCACTAATTCCCATCTGTGCGGTCTCATCACAAGCCTCGCGAGCTGAAGGAAAGGGAATATGAAAAGCCAAGAGGAAAAATGTGCTCACGAAAACTGCACCTGCCCGGCCGCATCCGACAGCCAGTACTGCAGCCCTCAGTGCGAGATCTCAAAGGGGGCGGCAGATGCTACCTGCGGATGCGGGCACACAGAGTGCAGCGGCGCAAAGGCGGCAGCCTAAGTCTTTCTTGCTGCGCACGAACGAGCAGTCACCGGCAACATAGCGCCGGTCCTGCACTTCGTGGCGTCGAACCGCTCACTCAACGCCTACCCTGGAGCACACTTTGGCTCGTTCGAAAGATGCAACTGCTTCGTCGAAATCCCTTGTCCTGATCGCCTTCGTGCTGGCGATCGCCACCCTCTATTTCGGCCGTCAGATTTTCATACCACTGGCGCTCGCCTTCGTCTTAGGTTTTCTCTTAACTCCATTCGTAACTCTTCTACAGAAACTCCGCTTCGGACGCGTTCCGGCGGTCCTCACCGTTTTAGTTTTATCGTTTGCGCTGATCGGCGCAATGACCTGGAGCGTCGCCGCGCAATTGGTCGAAATCATGGTGCAGCTCCCTGACTACAAGGACAATCTGGATGCCAAGATTCAGGCGCTGCATACGGCGAAGGGAAGCAACCTCAGCAAGGCGACCGACACGCTGAGGGATCTGAACAAAGAACTGGCAGACCTGCCGGGACAGATTTCTTCAAGCCATCCTCTGGACTCCAGAGCGGCGCGTACAGCTCGACCCGTCGCAGTGCAGGTGGCGCAGCCAACGTCCAATCTGGTCGAGGATCTGCGGGCCTTGCTGGGCCCGCTCGCAGGGCCCATTGAAACAGCGGCCATCGTCGTTATTTTTACTTTGTTCATGCTGGTCAACCGCGAGGATCTGCGTAATCGCGCCATCCGCCTCGCAGGGCACGGCCAGATTCACGCCATGACCCAGGCTCTCGATGACGCCGCCCGCCGCCTCAGCCGCTATTTGCTTCTTCAATGCTTGGTTAATGCTGTCTATGGGCTTGTATTCGGCGTTGGACTCTACTTCGTCGGCGTGCCGCACGCCTTGCTCTGGGGAGTCTTCACCGGAGTGCTGCGCTTCGTGCCTTACATCGGTACGCTGATTGCCGCACTTCTACCGGTCGCAATGGCGCTGGCTGTATTTCCAGGCTGGCATCATGCTGCGATAGCGTTCGGTATTTTCGTGGTGCTTGAGATGGTGGTTTCCAACTTCGTCGAGCCTCTTTTGTACGGCGCGCATACGGGCATTTCATCACTTGCCATTCTGGTTACGACGGTTTTCTGGGCTACCATTTGGGGCCCGGTCGGTCTCATCCTTTCCACGCCTTTGACCGTTTGCCTGATCGTTCTTGGCCGCCACGTTCCGCATTTGAGCTTCCTCGAAGTCGTGCTGGGTGACGAGCCTGTGCTATTGCCCGAGCAGTGCTTCTACCAGCGTCTTCTGGCCCTCGACCAGGAAGAAGCGAGAACGATCGCCGAAGCCCACCTCAAGGCAAATTCATTGGAGAGTTTGTACGATTTGGTAATCCTACCTACTTTGAAGCTAGCGGAACAGGACCATCACAGGGAACATCTCGATGACAGCAAGAGAAGATTCGTACTTCGCAGCGTGAAGGAATTGATCGAAGACTTGGGAGGTGAATATGCGGAAGCAGCCCAGGCCGCAAGCGCGATCGACGACGTTCCGAAAATTCCCATTGCATGCATCGCGGCCACGCCTGGCGAGGATGACCTCGTGGCAATCATGCTTGCTCAGCTGCTTCGGCAGGCTGGACTGGCATCGCGCGAATTCAGATCCGGTTCCATCGATAGAATGGTGCAGTCGATTCTTCGCACCGATTCCAAAATCGTCTGCGTATCCTCGATTTCCCCTTCATCCGTTGCCGAGGCCAGAATACTTTGCCGCAGATTGCGCGCGAACATCCCCGACGTACAGATCGTCACCGGGTTCTGGAGTCTCGAAAGCAACACCGCTCAACAACGGCTCGGGCAGGGCTGTTTAAGCACCCTGGTCAGCACGCTTTCTGAAGCCGTCTCACAGGTTCGACAGCTCACGAACCTTCCTGACGCCGCGAAAACCTCCTCCGAACCGCAGGTTCCGAACCTCACGGTTTAACGTCGATTCACCCTGCATTCTTGACTTGAATCCCCTCTGGTGTACGATATCCCGCAACCCGAAAGGGAGCGCGCCCGATGAGTATTCGTTCTGGATGGTTTCGTCTGTTCTTCCGCCTGATTCTCGTTCTCTTTACAACTGTCTGCATCATAACTGTCAGCATCCCAACCGCGGTCTTCGCGGGAGAACCACAATGGGTAGAGATTCACTCGCCCCACTTCTCGGTCGTCACTGACGCGGGCGAAAAACGCGGCCGCGAGGTCGCCATGCGTTTTGAGCAGATGCGAGCCGTCTTTGGCGCGCTGATGACTCAAGTCAACGTCAACCTGCCCGTCCCGCTGCAAATTGTGGCTTTTCGGAACACCAAAGAGTTGCGCCAGGTAGCTCCGTTATTCAACGGCAAACCCGTAGAGTTGGCCGGACTCTTTCAGCAAGGCGAGGATCGCAGTTTCATCATGCTCGATATGTCGGTGGAGAATCCGTGGCAGGTCGTATTCCATGAATACGCCCACCAGTTGTTGAACGGAAATGTGAAGACCGAGATGGATCCCTGGTTTCAGGAGGGCTTCGCCGAATACTTCAGTAGCATTGAAGTGGACGGCAAGCAGGCGCACGTCGGCAAAGTTCCCAGCGACGTGTATGTAATCCTTCGGGAATCGGGGATGATGAAAATCTCCGACCTATTCAGCGTGCAGCAAAACTCGCGGACGTACAACGAAAACGGCGATCATCGCAACACGTTTTACGCGGAGTCTGGGATGCTCGTGCACTTCCTTTACGAGAATCAACTTATTCCCAAGGTTGGCACCTATTTCGACGCGCGACAGCTCGATCATCTGGCTCAAGAAGAAGCCATTCAGAAGGCCTTCGGAATCAGTTCACAGAACCTCGACAAGGCCCTGCGAAATTATGTTCTCAGCAACCACTATCGTTTTTATTGGATTCCCACTCCTCCCGGCATAGCGGAAGGCGGATTCGCGGCCAGCCCAATTGCTCCGGCCAGTGCGAATGCAGTCATTGCGGATATTCATCTGCACTCGCGCGATTACCGCGATCAGGCAGTCCGCGAATTCGAAAACATTCTGAAATCTGATCCGAACAATGCCGCAGCCTGCCGCGGTCTCGGCTATGCCTATCTGCAAAAGCAGGATTTTTCCCAGGCCGCCGAATACTTCCACCGCGCCTCGCAACTCGATTCCAAAGATCCACGCGTGCACTACTACAGCGCATTGCTGATGGCTCGCCAAAGTGGCTTCGGGTCCGGCGCCGATGTTTCCAATATGACGAAGGAATTGGAAACAGCGATCGCCCTGGACCCAACTTTTGCCGACTCTTACTCGCTCCTGGCCTTCGCGCAATCCACCTCGGGCGATCCGGCAAAAGCGCTGGCTTTGATGCAGAAAGCGCTGGCCATTAGCCCACGCAACGAAGACTATCTGTTTAATCTCGCCAACCTTTATCTGGCCAACAGGCAGCCGGGTCAGGCGATTGCCGTTCTTGGGTCGCTACGCGTCACCGATAATACTGGGCTTGCTGCCCAAGTTTCAGCCCTGATGGCACAGGCGCAACAGATGGCGGATACGATGAAGCAGGGTCCATCGAATGGACCGAACGTGGGAGTTACGCGCTCGGAAAGTTCCATCGAGAGCCGGTCCGTCAGCACTCCGGCGTCTCCGGTCCACCCCGCGCCTGCAAAGTTCCTCCAAGGCACGCTTACCGGCGCCGATTGCTCAAATTCGCCGTCCGCGCTGTTGACTGTAATTTCGAAAGAAAAAACATTGAAGATGAAAGTGGCCGACCGCAATCATCTGGTGCTCATCGGGGCAGACGAATTTTCCTGTTCCTGGAGTAGAAAGAAAGTAGCAATTAACTACCGCGAGACCGCCGAAGGGGAAGCCAGCGTGATCTCGCTAGAAATCCAATAGGTCTTGCATGCATAGTTGGCAGAAAGTGTCATGGCTGGCGCTTCTGATGTTCGCAGCGGTTGCCGCACGATCTGACGTCGCTGATTCCTGGAAGCCGACCGAAGCTGCAGCGGCGAAGGCATCGAAGGCCGCGCAGTTCGCGGAGGCCGAGCGCCTCCTCAAATCGAATCTAAAACTTGCCCAGACATTCGGCCCTAAAGATCCACGCCGCCCGCGCACCCTATTTGACCTGGCAGAAGTCGATCGCGCGGAAGGAAAGTACAACGACGCTCTGCCGCTCTATGAACAGGCGCTGCAAATCTACACTTCTCTTTATGGCAAGGACGCGACCGAAATCGCCGACGTTCAAAACGGAGAAGCCGAACTCTACAAGAGCCTAAACGATTATGCTCACGCCGAACCGCTTCTTGTAAACGCGCTCGCATTGCGCCAAAAGCTGCTAAAGGAAGGCGATCCCGACATCGCCAGGGTGAAAACGATCTCGGCGAACTCTATACCGCGACCGGAGCGTTCGATAAGGCAGAGCCTTTGCTTCTGCAGGCGATGGCAAGCCGGCAGAAAACTCCGGGACAACAAAGCGCCGAAGTTGCGCAAAGCCTTCAGGCGCTAGGCGCGTTGTATTCGAAAACCGGCCGCGCCAAACAGGCGGAAGAGTCCTATCGCGAAGCCGTCAGCATCTTCGGCAAAACGATCGGCGGAAACCATCCCGACTATGCCAGTGCGCTGGAAAATCTTGCTTTGAGCTACGCTGCGCGTGGAGACTTCGCGAACGCGGAACCCTTGCTCGAACGCGTTCTCGAAATTCGCCGCACGGTTTTCGGACCGGAGCATCGTGATGTAGCTGCCAGTCTGGACAACCTGGCAGCTATGAAGCGTTCACAGCACCAACCGGAGGAGGCCGCGGCGCTTTACGAACAGGCGATCGCAATCTGGGAAAAGGTTCTGGGACCGGACAGCCCTGATCTGGCGCCAGATTTGAACAACCTTGGCGAGATCTACGAAATGAGCAAGGACAAGCCGCGCGCCGAGCCCTTGTTTCTACGGGCGGCCGCGCTCGACGAAAAAGCTTTGGGCGCGGAAAGTCCGGAACTCGGTACGGATCTCCACAATCTTGGTCTGCTGTATTTGTTGACGAAAAGATACGACGAAGCTCAAAAGGTATATCAACGAGCCTTGGCGATTCGAATCAAAACGCTGGGGGATCAGGACCCGGCCGTAGCACAAACCATGAGTAGCTATGCCGTCGTGCTGCACAACCTGCATCGCGAACAGGAGGCACTCGCGCTCGAAAAACGCGCGCAGTCGATACAGGCAGGACAAAACAGAATGAGATCACAATAATGAATCTCTCAAATCCCTCCCATCAGCTTTTTTAATTGTCGCGAGCCAAAACTCGCGATATCCTTTCCGGTACAACCCCCAGCCGTCTCAACCCATGTTTCCGTGCCGTTGCTGGCTGAAATCATTAATTTGCGACTACGAATAGGAGAATGACGAACCACCATGTCCACTGAACTGCGCAATTTTCTGGCCCTCACTTACGACGAACTGGAAGATCTGAATCTCAAAGCCAAAGAGCAGCGCAGTAAGCGTGTCGCCATCGGCAAGATTCAGGAAGAGCGCCTGAAATATCTGACCGACGAGAAGCGGATCAAAGCTGTGACCGTCCTCTTCAGCGATCTCGAAGGCCGGTTGCACATGCTCGATTACGATAAGAAATTTCTGGTCAAGAGCTGGGACAATCTAACTTTCGACGGCTCCTCCATCCGCGGCTTTACCGCGCAGCGCGAGAGCGATCTGCGCCTCGGCATCGACTGGGCTGCCTTCTACTGGGCGCCGTCAGATGTATTCGGCTCGGGCAAAGTGCTAGTCTTCGGTGAAGTCATCGACAAGGGCGGAACCCCTTATTCCGCCGATATTCGCGGCGTCCTCAAGGGGTACGCCGAGGGCCTGCACAAAAAAAAGGGCTACACACTCAACGCCGCCAACGAGATCGAGGGTTTCCTGTTCAAAGGGACGGACGCCGAACGCCGCTACAACGAAACAGGAAAATTCGAATACGTAAACACGGGTGGATACTATCACTCGCTGCCCGGCGATGCACTGCGCACCTTCATCGATACCACGGCCGAGGTGCAACGCTCCATGGGCTTCCAGAATGAAAAAGATCATCCGGAAGTCGCGCCCTCGCAGTTCGAAATCAATTACGGATACGGCGAAGTAGTCGCCGCAGCGGATCAGATTCAGCTGTATAAACTAATCTGCCGCCAGGTCGCCACGAACATGGGCCTCACCGCGTCGTTCTTGCCCAAGCCGGTCGTAGGCGTGAACGGTAGCGGCATGCACACCAATGTGTCGATAAGCGAAAACGGCAAAAACTTGTTCTGGGACGCGAAGGGCGAAGAAAAACTCAGCAAGCTGGGCTGGGCCTTCCTCGACCGCATTCTCACTCACGGCAACGACATCTGCCTATTGCTGAATCCCAGTGTGAACGCCTACCGGCGCTTAGATCCGCACTTCGAAGCGCCCAATCAAATCAAAGCCTCGCCGGTAGATCGCGGATCGATGATCCGCATCCCGATCGGCAACGAAAAGAGCATGCGGGTCGAAGTTCGCTCGGTCGCGCCGGATGCAAATCCATATCTGGTGATGCTCTCAATCTTCAAGAGCGGCATCGACGGCGACACCTCGAAGATCAAAAACCTGCGCCAGGCCGAGCGCTATTTACCGGACAACATCTATACAGCCCTCGACGATTTCCGCAAAGCCGACTGGACTACCGAACTTCTCGGCGAAGACGTGAAGGGCCGCTACGCCGACCTCAAACAGGCAGCCGCCGACCGCTGCCCACGCCTGCTCGGAACGTTCGTGAAGGCGCCTGAGGTGCAGTACCATCACGACGTCTACAACCAATTCCTCTGGAACCTGTTCTAAGACGCTGCAGTTCTGCCGAACGAGGTGCCCCGGCTGGCCGCCGGGGCATTCTTACCTCCGCCGGTTTTTCCCCCAAGCACCACCACCACGGCAACCCACACCTTCTGGAAATTCGTCCCGCCACGTGTATTAAGATTCATTAGCTTCATGAACCCAGTCCCTGCCATCTCGACGGAACACCTGACCCGCCGCTTTGGCGGTCTCGTTGCAGTCGACGGCGTCAATCTATGCGTGACCTCGGGACAATTCTTCGGTTTTCTCGGACCGAACGGCGCCGGCAAATCGACCACCATCAAGATGCTCACCGGATTGCTCGCACCTAGTTCGGGACGAATTGAGATTCTTGGAATTGATCTTGCGTCAAATCCGGTCGAGGTGAAGCGTCAGATTGGAGTTGTGCCAGAAGGCATGGCGCTTTTCGGAAGGCTCACCGGTTCAGAGTTCTTGAACTTCGCCGGGCGGATGTACGGGCTCGATCGCGAAACGGCAGCCAAGCGCACTGCCGAACTTCTCGAGTTTATGCAACTCGCCGACCAGCCGAAAAAGCTGGTCACCGATTACTCGCATGGCATGCAAAAGAAGCTGGCGATGGCCGCCGCGGTGATTCATGGGCCGAAAGTATTGTTTCTCGACGAGCCTTTCGAAGGGGTAGACGCCATCGCCTCCGGGACGCTCAAGGCCATGCTGCAAGGCATGATCGCACGCGGAGCCACAATCTTCTTAACTTCGCACGTGCTCGAAATCGTGGAACGGCTTTGCAGCCACGTAGCTATTATTCATCAAGGCAGGCTGGTTGCGCAGGGATCGCTGGAAGAGCTTCGAACCGGAGTGCAGGCGCAAATCCAAGGAGCAGCCAACGACCCTTCGGGCAACGGTTCGGCACCCTCAGGCGAAAAGATGACGCTCGAGCAGATCTTCCTGCACACAGTTGGCGGCGCACGCCGCAGCGATCAGGAACTCTCTTGGCTCGGATA
>Ga0187859_10001554_pt1 | contig 14576 bp, 13 predicted proteins | sample June2016WEW_10_1_2_FD_133019 | JGI IMG/M metagenome (GOLD analysis project Ga0187859, IMG submission 133019) | Peatland microbial communities from SPRUCE experiment site at the Marcell Experimental Forest, Minnesota, USA - June2016WEW_10_10 | ecosystem: Environmental > Terrestrial > Soil >...
GCGAACCGCGGCGAGATTGCGCTGCGCGTGATTTGCGCGTGCAAGGAACTGGGCATCCGCTCGGTGGCGATCTACAGCGAAGCGGACCGCAATTCGCTGCATGTGCGTTTTGCCGACGAAGCGATCTGTATTGGACCGCCGCAACTGGCGCAGAGTTACCTCAACGTCCCGGCCGTGATCAGTGCCGCCGAAATCGCGAATGTCGATGCCATCCATCCCGGCTATGGCTTGCTTTCGGAAAACGCCAACTTCGCGGAGGTGTGCGAAGCGTCGCAGATCAAGTTCATCGGACCGCCTCCGGAAGTCATACGGCTGATGGGAGAAAAAGAAAAAGCGCGCGCCGCCATGAAACAGCATGGGGTGCCGATCGTGCCTGGATCCGATGGCGTTGTGGAGTCGGCGGAAGAGGCACGCGAATGGGCGCGGCAGATCGGCTTTCCCGTCATCGTGAAAGCCACGGCCGGCGGGGGCGGGCGCGGCATGCGCATTGTGCGCAACGAAGACGAATTGCCTGCGCTCTATCGGCAGGCGCAGTCAGAGGCGGCGGGCGCGTTTGGCAACGGCGACCTCTACTTGGAGCGCTATGTTGAGAACCCGCGCCACATTGAATTTCAGGTGCTGGGTGATGAGCACGGCAACGTCGTCAGCCTGGGAGAGCGCGAGTGCTCGATTCAGCGGCGTCACCAGAAGCTACTGGAAGAGTCGCCGTCGGTGCGGATGACGCCCGAGCTGCGAAAGGAAACAGGGGACATGCTCAGCAAGACGCTGAGCGCGGTCGGCTATCAGAATGCGGGCACGATTGAGTTTCTGATGGATAAAGACCGGCGTCTTTATTTCATCGAGATGAACACTCGTATACAGGTGGAGCATCCGGTCACGGAAATGGTCACCGATGTGGATCTGGTGAAGAGCCAGATCATGATCGCGGCGGGCGCGAAGTTATCCGATGTGTTGCAAGGGCCGATCGTGCATCGGGGACACGCCATTGAGTGCCGCATCAATGCGGAACACCCGGAGAAATTCACGCCCTCGGCGGGCAAGATTACGACGTTTAATCCGCCGGGAGGGACGGGCGTGCGCATCGATACCGCGGCGTATGCCGAGGGTACGATTCCTCCCTATTATGATTCGCTGATTGCGAAGCTGGTGGTACGGGGCAAGGATCGCGCCGAGGCCATCTCGCGCATGAGTCGCGCGCTAGGAATGTTTATCGTGGAGGGAATCTACACGACGATTCCGCTGCACCGGCGGATACTGGCGGACCCCGAATTCCGCGCGGGGAATTTCGATACTGGATTTATAGAGAGATTTTTGGCGAAAAAAGAAGCTGCGCGTTGATCCGATCATCTAAGCCAACTATAGCGCCCGCACAAGTGGGAGCAGGTTATGGATCCCCTCCTGGAAAAGTTGAAAGAAGATTTGGAGTCGGCTTTGGAAGGCATGTCCAGCGAGCAATTGCGCTGGCATCTCCCGGGGAAATGGTGTGCAGCGGAGGTACTGGAACATCTGTATCTCAGCTACACCGGAACGATCAACGGATTCGGGAGAGTCATTACCGCGGGCAAGCCACTCGGGACGAGGGCATCGATGGCGCATCGCGCGCTGACCTTCGTGATCGTGGGATTGGGCCACATGCCCTCCGGACGAAAAGCTCCCGCAGTCGCCGAGCCGAAAGGTTTGCCGGTGGAAAAAGTGCGAAAAGAGTTCGGGGAAAAGCTGGCGGCGATGGATGCGATCATCGCGCAGTGTGAAGCGCGTTTCGGGCGCCAGGTGAAGGTGCTCGACCATCCGATTCTCGGGCCGTTGAGTGCGCCTCAGTGGAGGAAGGTTCATGTGGTGCACGGGCGGCATCACCGGAAACAGCTTCTGCGGCTTCGCGAAAGCGCTACGAGAGCAGCGGGCTCGACGCGGGGCGCGGCCTTTTCTACTTAGGTAGTCTTCTAAATGGTACGCCGCCAACCGGCGATCAATCGGGAATGGGGGTTCCATGAAGCCGACCTCTCTTGCCATCCTGGTTTTTCTCGTTGCCTGCTCGCCGGTCTCGGTCCCCGCCCAAATCATCAATAAGAAGGACGAAATCCCGATCGAACGCTGTGATCGCCTGCCGGTTGTCACCATGAAGGTTGCAGGAGAAAACCGGCGCTTCCTGCTCGACACCGCAGCTACCACCATCCTCAATCTGAAGTCATTCACGTCGGGCGAATCCAAGCAGGTCCACATCTATTCGTGGAGCGGAAGTGAGGCGACTAGCGCCCGCGAAGTTTTTTTGCCGGAAGTGGAGCTGGGCACGCACAAGCTGCGCGATCTCAAGCTCAAGGCGATTGACCTGAGCGCCATCGGCAATGCCTGTGGCGGGCAGATCGATGGGATCCTGGGTGTCGATCTGCTCGACCAGATGGGGATGACCATCGATTTGAAGCGGCGAGTTGCCGTACCCGCGCCGGCCGAGCAGCGGGGAATTTCCTCAGACGCTTTTGCCGAGGCAGAAGGCGACATGGGGTCATGCGTGGCTGCTTTTAATCAAGGTGACGTGAAAGCAATGGAGGAGTGTTTCGATCCGGAAGTCGTTTTCTATACTCCGCATGGCGAGTACCGTGGGCGCCTGGAAGTCATAAATTATCTGAGCCAGCGTTACTTCAAGTCTGCTTCCAAACCGCGCTATGACGCACAGCCGCATGACATACGCAGTTTCGGCGACCTCATGTGGTACTCCTATGATTTCTGGATTGACAGCCCCGAGGAGCACCTCGCCGGACATGGAATGACCATGTGCCGAAAAGATGCCGGAGGCCGCTGGCGCATCCTCAACGTGAATAATTCGGTAAAGCAAGCGGCCGCTGCCACTGAGCCGGTACACTGATGTGCTACCGTGAACGCTGCTTTTCCACACAAGGCGATAGTTTCGCTGCCGCGTCTGTACCCAATTCTGGATCCATCCTGTTTTTCTGACAGCAGAGGGTTGTTTGAGGCAGCCCAGGACTTGGCTTCCGCCGGCTGCACACTCCTGCAGTACCGAAACAAGTCTGGCCACACGCGGCAAATGCTGAAAGAGGCGCGTGAACTGAGGGCGCGTCTCGGAACTGGCTTTCGATCAAAGGTCAAGCTCGTCATGAACGACCGCGCCGATCTCTGTATAGCGGCCGGTTTCGATGGTTTGCATGTGGGGCAGGATGATCTTTTTCCTGAGTCAGCCCGGCGCATCATTGGGTTCGATCGCTGGCTCGGCGTATCCACGCACAATCCCGAGCAGCTGGCCGAAGCCGATAAAACGTCTGCTGACTACCTGGCGATCGGGCCGATCTTCTCGACCAACAGCAAGGTTAATCCTGATCCTGTTGTCGGCCTCGAAGGCCTGCGGCGGGCGCGGGAACTGACGCGGAATCCGCTGGTCGCGATCGGTGGGATTACTCGCGCTAACGCCCGTTCTGTTATCGATGCGGGAGCCGACTCTGTGGCGGTGATATCCGACTTGTTACGGGATCCCGGCAAATCAGCTGAGGAATTTTTGCGAGTTCTGGGGTAAAGTTGAACCCACTCATTCGCAAAGGGCGCGAATGAGCGTGGCACCCTTTTTGCGGTGCACCCGGCGAGGGAGTTGGGGACCCGTTTTTAGGAGGTTCGTGAGCACTGACGTTCAAAGTCCCAAGCAGTCGCCAGTTCTGAGCGATTGGGAGCGGCATACCCATCAGGATCAAGAGCTAGTCAAAGGCCTTGGGCTGACCAGCGCGACCATGCTGGTGATGGGCTCGATGATCGGCTCGGGAATTTTTATTGTGTCCGCCGAGATTTCTCGCGAGGTTAACTCGCCGGCGCTGCTGATTGGGGCATGGGTCGTCACGGGCTTTCTGACCATCGTCGGCGCGCTCACCTATGGCGAACTGGCGGCCATGATGCCGCGGGCGGGCGGGCAGTACGTTTATCTGCGTGAGTCGCTCGGCCCGCTCTGGGGATTTCTCTACGGATGGACTTTGTTTCTCGTGATCCAGACGGGCACGATCGCCGCGGTGGGCGTGGCTTTTGGCAAATTTCTCGGGATTTTCTGGCCGGCGATTTCTTCCACGCATTGGATTGTCCACCTGTGGAAGGTGCCGAAATTTGCGATTGGACCGATGGTGCTTGGCGGCATGGATGTTGGACTGAATACACAGAACCTCATCGCCATTCTGGTAGTCGTTGCGCTCTCGGTCATTAATATTTTCGGGGTGAAAACGGGCGCGGTTATTCAGAATATTTTTACGACCGCGAAAGTATCGGCGTTGCTTGGCTTGGTTATCTTCGGACTCATTCTTGGGCGCAACGCGCAGGCGATTGCCGCGAATTTTGGCGCAAACTTCTGGAAGAATGCTGGTCTCGGTACGCTGCATGACGTCGGCGGAATGGGCGCGAGCGTACTGGTCTCAACGCTAACGGTGCTAGCAATCGCGCAGGTTGGGTCGCTGTTTTCCGCCGATGCCTGGAACAACGTTACGTTTACGGCTGGCGAGGTAAAAAATCCCAGCCGCAATCTTCCGCTGTCGCTGGCGCTGGGCACGGGCGTTGTGATCGCGCTTTATATCGCGTGCAACTTTATTTATCTGACGGCGCTGCCGCTGGTAGGTAATCCCGGCGGAACGACGCTGCTGGAACGCGGCATTCAGTATGCCACAGAGGACCGCGTCGCCACCGCGGTCATGACGCAGATGTTTGGTTCTCTCGGCGGAGGACTGATGGCCATCGCCATCATGATTTCCACCTTCGGATGCGCCAATGGCTTGATTCTCTCCGGCGCCCGTGTTTACTACGCGATGGCGAAAGATCGGCTGTTTTTTCGCAGCGTTGCACGGTTGCATCCTGGCTATAAGACGCCCGCGATTTCGCTGATGGTGCAGATGGTGTGGACGTGCGTTCTCTGCATCTCGGGAAGCTATGGGCAACTGCTCGACTACATCATTTTTGCGGTGCTGGTGTTTTACGTGCTTACGATCGTCGGACTATTCGTTTTGCGGCGAACTCATCCGGAGGCGGAGCGTCCGTATAAAGCCGTCGGCTATCCCATTCTGCCCGCGGTTTATATCGTGATGGCTTTGTTTATTGACGTTGTACTGTTACGCTACAAGCCGCAATACACGTGGCCGGGGCTGTTTATCGTGCTGCTTGGGATTCCGGTGTATTACATCTGGCGCCCGCGAACCGAGGCAACTTCGGTTTAAACGAGTGGTTATAACTGACAGGAGAGACGCTACGGATGACTGACCTCTTTGCGAAAAAGCCGCTTAATTTGTTGATGGAAGAGGCGCGAGAAACAGGGTCGCATAGTTTGAAACGCACACTCGGCGTGTTTCAGTTGACGGCCCTCGGCGTGGGCGCCGTAATTGGTGCCGGAATCTTCGTGCTCTCCGGGTTGGGCGCGCACTACGCTGGGCCGGGATTGATGTTGTCGTTTGTTCTTTCCGGACTTGGTTGCACGTTTGCGGCGCTTTGCTATGCGGAATTCGCGGCCATGATTCCATTGGCGGGCAGCGCATACACCTACGCGTACGCTACCCTCGGCGAGATCATTGCCTGGATTATCGGATGGGACCTCACACTTGAATATGCTATGGGCGCGAGCACAGTGTCCTCAGGATGGTCGAATCACTTCATCGAACTGCTTAATATTGTTCACATCAAGATGCCGTTGTGGCTGGCTTACGACCATTGGACAGGACTCGATCAGGCGGAAAAGATCGTTGCTCGCCAGATGGCGACGGCATCCGACTCTGCGCTGGTACCGGGCACGCAGGCTTTCCTCGATAAAGTGACGGCGATCATGGGTGCGCAATCGCCGGAGTTAGTGCAAAAAGGTCACGATCTGCTGAATGCGCCACACTTGTTCGGATCTGAGATTGGCTTTAACTTGCCAGCTTTCGTGATTGCCCTGGTGATCACGGCAATCCTGGTGATTGGTATTAAAGAGAGCGCCCGTTTTAATGCCACGATCGTCACTATCAAAGTAGGGGTGGTTTTATTTGTCATCGGACTGGGCATACGTTACATCAGCGCAGCCAACTGGGGATCGAGTTGGTCGACATTTGCTCCTTACGGATTCTCAGGAATCGGGGCCGGAGCGGCTTACATCTTTTTCGCGTATATCGGATTTGACGCGGTTTCGACGACGGCGCAAGAGGCGAAGAATCCGCAGCGCGATCTGCCCATCGGTATCATTGCTTCGCTGCTAGTGTGTACGGTGTTGTATATCGCGGTCGCTGCGATTCTGACCGGAATGGTGCCGTGGCAGGAAGTGAATATTGAAGCGCCCATTGCGCGCGCATTTCTGGATCGCGGCCTTACTGGCGCTTCCAACATTATTACGCTCGGGGCGCTGGCTGGTCTTACGAGCGTCATGCTCGTGATGCTGCTTGGGCAGACTCGCGTGTTGTATTCGATGGCGAATGACGGGCTCTTGCCCAAGAAATTCTTCGCCGCGATTCACCCGCGCTTCCGGACGCCGTGGAAGAACACGATGCTCGTCGGATTGCTGGCGGCGATCGTGGGGGCGCTGACTCCGATTGACGATATAGGAAAGATGGTCAACATCGGAACCCTGCTGGCGTTTGTGATTGTTTGTATTGCGATAATGGCATTGCGCCACACAAACCCTGACCAACATCGTCCGTTTCGCACGCCCTGGGTGCCGTTTGTGCCGGTCATGGGGATCCTGTTCAACGGCTACATGATGTATAAACTCGGTTGGATCAACTGGGCGCGATTGATTATCTGGCTGGTGATTGGGATGGTCGTTTATTTCACCTATAGCCGAAAACATAGCCGCGTGCAGGCGGCGCTCGAAGGGCGCAAGACGCCTCAGGAAGTTTTGCGATAGCGAACGGCCTTGATTTATTTCTCTTGAAGTTTTCTTGCTACGGCGGTAACCATTCGCCTAGGCGCAAAGCGTACCGATTGCGCTATCAGCCAATTCTTGAATCCGGAAATTACTACTGGCTTGCCTACCATCAGGGCGCGATAGCCGTCTTCTGCCACGGTCCGGGCATCCATCGCTCCATACGTCGCTAATCGAATGTGCTTGATGTTTGCCCGCTCCTGGAATTCGGTGGCGGTTGGACCTGGGCATAAGCAGGTGACGGTCACGCCCGATCCTTGAAGTTCATTGGCAATCGCTTCCGACAAGTGAAGGACGTAGGCTTTGGTGGCGTAATAGACGGCCATCAGCGGTCCGGCCTGGAATGCTGCTGTGGAGGCGACGTTCAGGATGCGTCCAGATTTTCGCTCGATCATCATTGGCAGATACAGGCGCGTCAGATGGGTGAGCGTGGTGACGTTGAGTTGGATCTGGCGCAGACATTCTTCCAGATCGTTCTCGGCGAATGGACCGTATTGTCCGAAGCCGGCGTTGTTGACCAGTACGTCGACCTGAATGTCGGCGCGCGTCGTCTGATCGAGGACATATGCGGGAGCGCCAGGATCGGTCAGGTCGATGGCCAAGATCAGAGAACGCGTGCCGTGCGCTTTCTCGAGATCAGAGGCAAGTTGCCGCAGTTTATCGGCGCTGCGCGCGATGAGGACTAGGTTGTAGCCTTCCCGCGCGAAGATGCGGGTGAGTTCCAGTCCGATGCCGAAGGAGGCGCCGGTGATCAGAGCGGTTTTTCGGGGAGTGATCGGCATTTAGCAGTCAGCATTCAGCACTCAGTTCCCCTGCAATCGGGCAGTTTACTTGTGCCGCAGATCTTAACGCTGATTGCTGACTGCTGAATGCTGATTGCTTGTTCTATACGTGGGCTAGCGCCGGTTCCACTCCGTAGATCGAATACCAACTGGTGGCGGCCTTGAGGCGGTCGTTTACGTTATTGATGTTCTTCACGCCTTCATCTTCCAGCCACTTCCGGAACGCGTTCGCGCCTTGTTTCGCGTAGATTGGGATGCCGTCTTTCCAGGTCGCGCGGCCGCAGAGCACGCCATTGAATTTCACGCGTGATTCGGCGGCGAGTTCCAGCGATTCGGTGAATTCGGCGTTGCTCACTCCCGCCGACAGATAGATGAAGGGCTTGGTCGCGACCGCGGCTGCTTCCTGGAAGTGCTTCATAGCGTCTTGCTTCGAATAAGCTTTTTCACCTTTATACGACTTCGTGCCTTCGACAAATTTCATGTTGATGGGAACTTCGACCTTCATCACGTCGACGCCGTAGCGATCTTTGGTGAATTCGCGCATGCTTTCGATGACGGCTTTGGGCTTTTTCTTGGAGAAGTCGAAGCCTTTCTCGTCGACGCCTTCTTCGTAGACGACGAACTCGAGAAAGAAAGGGATGTCGTTGGCGCGGCACTCGTCGCCCAAACGCTCGACCCAGGCGTGCTTCTTGTCGTTTGTGTCTTTTGGATCAAACGGAGTGTAGTAGAGGAGAATCTTGATGCAATCTGCGCCTGCTTCTTTCAAGCGGCGTACCGACCAATGATCGAGCAGATCGCCGAGGCGTCCGGGGCCAGTTTTGTCGTACCCGGTTTTTTCGTAGGCGAGGAGCAGGCCAGCGTTCTTGGCGCGGCGCTTGGAAGCGGGCAGTCCCCACTCTGGATCGAGCAGGATGGCGCTCGCGTGTGGCGTGAGGACTTCGCTCACCAGGATCTTGAATTCCTCCATCATCGAGTCAGAGACGGCCGAGCCTTTTTCTTTGGCGAGAGACTTTTGCAGGGAGCCGCGCTGGTCCATGGCGGCAGCGGCGATTACGCCTCGGTCGTTCGAAACGGCTTTCATGCCGGCGAGTTTGCCGGGGGTGAGTTTCATAAGTCCTCCTAGCATTGCTGGATGATCATTGTTATACGAACAGATAATTCTAAATCACTGAGCTTGCCGAAGGCACACCCACCACGGAGACACGGAGTCACGGAGAAAAGCGCGAACCGGTAAAACCGGAATTTTCCTCTCATTTCCCCGTGTGTTCGCGCGCGGGCGCTATTGCAGTAAAGCGAGCGTTCCGAGCAGGGTCTGCTGTTTGGCGATCAGCGACTGGATGCCTTGGCGCGCCAGCAACATCATCTTGGCCAGTTGCGCGTCGTCGAAAACCTGGTGCTCGGCCGTGGCTTGCAGTTCAACAATTTTGTTGCCCGCAGTCATGACGAAATTCATATCCACGTCGGCGCGCGAGTCCTCTTCATAATTCAGATCGAGCAGAACTTCACCGTCGACGACGCCTACACTGATCGCGGCCACAAAGTCTTTTATCGGTGCGGACGTTAAGGTTCCGGCATCGACCAGTCGCTGTAGAGCCAGTCCCAGCGCTACGAATGCGCCGGTGATTGAGGCAGTGCGCGTGCCGCCATCGGCCTGGATCACGTCGCAGTCGATCCAGATGGTGCGCTCACCCATATGCTGAAGATCAGTGACGGCGCGCAGGGAACGGCCGATGAGGCGCTGAATCTCCTGCGTGCGTCCGCTTTGTTTGCCCTTGGCGGATTCGCGCGCGCTACGCGTCAGAGTGGCGCGCGGCAGCATTCCATACTCGCCAGAGATCCATCCTTTGCCAGAGTTACGCAGGAAGGGAGGGACGGTCTCCTCGATCGAGGCGGTGCAGATGACGCGCGTGTTGCCCATTTCGATCAGCGCCGAGCCCTCGGCGGTGGAGATGAAATCGGGAACGATGTTGACGGGACGAAGCTGGTCGGTAGCTCGTTTATCGCTGCGAAAGATCATGTGAGAGAAATTCTAACAGTCCAGTGTCGTGATCAGGTGGTCGGGCGCCCTTCGCCCGCGGATTTTTCGGAGTGACACATTGGTGGTGGGGTGGTGCGCACACCCACACATTCGCAAGAAACGCGAATGCGTGGGGCACTTGGCTGATGATTTTCGCCTTCATCGTCTCTATTGTTTTCGGTGAGTTTTCTTACCACGGATTGGGCTGGCTGGGGCCATTGATTCTCATCACAGGAGCTTCAATGGGCGCACTCGGTATCTATGTTTTCAAGGCCCTCAGAAACTAGCAACACGGATCATTTCCCACCTGCGGTGTTCAAACCGGGCAATTAACGATCCTTCCCAGAGGCCAAGATCAATGAGTGTAATTTTACGACAACTATCCAGGACAGAAATGCTCTCCGCGCGGTGATGCAAGTTGTTTCACATTGACGTGAATAGAGATCGGGCGGAGAATGGCAGCCGTTTTCGAGGTCAAAAGAAATTTCAATTCAACCCAAGGAGGAAGTTCATGAAACTTTGTATCGGCTGCCTGACACTCGTACTCCTTTCGCTAACCCCCTCCCTGCATGCAGCAACCTGTGATCAGGCGATATTGAACGGAAACTATGCAGCCGCCAATATAGGCTATGTTGCAGGCTCCCCAGGCTATGGAGCTGTGCTCTTTCTCGAAACCTACGACGGCGTTAGCAAGTTCACCGGATCAGGAGTGGAAAACGTCAATGGCACCGTTTCCACCGGCGTGACCCTCAGCGGCACTTACTCTATAGTCGCAGTAGGTGCGAACTGTTCCTTCTCTGAATCCGCAACTGACAGCTTGGGCAATACCGTCACTGTCTCCGGCACGGTAAATTCAACCGGGGGTGAAATGGATGGGATTTCCACCGCCGCCGGAACGGAAATGCAATTTACCGCCTACAAGCAAGCGAAGACGACGTGCACCGAGGCTAACGCCGCCGGCAGCTATACGGAAAAGGTCTATTGGGGAGACACACCCGTTGGTATCGTGCTTGTAACCGCACAGTCGAAGGTGACTTCTAAGGGGGCGGAAACGGGTTCCCTGGTTGAGAACTACGGCGGCGGAACGATTGTCAGTGGTACATTCACAGGAACCACTACGGTGAATTCCAACTGCACCTTTAATGCAACACAAACCTATTCGTTTGGGGGCACTGGGAACGCCTTCGGGGTGGCCGGCATCTCGGAGAACGGCGTCAAAGCGGTGTGGATAGGAACCGATAGCGGCTATGTCGGCCTAGCCACTCTCTACTAGAAAATGAAATGGACCTACGGGGACTAGCGCACCCTCGCTTCCCCTCCGTTGTTTCCGGTCGAGTGGCATGGAATTTTTCGGTCTCCGCTTGGGCGCGCTCTCGTGCTCCTCCGAACGTCCCGCTTGGGCGAGGTCTCCTTTGGGCTGTTAGACTCGACGCCTGAACAGAGGAAAAGCGTTCCGTCCTCCGCGGTGCTAGAAACAATGGCCACTCGTGCGCTTCCAAACAATTCCTTATACACGGGACCTCGATAGTTGAACGAAACCAGGCGTTTGCGCTCAAGACACCACTGGTAAGGTCAATGAGCGCTATCGCGATTTATCGCCAACTGAGGTCGCCCGGTCTGACCCGGCAATTCGAGAAACCCGATAAGGGCGGGCAGTGGTTCGCGATCCGGCAGTCACGGCGCCACAGTTTTGCCTTTACAAGTCCGGCGTATAATCTGACTGGCGGCCCGGTTGTGAGGTCCCGCTGATCCTCTTGAATGGCCCTCAGCTTCCCAGCACCTCGTTCTTCGGAGCCAGTTTGCCAGCGGTGTACGCCAATGGCAACGGCAGCGAGATCTTGTGTTTTGTACGTGCTTGTGATCGCGCTGTCAACAGCCGTGTCTTGCTCGTGCCCGGCTACTCCATCTATCACTTCGATCTCACCCAGCAGCACAACCGCTGGAGGCAGCCAGTTGGTATTGACCATCAACGGTAATGACTTTCTCAGCACCTCGATGGTGGACTTTAACGGCATTTTGACGCCGAGTTTCGTCAATAGCCATCAGTTGGTTGCTACGATCCCCGCTGCTGTCATTGCGCAGCCCGGAACGGTGCAGGTGCTCGTGCTCAATCCCCCAGAGGGTGGCACGTCTTCCAGTTCTATCGACGGAACAACAACCAGAACATCCACGTGCAATGGTAGCGATTCAAACGCCGTTTCCTTCACGGTCAGCCAATAAGTCCGGAAGATGGCACGACTGACGAATGTAAGTGTCGCCATGAGGCGTTAGCACCAACTGACCCGAACGGGGACCTAGTTCGCGATATCGGGATTTTTCGCCAACTGTAACCTCACATACTCGCGTTTCTGGCCGAGACTCATGGCTTTCCAGATTCTGTTTTTATGCGATTGTGAGCACATCAGACCAGTTTTGCGCTCCCGCTTTCTCCATAATTGACAGTGGTGACCTCCCAGTCAGGACGACCTTTGCGAAGCAAAACCAATCCCGCAGGTGAGCAACGTGATTTCAATCCCCTCGTCTTTCTGTCGACAATTGGGAAGGGCAGGGAGATGGTCTCGTTTAAAAAGAAAGGCACGATATTTACGCAAGGCGATTCGAGCGACGGACTTTTCTTTGTCCAAGAGGGCAAGGTGCAAATGAGCGTTGTGTCGGAAGCCGGGAAAGAAGCAACTCTCGGCATTTTGAGCGAAGGAGATTTTTTTGGAGAAGGCGGTCTTGCCGGCCAGCCCGTCCGCATGTCTTCTGCAGTTGCTATGACGGACTGCGTTCTGCTGCATGTTGGACGGAAGGCGATGATGCTTGCCATGAGCCGGGAGCCAAGATTGTCGGCCCTGTTCGTCAAGTATCTGCTGAAGCGGAACATCCGATATCAGGACGATCTGGTGGATCAACTGTTCAATTCCAGCGAAAAGCGGCTGGCGCGAGTTCTGCTATTGATGGCGCAATTCGGCAAAGAAGGAGTATCCGAGATGTCCGTCCCCAGACTCAGCCAGGAGACTCTGGCAGAGATGGTCGGGACAACACGTTCGCGGGTCAGCTTTTTCATGAACCGATTCAGGAAGCTCGGTTTTATCAACTACGACGTTGGCGACCATTTACGCGTACACAGCTCACTGCTGAACGTTGTTCTTAACGACGAAGACGGCCTAGACCTGGTTCGGGGAACCAAGAACCCGATTGGCCGTATCCACCAAGGATCAGAACCGCCTCCGGAGCGCGGTCAACTACCCGACAGAGAGCGTGCCAAGAAGCCACACCTTAACGGCGTTGCGCAAGGCCTGAAGTAAGCCGGGCGCACTCAAGAATATTCCCGAGTGGTTTTGGCAAGGACTGTTGATTTAACCAGGCTGAGATACGCTAGACTCTGATCGCAATGCTACGGAAACCACTCAGCCTGCGGCAGTCGCTCATGCTTCTCGGCGTAGGAGTCCTCGTCGGCTATCCTTCCCTAATGGCTGCTGGCCATTGCGCGTGGGGCGGCAATTGCCCCAGCCCACGACTGGTAATGGCTGGCGTGTTCATCGGCGCAATATCGTTCATCTCCGGACTGATCGCTCTCTTGATAGTCGCCGTCAAGTCGGTGATTGCTAAGCCTTCCAGATAGCTGTCGCAATCAGGGTCGGCGTAAATTGAGAGTTGGCCGGACCCTTAATCCGTGGTTAATGAGTGAAATTGCGATTTATCGCCAGTTGAGGTCCATTTTCCGTATGCAGATCAGTTGTGAACGGCTAATCTAGCAGGCTCTCTACGCTGCGGTCGATAGATCAACTCTGATCGGGGGACTTGCGAGTTGCGATGCCGTATCGCCGCATTTCGACAAGTCGAACAGCTCGTTCCACGGCTTCCCACAGAACTGCGCGCGGGACGAGGCTTGTTAATACAATGAGCATGAGGCGAAGTTTTGTCCACGAGTGATGCTCCGAATACAACAGAAGCAATACCACGGCAGTGATTAGCGCTATCCAAAGCGATGCGTAAGTGATAACCGAGAGAACGGGCCATCGCCCGGTTCGGTGCTTAAACGCCCGCCACTCCCTGAGGGTGTCGCGGAAGTCGCGGATTGTGCCTAGCGTTGTGGAGAGGCCCATCGGTGGCTACGTCGGGAAGAATAATACCTTGTAACTGCTCAAATGGCGAAAGCAAGGCAATTACACTCATCGAGAATTCATTTTCCTTTGGGAGAACGAACATAGTCGAACCCGGTTTCATCGCCATAGCCTATGCTCGTCGTCACATGAGGACGATCGGCTATCTGGGCCAGATCGACAAACTGTACGGCGCGCCGGCTACGACTCGGAATTGGAACACAATCATTGCGATCACGCGAGTTTTGAAGAGTGACAAGGGCGGGGATTCTAATGGTTGAAATCAGATGATTACTGGTTGGCTGTCTGCTCGATCGTCATTACATCGAACGTGTCGGTTAGGTCGGCGTGGCCGGCCAGGGTTTCGCGTTTCTTGCCTTCGACCAGGATGTTGACGCGCTGGATTCCGGGGACGTTGATGGCTAGGGTTTCAACCAGAGAGTTCAGGGTGAGCTGTTCGCTCAGAATGCCGGAGCGGTGCTGGTCGGCGAAGGGGGCGTTGAGATCGATGACGGCGGCTCCGGGATCGACGAGGTAGATGCTGCGGATGTCGGCGGCTGGAGCCAGGGGATGCGCCGCTCCGGGTTGCTGGTAGATGCGCAGGAGGGCGCGCAGCAATTCTTCGGCTCGCTGCTGGCGACCTCCGGGAAGAGGGATTTGGGCAGAGCGGGGGCGGAGGATTCCGGCGGCATCATCGGCGACGTAGAGCGTGACGGTTTCGGTTGGACCGGTGGGCGGCGGAGCGACTGGAAGCGCCTCGGTGGCGGCGGCAGGTTCGGGTTGACGCGCCCGTTGCCGCATTTGGCGCAGGTAGATTCCCATGCACACGA
>Ga0187859_10001560_pt1 | contig 14566 bp, 16 predicted proteins | sample June2016WEW_10_1_2_FD_133019 | JGI IMG/M metagenome (GOLD analysis project Ga0187859, IMG submission 133019) | Peatland microbial communities from SPRUCE experiment site at the Marcell Experimental Forest, Minnesota, USA - June2016WEW_10_10 | ecosystem: Environmental > Terrestrial > Soil >...
ACAAGCCGGCGTGCGCGTCGTGGCGCCGGTGACTGTGAACGGGCACATCGAATACCGTGAACTGACCGCCACGACCAGGGCGACCGGCTTCGGCAACGGATTGCCACAGCAAAGCCCAAAAGCGGCTTGGTTTCCACGGAGCGAACCAATTCTGAAGTTTCAACGGAAGGACCGTGAGTGGTCCGTCGAGGACCCGGAGCTGGGTTTTCCGCCGGTCGTGGTGTTTGGAGCTCGACCGTGCGACGCGGCGGCCCCGGCGATTCTCGCGCCGCTGTTTGGCTGGGATTTTCACGATCCATTTTTCGAACAGCGAATGAAGGCTGTCGTCGTCATCGCGTTGGCGTGCAAAGGACCGATGGACAATGCCTGCTTCTGCACGTCCGTGGGAGTGGATCCTGCCGGGGAAAACAGTGGCGACGCGGCGCTGATGGAGTTGCCGGATGGTCGATATCTGGCCGAAGGGTGCACCGAAGCCGGTCGACGATTGCTGGCCGGTGTGCCGGCCCAGGACGAGACAGTGGATGTGGCCGAATTGCGCGCCAGGGTGCGCGAGAGCGTGCCGGTTCGCTTCGACAGCAGCCAGGTCCGGAACGCATTGCCGCGCCGGTTTGACGATCCGTTTTGGGAGAAGGCGGCCCGGTCATGCATCGGGTGCGGCACGTGCGCGTTTACCTGCCCGACCTGCCATTGCTTCGACATTCAGGATGAGATGCGCGGCAACCAGGGAATACGCCAGAAAAACTGGGATGCGTGCGCCTTTCCGCTCTTCACCCTGCACACCTCCGGACACAACCCGCGCCCTGACCAACGGAGCCGGTGGCGGCAACGGTTGTCCCATAAATTCTGGTATTACCCGGAGAAGTTCGGCAGGGCGCTGTGCACGGGGTGCGGACGCTGCGTGCGGCTGTGCCCGGCCGGCATGGATTTGCTGGCTGACTTGGAGCAGTTGTCGCGCGAGTTACCGGCGGAGACAACACCGACAGTCGCCTACGCAAGCATCGGAGCCCCGGGCATGCAGTTGGCGACAGCTTCGCCGAACATTTATCGACCGTACTTGATGCGCGTCGCATCGGTGCGGGAGGAGACGCCGGATGTACAAACGTTGCGGCTGGAGTTCCTGGATGCAAAGGAAGGCGAGGCGTTTGATTTTCGCGTCGGGCAGTTTGGTTTGTACAACGCTCTCGGCGAAGGCGAGTGCACGTTTTGCATCGCTAGCAGTTCGACGCGCCGGGGCTATATCGAATGCACGTTCCGACAAGCCGGCCGGGTGACCCGGGCGTTGCGGCGGCTGAATGTTGGCGACTGGATGGGCTTTCGCGGCCCATACGGAAACAGTTTCCCGGTCGAGTCCTGGAAGGGCAAAGACTTGCTATTCATTGCCGGAGGTATCGCGTTGCCGCCGATGCGCAGTGTCATCCAGTACTGCCTCGATAGGCGCGAGGATTATGGCGATATAATCATCGTGTATGGTGCCAAAACCTGGAGCGATCATGTGTACAAGGACGAATTGGCCGAGTGGGAGAAGCGTCCGGATGTGAAATTATGGCTATGCATTGACTGGAAGGACGGCGAGGACCCGGCCGAGGAAGGCTGGCGGCCGTTGAACAGAAAATCGCCTGGTGATAGCTTGCTGGATTTGCAGCATCGCCGGTACACCGGGTTTGTGCCGCAACTGGTGGAAGCGGTAAAACCGGCGGCGCAGAACCGGGTGGCAGTGCTTTGCGGCCCGCCGATTATGATCAAGTTCACGCTGGAGAGCCTGAAGAAACTCGGCTACCAGAGCGAGGTCGTTTTCACCACGTTGGAGAATCGCATGAAGTGCGGTTTGGGCAAATGCGGCCGCTGTAACGTTGGCCCGCTCTATATCTGCAAAGAAGGCCCTGTCTTCACCGCCAAACAGGTCGAGTCGCTTCCTCCAGAAATGTAGCAGCGAATTTCATTGGCGACCGGCTGCGGTGTTACCGAGTCAGCGCATCACATTTTTCCTGCGGTCTGGAGAACGTTGACAACCCTGTGGCCCGATGTCCACAACTCGCCCACAAAGCCATCCACCCACCTGCCTCGCATGCTCGCGACCGCCATGCGGCGATCTCCGTCGTGGAATGAGATGAAGCTCGACAGAACCAGATCGTATTTTTGACCTGCCACGGAAAGGAAAGGCAATATGTTTTCCCCCTCGGTCAGGTCAAAGGTGATTCTCACAGAATCCGCGCGCTCCGATAGCACTTCCGTGAAGACACGGAAAATGTCCGACTCAGTGATGATTCCCACCAGCCTTCCACCATTTGTTACCGGCAGGCAGCCAATGTGTCGTTCGGTCATCAGTCGGGCGGCGTCCTCGATCGGTTTGCCGTGGTCAATGCTCACCACGGGATGCTTCATGATCGTCTTCACCAGGCCGGATGCCACCTCTTTCGCGACCGCGACCGGGGAAAACGGGTTGACGTGGTCCGGAAAGGCGCTCACCACATCACGGTGGCAGACCATCCCGACAATGGCATCGTTGTCTGTGACTACCAGGCGACGGACCCGGCGGCGTGACATCTTATGAATTGCCTCGCTCAGAGACGCGCCCGGCGAAATCACTTCGGGGTCTCTGGTCATATACATTCCCACAATCATCGCCACCCACCGCAGTGTTTAGGCACCTTCGTGACTTCGTGGTGAATTTCGCTACTCCAGGTAATTCAGGATCGATAACGTCAGATCCTGAAACCCGGCGGTGGCCTGGACCGCCGCTTGATATGCGGTCTGGGTCTGCGTCAATTGTGACATCACTTGTGCGAGGTCGGCATCGGCCTTGGATGAAGTCAAGTCGGACAACGATGCCGATTGGCTCGCCGCAATGTTGGCTTCGGCCGTCATCCGTTGTTGCAACGCGCCGTCGGTGGCGATTGCCTGTGTGATGTTGTCCGAGTCGGTCTGCAGATTGGTTAGGTCCGTGCCGTTGATGGCGCTGGTGTTGCCCGAGAGCAGATTGTTTTGCAGCGAAATCAGGTGGTTGAAAAGGTCGGCACCCGAGCGGCTGTCAGTAATCAGACCATCCGCCCCGCTGCCGCTGGTGTTGGCGCCGACGGGGAGTGCTGCCAACGTGACGCCCGCCGCAATTTCCACGGACGGGACCGAAGTGTTCCCTTGATAGGTGACGCTGGTCACCTGGCCCGATGAGTTCTGGCTGACGACGTAGGGAGGATCTGAATTGAGTGTTCCGCCAAACAAATAGTTGCCCTCAAACTGGGTATTGACAGCCTGAGCCGCTTCCTGAATGAGCTGCGTAACCTCCGTGGCGTAGTTGTCCAGATCGCTTTGCGTCGCCGTGCCGTCCGCTTCCGTGGCGATCGTGCTAGCCTGGGAAACGATGGTCTGCAGAGATTGCATCGCGCTGGATGCGGTGGTGGTCTGCTGTTGCAATCCGGTGATGTTCGATTGGTACTGCGTGACGGCAGAGGACTCGTTTTCCAGGTTCAGGATGCTCTGCATCGCCGACGGGTTGTCCGAAGGATTCTGCACCGCCAACCCCGTCGTGGCTTCGCTCTCCAGGGTCTGCTCGTTCGCCGCCACCTTGTTGATCTGGTAGATCAATCCATCGGTAATCGAGTTGTTCGAGACGCGTATCATGACTCCGCTCCTCCTTAGGATGATGATTGCAGGCTCACCAAGACCTGCAGCATCTCATCCACCGCGGTCATTAGATGGGCCGCCGCCTCATACGCATTCTGGTAGGCGCTGAGATTGCCCATCTCTTCCACCAGAGAGACCCCGCTGATCGAATTCCGTTGCTGCGTCAGCATCTGCTGGACGGTCGCCTGGTCGCTCACCTCGTTGTTAGCCAGGGACAGCGACTGCCCCATCGTCGCCACGGTGCCGTCGTACGACTGGCTGAAGGTCTGGTCGTTCAACCCGGCAATAGACTGGTTCGCCAACTGGGCCATCTGCAGGACAATTGTATTGTCGCCGTTGTCACCGGCGGTGCCGCTGGCCTGAAATAGTGTGGGGTCGTTGGCCAGGTCAGGGTCGACGGCAATATCACTGGCGTCCGAGCCGGTGAAGAACGTTGCCCCCGTGCTGCCATCCAGACCGTGCCCGCCCTTGTAAATGTTGTTGACCAAATTGATCAGCTGCGTTGCCAGGGCGTTCACGCCGTTGTTCAGCGTTGCCACCGGACCATCGCGCGCGTCGATCTCGCCGGCAATGCTCCCACCGGTCAGTGTCAGCGAAGTACCCGCCGTCCTGGCCTGTACCAACATCTGCCCGCCACCGGCATCGTAAACGCTCATCGTGTCGGACACATTGTCGCCCGACACCATCTGAACGCCGCCAATGCTGATATTGACGCTGCCATTGCTCTGAGGAGTGGCCGTGATGTTGACCAGGTTGGCCAGATTTTCAATCGTCTCTTCTCGTTGATCGAGAAGATCGTTTGCCGATGAGTCTGTGGTGGTCTGGGCCGTGACAATCTGCTTGTTGAGGCTGGCGATCTGGCTGAGGTCCTCGTTGGCGTTGGCCACGTCCGTCTGCAACTGGTTGTTCAGTTGAGTCGTCAGGGAACTGAGCTGCTGCGACGCCTGATTGAACTGGCCCGCCAGGGTGCTTGCATCTCCGATCACCACCTGCCGCTCGGCCAACGAGCCGGGGTCAGTCGAGAGATTCTGCAAGTCGTTGAAAAAAGTCGACAGGCTGCTGGATATTCCCTGGGCTGCGTCCGAACTCGCGCTGCTGGAGCTGCTGATTTGCTCCCCGAGTTCCGCCTGGGCAAATTGCAGCGCCTGCTGCTGCGCTTGCCAATACGACGACGTGCTGTTCTCCGCTTGGATCTGAGTGTTCAGCGTCTGACTGGCAATTTGCTGGATGCCCGCCGCCTGCACCCCGGTTCCCTCGATGCCGATATTCGTCGGCACCGTGACCGACGTGGACAGGTTCAGTACCTGACTCGAGTAATTCGGGTTGTTAACGTTCGACAGATTGTTGCCGGTTACTTCGATCCCCGCCTGCTGCACGTCCATCGCCCGGGCTGACATGTTCAATACTTGTAACAGGCCAAGGCTCATCCGATCACCTCGCACAAACCCGCGCGGCCGCCGTTCACGGCGGTTGCCTTTCCCGCCTGATTGTAGGTGGTCACGAAACTGGCAGGAAACAACGTCGCCATGAACCGCTGCATCATTTCGACCGAGCATCGCAGCAGCACGTGGTTTTGTCGCGACTGCTGCTGGACCCGTCGCAGACACCGGTTGATTTCATCGACGAGTGTTTCTAGCAATCCCTGCTGCGGTTCGGCCACCACACCGAGGAGCCTGGCGAAAGTCGCGTCGGCCGGAAGCTGAAGGGACGTGCTGAGTTGGCGTTGGAATTGTTCCCGTTCCCGCCGTGCCACCTGAACGACGGAGGTCTGCGCGTTGATCGCGGCGAGATTTTCCAGTAACGCCGTCGAGGCCCGTATCATCACGAGTTGTTGCTGCTGCTCCAGCAACGCCAGCAGCTCCCCGTATTGTTGCAGCTCTTCTCGCAGCGCGCCGATCAATTGTTCAATGAATTCGTTCATTGGCCAGTCAGTTGTTTCGCCAGTTGTTTGTTCAACGCCTTGGCCAGTCCCAGCCCACCTCCGCGGCTCATGCTGTCGGCCAATTGTTTCACCGTCATGTCCCGATAAACCGAACTGGCCGTCGAGTCGTCCGTGTACTTGGATTTGAACGTGGTCTTTTGCGCTGCCGTCAGGATTTGCCGTAGCAGGATCGCCTCAAATTGACGGCCGGCTTCGCCCACCTTCTGCTGGTCTGTAAGCCGGGTATCGCCGGCGAGCCGATCCAACGGAACATCGGCCGGGTTAATTTTCGACTGGATCAGGGACACATCCATGGGATCACTGGAGCACAAGGTCCGCCTGTAGCGCACCGGCTTGTTTCATGGCCTGGAATATTGCCATCATGTCCCGCGGCGTTACCCCCAGCGCATTCAACGCCGCTGCCACCTTCTCCACCGTCGGCAGTTCGGGGAATGTCACCAACGACGCCTTGGACTCGGTTACTTTCGTTTCGGTGCGCGGGGTCACCTCCGTGGTGCCCGTCTGACTGAATGCGTTGGGCTGCGAAACGTCCAGCGTCGACGCGATGGCAATCGTCAGGTTGCCGTGCGAAACGGCGCAACTCGATACCTTGATCCGCGATGTGGCCACGATCGTGCCGGTTCGCTCATTCAGAACGATGCGGGCCGGCGCGTCCGGCGTAATCTCCATTGCATCGAGGTAGGCGATGAACTCCACGGGTGACTGCTCCGCGCCCTCGGGCAGCTTCACGCGTACCGACGTCGAATCCACCGCCTCGGCGCTATTCGTGAATCTCTCATTGATGACCGCCGCCAGCCGCGCCGCCGACGTGAAATCCGGCTCGCGCAGCATCAGTTCGATGGTATGGTTGCGCACGATGGTCGACGGAATCTCCGTCTCCACCAGTGCGCCGTTGATGATCTGGCCCGTCGTCGGATGATTCTTCTGGACTGTCGCGCCGCCCCCGCCCTCAACACCTGCGGAGAACCCGCCGCCGATGGACACCGGGCCCTGCGCCACCGCGTAGACCCTGCCGTCCGCGCCCAACAACGGCGTCTGCAACAGCACGCCTCCATTCAGCGACTTGGCGTCTCCCAGTGACGAAACGGTCACGTCAAGCCTCGCGCCAGACTTCAAAAATGCCGGCACGTTTGCCGTGACCATTACCGCCGCCACGTTTTTGGCTTGCAACGTGGTGGATGGAACATTCAGTCCGAACCGCAGTAGCATGTTGGCCATGGTCTGGAGTGTGTGGACGGGATTTTGATCCCCGTCGTTGTTCAAACCCGCCACGAGGCCATAACCCACCAGCTGGTTGTCCCGCGCACCGGCGATGGTCACCAGGTCCTTGAGCCGCACCCCCAGCGCAAATCCCGCCGGACTCCCACTCAGCACCAGGATGAAGATCGGGAGAATGAAAACGAGTTTCCGTCGCATGACCATGCATTCCTAGAACGGAGTGAATTTGTCCCACAGCTCCATGAACCAACCCTTCTTCTGGCTGTTGGTCACGGTGCCTTTGTTGACGATCTTGACGGTCGCGTCAGCAACATTGTAACTGTAAACAGTGTTGTTGGCGGCGATGTCGTCCGGGCGCACCACACCGCGCAGCACAACATCCTGCTGCTCCCCGGCGAACGACGTGTGCCGCGATCCCTCCACAATCAGGTTCGCATTGGGAAGAACATCCACTACGCGAACGGCAACTTCGTCGACAATGGTCTCGTTGTTATTGATCTGACCGGCCCCATCAAAGGTGTGAGCCGTGCTGTACTGTAACGACGGCAAGGTTCCTTTTTTGGTAAGAAACGAGCTGCCCGCCGGGCTGTACAGGAAAGCCGACAACGCGTCGTTGATCGTGGACTGCTTGGAAGTCTTCGTCTCGTTGTTCTTGGTCGCCGTGCTGTTCTCCTGGACCAGGATCGTCACGATATCGCCCACCGCAAACGCCTTGTGATCGGCAAACATCGATGGTGCCGTCGGTTGACGCCAGAGCGAATTGCCACGGGCCGGCACAACGCCCAACGCCATGACCACGCTCACTTCACAAAGAAACCGAAATAGTCCCCTCATTTTCCACCTTTCCGCGGAACTCGCGGTTCGATTGTGGATTGCGCACTCGCACCTGCTGACCGAGTGCGCCATCTTCCAAAACTTCCACTTTCAACGAGACCGCCAGAGCCCCGTCCCGTACCACCGCCTCGGCCACCTGTCCACGCCGGACCACGGTGCGAGGCTTCACCTGCCGCTCCAGAATAACGGCTCCCGCAGAGACGTTCTCCGAGATCTCCTGTGTGCTCGGATTGGCATCACCCAAATAAGCTTGGCGACATGTGAGCACGTCTCGACGCTCGCGCATGCAATCGGCGCCTGTGAACAACTCCCCACGGTGCAGGGCCGAATGCGCCACCCAAACGTCGCGCCAGATGTGCACGCTGACCGGCATCTGCCACGATCCTAATTTTTGATTATCGCTGCCTATCAACTCAAACCGAACAATGAAATCTTGTGCTACACCCATCGTCGGCACTTCAGTGACCTTCAGTGTGACCGGTGCGTTTGAGACCGCCAACGCTGTCCAGCTGCGCCCCAGCGACAAATCCAGCTCCCCAAGGTCACGCACGTAGTCCCGCTGGAGCGAAGCGGTGAGCAACTTCTTTAGCTCCTGTTGGTCCAGCATCTCGGGGCCGGGGGCAACCGAAACTTCCTGGGTGGAAGACACGGAATCCGACGGCTCCGATGCTGGCGCCGTAAGCACCCACAATCCGCCGGTGAGAATGCTGAAAGCGACAGTCCGGGTAAGCTGGGACAGTGTCATACTGCCGCTTCTTCCTTTTTGTAGGGCGGGATGCCTGCCGTTTGGGTATCCCGCCGATTCTCCCGCCGATTGGGTTGTGGTTGTCCCGTTCATGAATAAGTCGCGTTAGCGGCGCAGATTGTTGCTCATCTGCAGCATTTCGTCCGCGGCTTGCACGGCTTTGGCGTTCACTTCGTAAGCCCGTTGAGCCTCGATCAGGTTTACCATTTCCTGGACGACCTGCGTATTCGAGAGCTCAAGGTATCCCTGCGCAAGCGAGCCGTACCCGTTGGTGTTTGGGGTGCCAAGCTCGGGGGCACCGGAGGCCGCCGTTTGTTGGTACAAGTTCCCGCCGAGGGCGCTGAGTCCGGCTTCGTTCTCAAACCGGGCGAGTTGCACCTGAAATGTCGACGTGCCGGTTGACGTCGTGTATGAGACCTGGCCACTGGGGGAAACCGTGATGTTGGTCGTGCCCTGGGGCACCGCTTGAAATCCCTGCACCGGCAACCCATTGCTGGTGACGATCTGGCCGTTGGAGTTCGTTTTGAATCCGCCGTCACGCGTATACGCCAACGTGCCGTCGGGCATTTGTACTTCGAAGAATCCATCGCCCTGAATGGCGACATCCAGTTGAGAGCCGGTGTTGCTCAACTCGCCCTGGGTGAAAACCTTCTCGGTGGCCACCACCTGGGAACCGTGGCCGATTTGGATGCCGGTGGGCAATTGGTCTCCGGATCCCTGGTCCGTACCCGGTTGGCGCTGCGTTTCGTAAAGCAGATCCGTGAATTCAATCTTGCTGGTCTTGAAGCCGGTCGTGTTGACGTTGGCCAGGTTGTTGGCGATGATGTCCAGGTTATCCTGCTGGGCGCTCATTCCCGAAGCGGCTGAGTAGAGGGCTCGAAGCATGGTGGGTCAACCTCCTAGGCGGGGTTCGGGTTTCCTAATTCGGTGATCGCTCGCCCCATGCGATCATCATGCATCTGCAGCACACGTTGATTGGCTTCGAATTGGCGCATCGCCGAAATCATATGGGCCATTTCCGTCACCGCCGATACGTTGCCGCTCTCCAGGAAGCCCTGACGCAACTGCGTGGTGCTGAGGTTCGCCGCGGAAGGCACCAGGCTGGGGTTGTTGGCGAGGAAATAGCTGTTGCCGATTTGCGTCAGTAGTTGCGGATTATTGAATGTCGTGACCTGAAGTTTTCCCAACAGATTGCTGCCCTGGCTGATCGTGCCGTCGGGTGCAATGGAAAGCGGCATGGGTTGCTTCATGTCGATTTGCACGGGTCCACCGTCGGTTAGCACCAAGTATCCCTGCTTGGTCACCAGTTGGCCCTGGGCATTGAACTGAAATTCGCCATCACGAGTGTATGCGGTCTGACCGCTCGGCAATTGGACCTTGAAGAACCCGTCTCCTTGAATGGCCACATCGGTCGGCACATTGGTGGAGCGGATCTGGCCTTGCTGGAAATTCGTGGCCGATTCTGAGGTTGGCAGCAGCCCACTTTGACCTTCAGCCCCGGCAATCGTGCTGAACGTGACTTCCTGTTTCTTGTACCCGGGCACCGAGCCCGCCGCCAGGTTCTCGGAAATCAAGTCCTGCCAGTTCTGACTGGCGTTCATCGCTGCAGCGGCCTGGTAGAGACTTACGTTCATTTTGTCATGATGCTTCGCAAACCCTGTGCCACGCCACAGACAACGCTGATTATCAGATGGTTACAACGAGACCCGCAGAACATCTGGCAAAACATGCCGCGTCTGCCCTGAACTTTTTGCCGCTTCCCCCATGGTGGCGCGGGCGTCTCGCCCGTGTCCTGGCAGCGCGAGCGTCCCGCTTGCGGCCGTTGGCTACTCGTGTTCCGACCGCTCGGCCAACCCCAAGCGGGATTCGGCATTTTGTAGGGTGGGATGGCCTGCCCCGAAAGCTTTCGGGGCTGTCGTTTAGGTATGCCGCCGGGATGCCGGCCGCCAATGGCTTGTCCGAGAACCGGAGTCGAAACACTGGCGCACAACAGGCGCGCTCAGTACTCGCACGCCAGTTCCACAACCTGCCCGCAAGTGCAATGAACGATGATGTGGGTGACCCGGTCGGAGTCGCGCTTCAAGGTGATCGTTGGTTCCGAACCGGCGGGAAGCGCTTGGGACTGACCCGTTGGGTTTGTCTGGGATGCTCCTGTGGGAGGGACTTTGTCCGTCAGGAATGGAGTAAAAGGTTTGGTCATCTTGCTACCGTGGTTTGAGGTTGGTCACTGGAGCGGACCACCAGCGCGATGGTCACGCGACTGTTCACTTCATCAGCCGGGTCTGTGCCAGGCGTGGGGCGGGTATCGGCAAACCCGGCCACTTGAACGATCTGGTCGGCCGCAACTCCACTGCTCACGAGTACCCGACGTGCCGTGTTGGCCCGGCCGGCGGTCAAATCCCAGTTGTCCAGCGTCGTGTCCCGGTCCGCTTCCCCTTTCGGGCTGTGGCCTTCCACTTCCACCGCGAATTGTTTGTAACGAGCAATCTCCCATGCCAGCGTCGAGAACAGCCAGCGACCGTACTCGGTAAATGCGTCGCTACCAGTTTGAAAGACCGGCTTCAGGACGCGATTGAGCACACAGATATTCAACCCTTTTTCGGTAAACTCCATTTGCACGGAGGGGTTGCGCTGGTAATCCGGGTTCGTTCCGAGGATCTTGAGAAGATCGTTGTTCAGGTGTCGCAGCATATCCATTTCCATCGGGGAAGGTAATTCGTACTGGCCATCCAGTGTCTTCCCGTGCATGGCGTTCATTGTGTTGGGAATAATACCCGAGGATTGCCGCGGCCCCTGCATAAACGGATGCTTGAATGTCAGCTCGATGGCTTCCTTCAACTTCTTGTCCTGCGCCGTAATCCACAGCACCAGAAACAGCGCCATCATCGCCGTCACGAAGTCCGCGTAAGCAACTTTCCAGGCGCCGCCTTTGCTGGCCATGATCCCCTACCCTTTCGCCGGTGTGCTCAGCGACTTGAGCATCGTTTCCATTTCCTCTGAGGTGGGTCGCACGTCACTGCTCAGGCCTCGGCGAGCAACCTCTACGGCGACGATCGGCGCCATCCCGTTGGCGAACGCCACCACCGCCGACTCGATGCAGCGCAAAAAACACAGTTCGGACGCGCCGATAAATTCCAGGTTGGACGCAAGTGGGTGGGCAAAACCGTAGGAGAGCAGTACGCCAAGAAATGTGCCTACCAGCGCCGCGGCCACCTTGTGCCCAACTTCTTCGGGGGGGCCAGCGATGGCGCCCATGGTGACAATGATGCCCAACACCGCCGCGACGATGCCGAAGCCGGGCAGCGCGTCTGCCGTCTTGTCCAGCACATCGATCGGAGCGGCGTGCTCATGTTCTTTCGCCTCCAATTCGACATCCAGCAGCGTCTTCAACTGATCCGGCTTTACACGGCCGTCCACAATGGGACGCAGAGCGTTGACAAGAAACTCGATGGCTTCCTCGTTGCCAACAACCGACGGGTATTTGGACAGGATGCTGCTTTGTTTCGGATTGCTGACATGTTCTTCCAGGGCGATCATGCCTTCGCGCCGGCCCAACATGAATAATTCGTAGAGAGCTTTCATCAGTTCGTCGTACGATTGCCGGTTGTACGGCGCGCCTTTGAGGGTCTGCAACAGGCCCTTGACGATATCAATCAGTACTTTCTTCGGCGACATCACAATCAGTGCGCCGATTGCCGCGCCCCCGATGGTAACGAATTCGGAGATGTGCAGTAGCGAGCCGACATTGCCACCCGCCAATGTGAATCCGCCCAGCACCCCGGCCAACACCACGATCGAACCAACAATCACAATCATATTGCCGTCCTTAGCTCCCGACTCCGCAACCATGACTTGATGGCTAGAATCGCCTGGGTATGAATCTGGCAAATACGCGATTCGGTCACCCCGAATGCCTCGGCAATTTCGCGTAACCGCAAATCCTCAAAGTAATACAATGCCAGCACCTTGCGTTGCGAGTCCGGCAACTGTTGTATTCGCTGCGCGATCAGTTGCGCCAACTCCCGTTTCGACGTCGTCTCGAACGGCGATTCCTGTTGATCGTCCACAACGCTCTCGTGCTGTTCCGATCCATCGGATGCCTCGCGGCCGATCACCGCGTCCAGGCACACAAAGGTTACCGGACGTATCTCGTCGAGTAACTCCTCGTACTCCGACACGGAAAGCTTCAGGGATCGGGCGACCTCCGCCTCGGTCGGCGGCTCGCCTTTGACCTGCTCCAGTTGAGCGATCAGGTCTTTCACCTCGCGCGCCTTGCTGCGCATCGTGCGGCTGACACAATCCATGCGGCGCAGTTCATCAAGGATCGCCCCCTGAATCCGGATCCGCGCGTAGGTTTCAAAACTGGCACCATTGCTCTCATCGAAATTTCTCAATGCGCTCAATAATCCGATCATCCCTGCGCTATAGAGGTCGGACATGTCGACGTGCGGTGGCAATGTCATTGCCACCCGCCCCACCACTGTCCTGACCAATGGCAGGTACTCACGGACCAGGTGGTCCTCGGCGGGGCTGCCCTCCGCCGTATGATAGCGTCGGCGCACCTGCGCACAGCGCGGGCGCAAACCCACCGGGGCGTGGAGTGCCGCTCTAGTCACGGGATTTCTCCAGTCTCGAATCCTCTAGTGCCTTCATCCATACTCTTCCCCACCACCGCATCAGTAGCGCGCCCACGTTCAACGCCACGCAGGCGTGCATCAGCGCGTGGGGCAGCGATTGTTCGTGGACCAATCCCAGTCCGAGTCCGATCCCGAACCCCATCAGGCCTCCGGTTAATAGCAACAATTTCATCCGCGCTTTCTTGTCTAGCAGGCAACCTGCCACGCGTTAGATTCGCGGGAAAACACGTGATAGCACACGGTCGGCACTGCCCTCCATGAAGTCACTGGGAATATTCTGCCCGGTCGAAAGGAACCGAACGGGCCAACCTGTTCCTAGCATCAGGTTCCACAGCTTGCACCAGCGAGGCTCCTCGTCGAGGTGCGTCACAATCAGGTCGTGAACCGGCAACACCGCCCATACCCGGGCTTGCGCGAGTGTCGCCGTCGTGTCGTACGCCGCATTCAGCACCAAATGCACTTGTGCCTCCAACGTCCTGCCCAGTCGGTCTACGAGTTCACAAACCCCTTCCACGTCAGCGCCCGCAGCCCCGGGCAAATCCACAAAGCCGAGGTCCTCATCGAACGCAGCGCCAGTCCACGTGCGCTCGACCGGCACGCCCAGTACATCCCCGTGCACAGTCAGCGCTTCCGCAGTGTTGGCCGTCGCGCCATCCAATCGCCAGACATGCGCCGATCTGCCTTCGAGAAGCGTCGCCAAGGTCAGCCACTTGCACAGGGCGGACGTTTTGCCGAGGCCAGGTGCGCCGACAAACACATGGAGCCGAGCACGCGATGGCCGATCGGGAATCCAGGCGGCCGCCAGCGCCGCGCGGATGTGCTTGAGATCATCTAACAGCCACTTGGGCTGGTTCGCCGTCATCTGTTCCAACACTCGCTCCGCATACAACGGCAGCAAGCCAAGAGATTCCAGCAACGCTGAAGGTCCTCTCTTCTCTTGCTTTTGTAGGGCGGGATGCCTGTCGTTTAGGTATCCTGCCGCTTCTTCCTTTTGCAGGGCGGGATGCCCCGATCCCGTTTCTGGCGCTTGCCCCGAATCCCTTTCGGGGTATCCCGCTGAGACGCTGCCCGATACAATACAACCAGGCTCCGCCTCCAGCCCGGGATGTGGAGGAGCCGGGGTTGCCTCGTCCGTCATATCCAGCAACTGGCCGGATGGCGGATCCATGTGTTCCGGCGCGTGCGCCAGAACTTCTATGCGCGACTTGTGAAACCATCGCCCGGGGATCTGGCGAACATTCACCACGGTGGCGCCGGCCCCCAATTTGGCCCGGATCTGTTGCGCGGCGTCGGCGGCCGAAGAAGCGATAAACTGTTCCAGTTCCATGGCTTATTCCGGACAGGGGATCATCGCGGCATTTTGAATTTCGACACGTGGAGGCACCTCCGCGTAAGACAGCACGGCCAGGTCACCCAACGTACCCTCGAAAAACCGGCGGAAGCCAAGCCGAATCTGTGGAGCGCACAGCAATACAGGCGGATGGCCTGCCGTGATCATCTGTTGGACGAGTTTGGCTACCGAGTCCATCACGTGGCGGGCCAGCTTCGGTTCCAGAACCAGAGCAACGT
>Ga0187859_10001575_pt1 | contig 14483 bp, 13 predicted proteins | sample June2016WEW_10_1_2_FD_133019 | JGI IMG/M metagenome (GOLD analysis project Ga0187859, IMG submission 133019) | Peatland microbial communities from SPRUCE experiment site at the Marcell Experimental Forest, Minnesota, USA - June2016WEW_10_10 | ecosystem: Environmental > Terrestrial > Soil >...
ACGATCGCGGCGTTTACGGGAGTGGGAACGCTGAATTGCGGAGCGATGCTTACGACGTATCCGTTGATGAAGTCGATCTCGGTAATGCGCCCGCGCTCGATATCCTGCAACATTGAGGGTCTGACATCACCGTAGCCCTTGAGTATCTGATCGAGCCAGGCATCGTACTCTTCGCTCGGGACGATGCGCCCCGACCGGGCTGGCGGAATCGGCTCGACGATCATCCGTTCCGGTCGTGCACCGCTTGCCAGGGCCACCAACAGGGCCTCGTCATAGGCTTGCTCGAAGACCTCGCGACCCTCTGACGAGGTGATGTACTCGCGCATCGTCCCTCCCGCGACTGCCCCGAGTGTGGTAACCGAGCAGTTCAGCAGGAGCTTCGACCAGACAGCCCCGCGAAGATTTGGCGTGACCCTTAGCTCCACCGCGCGTCCAAGCCATTGACGAACTCGCTGCGCCCGCTCGCTTTCGCCACCAGCAAGTTCACCGATCAGTAGATGACCCGCGTTGCGCTGCTCGTAAATACCCGGTTCAGTCATGGTCGCGCCAAGATTGGACAGACCTCCCAACACGCATTCCCCGAGCCGGTCCCCAAGCATCTGGGGCACACCGCCGTTCTGGATCGGCAGGAGGGTGCCACCGGGTTCGAGCAGCCCAGACAACTTTGGCGCGACCTCGATGGCGTCGTGAGCCTTGGTAGCCAGAACGATCAGATCAAACCTGCCGCCGGTAAGATACTCGTCTAAGGGGGCGACCTCCACGGTCTCGACTGACACTGCGCCTCCCACACCAACCACCCGTAGCCCGGATGCCTTCAGCCTCGCCGCCGATTCGGTGTTCCGGGTCGCCAGCCAAACGGGCGATCCGGCCGCCCGCAGTCGGGCAGCAATCAGTCCGCCCAGTGCTCCAATACCCACGATTAGGGTTCTCATGCGCCCTTCTGTAACCTTGCTCTGGAGAGGCTTAAGAGCCGAGGTCTTGGCACCAAACGATTCCTGCACTGCCCTTTAACTATCAAGGCTCATCTGTCGAGGCAAGGGAAAAGCCTTTGCGGGGACAGCCAGTCGAAGCAATGACTGTTCCTGCTACGACGATGGCGACCGCTAATCCGGCCCCAAATTCTGTGGTGATGTACTTTGCCCAACCGACAGGAGCCGTCAGCGGATCAAATACGCCCTGAACAAAAGTGTTGTGTGTGGCGTGCAGAAGAACACAGGGCCATATGCTGCCCGAGCGAACTCTAAGGTAGCCCATGATGTAGGCCAGCGCGACCACCATTACCGTGAAGCAAGCGAGGGCAAAGACGGCGTTCGTGCCCGCGTTAAAGTCGGTCCAAAGGATTTCCGGATAGTGCCACACCGCCCAAATCGATCCTGAGATCAGACAGGCGCCGTGGAAGCCGAGCCGCTGCTGAAGCCTGGGGAACAGGAACCCGCGCCAGCCAAGTTCCTCGCCAAGCCCCCATACAGCTTCGCCGATAACCGTGACGGTAAACAACAGCGGCAGAGCCACGCCAAACGTCCCTAAGGCGGGCCAGCGTCCCAATCCATAAGTATCTGCCATCGCGGCTTCGAAGCTGTTGAGGGAGAATGCGCCGCGAATGACCAGCCAGGTGAGCAGGTAAACCGGCGCGGCATAGATCAGCGGCAGGAAATACGCGAGCCTGAGAAAGCGGCGTGCCGGCCAACCCCAGCCCAATGTTCCAAGTGGGATGCGGAGCAGCAGGCAGGTGCACAGCGCAGCGAAACCAGGACACCACGTGGTGAACTGGCTGAGTGCTTCGGATTCGTGATGGCTGTGAACCGCAAGGGCATATGTGCACCCGCTAAATACACAAAGAAAAAACAGGAAGATCGATAACGGTCGCTGTTGCGGGACTCTCGTAAACGCTCTCCTCACCTGATTTGCGATTCAAATGCGAGACTACTTCATGGGTGAGAAATCCTCCGGCCGCATGTAAGTAGAGTCAACTTTCTCAAGCAGCTTGTCGGCCTGCTCGGATTTGAGCAGCTCTTGAGTTGCGGGGTCGGCCCGCATCGCATCCCAGTTCTTTTTCGCTTCCTCCCGGCTGGAATGAGCCACGAGGTAGATGAATGTGTTGTCCCAGGTGGGCGCCCCCTCGGGCACCCAGTAACCTACAACCTTCAGATCGTGTTTGGCGAGCAGCTTGGACCATGTGTCGCGAAAGTTAGACTCCAGTGCCGGCAGTTTGCCCGGCACGGCATGATAAACGCGAAGCTCAAAGACGCGATCGCTGGCGGCGCTCACTGGATTCACGTGCGTCCAGCGAGCAGTAGTGAGCGATCCAGCGGCAAAGGCAACCAGGGCCATGCCGCAAACAGACCATCCCTTAAATTTCCAGACTTTGGATTTCCAGCTGTTGAGTTTCATGATTCCTCCCTTTCCATCGCAAGAGCATTGAATCGATGCCAGCCGAGTTCATGGTTTCCGAAGGGCAATCATCCGGTTGACCTTCGTTGCCCGCAGAGCCAGAAGGCAGCCGGGCATCGGCGGCGGCCAGCTCACCCTGCGGGGCTCCTACTTGGACCAGGGCGGAACCACGCCGTTGGTGCGCGCGTACGCGATCGACTGCCCCAGATGCTCGTGTTGATCTTCGAGAATCAGCATCAGCGCGTCCTGCTTCGTCATGTCTTCTCCGAACAGTTTTACCCGTGTTTGCAGGTCTTTGTCGGAGAGTCCCGTAATCGCCTTTTGCAGATTGGCGTAAGAAGCTTTCAAAGCCTCCTGCAATTTCCCCGGATCGGTAATTGGTGCGGGCTCTGCCCCCTTATTCAGTGTGCCCGAGAGAGCATCGGCGAGCAGGCCATTCTCTTCAACGATCAGGTTGAACACGTCGCTGACGGAGCGAACGCCCTGGCCGGGCTTCCAGTCGTACTTGCCGGACATAACGCGCGCGAGCCCAGTGAATTTGTCGGAAAGCGTTCCGGCATCTTTTCCGAATGCGGCCTGCATTCCTGCCGACTGCGCCTGTGCCGACGGCACCATCAGAGCGACCGCCAGCGCAAGCGCTCCGTACTGAGTCAGAATCTTCTTCATGTGAAACTCCTTTACGTCAGTCTGAACAACTCGTACTGCTCGTAACGCCGAATGCAGACATCTTTCACTCAACCACCTTTCGTTGAGTCGGCACTATAGTGCCATATTTCCATTATAGAACACAACACAAAATGGAGGCGATGCAGTCAAATGTCGCAAAAGGCTTGTGCCCGCGGAGGCCCCTGAGGCTGGGCGAGCTAGGACGGTCGTGTGCTTGAAGAGGAAATGCGGATTGTTGCTGGAACTACTGAATCAACGATCATGATGCAGGTTGAGATTGTGTCGCTTCCTCCCGCCACGGAATCACTCATCCAGGACCGCCTCCTGCACTTGGCGACGGCGTGGCATTTTGGTGCCCGCAGAACCCACTTCGCGCTTACTCGGATGCTCACTGGCGGACTCAACCTCTGCCGGAACTGGACGATGGTTGGTTCCGGCGACATCACCCGAGACGTCCATTGCCAGGTAGTACACGCAGGGAACGCGACTGGGATTTCGAAATCCGTGCATGCAGTCACCATCAAAGTACATGCTGTCACCAGCCTTTAGAGTATGTGGTTCGCCATCGAGCGTGAACAGCAGCGTGCCTTTCTCCACGGCTACGTACTCGCGCGAGCCGTGGGCGTGAGGGAGGAACATGGGCCCGTTTACCAGCGGGCCCACCGTGATGCGCATGAGTTCGAATTCAACTCCTGGTAAGACGGGGGACAGGATTCGCCGATGCCAACCTGCCGCTGCCCTCACCACCTTTTGCCGGCCGTGGCGCAGAACAATTACTCGCGCGCTGGTCTCTTCTTCGACAAGGCGGGAGAGGCTTGTGTCAAGCCCGGTCGCGATGCGGTGGAGGACGACGACAGTGGGCGCCTTGGCCCCTCGTTCGATGGCGGAAATCATGCTGCGGCTCACCCGTGATCGCTGACTCAATTGTTCCAGTGAAAATCCTCGCCGAATTCGTTCGTCCCGCACACGGCGGCCAATTTCGCTCAAACTCAGGATCCCGCGAGTCTTCTTTTTTCCCGACACGTAACCTCTCCTCACAACCGATTCTATAGTGGAGTCATAACACTATAGCGTCGAGCGCTGCGGGTTGGAACACAATCCGATGGCTTGGGTCTAACTCAAGGGAGTCAGCAAACGTTTGAAGCCGCCTCGCATTCTGACGGAGGAGGAGTTTGGGGGCTCTCTCGATCAGCTTGCTCATCCCTATCGCTGTATGGTCCTCCCCGCAGGATGCACGGGACTGGCCGGTGCTACGATGCTGCAATCCAGTTGCGGCGCTCGATGAAGGTTGGCGGTTCGTAGGTGCATCCTGAGGCCAAGCGATGCTCTTCTCGGCGGGTGGACCACAATAAGATCGGACCGAGCGATGCTGCACTCAGGCGAGCGACGATGGGGAATTCCTTCTCAACTTCGCGGCGTAGCTCGTGAATACGCTCGCTTACGGTGCGATTGACTTTCTTGAATTCCCGTTCCATTGCCCAAAGCGCAGCGTTGTAGGCGCTGCTCAGCTTTTTCACTTCCCGCGCAAAGCGCTCGCGAACCCGGGGATCGGAATAGTTTTTATAACGCTTCCAACCCTGCAGGATGGTGCGGCACATGCGATACAGGCTCGGTCCATTGAGCTCAAAATCTCGCCAGAATGCCCAATCCAGAAACCTCTTCGAATCCTCGCGGGAAATTGCCGCGTGCCGGAAATTGAACTTGAATTGTCCATGGACGTCGGCGAAGTCTACGTCAGCCAGCATCCGTCCCTGCTCGGCCATCTCCTTATGAAGTGGCGTTCCCGGAACCGGCGTGTAAAGCATGAACTGATGAAAGTCGGTGCCGTGCGCAACCGCCCACTCGATTTCGCCAATGATGTTCTCCGGCGTGTGATGCTCGAGCCCAATGATGGTAGAGCCTTGCACCCGAATACCGTGTCCGCGAAGTTCCTGTGTGAGTTGCCGAATGTTCTCGCCCTGCAACTTGCTGTAGCCGGCCTTGGGAGATTCCAATCCCATCCATACCCAGGAGATGCCGAGTTCGACCAATTCGACCATCGTGTATTTCCGGATCGCATTGGCGGAGGCGAAGACAGAAAGCTCCCAACTCTTACCGGCCTGCTTCATGCGCTCCAACAGACTCATCGCGCGCGAACGGTGAAGCAGAAAATTCTCGTCCATCACAAAAAAGGAACTTACTTTGAGCTCAGATTCTATGCGGCACATTACGTCGAACAGTTCGTCTCCGGTTTCGTAGAAGTTGACGAACTTTCCCTTGCCGCCGAAAAATGCAGAGGTCGTGCAGAAGTTGCATCCCATCGGGCAGCCCACCGAGGGAATGATGGTTGCCGCCGTCCCGCCTTTTCGCTGCGGTAAGCGTACTCCCATAATTCGCGTTTGCAGGCCTGAAACAATCGCCGGATGGCGGATCGGAGCGTGCTCGTCTTCGCCCAGGTACCGCCGCATCCAGGATATCCCCTCTCCGCGCACGATGTGGTCCGCATCGATCATCGCCTCTACTCCGGGTATGGCGGCGACGTGCCCACCTACCACGATCACCGAATCTGGAGAGAGTTCCCGCACCATCCGGCACATCTCCCGAACTTTTAGAACGTTAACAATGATCGAAGAGATACCAACGATGTCGTAGTGGTTCGCGGTCAATTCCTGGGCGAATGCTTTGCGAGTGGGAAAATCCAGCACGCTGCAGGGTGCTGAGATATTTTCCTGAATCAGCATGATGCCCCAGGAGCGATGAAACATGCGCAGCGAAAAGCTGCCCTGGGCGCGGGTTACCTGGTTGTGGTAAAGCTCCATCGGGTTGATGGAGCGGCTGCCGAATTCATCGTCTTGGGCATAAGGACCGAACACCGAACTGAGCAAGATACGAGCACGGGTTCCCTTGGGATGAGGTTCCATGTGATTTCTGTTTCGAGAGTACCGCCGGGCGGGATGATTTCGCTGTGATGCATAATACACATTACGAAACTATTACATGCGATTTTCGCAGACTAAAACGCCGGAGCGCCAAAAGGACCCCGGCTGTGAAGGTTAAGACAGGGCAACCGCACCACACTCATGAGTCCACACGTTTCAGTCGGGGGTGTAACCGAGAAAATCTTCGTGTCCGGCAAAGATCTCAACCAGCACGCTCCGCTTCGACTGCTTGACCTCCGGCCCTGGCTTGGGCTCGCTGATCTTCGGAGCCTCTTTTTCGAACGCGAGTTCCTCTTCCTGAGTGATGAGTGTTTCGAATGGCATAAGATTCCTCCTTTCAATCGACAAAGCAAGTCGACGTTGCAACAACAGACCTACGCGACGCCTGTGAGGTGCTTCTCTTTCTTGTTCTTTGCCGTTGAGTGTTGCGCAAACGCCGCTGACAGAGCCAGCCCTTCAGTCCTAGCCGCTGAGACTTCACTCGCAATTCTGTGCCTGATTAGCGGCCTCAGGATCAGCAGCGAGCAGAGCGACGCGATCGCACACAGGACGGCCGAAATGTAGAACGGCACCGCAAACGAGCCGCCGAAATACGCAGCCAGCGCGGCTGCGCCAAAACCGGCAAACACTGAAGCCGCTCCCTTGGCCGTATACACCATGCCGTAGTTGGCAGATGCGTTCTTTGGCCCGAAGATATCGCCTGTCGTCGCGGAGAAGAGCGAATAGATTTCGCCCCAGAAAAGAAAGATAAACGAGAAGAGCACGACAAATGCGATCGGGGCTCCAGCTATTTTCGTGACCAGGAAGACCAGCACCGCTTCTACGCCAAAGGTTAGAAACATCGTATATTCCCGTCCTAGCCGGTCTGAGACGGATCCCCACACTATTCTGGACACAGCGTTGCAAGCTGCCGTTAGGGTCGCGGCCAGTGGAACAATCGCGAAGCCCCACACCGTGGCGTCACTCACATGCAGGGACTTGGCGATTTGCGAAAGGTTTGCGGTGGCGATCAGACCGCCGGCAGTCGCAAAAAAGAACATCGTGTAAAGCAGATAGAACTCAGGCCGCCCTAGAGTTTGAAGCCAGGTAAAATTCACCTTCGATTGCACGACCGCTTTGCGCGCCTGCGCTGCCTTCTGGTCCCAACCGGCAGGAACCCAGCCGGCGGGCGGATGGCGAAGCACCATGGCGGTACCGATTGCGATAATGCCCTGGCCGAGGCCCCACACGGCCATAGCATGTGCCCATCCGATGTGGCGGATGGTGCTCGCGATGGGCATGATGGCGAGAGCGGCGCCACCGCCGAAACCTGCAGCCGTAAGGCCAACGGCTAATCCGCGACGATCGGGAAACCATTTTACGGCATTCGCTACGCAGGAGATGTAGATGATTCCTGCGCCCGTGCCGGCAATCACGCCGTAGTAGATGTACAACTCAAGCGGTGACTGGGCGACGGTCCCACCCAGCACCCATCCAAGTGCGATGCAGACTGCACCGAACGACATCAACTTGCGGATGCCAAGCTTGTCGACAAAATACCCTGCCACAGGCATAGGCCACGTCTCAAACAAAATGAATGCCGAGAAGATGGCAGCGATTTTCGCGTAGGGAACTCCCGGGAAGCTCAATTTCATCCCCGGAGTAAATAAGGTGAAGGCGTATTGATAGTTGGAGATGAGGATCATCGCGGTGACGCCGCAGATCAACTGGATCCAGCGATTGCCGGAGATGCGGCCCATCTTGGGTTCGAAACGAACAGAGGTGTTCACGTTCGCGGCCATAGGCACCTTTCTGGGAGAGAAAGTTAAGAATTGATCTCGATTGGTTCCGCTAAACACTCCGAGCCGGAAAGTATCCGGGCAAAAGAAAAAACCCGCCCCCTTTGGCAGGGGCGGGAAATTTTACTCAGCGTCTTCGATTTCTCTCTGGAGCGGAATGATTCCCGGCACCAGCCACTTGTTCCACATATCATCGATCTTGCTTTGGAAGTAATCGATATCTTCCTCGACGAAATGTGCGAACCTTCCCTGCTTGAGCAAGTAATCGCGAACCGGCAGCCGTTTGAATCTGCCGTTGGCAATCTGCGCGGTCTTGCCATACAGCTTCACCTTGCCGTTTTCGATCTCATAAAGAGGCCAAATACCGGTGTTCACAGCCAGTTCGCCCAGCTCAAAGGAGAGCACTGGATCGAAATCCCAGCCCTTGGGGCAAGGATTCAAGCAATGAATGAAGGTAGGGCCGCCGACCGACAGCGCCTTGCGAACGCTGTTCATCGCCTGCAGCGGGTATGAGGTAGAAATGGTTCCTACGTACTTCACTGTGGGATGGCCAGCCGCAATCAGCGGAGCCACGTTCTTCTTCCAGCGGTGATTCATGATCCGCTTCACTTTTCCTGGCGTGCTGAACGAGGTGTTGACGCCATAGGGCGATGTCCCGGAAATCTGGACATCGGTATTGGCATAGGACTCGTTGTCGTACATCAGGATCAGCAGGTTGTAATCGGGATGGCACATGGTGGCTGAGATTGCTGCCAGACCCATGTCCGCGCCGCCGCCATCACCGCAGAAGGCGATAACGTTGATGGCCTCGTCTTTCATGACGCCCTTGCGCATCTGGACGCGGAATGCTGCGGCCGCTCCCAATGCGCTCGAGCCTGAACTACCCAGCTGTGTATGCATCCAGGGGACGCCCCAGGGGGTGGCGTAGTAAGAGGTGTTAGCCACGTACATGCACCCAGTACTCCCCAGAACGATCGTTCTGGGACCTGCAGCCTTCGCCATCAATTTCATGATTTGCGCAGACTCGCAGCCCTGACAGGTGCGGTGGCCGGACGTGTAGTATTCCTCGTGTGGAACCTTCTTTACTCCCTTGAAGGCTTCCAGCTCTTGCGTCGGTTTTTCGTCTACAAATGTGCTCATGATTGTTTGTCCTTTCCGGCTATGAATAGCGCCATGCGTCAACTGCGCTATCCCCGCAGCCCAATCCATTGCGTCAGGGGTTGCGCCTTACCTTTTGCAGCTTGGAATATTTTCTCGGTGATGTCTTCAACATCTGGCACGGTCACTTCGCGTCCACCCAATCCGCCGATGAAGCCGATAACTGGCGGGCGAGTAGCGCTGTGGCTGTACATGGCAGACCGGACTTCGGTTGCCACTACGCCACTCAGGTCCGGTGAACCGAACGAGACATCGCGATCCAGCACGCCGATGGCCTTGAAGCGCTCCAGGCACTTGCCAATTTCCTTACCGGCAAACGGACGGAACCAGCGCAGGCGAACGAAGCCGACTTTCTTACCTTGTTCGCGCATCTTGCGGATGGCTACCTTGACCGGCGTGGAAAGTGTGCCCATGCCCAGCAGAACGACTTCCGCATCTTCGGTCATATACTCTTCGAAGAACGGGTTGCCGTACTTTCTGCCAAACGTTTTTTCGAAGTCGGCATAGACTTCGCGAATCACGTCGCATGCGACTTCCGTGACTGCGTAGTTCTGCCGCCGAATCTCCGTAACCCAATCCTCGTTACACTGCGGGGCCACTGAAATCACGTTGTCGGGGTGGAGGAGCAGGTCGCCGCGGTTGTAAGGCGGCAGGAATTTCTTAACCTGCTGTGCCGTCGGGATCTGTACCAACCCCTGCGAGTGAGTGAGGAATGCACCGTCGCAGCTGATGGCCAGAGGTACGAACATGCGGCGGTCTTCCGCCACACGGTAAGCGATGAGGGCTGTGTCCAGTGCTTCCTGCGCGCTGTCCACCCAGGTCAACATCCAGCCCAGGTCACGGACGGCCAGGGCGTCATTGTGTTCCACGCCGAAGGCGCCAGGATCGTCCAACGCTCGGTTGCCCACCATGGCAATCATGGGGACTCGGAGCGCGGGAGTTACGGTCAAACATTCCATCGCGTACATCCAGCCCACACCGCTGGAACCGCAGAACACGCGTGCTCCGCAAACTGATGCGTGTTTCACGATTTCAAATTGTGAATGCTCGTCCTCGGCCACGATATATTCGCAATCCATTTCGCCATCCGCAACCAGCTGGCTGATGTATTGCATGACCGTGTCGTAAGGCCGGATTGGGTAAGCCGTGACCACATCCACGTTGGCCAGTTTGCAAGCGATTGCGATGGCCTCGGCGCCTGTGATCAGAGCTTCCTGCTCGGTACTTTTTTTCTTTTCGTCAACCGGTAGTGTTAATGTCGCCATTTCAGTCTCCTTGTCTTGTCAGGCTGCGTCTTGAGTGCCCGCAGGACTGCTAGCGTTTCTTAGCGATTTCCAGGGCCTCGGGGACCTGTTCCTGATACTGGCCGCGATAACGAAATCCATGAGCCCGCTTCTCGATCGGTTCAGCCTTTTCAATCGTGGTTTCCAGCCACTGCAAATAAGCTTTCTTGTCTGTCTCGTAAGCTTCCCATTGACTCTTGTTGTCGTGGAACTCCGACTCATTCACCATCGAGACGCATCCTTTTACCGGGCAAACCTCTTCGCAAACGCCACAACCGCAGCAGGCTTCGAGATTGGCGTCATAGGTGCTTTCGGCGGTGACGTCGAACGAGGCATCTGGACAGTTCAGCCAGCACAGCGTGCACTTGGTGCAGATCGAGAAGTTGATGACTGGCCGCAGAGTGCGCGTGGAATACTTCTTGAACAGCTCGTTGCGGGCCGGCCGGAAGCCTCCGACTTTGCCCGTGACGGGATCGGGATAAGGGCCGCCTTGGGGCTGACCTTTAATCGAAGCGCCGGACCGCATGTCTTCCCATCCGGGCAGTTCGAACTTGAACGGCACTTCGGAATTGCCTTCTCCAGCTTTCACCGGAACCGAGGTAAAGCGCTCGAAAGCGTTGCGAGCAGAAGTAACCTTTACGGAGCTCTTCAGCTTGTCGTTGATGAATTGCTCCACTGACTTCAGGCTAAACACTTCCGGCAGCGCTTTGGCGATAACGCCCAGTACGCGAACATCGGTGTGGTCGTCTTTAAAAACCCACATGCCAGAGAAACTGGTAATGCCCTTTAAGATTCCAAGTTTGTAAGGCTCTTCCCGACGATGAATGCTCTTTAACAGGGTGGGCGCATCCTCAAGGGAAATTACGATGAGAGTGTGTCCAGGTTTCAGAGCGTGATGTACCGGCTGCAATCCGTACCACGCCCACGATTCGCCGCCCTTACAGAGCGTGTCATCGAGAACTACGGTCAGATCGACTTGCTTCGGCTCGTATTGCGCCATTCCGGCTTCGAGCGTCTCCTCGTCGTTGGCGACGATGGCGAAACTCTTAGCTGGAATGCCATTCCGCTCCGGAGCATCTCCGTAGCGGCCAAACGAAATACCTAACTTCCCTTCGTTATGCGCGGCCAAGACGATGTCGCGCGTGATGTTCTTGGCGAGAGTCTTTTGAAAGACACCCCGGTAAATGACTTCTACCGCGAATAGCTGACCCATTTGGCAACCTCCATTCTTTTAAAGCTTCTTCAATACGATGTTTTCAATTTCCTGCAAGTGCCGTCGCATGGCAGCTTCGGCGGCCACGGCGTCGCCCCGTTTCAGGGCGAAAAAAATCAGGTGGTGGCCGGCAAGCGACTTTTCCGGACGGCCTTCCCCTTGCAGCGATTGCTCCCGGATTTCGCGCAACAGATCCATCAGAATGTCCACTATTTTCAAAATCACGCTGTTATGTGCCGCCAGCGCGATGGAATAGTGAAACTCTGAGTCCTCTTCGATGGCGAGGTCGCCGCTGCGTATCTTCGCCGTCTGGCGGAGCAGAATCTCCTCCATGTCAGCCAGTTCAGCCGGAGAGGCGTGCCGGGCGGCGCGCGCGGCTAGGTGCGGCTCGATGATCTTGCGAACATCGAGTAGTTCTGCAACCATCTTTCGCTTTTCCAAAAGCGCATTCGCAAGGCGGTTGACTGGCGCAGCGGGGGGAGTGCAAACTATGGTGCCGATACCCTGACGTGGTTCGAGAAGGCCCATCAGTTCCGGGCTGCGGATGGCGTCTCTCACTGAGCCGCGGCTGACGCCTAGCATTCGGACGAGTTCGCGTTCTGGGGGGAGAAGATCGCCGGGGTTCAGTTCTTCCGTGATGCGCCGCTCTAATTGCTTTGCGACCTCTTGATAGACCCTATTTCTAGAGATGGCCTCGAAGCCGGCTCTCGCTGCTGATGCGGTGACTACCATTGGAGCGTGGTCTGATGACCGACCACCTCATTTCAGCCTCGAACCCTAAATTGCGCAATGACCGAAGTCACCTTTCAGCGTGACAAATTGGCAGAGAAGTGTGACGCACTTGTGCGCCTGAGTGGCTAAGAGTCTGACCTGCTTGGAAGAAAGTTCACTCTCTGGAAGGTATCGATCCTAGATGACATAGCTGAACTTTGGCTGATCCCCATTCCGCATCGAGGCATTCCGCCGCTGCAATCTTCAACTTCTGCTATTGCAATATTCAACGCAAGTTTGGATGACCTATAAATACATGAATGCAAGTACTATCCGCACTATTAGAACGCCAAGGTTGAAGAATGCAAGCTTGCCCCTGTAACAATTCACAACAAAGCTGCGATGAGTAATTCAGCGTCACCTCGCTGAAGCAATATGCACGCATTTGCATGTACTTCATTCGAAAACATATGGCAGGGCTCGCACTTATTCGGTTGTGAACTACGCTCTGGCATGGCAATTGCCTTTAGAAATCCGTCAAGTGGTTGGCTTAGCGGCCTTTGAGACGAGGTGACTTATGACAGTCCTACTGGTTCTCTTCACATTCGTAGCATTCTTACTGATCGATTATTTCCGTAGTCGAAACGCAGTTGTTCAGCCCGCTCTTCAGGTCGCAGCGGTGAAGGAAACGCGGCCACGGCTTCAACCTGAGCTAGTTGGAGGTTTCCAGGTTCCAGAGAACCTGCGTTATCATCCCGGCCACACGTGGGCGCTGCAAGAGAGCCCGAGCTTGATACGGGTTGGTATGGACGATTTTGCTTCCAAGCTGACTGGCACAGTGGAAAACATCTCGCTGCCGCAGCGCGGATCGTGGATTCGCCAGGGCCAAAGAATGTGCACCATTCATCGCGATGGCGCTGCCGTCGATATGATTTCGCCGATCGAAGGTACGGTAGCTGATATTAACGAGAGTGTCGCGGCAAATCCGAAGCTCGCGCTTGGTGATCCTTACGGTGACGGCTGGTTGGTGACGGTGCAGTCTCCCGATGCGAAAACCAACTTCCGCAACCTGCTCGGTGGCGCAATGGCGCGCTGGTGGATGGAAGAAGCAGCGACCCGGTTGCAGGGTCGCATCCCGATGGCCGTGGGAGCGCTGGCGCAGGACGGCGGCGTAGCGGTGGAAAACGTCACGAGAGAGATTCCAGACCAGGATTGGACGAAGCTGGCGAAAGAGTTCTTCTTGTCATAAGTCGAAGACACGGCCGCGAGCCGGCACAGACTGGCTGCGCGGACCACGATAACTACGGCGCCCGGATGCGGAATCCAGGCGCCGATTTTGTTGACACGAGAGTTAAAAGAGGGACGAGAGCTAGAAGGTTGGTAACCCCACTTGGCTCTTCGGTGTGACCGCGGCCAGGCAGTTCGTGCAGAGGCTGTTTTCCTTGAGGTCGATCCACTCCACTGCGTGAGAAGAAGCCATCACGCAACGGTAGTCGTCGCAGTGAGCCAGATTCAGCGTGTGTCCCAGTTCATGAACAGCTTCCTTCGCCACGCGCTGGCGAAGCAGTTCATGATCCGAAGGCAGGCCGTAGAACTCCTGCCGCAGCCGGTGAGTGGAGACAACCGCAACTGGTCCGCCCACTTGAGCTTCACCGAACACAAAAGTTAGAATCGGGATGTAGAGATCCACGTCAGTGACGCCCAGCACTCGCCCGGAGTCTGCCGAAACGAAACTCTGCATGCGATGGATGATTTGCGAAGAGTGGTACTGCTGACGCTCGCCGTGCAGCGAGAACTCAGGATCTAGGCGGCTGCTTAGCACCCTGCAAGGCACGCGAAACGTAGCTTCCAAAACAGGTTGCAGGTAGCGCAGCAGCTTGTCATCCACGCTTCCAATCGGCAACAGTTGCAGCAACTTCATCGCGCGCCTTTACTTGGCGATTTCGTCAGCCTTCAGCGGGGTGCGGCTCCAGCCATACTTCTTCAGCTTGTGATAGAGGGTCACGCGATCGATGTCGAGGATTTCTGCAGCGTGGCTTTGATTGCCTCCGCATTCCGCCAGCACTCGCAGAATATGGGCGCGCTCTACATCCTCTAGCGCCTTGCCACGGCAGTTGGAAACAGTGCTGGCCTTGAAAATGAAATCGCGCTCCTGCAGGTCCGGTTCCTGCCCTACAACCATCGCGCGCTCGACCGCATTCTCCAATTCACGGACGTTACCCACCCATGGCTGCTGCTGCAGTTGCTCCATGACCGCCGGAGATACACGATTGATACGCTTATTCATCGCCAGAGAAAACTTACGCACGAAGTGATCCACCAATAAAGGAATATCCTCCGGCCGCTCACGCAACGGCGGCATCTC
>Ga0187859_10001591_pt1:0-10000 | contig 14421 bp, 8 predicted proteins | sample June2016WEW_10_1_2_FD_133019 | JGI IMG/M metagenome (GOLD analysis project Ga0187859, IMG submission 133019) | Peatland microbial communities from SPRUCE experiment site at the Marcell Experimental Forest, Minnesota, USA - June2016WEW_10_10 | ecosystem: Environmental > Terrestrial > Soil...
CGAGGGCTTCTATCGCGTCTGCAAGGCGATCGGTCTGACGGGCACGCAGGGCGTGCTGGTGCCGCGCACCAACATCTCGAACCTCATGCTCGATCCGGAGACCACCGGCGCGATCGAGCGGGGGGAATTCCACATCTATCCGATCGATACGATCGATCGCGGAATCGAGACTTTGACGGGGGTGCGCGCGGGAACGATCGATGAGCCCGGAACGATCAACCATCTCGTCGATCAGCAGCTCAAGCGCATGGCTGATATCCTGCGCGAACGGCCGCTGGGCGAAACTCGCGTGGTGCAGGAGCCGGCGCCGAATCCATCGGCGCCCAAACCACCCGCGCCGCCAGAGCCTCCGCGCTAGCAGCGGCGGATTACATTTCTGGCGGGTGAGAAGGAAACATCGCGGATGACGATAGATCTACGACTCGACCCCGCAGAGGTAGCGCTGCTCACCGATCTCTACGAGCTTACCGTCAGCGCGGCGTTCTTTGAGCACGGATTCAACGACACCGCGTCGTTCGAAGTAGCGATGCGGCGGATGCCGCCGGGCCGCGGATTCATGGTCGCAGCCGGCATCGAACGGCTGGCCGAGGCGCTGGAGGAATATCGCTTCGACGCCGCCGCGATCGAGCATCTCGAGTCGTTGCAACTTTTCAAGCCGGATTTTCTTGAATTTCTTTCGAAGCTCCGCTTCACCGGTTCGATCCGGGCGCTTCCCGAAGGCACGATTTATTTCGCCGGCGAACCGATCGTGGAGATCCGCGCGCCGCTGATCGAAGGCCAGCTGATCGAGACGCTGGCGCTCAACCAACTCGGATTCGCTTCGATCGTCGCGACTAAGGCCGCGCGATGCTTTGTCGTCGCGGGCGGCAGGCGGTTGGTGGATTTCGGTCCGCGGCGCGCACAGGGCGCGGACGCGGCTCTGATCGCGGCGCGCTCGAGCTACCTGGCGGGCTTTCACGGCACCGCCAGCGTGCTCGCGGGCAAGCGCTACGGAATTCCCGTTTTCGGCACGATGAGCCACAGCTTCGTGATGGCGCACGATCACGAGCGCGACGCGTTCAGCGATTTTGTCTCGAGCTTCCCGACGCTGAGCACGTTGCTCGTCGACACCTACGATACGGTGCATGGCGTCGAGAATGCGGCCGCGGTCGGCGCGAAATTTCGCGAGGAGGTCGTGAAAATCCAGGGCGTGCGGTTGGACAGCGGCGACCTCCAGGAACTCAGCCGCAAGACCCGGCGGATTCTCGATCAGGCCGGCTGCGGCGACATCGCAATCGTCGCGAGCGGCAACCTCGACGAATACCGAATCGCGGAACTGGTCGACGCAGGTGCGCCGATCGATGCGTTTGGGGTCGGCGCCGCGCTCGCGGTCAGCGACGACGCGCCGGCGGCTGACTTCACCTACAAGCTCGTCGATTACAAGGATCGCGGCCGGCTCAAGACCTCGGCCGGAAAAATGTCAACGCCGGGCCGCAAGCAGCTTTTCCGCGGTTATGCGCCGAGCGGATCCTTCTTTGCGGACTTGATCGGAATTGTGGACGAGGGCGCGACTACCGTGGCACGCGAGTTTAAGCCGATTCCGGCGAAAACGGTTCAGTTGATGGAGACGGTGTTCGACCATGGCCGCCGGATAATGCCCCGTCCGACGCTGGCCCAGGCGCGCGAACGCCTGATGAACGGACTGACGGCGCTCGATGCCCGCTACAAGACGATCCGGCGGCCGGCGGAGTTTCCGGTGCGACAGACTGCGGCGCTCGGCGCGCTGGTGATCAGCGAAAAACTGCGCGCGGATAAACGCCAGGATTAGATCGCAGCTCTGCTACGGGTTCGGCGGTCCCAAGCCTGACAACACGCCGGCAACAAACGGCGTCGTCCGCTCGGGCGGCGGCGAATCCCGGATGCTCTGTGCGGCTGCCGCCAGGTGGGCGGAGTCGAAAGTCACCAGCAATGGCTTGATGAGGTTCAGGCGAGGACGGGAATCAGGCGTCCATCGCGTCGGCGCCGGATAATCGATCTCGGATGCGGTTGCACGGTAGCGCTCTATCAGCGGTCTCACGCCCTCGTACGAGCCAACGATGACGATGGCCACTTGGCCGCCGGGCGCCGGTCCGATTTGCCAGTCGATATAGGCGTGGGGCGTCGCATCGACCAGCCAGTCGCGCGCAATGAGATCGAGCCGCTTGAGTTCAAGTGGAGAAAGCTTCGCGAGGTCGTGTCCGTCGGCGAGATACTTACTGGCTGCCTCCAGGATCGTATCGAATCGCAGCGCGTTGGCGCGCGCTTCGACCTGCGCGGCTGGAAGTTTGGCGTATGCGGCGAACGAGTCGCGCGGGATTTTGTAAATCCACACGCCTTTTTCGTTCAGCGGTGCGACTCCGAGCGACGCGAGGGTTCGCTTGAAGCTCTCAAAATTTGTTTCCTTCGGGTCCGCGATTACGGCCTGCACGCCGAAGCGGGCGATGTAGGCCTTGAGTTGATCGCCAGCCTCGGGCAGATCGATCCCGCCGTAAAAATACTTCGTCACCGGCATTCGATTGAACTCGAACGGCGAGAATCCCGTCCATCCGCCGGCCATCCGGAAGTACATGCCGCTCTGCATTTGCCAGTTCATACTGTTGCCCTTCTGCCCCCACGGCAACGGCAAAATGATCTCGCGCGGTGACAATTCCTTCGCGTAGTTTCCGTCGGTGAAGAATGCGGGGATGTCGAGCCTGCTCACCCAGAACGATGCGTGCGGATTCGGCGCGATTGATGCCAGGATCACGGCGGCCGCCGCGCATTTCGTAAGCGTGCGCGCCGCCGACGCGGCGAACCACATCGCAATCATCACCCCCAGGATCAGAAACGTGTACATCATGAAGCGAACCGGCAGGATGTTCTCGATGAGGGGAAGATGCTGGAAGATGGCCCAGGGCATCGGAAACCCCAGCACTCCAGCAATGTGCAGAGTCGGGCCGATGGCGGCGATGATGATTGCAAGCAGCAAAATCGTGAGAAACTTGCCGGCCGCCGTCGGCCAGAAGCGGCGCCGGAATATCTCGACGAACACGATCAGCACGACGCCAAGATAGTCGCCGTTCTCCAGGATGGTGCCGGTAAAGCGGTCCGTGATCGCGGTCGCAAAATCGGCGCAGCCCCACCAGATGGTGTGCCACGGCACGAGGAATCCGATCAAATCTGCGCTGTACTTGCTCGGCGGCCAGATCGGCCCGCTCGGAAATCCCAAGGCGAGCAAGTAATAAAAATAAGGTGAGAGTATGGCCGTCGCAATCAAGTATCCGCCGATGGTGGGAATGATCAGGCGTCGGAGCCGGATGCGGGCGTCGCCACCGAAATACACAAGCGCAAGCAACAGTGAGAATCCGCAGACCAGCGTGAGGGTCGCGAAGAGGTCAACCGAACACAAAAATTGAGTGACCAGCAGCGCCGCCAGCCCAATCGCGAACCGTCGCGCCGAGATCTCGTCGTCGAGGCGTTTGAGCGTAATCAGCGCGATCAGTGGCACCGGAAAAATCGCGATACAAACAAGGTGGCCGAGTACCTGGCTAAGCATGTATGAAGAAAAACCGAAGATGTATCCGCCCAGGACCGACGGCCAGAACGCGCCCGTCACGCGCCGGCATAGCAGAAACGCTGCAAATGCCGCCAGCGCCGGCATCAGCATCACGATGATGTTGTAGGTTGCGGGCTCGCCCACCGTGATCTGTAGCGGGATCGAGATCCAGGCGGGGAGCGGGACGAAGGTCGTCCACGCCAGGTTGATTCCGAGCGGCGCCCAGACGAAATCGGTGATGAACGGGTTGAGGCCGTGCAGGAGCGAGAACCTCCACCAGTTGAAAAACCACATGGTCTGCGCGGGATCGGTATCGCGCCCAACGTAGTAGCCGGGATGCCCGATGAGCCCGCGATCAAGCAGAAGAGCCGCTAGCGCGAAGTAAAGCGCGAACGCTCCGAACGACTGCAATCGATGTCGCGCTTGATCCGACGAAGTCATCGGCGGGAATCCGCGCCGAGGAATGGCGTCGTCATCTCGGGCGGCGGCGAGTCCCGGATGCTCTGTGCGGCTGCCGCCAGATGGGTGGAGTCGAAAGCCACCAGCAATGGCTTGATGACATCCATTGGAGGACGGGAATCGGGCGTCCATCGCATCGCGCCCGGATAATAGATCTCGGATGCGGTTGCGCGGTAGCGCTCTATAAGCGGTCTCACTCCCTCGTACGAGCCACCGATGATAATGGCCACTTGGCCGCCGGGCGCCGGTCCGATTCCCCAGCCGATATAGGAGTGGCGCGTCTCATCGACCAGCCAGTCGCGCGGAATGAGATCGAGCCGCTTGAGTTCGAGCGGAGAAAGCTTCGCGAGATCGTGTCCGTCGGCGAGATACTTACTGGCTCCCTCCAGGATCGTATCGAATCGCAGCGCGTTGGCGCGCGCTTCGACCTGCGCGGCTGGAAGTTTGGCGTATGCGGCGAACGAGTCGCGTGGGATTTTGTAAATCCACACGCCTTTTTCGTTCAGCGGCGCGACTCCGAGCGATGCGAGGGTCTGCTGCCAAATCGGGAAATTTGCTTCCTTCGGGTCTGCGATTACCGCCTGCACGCCGAAGCGGGCGATGTAGGCCTTGAGTTGATCGCCGGCCTCGGGCAGAGCAATGGCGCCGGAAAAATAGTTAACCACCGGCATTCGTCGGAACTCGAACGGCGAGATCCCTGTCCATCCGCCGGCCATCCGGAAGTACATGCCGCTCTGCAATTGCCAGTACATGCAGTTGCCCCTGTCCCCCCATGGCAACGGCAAAATGATCTCGCGCGGTGACAATTCCTTCGCGTAGCTTCCGTCGGTGAAGAATGCGGGGATGTCGAGCCTGCTCACCCAGAACGATGCGCGCGGATTCGGCGCGATTGATGCCAGGATCACGGCGGCCGCCACACATTTCGTAAGCCTACGCGCCGCCGACGCGGCGAACCACATCGCAATCATCACCCCCAGGATCAGGAACGCGTACATCATGAAGCGCACCGGCAGCGCGATGGAAATCAACGGTAATCGCCCGGCAATCGCCCACGGCATGGGGATTCCCGGGCTGCCCGCCACCTGGAGCGTCGGGCCCATCGCCGCGATCACGATGACGACGAACAGGATCGTCAGAAGCTTCCCCACCGGCTCGCGCCAATACCGCCGCCGAAAGACTTCGACGAATAAGATTATCGCGATGCCGAGATAGGCGCCGTTCTCAAAAATGTTGCCCTGAAAGGTGCGTGTAATCCCGGTCGCGGCGCGTGCCGTGCCGAGCATAAGCGCTTCGGTGGGTACCAGGAATGCCAACAGGTCGGCTGAATAGGTGCCCGGTATCCAGATGGGAGAGTGAGGAAATCCTTGCCCCAGCAGGTAGAAGAGGTACGGCGATAGTACTACGCCTGCTATTGCGTATCCGGCTATGCCGGGTGCGATGAGACTCACCAGTCGCGCGCGAACGTCGCTGTCGAAAAGCGCGAGCGCGAGTAAAAAGGCCAGTCCGCCCACCATCGTAACAGTCGCGAAAAGTTCTACCGCACAAAGAAACTGAACTGTCAGCAATGCCGCGAGCCCAATCGCGTAGCGTCGCGGCGAAATCTCGTCGTCGAGTCTTTTCAAGGTCAACAGCACGATCAGAGGCACCGGGAAAACCCCGAGCTCAACCAGGTGGCCGAGTACCTGGCCAAGCATGTATGAAGAAAAACCGAAGATGTATCCGCCCAGGACTGACGGCCAGAATGCGCCCGTCACGCGCCGGCATAGCAGAAACGCTGCAAATGCTGCCAGCGGCAGCATCGGAATCACGATGATGTTGTAGGTCGCGGGCTCGCCCACCGTGAGTTGCAGAGGAATCGAGATCAACGATGGCAACGGTACGCAGGTCGTCCACGCCAGGTTGATTCCGAGCGGCGCCCAGACCCAATCGGTGATGAACGGGTTGAGTCCGTGCAGGAGCGAGAACCTCCACCAGTTGAAGAACCACATGTGCACTCCGGGGTCGGTCTCGCGCCCGATGAAGTAGCCGGGATGTCCGATCAATCCTCGCGCGAAGAAGAATCCGGAGACCAGCAGGTACAGAAGCGCCGCCAAAGTGTCAGGGCGCCAATCCGTTCGTGGACTTCCGGCTTCACCCGCCATTTCGCACCGCTGCACCGTCCACGTAAGTCTCACCTAGCGCTTTGGAGAAGGACCTTGGATTTCAAATAAGGTGTAATCGAGCAGCGGATCGCTGCGGTCCGTGTTGATTATGCTGTGTACCGGCGTCAAGCGTGCATTGATGCTCCTACCTTCAAACCCGCGGAGCTCCGATAACTCAGGGTCTTCTATTTGCGTAGGAAAGTCGACGATATATTTGATTTTGGCGCGGTCGATGTATTGCTCGACCTTTCCTTCGCGCACGTACGGATAGATTTGATCGTTTATCAGGCCGTCGAGATTGACAATTTTTCCGTCACTGAAAAATCCAACGATACCTGTGTTCCATCCTCCCATTCGGCCTGCGGGCGGATGATCTTGCAGATATTCCGCCATCTCCAACATATACCGCTGGGGATTCCAGGTCGGATCGTAGGTACTTGGAATGTTAACAACCACAAGCAGTGCGACGACGCCGACGACATAAGCGCGCGTTGCGCGAGAAGCTGCCTGCGCAGCTGGTCCTAGTACCAGCAGCACGGGGATCGCGAAACTGGCCGTGTACCAGGGCTGAAGAGCAGGATCGGCGCCATAGACCAGCAGGTACAGAACGATTGCGCACACGCCGGCGCCAGCAAGCAACTTGGAGTCATTCCCGCCGAGTTCTTCCCGTTCTGGCTCTATGTTCGTATCGTCACTCATGCCCAGCGCAGTGGCGCATAATCTTACCATTGCCGCGAGAATAGATAACCTGAAGATAAATTTGGATGTACGGCCCGACGACGTCATTGTCTGAATGAGGGTCCAGATTGGGCGCGACGGCGAGTATCCAAGCCTGCTTCCCCACAGGGCTTTAATCATCGCGCTGCCCGAAAGGAAATGCCCGCTGAACAGAAAAGTGTGCAAGAAGACCACAGCCAGGCCGACCGACGCACCTGCCAAACCGCAAGAACTTTTCAACAGATATTCGCTGTGACGATTCCAGAAAAATGCTATGGAACATGTCAGAAAGATAGCAAGCGGGAGCCCTCCAAAATCACTCCGCGCGATGCTACCGGCAAAACCGAGAAGGAAGATACCCAAAAGCATCGACCGATGTTCTCCGCGCCGCAGAAATATAGCGCTTACATAGAGAGCTGCCATCAGGATCACATAGGGATATTCCAGCAAGCCGGTACTCTGGAGTGTGAACGATGGAGCGGTGAGAACCAGAAATGCCGGAACCAGAGCGAAAGCTCCGAATTTCTCATATACGAAGTTTGTGATTATGAAGACGCTCAAAATCGAAAGAGCAAGACCAACAGCCATCCAGAATTTAATTGCCAGCCATGGACGGGCCAGTAACCCCGGGAAAAGACTCATTAGATAGACGTTCAAAAGATGAAATCCCGTGGTCGTACTATATCCTCCGTCAAACGACCATTTACCGGAGCTGAGGAAGTGCCGCGCAATCTGGAGCTCGTAGAATGCGTCATCTGCAATGAAGCAAACGAGCACCTTATGCGGAATGAAGATCAACCACACGTAATGGATAATCGCGAGCGCAGCGATCACACAGCTGACCGAGACAGGACCGAAACGTGTAAAGGGCTTGTCAGGCTCGGCTTGCACTTCGATTCCCTTCGCGCCAGGATTCGTCCCGCGCCGCTCCAGTTCATCCGTCTTCACGGCAAACCCGCCATGAATTGAGGATTGGACCAGTCCCAGACGCGCTCCGGATGTCGATCTATATCGACTGCCACGTTCCACCTGACGGGCGCAACCGATATCGCGCCCCGACCATTGATGGCGATGCTAAGCGCAAGCAACGAGAGCGCAGTGGCAATTTCAGCCCGGCTGAATTTCGCGTTATTGGCGCTTCGCAGACGCGCCGCGCATCCCAGTATCGCCAGCAGCACCAGCCACGGGATTGCGTCAGCCAGCAGGCGGGGACCATAGGAATACCCACCCCACCATACCGGCCATAGTGCTACCAACACCGTCTGAATAGCCACGATCGAGAGACTTAGTACTGCAAGTCGGGGGTACCGGATGGTCGTCCGATATCGAATCAACAGATAGAAAACAAAAATCAATGCCGGCATGAAGATGAACAGCCCGCGAGAGGGACTAATGAGAATCGCCGGCAACGTGGTTGCGATGCTATCGATAGAGATGCGTGAGTCCAGGTAGTAATCCGGAATCAACTTTCCAAAAGTGAACCACGAGTACACGACGAATCCGCCGAACCATGCCAGTCCAGTCAACGCGTAGCATATGAACCCGTTGCGGCAAAACAGGAACGTATAGACTGTGATGCAAATGATCGGGATCGCACCGGTCGGCCGCACGAAGTACATCCACGAGAGCAACGTCGCGAGAGCTATGGGATGAGCGCGTTTCGTGCGGCCAGTCTCGCGCCCCAACAGGTAGTAAGCGGCGAGCCCACCAAGGAATATCAGCCAGGTGTGCGACCACATGACTCGCGACGCCGTACTCCATATTTGAGTGCCGAAAGCGGCGCCGACTGCAACTATAAGGCTCGGTCCGACCCCGAGCATTTGAAGCGCGGTGTTGAAGACGACGACGGTGAACCCGGCCATCAGCAGCGCAGCCAGAAGGCGCTGCATAATTCCCTCGCCTAACGGGAGGTAGCGCCCATCCTGGCCGTAGCAATGCACGCCCAGTACATTCATCAGTCCCACAAAGGGTATCGAAAGGATCGAGGTTCCATTTGGATAACAATAAACGACGTTCCCGCGGACCCGGTCGAGCTGGTAAGTCAGAAACGCCGACTGGAGGGGTACCGAAGGAGACTCGCAGCGCCCGGATTCCCGGATCGGCCCGGGAAATTGGTAGGCGTTCATATAAACCGAGTGATTGCGAATGATGCTCTCGCTCAGAAGCATCGAGTAGCGAGCATCCGACAAGTCCCAGATTGGCGACAACATGAATACCACGGCCGTGACCATGAACAACCACAGCCCGACCCGGCGCGCCGTGAGCAGATCGGCCAAATCTCGAATCCTTGGTCCCTTCAAGCGGGGATTGCGGGAGCCGAGGCGAGTGCGGTGGCGGCGTCGAGGATGCATTGCTCGGTCGTTGGCCAATCGATGCATGGGTCGGTGACTGACACGCCGTACTTGAGCTTGGTGCGATCGGAGTTGAGCGGCTGGTTGCCCGCTTCGAGATTGCTCTCGAGCATCGCGCCCATGATCGCGCGGCTGCCGGCGCGCACCTGATCGATCAGCGTCCGCAGCACCGCGGGCTGCTTGGTGAAGTCCTTGCTCGTCTGCGCGTGCGAGCAATCCACCATCATGCGCGGCTCCAGCGCGGCACTCGCGAGCATCCGGCGGCATTCCTCGATACTGGCAGCGTCATAATTCGGCTTGCGTCCGCCGCGGAGCACAACGTGCGTATCGGGATTTCCCGAGGTGCGAATCACAGCCGAGATTCCGTCCTGGGTGATGCCGAGAAAAGAGTGCGGGCGGCGCGCCGATTGAATTGCGTTGATCGCAACCTGCAAATTTCCTTCGGTCGTGTTCTTGAATCCGACCGGCATCGACAACCCGCTGGCCATCTCGCGATGCGTCTGCGACTCGGTCGTGCGCGCACCGATCGCGGCCCACGCGACCAGGTCAGCGATATACTGCGGCGTGATCGGATCGAGCAGTTCGGTCCCCGCCGCCAGCCCCATTCGATTTATCTCGATCAACAATCGGCGTGCGATGCGCAATCCTTCACGCATATCGCAGCTGTCGTCCATGTGCGGATCGTTGATGAGTCCCTTCCATCCCACGGTCGTGCGCGGCTTTTCGAAGTAAACCCGCATGATCATGTAGAGCCGATCCGCGGTGGTGTCCTTCAGCTT